>Ga0247810_10000297_pt1 | contig 68649 bp, 50 predicted proteins | sample UWRJL119311C1_FD_179918 | JGI IMG/M metagenome (GOLD analysis project Ga0247810, IMG submission 179918) | Plant litter microbial communities from Arlington Agricultural Research Station in Wisconsin, United States - UWRJ-L119-311C-1 | ecosystem: Environmental > Terrestrial > Plant litter >...
CTGTTTCCTTTATTTCACAGGGATAGACAGACCGGATCTTTGTTTTATTATTGACATTGATAATGATCAGGAAATTCTTTTTGGAGATGAAGCTACTGTAGAAGATATTGTGTGGACTGGTCCGCAGAAAGCTTTGGCGGAGTCTGCAGAACAATCAGGAATTGCTTTTTTAAGAGCAAAAAATGAAGTAGAAAGCGCATTAAGGGGAGGCAGGGAAGTTCATTTTCTACCGGCTTACAGAGGTGAAACTGCTATAAAACTGATCAACTGGGGCTTAACGGGAAAACCATCGGTACCGTTAATCAAAGCTATTGTTGCACAACGCTCCATTAAAAGTACGGAAGAAGTTGAACAGATCGAACTGGCTGTGGGCACTACCGTTCTCATGCATAAAAAAGCAATGGAATTATCCAGAGCAGGTTTATCTGAAATCGCTATTGCAGGGCACTTGCAGGCTGTAGCTATTGAAGGGGGCGGAAATTTGGCCTTTCCGGTTATTCTTACAGTAAACGGACAGTTTCTGCATAACCATCCCACTAATACTATACTAAAAGACGGACAATTGGTTCTGTGCGATAGCGGTGCAGAAAATAGTATGCATTATGCGGGTGATCTTACCCGTACCTTCCCGGTTGGCAGAACCTTTACTGCTGCACAGCAGGAAGTTTATAATATCGTACTTAATGCACATCAGACTGCAGCAAAAGCATTAAAGCCAGGTATTTTATTTAAAGACGTTCACTTACTGGCTTGTGAGCAACTGGCGATCGGGCTTACCGATCTGGGATTGATGAAAGGTGATCCGAAAGAGGCTGTTGCCAATGGTGCACATGCTTTGTTCTTCCAGTGCGGATTGGGACATATGATGGGGCTTGATGTGCATGATATGGAAAACCTGGGTGAAGAATATGTAGGATATACAGATGAACTGAAGAAAAGTACACAGTTTGGATTGAAGTCATTGCGACTGGGCAGAAGCCTGGAGCCTGGCTTTGTTTTGACGGTAGAACCAGGACTTTATTTTGTGCCGGATCTGATCGATTCATGGGCTGCAGAAAATAAAAATGCCGACTTTATCAATTATGAAAAAGTAGCGCAATTCCGTGATTTCGGAGGCATCAGGATTGAAGAAGATTTCTTGATTACCGAGCAGGGAAGCCGTCTTTTAGGTCCGCCTTTAGAAAAAACTATTGAAGAAATACACGGTCTGTTTTAAGGCAGAACGATAGGTTAAGATTAAACTGATATGCGGTAATTTACAGTTGAAAACCAACATTTTCAACCTCTATTTTTGAAAGAAAAAACCAAGTTTATGAATAAAGATTTTTGGGCAGGAGTATTCCCTGCAATAACTACAAAATTTACTGCAGATGAAGAGCTGGATCTTGATGCTTGCAACAAAGGCATTGAAGCACAGCTTGAAGCAGGAGTTGATGGTATTGTTATTGGGGGTTCATTAGGTGAAGCCAGTACTTTAAGTGAAGACGAAAAATTCACGTTATTAGCAGAGACACTTAAAACAGTAGCAGGAAGAGTTCCTGTAATTTTCAGCATCGCAGAACAAGCGACAAGGGTAGCAGTTTATCATGCTAAAAAAGCAGAGGAATTGGGCGCTTCAGGACTGATGTTACTTCCGCCATTGCGTTATTATGCATCGGCTGATGAAACTGTAGCTTATTTCGCAACAGTAGCTACCAACACGAGTTTACCGATTATGATTTATAACAATCCGGTAGACTACAAAATCCACGTAACAATAGATATGTTCTCTGAATTGGAGAAATACCCTAATATTTCGGCCGTAAAAGAATCTACACGTGATATCAGTAATATTACCAGGATGCTAAACCGTTTTGGAGACCGTTTCAAAATTTTCACAGGTGTTGATCCTATAGCTTTAGAAAGTATTGTTGCCGGAGCACACGGATGGGTTGCAGGTTTAGTGGACGCTTTCCCTAAAGAAACTGTAGCGATCTTCCGTTTGGTAAAAGCAGGAAGATTTGAAGAGGCGATTGCAATTAACCGCTGGTTCATGCCATTGCTGGATCTTGATATTCATGCTAAATTAGTACAATATATCAAACTTGCTGAAGTAGCAACTGGTACAGGAACTGAACATGTACGTGCACCACGTCTTAAACTTACAGGAAAAGAACGTGAGCAGGTACAGAAAGTAATTGATGATGCGTTAGCAATCAGACCAGAACTGCCAGAAGGTAGCTGGGGAGTTGTTGCAGAACTAAGCTAATCTTAAAAAAAAAGAATGAACGGACTGAACTTAATAGGAAATGAGTATGCTGAAGCTAACACTTCAGCATTTAAGGCAATAAACCCGCTTACAGGAGAAGTCCTTGAAGGAGAGTTTTTCCCTGCTCAGCAGAAAGATGTAGATGAAGCTTTAAAATATGCTGTAAATGCTTTTACAGTATATAAGAATATTGATAAAGACCGTAAAGCCGCATTCTTGCGTGCAATTGCAAATGAAATACTAGCGCTGGGCGATGCTTTAATTGAGCGCGCCTGTGCAGAGAGTGGTTTGCCATTAGGAAGGATACAGGGAGAAAGAGGCAGGACTATCGGGCAACTGAATATGTTTGCTGACCTAGTTGCGGAAGGATCGTGGGTGGAAGCAATTATTGACAATGAGCTGCCCGACAGACAGCCTGCACCAAGACCTGATATCAGGAGAATGCTTGTTGCGATGGGGCCTGTTGTTGTATTTGGTGCCAGTAATTTTCCATTGGCATTTTCTGTGGCAGGTGGCGATACTGCTTCGGCATTAGCTTCAGGCTGTCCTGTAATTGTTAAAGCCCATTCGGCACACCCGGGTACAAGTGCACTGGTTGCTTCGGCTATTCAGAAAGCTGTAATTGCTACAGGGATGCCTGAAGGCGTATTTTCTATGGTATTTGACAGTGGGTATGAAATTGGCGCACAATTGGTAAAACATCCGAAAACTAAAGCGGTAACTTTTACAGGTTCGTATAAAGGCGGTATGGCTTTAGTTAAGCTTGCTGCTGAAAGAGCAGAGCCAATTCCAGTATTTGCAGAGATGGGTAGTATCAACCCTGTGCTTTTACTTCCTGAAGCTTTGGAAGCAAGAGCAGAGAAAATTGCTGAACAGTATGCTGGTTCTATTACGATGGGTGCCGGACAGTTTTGCACTAATCCGGGCTTATTGCTTGGTATTGCATCTGAAGGGTTAACCCGTTTTAAAACTGCATTGGCAGAAAAAGCAGCAGAGATTTCTTCTGCAACTATGCTTACAGAAGGAATCTGTAAAAACTTCCAGTCGCTTTCTTCGGGAATACTGGAAGAACAAGAAGTTACCCTGATCGTTAAATCTGACAAAGCAGTAGCGGGTGCAAGTAACCAGGCACTGGCAACGATTGCAGAGGTTTCGGCCAAAGCATTCTTAGCAAACCCAAAATTAAAAGAAGAAGTTTTCGGTCCATGGTCATTATTGGTTGTCGCAGAGAACGCGGAAGAACTTGAAGCCGTTCTAGATTATGCAGGCGGTCAGTTAACCCTTTCTGTAATGGCAGAAGATAATGAACTCGGCACTTACAAATCTTTACTGGATAAAGCGGAAGATATTACGGGACGTATTCTCTTGAACGGCGTACCTACCGGTGTTGAAGTTTGTGCAGCAATGCAGCACGGGGGACCGTTCCCGGCAACTAACGACAGTCGTTTTACTTCTGTCGGGACTACAGCGATCCGTCGCTTTGTACGTCCGCTCAGCTGGCAGAACTGGAACCGTAGTTTGCTGCCTGCAGCACTACAGGATGGAAACCCTCAGGGAATCTGGAGAATGGTAGATAATACGATGACAAAATAAGCATATGGCAAGCAAAACATTTTTTTGTATAGATGCGCACACCTGCGGCAACCCGGTAAGACTGGTTGCCGGCGGTGGTCCTAACCTGGTTGGCGACACCATGAGTGACAAAAGACAGCATTTCTTAAAGGAATACGACTGGATCAGACAGGGATTAATGTTTGAACCCCGTGGTCACGATATGATGTCGGGCAGTATTCTTTATCCGCCTCACAATACGGAGAATGATGTTGCCGTACTTTTTATCGAAACCAGCGGCTGTTTGCCAATGTGCGGACATGGAACCATCGGTACGATTACAATCGCGATAGAAGAAGGATTGATCATGCCTAAAACACCGGGTGTGGTTAAGATGGAAGCACCGGCAGGATTAGTGCACATTGAATATAAACAGGAAAATCAAAAAGTATCTTCTGTTAAGTTAACTAACGTAGCTTCTTACCTGGATTCTGAGGGGCTTACTGTAGAGTGCCCTGATTTGGGAACGTTAACATTCGACGTTGCTTACGGTGGTAATTTCTATGCCATTGTAGATCCTCAGGAGAATTTCAAAGGGATTGATCATTATGCAGCAGATCAGCTGATTTCCTGGAGCAGGGTAATCCGCAAACGTATCAACGAGTTATACAGCTTTGTACATCCGGAAAACCCAACCATTAAAGATTGTACGCATATCTTATGGGCCGGTGATACAAAATCTCCGGACGCTACTGCCCGTAATGCTGTTTTTTACGGTGATAAGGCAATTGACCGTTCTCCATGCGGTACCGGAACCTCGGCACGTATGGCACAATGGTTCGCAAAAGGCAAATTAAAAAAAGGTGATTCTTTCGTTCATGAAAGTATTATCGGAAGTACGTTCATCGGCCGTGTTGAGGATGTGGTAGACCTTCAGGGGCGTACTGCTATCATCCCGAGCATTGAAGGATGGGCTAAAGTATTTGGGTATAACACCATCAAAATTGATGATGATGATCCGTATGCAAAAGGGTTCCAGGTAATCTAATTTAAACCTGGGTATAGATTTTATAAAATTGATAGTAAAAGATAAATGGGAAAAGCAATTGTAATAGGTGCCGGGATTATAGGTTTAAGCTCTGCTTATTATCTGCAGCAATCTGGCTGGGAAGTAACTATACTGGAAAAAGGCGACCTGTCTGACAATTGCTCCTTTGGGAATGCAGGGATGATCGTTCCGAGTCATTTTGTTCCGCTGGCAGCGCCTGGCATGTTAGAAAAAGGGATTAAATGGATGTTTAACAGCAAGAGCCCTTTTTATGTAAGGCCCTCGCTGAATATGGATCTTGTTGGATGGGGATTAAAATTCATGAAAAGTGCAAATAAGCAACAGGCTGATAAAGCCGCTGTGCCATTGCGTGATATTTCCCTTTTGAGTAAAGATCTGTATACTGACATTACTGCCAAAATCGGAGATTTCGGATTAACCAATAATGGTATCCTGATGCTGTATAAAACAGACAAAGTAGGCGAAGAAGAATTGCATATCGCAGAACAGGCAAGAAACCTGGGGCTGGATGTAGCTTCTTTATCAGCTGCAGAAGCACAAAGCTTACAACCGGATCTTAAACTGGATGTATTGGGTGCAGTTCATTACCGCTGTGATGCACACCTTAACCCTAACAGGCTGATGGGATTGCTGCAGGAATACCTGGAAAAATCAGGTGTCAAAATTATACGCAATACAGAAGTAACGCGGATCATTCAGGAAAATGGAAAGATCAGCAAACTGTTAGCTGGCGGCAAAGAATATAGTGCTGATCATTATATTCTGGCTGGTGGCTCATGGTCGCCTGCGATCGCTAAAATTGCCGGTTTCAAAATTCCTATGATGCCCGGAAAAGGCTATTCTTTCAAAGTTGACGATACACAGAAAAATATGCACATCGCAGCATTGCTTTGTGAAGCTAAGGTTTCTGTTACGCCGATGGGACCAAAAATCAGGTTCGGTGGAACAATGGAAATTGATGCAATCAATGACAGGATCAATATGAACAGGGTAAAAGGTATTGTAGAATCTATCCCGCAGTATTTCCCGGATATGGCACCCGCATTACCTGAAGTGAAAGATATCTGGTTTGGTTTCAGACCATGTTCGCCAGATGGGCTTCCTTACCTTGGCAATAGCAAAACGCTGGAGAATTTAACGGTAGCAACAGGGCATGGAATGATGGGTATAAGCCTGGGCCCGGCAACAGGTAAATTGGTCAGTGAGCTGGTCAACGGTACGCAGCTTAGTATGGACATAAGGCCCTTTTCAGCCAATAGGTTCCTTTAATTTGTTGTTTTCCTATGATTTAACTATATTCCCACTATGAAAGTTTTGCCATTTACCATTCCAGTATCCCATGACAGAACAATTATAGTTCAAGTGGAAGATATGCCGCATTTTTACACCTACCTGCATCGGCATAAAGAAATACAATTAACCTGGATACAGGAAGGCGAAGGTACATTGGTGGCCGGGATGAACATGCATCTGTTCCATCCGGGGGATATCTATCTCTTCGGCGCGAATATGCCCCATGTCTTCAAAAGTGATCCTGAATATTTTGAAGCTGACAGTACTAAGAAAATCCGGACAATAACGGTTTTTTTTAACCCTAATGATAAACTTTCTGCATTATTTGATCTCCCTGAAATGAAAACAGTTCAGGGATTTCTGGAAAGCTATGATTGCGGCTTTAAGGTTCCGCAACACCTCTTCTCTGATATTTCCGGTAAACTCGAAGGGCTGTTGCATTCGGAAGGTATCGATCAGCTGATGCAGTTTTTGCAGCTGCTCAAAACATTGAGTGGTGTAAAAGGACTTGAACCGCTTACGGTAAATTCTTTTCCGCGTTCCATCAATGACAATGAAGGGATGCGCGTAGCATCAATTTATAATTATATTATCCAGAATTACAGCAAGCAGATTACACTTGATGAGGTTGCAGAACAGGCCTACATGACGCCCCATGCGTTTTGCCGGTATTTTAAAAAACATACCCGTTATACCCTGGTCAGCTTCCTCAATAAGGTACGGATCAATGAAGCTTGTAAACTACTCACCAGCGGATCTCACAATGGTATAGCTGCAATTGCTTACAGCTGCGGGTTTAACAGCATCACAAATTTTAACAGAGTATTTAAGTCAATCACAGGAAAATCTCCGAGAAGTTATAAAGAACAGTATTAGGAAGATGGGTTAATTTTTGTCAAGCATTGATTAATAACGGGGTAATTTTTGGCCGTTATTAATTTATTTTTGAGATCAACTTAACCAATTTCTTGCTAATGGATGAATCAAAACAGTCATTTAAACCTTCTCTGGGTTTAATAGATGCTACTATGCTTGTTGCTGGAAGCATGATCGGCTCAGGTATTTTTATTGTCAGTGCAGATATCGTCAGAAATGTGGGCGGATCAGGCTGGCTCCTCTTTGTCTGGGTAATTACGGGGTTCATGACCCTCGCAGCTGCGCTAAGTTACGGCGAACTCAGTTCCATGTTCCCCAAGGCCGGCGGGCAGTACGTTTACCTCAAAGAAGCTTATAACCCACTGATCAGTTTTCTTTATGGCTGGAGTTTCTTTGCAGTGATCCAAACCGCTACTATTGCTGCGGTAGGGGTGGCATTTGCCAAGTTTACAGCCTATATTTTTCCTGGTATAAGTGAAGACCTGGTATTCCTGGATCTCGGATTTATGACCATCTCCCCGGCACAGCTATTATCAGTCGCTGTGATTATCTTTTTAACTTATCTGAACACAAGGGGCGTAAAAAGCGGTAAGCTGATCCAGACCAGTTTTACCATCGTAAAAATATTGAGTCTCGGAGGGTTGATCATCTTTGGCTTCTGGGCGCTAAAAGCAGAGGTGTGGAAGGCGAACTGGACCAATGCGTGGGATATGCACAAGCTATTGCCTTCAGGAGCCACACAGGGTTATACGCTTGTTCCGGCGCTTGGTGCAATTGCTGCGGCAATGGTAGGTTCTATCTTTAGCAGTGATTCCTGGCATAACGTTACGTTTATCGCGGGAGAGGTTAAAAACCCAAAACGTAATATCGGTTTAAGCTTGTTTCTGGGGACGTTAATCGTAACTGTTATTTATGTTTTGGCAAATGTGATGTATACCGGGGTGCTGACTCTACCAGAGATTGCTACGGCGAATAAAGACAGGGTGGCGGTTGCTGCTTCGCATGTGATTTTCGGAGAGATCGGTACGGTTATCATTGCGGTAATGATCATGATCTCTACTTTTGGCTGTAATAACGGCTTGATCATGGCAGGGGCAAGGGTTTACTACTCTATGGCTAAAGATGGCATGTTCTTTAAAAAAGCCGGTTCACTCAATACAAATTCAGTTCCTGGTTTTGCTTTATGGGTACAGTGTTTATTTGCCTGTTTATGGTGTTTTAGTGGTAAATACGGAGACTTACTGGATATGATCTCGTTCGTGGTAGTTGGCTTTTATATGCTGACAATAGCCGGGATCTTTATTTTGAGAAAGAAACGTCCTGATGCGGAACGTCCCTATAAAGCAATTGGTTACCCGGTATTACCGGTAATCTATATTTTGATGGGCCTGGCATTCTGTCTGCTGCTCATTGTTTATAAGCCCAAATTTACCTGGCCGGGATTAATTATTACGTTAATCGGGATACCGATCTATTATTATATCCGCCGGCAGGCGAAGCTGAATAAATAGCTTATTTTAAACATAAAAGGGGTCCGGTTTTCACAACCGGACCCCTTTTATGTTTACTCAGAACTCCTTACCAGAACTTCACATAAAGCGCTGCGATAATCATCAGTGTTAAAATGATCAGCGCCAATGTAGACGGATTCACTTTAAACATACTCTTATCGAGTTCAAAAGCTTTAGGGTTTATTTTCGGTCCGGCTAAACTCATCACAATCATCAGCAGCATGGTGAAGCCAAATGATAAGCCCATACAGATATGGAACGGAATTTCAAATCCGCCAGTGCCATTTGGATAAGCAGTGTACATAAATGTATCGTTACCAAGAACGGCTGGCGCAAATTCGTTAAAGAATACTGATAATAAGAAACCTGCCAGTACCCCGGCAATAGCGGCACTGCCGGTAGTTCTTTTCCAGAACATACCCAGGAAAAACATCGCGAATACACCAGGGCTGATAAAGCCTGTATATTTCTGGATATAGGTAAAACCACCCACACCGCCAATACCAAGTAAATCTGTCCAGGTAAACATGATAGCCAGGATCAGTCCGATCACTACAGTAATCCTTCCAACACGTACAAGGTGTTTTTCGTCGGCGTTGGTCTTGAAATATTTTGAATAAACATCCAGTGTAAAAATAGTAGAGATACTATTTACTTTACCGGCAAGGGAAGCTACTATGGCAGCAGTCAGCGCCGCAACAGACAGACCTTTTAATCCTGTAGGCAGGAAGGTAAGCACTGCAGAATATGCACCGTCTTTTCCACCGATCAGCTGCGGTAAATGTCCGCCTTTATACAACACATAAGCAGCAATACCAGGAAGCATCACGATTACCGGCATCAGTAATTTTAATAAACCAGCAAACAGGATACCTGTTCTTGCAGTGTGTAAATCTGCACCCAGTGCCCTTTGTGTGATGTATTGATTACAGCCCCAATAGTTCAGGTTAATGATCCAGATACCGGCAACATAAGAAGCCAGTCCCGGGAAGGTTAAGTATTTACTGATCTCATTTTGCGTAGAGGTGGCCGTTGGCCTTGGGATAATCATCTTGAAATGCTCCGGTGCCTGCTCCATCAATACGTTAAACCCTGCGATTGCATTGCTGCCCACACCAAATTTCTGTCCTACAACAGTTAAAGCAATATACGTCGTAACCAGACCGCCGAAAATCAGTACACCCACCTGGATCACATCCGTGTAAGCTACCACCTTCATTCCGCCGAGTGAAATAAACAAGGCGAAAACGGCAAGGCCGATCATGATAATGTGCAGGTACTCTCCGCCTGTTAATCCGTTGATGGCTACTGCACCCAGGTACAGGATCGAGGTAAGGTTAACGAATACATACAAGAACAGCCAGAAAACAGCCATAATCAGGGCTACCGACTCATTATATCTTGTCTTCAAGAACTGGGGCATCGTATAGATCTTGTTCTTCAGGTATACAGGTATAAACCATACCGCAACAATGATCAATGCGATTGCCGCTACCCATTCATATGCCGCTACCGCAACACCAAGGAAGAAACCTTCCCCGCTCATACCTATAAACTGCTCGGCAGAGATGTTAGACGCGATCAAAGATGCACCGATGGCCCACCAGGTTAAAGTACCTTCGGCAAGGAAAAATGCTTTCGCATCTTGTTCATCTTTCTTACGTTTCCTGTAGATGGAATATCCGTATCCGGAAACAACTAAGAAATAGATGATAAAAACTACGTAGTCTGTAGTTGCTAAACTATTGGTCATAATTAGTATTTGGTTAGAATTGATTAATGTCTGTTGAGCTGATAATAAACTTCATTCCATTTAAGGTCATTACGCAGCTGGTTAATAGTCGTGTTGTTATCGATGCCAACATACTCAATACCTGCAATATCTGCAAAATCTGTGAGATGTTCAGCAGTTAAATTCTGACTGTAACAAGTATGATGCGCACCGCCTGCATAGATCCATGCAGCACATCCTGTTTTCATATCCGGCTGCGGTTTCCACAGTACACGGGCAACAGGAAGTTTAGGTAATTCGTGCTGATCTTCTACACCATCTACTACATTTACCAGCATACGGAACCTGTTTCCCATATCAATGATCGAAGCATTTAAGGCAGGGCCGTTTGCTGAATCAAAGATCAATCTTACCGGATCTGCTTTGCCGCCGATACCTAAAGGATGGATTTCACATTTAACAGGTCCTTTAGCCAAAGCTGCATCAACCTCTAACATATGTGAACCAAGTACGAATGAGTTTTTAGGTTCAAAATGGTAAGTATAATCTTCCATGAAAGCATTGGCACCTTCCAGTCCGCTGCCCATCACTTTCATCGTTCTCACCAACACGGCAGTTTTCCAGTCGCCCTCACCGGCAAAACCGTAACCATCACTCATTAATCGCTGAACAGCAATACCAGGTAACTGGCTCATGCCATGCAGGTCTTCAAAAGTATCAGAGAAACCTTTAAAATTGCCCTGCTCCAGGAAATTACGGAGACCGATCTCAATTTTTGCCGCTTCTCTTAGCGAGGCGTGCTGTGCACCACCTTTTATTAAACTTTGTGCCATCACATAAGTATCGGCATATTCTTTTACCAGGCTATCAATATCGCTGTCCGTAGTCTGGTTAATCACCGCTACCAAATCTCCGATACCATAAGTATTTACCGAGAAACCAAATTTTATCTCTGCTTCTACTTTATCGCCTTCTGTTACGGCAACATTACGCATGTTATCACCAAAACGTGCATATTTTGCACCCTGCATATCAAACCAGCCAGCAGCTGCCCTCAACCAGGTATTTACACTTTCGCGGACTTCAGGGTCTTCCCAGTGGCCTGCAACAACCTTACGGTTAATGCGCATCCGGGAAACGATAAACCCAAACTCACGGTCGCCATGTGCACTTTGGTTCAGGTTCATAAAATCCATATCCATGGTACTCCACGGAATGTCGCGGTTAAATTGCGTATGCAGGTGAAGCAATGGTTTTTGTAGTATTTTTAGTCCGCCGATCCACATCTTTGCAGGAGAGAAAGTATGCATCCATGCAATGATACCGATACAGTTTTCGGCATTATTTGCTTCCTGGCAGATCTGATAGATCTCTTCGGTGGTTTTCACAGTAGGTTTAAAAACGATCTTTACAGGGATCTGCGGAGAATCATTTAAAGCTCTGGCAATTTGCTGCGAATGTTCTGCAACTTGTCTCAACGTTTCTTCTCCGTACAAATGCTGGCTTCCGGTAATAAACCAGGCTTCTAATTGTTTAAGGTTGGTTGTCATAGTTTTTTAGTTATTGACCATAATAGGAACCCACACCGTGTTTCCTCTCATAATGTTTTTGAATTAAAGCATTTTTCATCGGGCGCACATCATTCCTGATCTGTTCGGTAAGGAAGGCCATTTTTGCCAGTTCTTCTACCACAGCACTGTTATAAACAGCCTTTTCCGCAGTTTTGCCCCAGGTAAACGGGGCGTGGTTACCTACAAGGATCATTTCTACCTCGGTATAACTCAGCCCCTTTTCTTTGAGGTGGTCTATGATCTGAAATCCGGTTTCATACTCGTAGTTGCCTTTGATCTTTTCGTCACTCATCGGCGGTGCGCAGGGAATTGCTGCGGTGGTATGATCTGCATGGGTAGTTCCATAAACAGGAATTGATTTTAGGGATTGTGCCCAGGCTGTGCCATAGGTAGAATGCGTATGTACGATACCGCCGATTTCTTCCCAGTGTTTATATAGCACTGCATGTGTTTTTGTATCCGACGATGGTCTGAGGTCGCCTTCTACCGTATTCCCATCAAAATCTACGATCACCATATTCTGTGGTGAAAGGTCTTCATAAGGGACACCGCTTGGTTTAATCGCAAATACTTTATTTTCCCTGTCGGCCGCACTTGCATTGCCAAAAGTGAAAAGCACCAATCCCAGTTTAGGCAGCTGCATATTTGCTGCATATGCTTTTTCCCGGATCTCCTGATAGTTGTTACTCATGAGCTGTATGTTGTTCTATATATTTTCCTAATGACTGATATTTCGGATAACGTTTAGCATAGTAGGCAGCACTTTTCGGATTAGGAAGATACTCCGCATCAAAACCAGTTCCCATGCCTGTCATTGCTTCTTCTACTTTTGGATAGATCTCTGCTACTACCGATGCGAATATTGCAGCACCGAGTGCGCAGGTATGCTCAAAACGATGGATACGGATGGGCATATCCAGTACATCCGCCATCATTTGCATGATATAAGGGGATTTTTTGGCTACTCCGCCGATACCGATAATCCCTTTAACGGGGATACCTTCAGAAATAAAACGGTCTACGATGTTTTTTGCGCCGAAACAAGTGGCTTCTGCCAGTGCCCTGAATAAACGGGGAGAATCGGTGCCCAGATCAAGGTTGCTCAATGCACCTTTTAATTCCTGGTTGGCATCAGGCGTTCTTCTGCCATTAAACCAGTCAATACCCAATTCATCATCTTCATTTTCTGGTAACAGCGCAGCTTGTTTGCTTAATTCCGGTATGATCTTGTCCAGCATCTCCTGTTCCAATGCTTTAGCCGTCGCTTCGTCGATCAGAGAAGATTGGTGCAGCAGGTTTCTTATTGGCCAGCTCAGCAGGTTTTTAAACCAGGCGTAAGTATCTCCGAAGGCAGATTGCCCCGCTTCCAAACCCACCATGCCCGGGATCACAGAACCATTTACTTGTCCGCAAATCCCTTTGATTAATTTGCCTTCCATATCTGTGGCAGGCGCAACCAGGATATCGCAAGTCGAAGTACCCATTACTTTACTCAAGTGATAGGGTTCAATCTGGCCGCCTACAGCACCCATGTGCGCATCAAAAGCACCCACACCAACTTTTACGCTGGTGCTTAGTCCTAGTTTTTCTGCCCATTCTGCTGTTAAGGTACCAGCCGACTCATCTGAGGTATAGGTTTCAGTAAATAGTCTGGAAGTAAATCCATCCAATAAAGGATCAAGAGAAGTAAAGAAATCGTTAGGTGGCAACCCATCAAATTCTTCTGCCCATAATGCTTTATGTCCTGCGGCACAACGGCTGCGTTTCATTTCTTTAACAGAAGAACCGCCTGTAAGCAGGAAGGGGATCCAGTCGCAATGCTCTACCCATGAATAGGCCGCATCTCTTACTTTTTCATCTGTCCGTAATGTTCTTAGCAATTTTGCCCAGAACCATTCAGATGAATAAATGCCACCGCAATATTTTAAGTAATTAGTTTCGAATTTTGCGGCATGTTCGTTAATCTGTGCTGCTTCTTTAACAGCGGTATGGTCTTTCCATAACACAAACATCGCATGGGGATTGTCTTGAAATTCCGGAAGCAATGCCAACGGTGTTCCTGCTTCGTTCACCGCTACAGGAGTTGACCCGGTGGTATCTACCGCAATTGCTTTAACAGCATCCGCAGCAGCTTGCCCGCCTGCCTTCTCTAAACATGCTTTAATTGTATATTCCAGTCCTTCTGTATAATCTAAAGGATGTTGTCTGAATTGGTTGGTCGCAGGATCGCAAAAAAGCCCTTTTTGCCACCTCGGATAATTGAATACAGAAGAGGCAATCTCTTCTCCATTTTCTGCGTTCACCAGTACTGAGCGGACGGAGTCTGATCCGTAGTCCACCCCGATTACATATATATTTGGTTTCATATAATAAATAAATGTCTAATTAACGTTTATTTGTTTAGTAAATGAAATTTTTTATCGTTTTTTAACTAATCGATTTTATTATCTGCCTTATTTATCTGTCTGAAGAGCAATTAACTGATCAGGTTTTCCGGGTTAGGAATAAAATTAAGAAAAGCCTGAAATTTCGCCTTATATTTTTTCTTATCCAGTTTAAAGTAAAAGGCACCTTTTTTAGAGCTTGACTTATCTTTTTCTTCCAGTTTGATCAGCAGCCCCGTCGAGGTTAACTTCCTGATAAAATTCCTGTTATCAATTTTAGTATTATACACGCCTTCGTACAAACTTTGTAACTGGGGTATCGTAAATTTTTTAGGGAGCAGCTCAAACAGCAGGGGGTGTAAAGCGGCTTTATACCTTATTTTTTGTTTGGCAATTTCTACCATCTCGTTGTGATCAAAGATCAGTTTTGGCATTTCGCTGATCAGGAACCATTCTGCATGGTATCTTTCACTTAATTGTGTTTCGTATTTATTGATATCAATCAGTGCAAAATAAGCGATAGAAATTACACGGTCTTTAGGATCTCTCGAAGGGCCCCCAAAGGCATGGAGTTGTTCCATATATACGCCATCAAGACCGGTTAATTGTAAAAGGATTTTGTTCGCTGCTTCGTCCAGGCTTTCGTTAGTAGTAATGAACCCACCCATCAGGCTCCATTTATCTTTTTCGGGTTCAAGGGCCCTCTTAACCAGCAGGATTTTCAGGTGTTCGCCATCAAACCCAAAGATGATGCAGTCTACTGCAATCAGCATCCGGTTTTCTGTAGTATATTCAATCATTATCTGAGCAAGTAATTTATAAAAGCAAGGTATTAATCCTGTAAATAAATGATTTATTATCAAAAAGCCAAGAATAATAATATTAATCGTTGTTTTGACGCTTTATTTATTTTTAGCTACTTTGGTACCAACTAAATATATAATCTGTAAACTGATATGAGAACAAATCAAAAATTATTTCTTGCCCTGAGCCTGGTTTCGGGGATACTTGCTAGCTGCAATTCTTCTTCAACAAATAAAACCGGATCTGCAGATTCACTGCATGCTGCTGAACATGTAGTATACAACACACCCGACTCTCTCGCTTTTCTGGGTACTGCTGATAATAAGCAGGTACATTTATATACGCTTAAAAATAAGGATGGCGCTATCGTATCAATCACAAACTTCGGTGGCATAATCGTATCGCTGCTGGTTAAAGACAATAAAGATCAGCTGGTAGATGTTGTACTTGGACATGACAGTTTGAAATCATACCAGCGTAAAGAGGAGTTTTTCTTTGGCGCGCTGATCGGACGTTATGGAAATAGAATCGCAAAAGGTAAATTTACGCTGGAAGGTAAAAGCTATCAGCTGGAAGTAAATGATGGCGTAAATACATTGCATGGCGGATTTAATGGTTTTTATAAAAAGGTATGGGATGCAAAACAGACAGATGACCATACGCTGGAGTTAAGCTACCTGTCTAAAGACGGTGAAGCAGGTTATCCGGGAAACCTGAAGGTGAAAGTTATCTATTCACTGGAAGAGGATAATTCTTTAAAAATCAGCTATAGCGCAGTTTCCGATAAAGCGACGGTAGTGAATTTAACCAATCATGCTTACTTTAATTTAAACGGGGCAGGCGATAAAACAATCACTGATCACCTGCTTACGCTCGAAGCTGACGAATTTACTCCGGTAGACATTACTTTAATCCCTACTGGCAAACTGGAAAAAGTAGCGGGTACCCCATTTGATTTTACCAAGGCAAAACTTATCGGCGCTAATATTGACGATACGAATCCGCAGTTGAAAAACGGAAAAGGGTACGACCATAACTGGGTATTGAGAAAAGGTACAGGTTTACGCAGAGCAGCTACAGTGAGCAGTGCAAAAACAGGTATCGTGATGGAGGTGTTAACGGAAGAGCCGGGCATCCAGTTCTACAGTGGAAATTTTCTGACAGCCAAAATGAATTATGGTAAAGGCAATGCAACTTATGGTTACCGTTCTGCTTTCTGTTTGGAAACACAGCATTTTCCTGATTCACCTAACCAGCCAGCTTTCCCTTCTACAGTTTTAAAACCTGGAAAAGAGTACAAAACAGTGTCAGTTTATAAATTTTCTGTCACAAAATAAATGCTTGCAAACAATTGAGCCTAACTGTTATTAATAAAGTATCACCATAAAATTGATTAAGATGGATTCAACTAGTAATATCGAAGAGTTAGCAATTAATACCGTACGTACCTTATCAATTGATGCCGTACAAAAAGCCAATTCTGGTCACCCGGGAATGCCTATGGGTGCAGCGCCAATGGGACATGTACTTTATTCTCATTACATGAATTTCAACCCTAAAAACCCGCATTGGGCAAACAGGGACAGGTTCATTTTATCGGCTGGTCACGGCTGTATGTTACAATACAGTTTACTGCACCTTACCGGTTTTGATGTAACGATGGATGACCTGAAAAGCTTCCGCCAGTTAAACAGCAAAACAGCGGGTCACCCTGAGTATGGTTTAATTGACGGTGTGGACGTAACTACTGGCCCGCTGGGACAGGGTTTTGCAAACGGGGTAGGATTTGCTATTGCGCAAAAACATCTTGCCGCAAGATATAACAAACCTGGATTTGATCTTTTTGATTATAAAATCTATGCTATCTGCAGTGACGGGGATATGATGGAAGGTGTAACTTCCGAAGCAGCTTCTTTAGCTGGTCACCTCGAACTCGGTAACCTGATTTATTTATATGATGATAACCACATTTCTATTGAAGGCGCTACTGACATCGCTTTCAATGAAGATGTAGCCAAACGTTTTGAAGCTTACAACTGGCATGTGCAGGTTGTTGACGATGGAAACGATATCACGGCGATTATCAATGCCGTACGTAATGCAAAAGCAGAAACACAAAAGCCATCGCTGATTAAAGTGCGTACGCAGATTGCCTATGGCAGTCCGAATAAAGTAAATACCGCAGGGTCACATGGATCACCATTAGGTGCTGATGAGATTAAACTGGTTAAGGAATTCTTCGGATTTGATCCTGAAAAATCTTTCTATGTTCCTGCTGAGGTAGATGAATATTACCAGGCGGCTGGTAAAAAAGGTACCGCAGCGAATGAGAAATGGGATGAGCTTTTTGCAAAGTATAAAGAGGAATTCCCAACAGAAGCAGCCGAATACGAACGTGCTCAAAGCGGAGAGTTACCGGAAAACTGGAAAGATTCATTACCTGTATTTGCACCTTCAAAAGATAAAATGGCTACCCGCCAGGCTTCTGGAAAAGTATTAAATGCAATAGCTGATAGCCTGCCCGGATTAATTGGTGGCGCTGCAGATTTAGCTCCATCAACAGAAACCAATTTAAAGAAATACGATTCTTTCACTTCCGAAAACAGGGCAGGACGGAATTTCCACTTTGGTATCCGCGAACATTCTATGGGTGCTGCACTGGTAGGGATGGCTTTAACACCAGGGGTTATTCCTTTTGGTGCTACCTTCCTGATGTTCTCTGAATATATGCGCCCGCCAATCCGTTTGGCTGCAATTATGAAGATCCGTCCTATTTTTGTGTATACGCATGATAGTATCGGATTGGGAGAAGATGGAACAACTCACCAGCCAGTAGAACAATTAGCTTCTTTGCGCTCTATTCCTAATATTACAGTAATCCGTCCTGCTGATGCAAATGAAACTGCACATGCATGGCGTGTAGCGTTAGAGCATAAAGACGGACCGGTAGTACTGGTATTTACAAGACAGGGATTACCGGTATTGGATCAGGACAAATATGGTAAAGCTGAAGGCCTGGAAAAAGGAGCCTATATCTTATCCGATGCCGAAGGAACACCAGATTTAATTCTTATCGCTACAGGTTCTGAAGTTGCGCTGATCATGGATGCACAGGCAAAATTGAAAGAAGAAGGGATCAATGCACGTGTAGTAAGTATGCCATCATGGGAGTTGTTTGAAAAACAGGATGCTGTTTACAAAGAAGAAGTATTCCCTAAAGCAATCAGAAAACGTTTAGCTGTGGAGACAGGTTCTCCATTGGGATGGCACAAATATGTAACCGATGAGGGTGATATTATTGCCATGACCACCTTTGGTGAGTCGGCCCCGGCAGAAGAACTGTATAAAGTATTTGGCTTCACTATTAGTAATGTGGTAGAAAAAGCAAAAGCGCTGTTAGGCAAATAAAATATATTTTCCTACGAAAAAAGCCCTTCGAAACAATTCGAAGGGCTTTTTTTATAAAGGTAATCTGTATGAAAATAACTATTTAATTAACGTCAAACCAAAGTTTTGTTGTTAAAGCATCAGCACCCTGGCTGGCTACTGCAGCTTTATAACCCACTGCGTTTAGCGATTGCTCAGTTCCCGGATAGATAAACCTGACAGGTATTTTGCCGCTTAATGATCCTGCGGTTGCAGGTGTAAGTACAGGATAATCCAGCCTTCTCCATTCTGCAAAGGCTTCCAGACCCTGACCAAACAAGGCGATCCATTTTTGGTTACCTATAGATTTTTTATAATTTGTAGCATCGTATGTTGCAGCAGCAGTTTGTTTATAAGTGGTAATATCTGCTGTTGACACGCCATATTGCAATAGGGAAGCCTCGATAGCCTGACCATATAATGTGGCTGCGTCTTCACTAATAAAACCTCTGGCTGCTGCTTCTGCACGGTCAAATAATACCTCAGCATAGCTGATGATTACTGCCGGTGCAGTAGGGGCAAGGAAATAAGCGCCTGGTTTTGAAGTGCGGGTTAATCCTAAAGCAGCTGCATCACCAGTCAGCAATCCATTTGGAACGCCTGTATATAATCCTGTAGCGGCTGCTTTACTTACAAAAACAGACAGTCTCGGATCGTTTGTAGCGGCCAGCTGATCTACTGTAGTTTTGCTCACCCTATAGTCATCCCTCGTATCAAACAAATTGCTGATCGGGTTTTGATTTGGGGAAGATTGATAAGTCAGTTTTGCAGTTTCTGCGTTTGAACTGATATAACCACTGCCTTCGGCCTGTATAGCTGCAATTGTTTGTCTCGCTAATTCCGGTTCGCGGTCAGCTATCCGCAACGCAACTCTTAAACGTAATGAATTCGCAAACTTTTTCCAGGAAAGGATTGAGTTTGTATAAATAATATCCCCGCCGATTGCTTTGCCAGCAGGATCTAATGCCGCCTGCGCAGTAGTTAGATCTGCCAGTACTCCTAAATAAACATCTCTTTGTTTATCGTATTTAGGTAACAGGTATTTATCAATATCGCCAGCCTGTGAATAGGGAACATCACCGTAAGCATCTGTCAGCAAAGTAAAGATCCATGAACGCAGCACTAACGCAACACCCTTATAGTTGGTGTTCGATTGTGCATCTGCCAGTTTAATGATCTGGTTTAAGTTTACTATACCTTTCGAATAACTGGTAGACCATAATTCCTGGAAATCACTGTTTGCGAAAATGTACCTGTCTGGATCGGTGTACTGGATTTTTGCCCAGTGCTGTACAAATAGCAGACTTGAATTCATGTTATTCGTTGTTCCCCAGTAGGTGTCTGACGAAGCTTTAATTGCGCCCGTTAACAGGTATTCCGGTTGTGCACTCTCTGATGCGTTTGGATTCACATTACTTTCGTCCAGTGCTTTCTTGCAGGAAACGGTAGATAGTAATAAAGCTCCTGATAGTAATATATTGATATAATTGATCTTCATGATTTTAGAATTTAAGGTTAATGTTGAAACCGACGTTGCGTACACCCGGAAGTGTTAAATCTTCCAACCCTTGTCCGTTGCCAGTATTGAAGGCTGTTTCAGGATCGATATTTGGCACCTCTTTATGGATGATCAGCAAGTTTCTTCCTACTACAGAAACAGTAGCGCTTTGCAAGCCTATTGATTTTATCCATTGCTGCGGTAAAGTATAACCTAGTTTTACTTCTCTTAATTTTACGTAAGTAGCGCTGTAAACAAAAGCCTCATCCGCATTTGTAAATCCTTTATAATATTGCTGGGCAGGTAAAATAGTTGAGTTTGCAGTTCCATCCGCCAGTACACCTTTAAATACCATACCATCATCATAAACAGTTGCACCTCCTGGGGCAGCCGTACCTGCAGAAATTTGTACTGCTTTGTTAGCTGTACTATTTCCAGGGTAGTAATAGCTCAGCCCTCCATTTTCAGCACCGCGGCCTTCCAGTGTTGAGGCCAGTACTCCTGTATATGTTCCGGTGCGGTTGGTGTTGGAATAAATTTTACCGCCTACATGTGCATCAACCAATACACTTAAGTTGATCCTTTTATAAGTAAAACTGTTGGTAATACCGCCAATCCAGTTCGGCGTAAACTTTCCGAGTATTTGTTTGCTCGAGCTTATCGTTGGTGTTCCGTCCGCTTTAACAATGATATCGCCGGCATCGTTGCGTACAAACGCAGTTCCGAAAAGCTGACCATAAGGACGGCCCACGCTGGCTAATACTTGTACAGTGCGGTTGGTACCTAATACATAACTCTGGATATCCCCGTAAAGAGATTTAACCTCACTACGGTTTAAGGAGAAGTTTGTATTGATATCCCAGGTAAAGTCTTCAGTTTTAACTGGCGTTAAACCAAGCTGGATTTCTAACCCTTTGTTGTTTATCGTACCGCCGTTTACCAGTTTCTGGCTATATCCTGTAGAGGTACTTACATCAAGGTTTAAGATTTGATCCGTACTGTTTGTATTGTAAACTCCAAAATCAAAACGCAGCCTGTTATTAAACAAGCCCAGCTCTAAACCGGCTTCTGTAGATTTGGTAGTTTCTGGCTTCAGGTCTGTATTTAAATAGATAGAATTGGCATATTGCTGCGGGTTGCTGTTAAATGGGGCAATAAATCCGTAGCTGTTGATCAGCTGGTAAGGTGATGCATCTTTACCTACTTTCGACCAGCCAGCACGCAGCTTAGCAAAAGTCAGCACATCACTTTTGATATCAAATGCTTCAGAAAGGATTAAACTTCCGTTTACAGAAGGATAAAAATAAGATCTGTTTGCTGCTGGCAGGGTAGATGACCAGTCATTTCTCGCCGTTAAGTTCAGGTAGGCATAGTTCCTGAAGCCCAATTGTGCAGAACTGAAAGCACTGTATATTTTTTGTTTCGTATAAATGTTGGAAGAGATCAAAGGGTCTCTTGAATTACTTAAAGTATATAACCCATTAACCGCAAGTTTTGAAGCGATCTGGTCGTTGTTCTCAAAGGTTGTAGTACGGATGTTTCCACCCAGTAAGATATCGAGGTTAAAATCTTTATTCAGTTTTTTAGTGTAATCCAATCGTGCTTCAGTATTGTTTTCATTGAAGGTATAAGCATCTTCTTCATAAGAACCGAATGGGGTTCCATTTGTTCCGTAGGCAATTTTGATCTTTCTGCGGTCGGTATAGTAATCATTACCTGTTCTAAAGTTAGCAGATAAGCCGTCGATGATCTTGTAGTTCAATTCTACACTACCGATTAAACGGTTACGGACCTGGCCCACGGTATTTTCATACGCAACGAAGTAAGGGTTACTATAATAACTGTTGTTCCAGTTGATGTTGTTTCCTAAAGCATCCTGATAAGTTTTAAGCTGGTCTACATCTACCTGTCTGCCGAACCAGGTAAATTGCAGCATAGTACTTGTTGCTCTTTTACCACCAGACCCTGGTAAGTTATCTGCACTGCTGTTTACAAAGTTCGCATAAGTGTTTAAGGTCAATTTAGGCGTTATTTTATAGCCCAGATTAAACAGGAAAGAGTTTTTTGATTGAGAAGAGTTAGGAATTACGCCGGTTTGATCCAGGTTATTATAAGAAAGGCGGAAATCATACTTATCACCTGTTCCCGAAAATGCGATTCCATTATTTAATGTAACTCCGGTGTTAAAGAAACTGCGTACATTATCCGGATGTGCCACAAAAGGAACAGCTACGCCGTTAGAGTTGAATTGTGGTATTAAGCGTCCATCCAGTCTTGGTCCCCAGCTTTCATCAACACCATCGTTAATACCGCCGCCCTTACCATCAACATAACTGAACTGGCCATTTGAACCTTGTCCGAAAGAGTTTTGATAATCCGGCAGTACCAGCAGGTTTGAAAATGAAGTGTTAGAGTTGATGCTGATACCTAAGCCTTTTGAGCCTTTTCCTTTTTTAGTAGTAATCAGCACTACACCCGCGGCGGCACGTGAGCCGTATAATGCGGCTGCATTCGGGCCTTTAAGCACACTCATAGACTCAATGTCTTCAGAGTTGATATCCGAAATCGTGTTCGCAAAATCCCTGGAACCGGCAGATCCCAAATTTTGTGTATTATCAACAGGTACACCATCAATGATAAATAATGGCTGATTGTTGCCAGAGATGGAGGTTTCTCCCCGAATGATAATTCTTGATGAACCCATGTCGCCCTGACTGTTGGTTACTTGTACACCTGCTACTTTACCAGATAACGCATTCACAAGGTTGGTTTCTTTTGCTTCTGAGATATCTTTGGATTTCAGTTCCTGTACGGCATAACCCAATGATTTTTTTTCGCGGGTAATGTTCAATGCAGTAACAACTACTTCATTTAAAGAATTCTGGGTTTCTTCGAGTGCGATGTTTAGTGTAGTTTGATTGCTGTTTACAGTTACTTCTCTGGTAGAATAGCCAATAAACGTGATGCGTAATATATCACCGGCTTTAGCCGCCAGGGCAAACTTTCCTTCGGTATTACTTTGTGTTCCACTGGCAGCACCTTTAATGGCAATGCTGACACCCGGAATCGGGAGCCCCGTGGATTTTTCGGTGATCACACCTGATATATTAACAGATTGCGCACTGGCGGTCTGTAAGAGAGCTAAGGATAAGACTATCCCTAGCACATATTTGTAGATTTTAAACATATTTTTCGTTGATTTTTATCGGACATATCAATCCCTGTCGGGTCAATAATCTGCCCGGATCAATTCCGCATCAGGCTGCGAAATTTCTTAATTGATAATACGATTGTTGATTAAATAATGATTTAATTTTTACAGTCTTGATTGCTTGTTTTTAGCAACAACAGCTGTGCATGACGAAGCCAGAACTACTTATGTGATAAGTAAGGGGAGGGGTACTGATTGCTGATTTTGTAAAATTTGTGCTCATTGTGTGCTTGTTGAAAATTTATATTAATCGTTTTCCTAAGAACTAGCTGTTTTGATTTTTTCTTTACTGGGAACGCTTACACATAAATTACTGGAATAAATAGAGAGACTTACCGGGTTAAGGGTCATCTTCCGCTTATCTTTTCCGCGTAACGTGGATAGGAGTTAGCACCTTTTACAAGTGTAGAGGTTGCTAAGACTTCACAGGGCCGTTCCCTCAGTCTTTCTGGATAAGTAAAAAATCAATGAACGTTTAATTCTTTGGCAAATATATAAAAAATCTACTAAATCTATAGTGTTTATTTGATTTTATCATTTTTGATGTTGAAATGACAAAAATTGGGAGATCCGTCTCTAAAATTGATTAGATCCCCCGGGCACATGTTTTTCATATGCTGCTGACCCGCCTGTTATTCTTCTGCTCCCCCTGCAGATTTGGATTCGAGGTAAAATGCTCCACCCGTTACCAGCTGTACATTTGCCGGTAATTTCCGCAAAGCGGTGATCTGGATATAGCCAAGTTCGGAAACACCGGTTTTCACTTCGGTTTTCTTAAAATGGAATTGAGCGCCTTTTGCTTCGGCTATAAATATATATTCTTTCCCTTCTGAACGTACCACAGCATCTACAGGCACCGCTGGAGATAACTGATTGCCTACACTGATCAATGCAGTTACATACATGCCGGGGATCAGGTTTTGCTGAGTTGAGTTTTCAATCACCGCATGTACGATAACACCTTTGCTCTCGTTTTCAAAGGATTTATTAATACCATTGATTTTACCTTTGATCTGCTGGTTCTCCTGGTTGGTAAGCTGAAAGTTTACCGTCTGCCCTATTTTAACTTTCATCAGGTCCTTTTCAAATACGATCAGGTCGCAATGGATCTTGGAGTTATCTACCACTTCCATAATAGCGGTTCCGGGTTGTACAAATGCACCGGTATTGGCACCTATCTGTCCCACTGTTCCACTGATGGGTGCCAGTAAAGGAAACCTGGATACGATGTGTCCGCCGGATATTTTTGCAGGAGAGATACCTAATTGGAGCAGCTGACTTTCATAGGCGGTGATGCGGGATTTTTCTGAATTATAGGTGGCTTCGGCAGATTGAAAGGATTTTCCTGTTCCCGCACCAGCTTCTTTAAGCTGCGTCTGCCTGTTATATTCTGCCTGAACATAACTAAAACTGTTTTTTGCAGTGAGGTAGTCTTGCTGGATCCGGATCAGCTCCTGGTTTTCTATCGTGGCAAGGACCTGCCCTTTTTTTACCTGTTGCCCTTCCAGTACACCGATCGTACGGATAATACCGCCAGAGAGCACACTAACGTCTGCTTTGTTCTGTGGCGGAACAGCAAGCTGCCCGGTAGCTTTAACTACGGTGCTGAGGTCTTTCTGTTCCAGCGGGCCAACAGTGATGCCCACTGATTGCATTTGCTGACTATTCAATGTTAAGTCGTTTGTTGAAGCTTGTTTTTCTGTTTCTGCTGCCGGTTCTTTCTCTTGTTTACCTGTGCAGGAAGAGAGCAGTACAACGCTTAGGAGCACTGCAGTAATTGTATTTTTATCTATGTAGAATTTCATGATCTATTCTCCTTTTAAGTATTGTAATTGGATGGCCGACTGGTTCAGTCGCTTTACGGCTTCCAGATAGGATAGTTTGTTTTGTATGGCTGAGGATATATTTTGCAGGTATTCGATGTAACCGATCTCTCCAAGGTTAAATGAAACCTGGGCAATGCGAAGTTGTTCGTCGGCTAGTTTTAAACCACCGGAAGTGTAATAAGCCACTGCTTGTTGATGTGCCTGGTATTGGGCCAGCTCCTGTTCATATTTTAGCCTTAAGAGCGATTCACTTTGAGCATAATTTGTTTTGGCTATCTGGCTTGCGATCTGTTCACTTTTTATACGAGAACGGTTTGCTCCATTGAATACAGGAATAGCAAGTCCAATCTGGAAACCGGCAATCCGCGTGCCGGGGAAATAGCCGCGGTTAGTATTTGCAGGATCAAAGGAACTGATCACTAATTGCTGACTATAACCCAGGGTGATATCGGGGAGGCTTTTTGATTTTTCTACACGGATTCGTGCATCAGCTACTGCTATATGCTGACGGTCATAGTTCAACTGTGGATTTGTGGAGACATTTATTGTGTCTGCCAAACTGGAAGACAAAACTGGGATTTCAAGTGCTGCAAGCACTAACATCTCCCTGGTGTTTAAAAGCTGCTGCAGGGTAAGCTCATAACTACGCAGCTCTGCTGTTGCAGTCAGTTTTAATGTTTGCACTTCCTGAAATTTATTACGTGCACTGATGAGTTCCAGGTTGGAGGTCTCTCCAGTTTTAAAACGGATTTCTGCTTTTTTAATAAAGCTGCCGTAAATGCTGTCCTGGTAATTATATAAGCGCAGCGTCTGCCAGCTCATCTGGTAACCGTAGTAAGCCAGTTTTACTGCTTTTATAATTTCTAAACGGGTGCTTCTGCCTGCTTGTTCTGTAAGTATTGTCTGCTGGTTTAACAGTTTCTTCTGATTTTTATACAGCCCCGGCCAGGCAAAACTTTGTGTAATCCCCAAAGCATTATCCATATTCCCGCCACTGGTGGGATCTTGTGTAAGCATTAACTCTGTTTTAGGCAGATCAATACTTGTTTGCTGCAACGTAGCGGATTGTACTACAGCTAAACCGGCCGACCTAAGCTGGAGGTTATTTTTTAATGCCATTGCGATGACGCTGTCCACGCTCAGCGGGAGTTTATTTTGCGCATGGGCAGCAGATCCGGATCCAAAGCAAAATCCGCCAATTAAAACAAGGAGTAAAGCTGATTTAGGAAGCTTGCTACCGCTCAATACTTTGCTATTTGAGGAGTCTGATTCCTTAAGGTTAAACAGCAGATATAAACAAGGCAAAACGAATAAAGTAAGCAGAGTCGCTGTGAGCAGTCCGCCGATAACCACAGTTGCCAGCGGCCGCTGTACTTCTGCACCTGCACTGGCTGATAATGCCATTGGGAGAAACCCTAAAGATGCCACAGCTGCAGTCATCAATACTGGCCTCAGCCGCACTTTAGTTCCCACCAGCACCCGTTCATAGATATTGTCCATTCCCTCTTCTTTCAGCTGGTTAAAGTATCCGATCAGTACGATACCATTCAGTACTGCCACACCAAATAACGCGATAAAACCTACCCCTGCAGAAATGCTGAAGGGCATATCCCTTAACCAGAGCGCCGCTATGCCGCCCATTGCAGCGAGGGGTACAGCCGTAAAAATCAGCAGGCTTTGTTTTACAGACTTAAAAGTGATATATAATAAAACCAGGATCAGTATCAGCGCTGCGGGTACCGCTATAGCAAGTCGCTCCTTAGCTGCCTGCAGATTCTGAAACTGGCCGCCATAGGTGATATAATAACCGGAAGGCAGCTTGACATGCTGATCCATCAGCTGTCTGATTTCTTCTACTGTACGCTCTACGTCGCGGCCTTTCACATTAAAACCTACATAAATCCGTCTTTTCCCATCTTCACGTGATACCTGTGCAGGTGCATTTTTAAATGCAATATCAGCTACCTGGCTCAGCGGAACTTTATTACCTGAGGGCAGTGGGATCAACAGGTTCTGCACATCAGAGATGTTTTTACGAAGATCTTTTTGCAGTCTCACCACCATATCAAATCGTTTTTCACCTTCAAAGATTACTCCCGCCGCGCTTCCTGCAAAGGCAGTGCGCAGGATCATATTAATTGTATTAATGTTTAATCCGTACTGTGCCATTTTATCACGGTTATAGGTGACCATAATCTGCGGTAATCCGCTGACCTTTTCTATATAGGGTTCGGTAACACCATCTACAGGGGCAATGAGTTTTGCAATTTTCTCTGCTTCTGCTGCAAGTATATCCAGGTTATCGCCATATATTTTTATCGCCACATCCTGGCGGATGCCGGTCATCAGTTCGTTAAAACGCATTTGCATGGGCTGTGTGATCTCTACATTGATCCCGGGAATAACGGATAATTCGTCCTCCATTTTTTCCATCATCTCTTCCCGGCTCAAAGCTGATGTCCATTCCGATTTAGGTTTCATCGCGAGCATCATATCCCCGCGCTCCATTGGCATTGGATCTGTAGGAATCTCAGAACTCCCTATACGGGTAACGGCCTGTTTCAGTTCCGGGAATTTATCTTTTAGGATTTTTTCTGCTTTTCCAAATGTCTTTACCACTTCCGACAATGACGTACCCTGCATCATCGAGATCTCAACGGTAAGGTCACCTTCTTCTAAAGTTGGGATAAACTCACCGCCCATTCGGTTAAATAGCCATAAAGACAAGACAAACAAAATGATCGTAAGTAAAACAGTTACCACTTTTGCACGCAGCACGCGGATCAGTAATAACTGATAATATTTCTGTACATAACCAATAAAACGGTCAGACAATGTTGGCCGGTGTATCGTATTTTTACTGAGGAACAAAGCGCTCATCATGGGTACGTAGGTCAGTGACAGAATAAAAGCACCAAGAATAGCAAATGCTACCGTTTCTGCCATAGGGCGGAACATTTTTCCTTCAATGCCCACTAAAGCAAATAGGGGTAGATACACGATCAGGATAATGATTTCCCCAAAGGCGGCACTGCTTCTGATCTTTGATGCTGCCTGGTAAACTTCTTCATCCATTTCCGGCTGTGTAAGCCAGGGTTTATCAGCAAAGGATTTACTTTCCGTGAGGCGGAAAACTATCGCTTCCACAATAATCACCGCCCCGTCAACAATCAGCCCGAAGTCAATTGCCCCCAAACTCATCAGGTTACCTGAAACACCAAAAAGACGCATCATCGCAAAAGCGAAGAGCATCGCCAAAGGGATGACGGAAGCAACTACCAGCCCTGCACGCAGGTTCCCCAATAAAAGTACCAGTACAAGTACCACAATCAGCGCACCTTCCAGCAGGTTTGTTTTTACTGTACCGATTGCCCGGCCAACAAGCTCTGTACGGTCAATGAAGGGTTCAATTACCACACCTTCGGGGAGCGACTTTTGAATCTGCACGATCCGTTCTTTTACTTTTTTGATGACTTGATTAAAGTTTTCGCCTTTTAACATCAGCGTAACCCCGGCTACTACTTCTCCCTCACCATTTCGGGTTACCGCACCATATCTTGTGGCACTCCCAAATTGTACATTCGCAATATCCCGGATAAGGATCGGGGAGCCACCGGTATTTTTAACAACGATCTTACGGATATCTTCAAGGGAAGTTACCTGGCCGATGCCGCGGATAAAATAAACGTTGTTTTGCTGTTCGATATAAGAGCCACCGGTATTCTCATTGTTGTTTTCCAATGACTGGTAAACTTCAGGGATCGTCAGCCCCAATGAGTTCAGTTTATCATTATCCAGCGCAATCTCGTATTGCTTCACATAACCGCCCCAGCCGCTGACTTCTGCAACTCCGGGTGTACCGGCCAGCTGGGTGCGCACGAGCCAATCCTGCAATGTGCGGAGATCGGTTGCGCTGTATTTTTTTTCGTATCCCTTTTTGGTATGCAGCACATACTGATAGATTTCTCCCAAACCAGTAGTAATCGGTGCAAGCAGTGGATCAGTGACCCCTTTGGGGATTGCATTTTCTGCTTCTTTCAGTTGTTCGTTAACCTGTTGTCTGGCCCAGTAAATATCGGTGTCGTCTTTAAAAACAAGGGTAATTACCGATATGCCCGACCGGGATATAGACCGTTTTTCCAGGATATTAGGAATGTTCGCCATGGCCAGCTCAATCGGTGCGGTAATAAATTGCTCTACTTCCTGTGCGCCGAGGCTCGGTGCCTGCGAAATAATCTGCACCTGGTTATTGGTGATATCGGGCTGTGCATCTACGGGCAGGTGATACGCTGAATATATCCCCCAAAGGATTAATCCTGCAGTCATCAGCCCGATAGTTATTTTGTTCTGTATAGAGAACGCTATAATCTTATCAAACATAAAATGTCAGTTATAAAATAGTTTTGCTGCTTCTTGAAATGAAATAGTGGTTAGCTTTTATGAAAAGCTTAAGAAAGAAATTACGACCATTGAGGAGGCTGCCAGATCGGGAGGCTCACATCTATATAATTTCCGGTAAAATAGGGGATGGCTAAGTTTTTATAGTCGGTGAATGGCACCGATGATAGCTGTGTTAATGGGGCAACAGAGGAGTTTGCACAACACGAACAATGGCAGAAAGGGGAGCAGGTATCGGTAAATGGATGATGCTGTTCTGAATCTGATTGCTGATGAAGCACTGCGGTTTCACTGCTGATAGTTTCCTGCGCATCGGCACAGGGTACTAAGTTTAGTACCAATATCATCATTACAAGAATCAGGGAAAATGCTTTTTTCATTGCTAATGAGGCAAATGTATTTTTTTATCCGCCACTAACCAAAGATAAAGTATTTTTATTTTTTTGTAACAAAAGTTATCTTCTTACGACTTATCGGGCAAATATCAAAACATTGGAAAATACTGACCTACATCAAACGTTTGAGCAATTGCTTAAAGCCCATGAGCTGCTGGTTTATAAGATCTGCCGTTTATATGGGGATACGGAAGACGACCGGAAAGATCTTTTTCAGGATATCGTCATCCAGCTATGGAAGGCATATCCGAAATTCAGGGGGGAAGTTAAGTTCAGTACCTGGTTATACCGGATCGGACTGAACGTTGCGATCACCCAGTTACGCAAACAGAAAAACAAAATCTATGCTACCGATATCGACTCACTGCATATTTCAGTTGCCGATGATCATTACAGTACAGAAAAGGATGAACAACTCAAGGAAATGTATGCAGCTATCGAAAAGCTCAACGCTATTGAAAAAGCTATCGTCATGCTCTACCTCGAAGATAAATCCTATGAGGAGATGGAAGAAATCCTGGGTATCAGCAATGGCAACCTGAGAGTAAAAATGAACCGCATTAAAATTGATCAGATCTTCTGCTGTGCTTTTATAGCCAGATAACGGTTAATAACATTTACAGTAAGCTTTTCTGGCGGAGTGAGGATACTTAGGATACCATGCTTCGCCAGTTCTTTTACCATCAGTTTTTTCTCGTAGCTAAACTTATCGGCAATGGTTTTAATGTAAATACCTTCAACATCAACGGCGGGTTCTTCAGTAATCGCCTTAAGTTCTGTATTCTCAAAAAAGACAACCAGGAGCAGGTGGAACTTAGCGATGCGTTTTAAATAGGGGAGCTGCCTCTGGAGGGCCGATTGGGTTTCGAAATTGGTGAAAAATATGATCAGGCTCCGTTGTTTCAGGAGACGGCGGACACTGATATGGAGCGCCTCCATATTTGTTTCGAGATAGCGTGTCTTTTCTTTGTAAAGCACCTCCATTATTTTCCCTAACTGCACAGGTTTACGGTCGGCCGCCACTACACTTCCCAATTGTTCGGCAATGGTAATCAGCCCGGCTTTATCTTGTTTTACCAGCGCTACGTTAGCCAAAGCCAGACTTGCATTGATCGCATAGTCCAATAAGCTTAATCCTTCAAACGGCATTTTCATCACCCTTGATTTATCAATGATACAATAAACCTGCTGTGCTTTTTCGTCGGTGTAGGAATTTACCATCAGCTCACCTTTCCTTGCAGTAGCTTTCCAGTTCACCGTTCTGTAATCGTCGCCCTGGACATAGCTTTTTACCTGATCAAATTCCATGCTATGGCCAATGCGCCTGATCCTTTTTATCCCGATTTCCGTTAACCGGTTAGATATAGCCATCAGCTCATATTTACGCAGCGACAAAAATGAGGGGTATACAGGTATAGCAACATCGCTTCCGAAATTAAACCTCCTTGTTATTAATCTGAGTGGCGACTCTACATATAAGCGGATTTGGCCAAATAAAAATTCCCCTCGTTTAGTGGGGCGCAGTTTGTAGCTGATTACTTTATTTTCATGAGTTTTTAAATGGGTACTAAACCAGAGATCTCTTTTTTGAAACTGAAATGGGATCTCATCAATGATTCCAAGATGAACAGGAAAAGAATAAAAATTCTCTGTGTAAATCGTGATTTCATTGTCATCACCATTGCTTAACCTTTCTGGCAGCGTCCTTCTTAAAAACACACCACGTTCAGTACGGTATAATAAAACAATATCTGTGATTATCAGCACTGCCAATACCCAAAAACAGATATAAGGCAAATCGCCCAGCCATGGCAGGAAGAAAGCAAGCAGAAATAAACTTACGCATAAACCGATCCCGGCAAAAAGTCGTTTGCCAAGGAACAGGTCGGTATAGTATTTTTTTAAAAAGCTTTTCAAGATAGCTGCGGATTACCGTGGTATTTCAATTTTCTGGACAATCTGGGCAACGATATCACTTGTTGTCAGTCCTTCCATTTCTTTATCTGGCGTAAGCATGATCCGGTGCGCCAAAACGGGTGACGCCACCTTGATAATATCTTCCGGAGTAACAAAGTCACGTCCCTGCATTGCAGCTATTGCTTTAGCGCTATTGATCATTGCCAAAGAAGCACGCGGAGAAGCGCCGAGGTAAACTGATTTGTTATTTCGGGTTTCGTGGACAATTTTCGCTACATATTCTATCAGCTTTGGCTCTACATGCAAAGCCTTAATGATTGCGCGGCAGGTCTTAATTTGTGCTGTACTCAGTACCGCTTTAACAGCATTGAGCTCGATGCCGAGCTTTTGCTGATGCTGATTTTGCAGAATGATAATTTCTTCTTCCAGCGTAGGATATTTGATCTCTATTTTAAATAAAAAACGGTCTAACTGCGCCTCTGGCAACCGGTAGGTACCTTCGTGTTCAATCGGGTTTTGCGTAGCCAGTACCATAAATGGTTCATCCATCTGATAGGTATGCCCATCCACAGTAATCTGCCTTTCTTCCATTACCTCAAACAAAGCTGATTGTGTTTTTGCAGGGGCGCGGTTGATCTCGTCGATAAGGATAATATTACCGAATACCGGGCCTTTCCTGTATTCGAAGGAAGCAGAACGCGGATCAAAAACTGAAGTTCCCAACACGTCCGACGGCATCAGATCGGGAGTAAACTGGATACGTGAAAAGGACGCATCAATACTTTTTGCCATCAATTTGGCGCTTAATGTTTTGGCTACCCCGGGCACCCCCTCCAATAAGATATGGCCGTCGGCTAATAATCCGGCAATAAGAAAATCGATAGTTTCTTTTTGCCCCACGATAATGCTTCCCAATGACTGTCTGATTTGTTCTACAGCCGTATTCAGTGCTTCCAGATCAGTCCTTTGATTAAATATTTCAGGTTCCATAATTTATTGGACTTGTTTATAAAATTTTTCAATTAGTTTATTGATGCTGATGAGCTGTTCATCAGTTACCTTGTTCAGGTTATTTATTTTATGAATGTGATCAAATAACGCTTTCACAGTTTCTTCGGGAGCACCCGATTTTAAGATCAGTGCTGCAGCCAGTTCATCGTCGATTGTTGTGGTTTTAAGACGATAGTTTGTACGTACAAATTCCAGAAAATAGCTGATCTTCTTTTCAGTAATATCCCGGTTGTCCCGCTGCTGATAATAAACCCTGCCTACCACTTTTACAAAATCTACCGAAGAGTTTTTTAACGGATCGATAACAGGAATAATGCGCTGCCTCCGCTTCATCTCAAATAAGACAAAAAGTAAAAGTCCGCTAACTGCAAGCGTATATGCCCATGCCAATGGCTGGTGGGCAAAAATCACCCTTAATATAGAGCTGTCTACCGTAGTGCCCCTGTTACTATACTCATCCATAATCAGCATTTTCGAAACAGGTAAATAAGAAAGTGCCTTAGCAGCATAGTCTGCTCCGTCAGGGCTCAGCAGGTTATAATTAGTTAACAATTGCGGATCAGGCAAAATGTATAGTGCACCTGCCCCAAAGGTATATTTTACGAAGTTCGTCCTGCCATTTTCATCTTTTCCTAAAGCAGTAACACGGGAGGTATCCAGTTGATTAAAATACTGGTTACCCAATCCTCTGTCCTGATAATATTTATGTGCAGGGTTTAACAACGGATTGATAAAACTGATTGCTACCTTTCTTTCTTTAATAAAGTTTACAGAACTTTTTATCGAAAGTTTTAACTGCTTGCTGAGTACTTTACCTGCATCATAAGTAGCCATAAATACATGGTTGCCAGCTTTCATAAACCTAATCAGCTCGCGGCAATCCAAAGAATCCAGCTTTAATTTTGAAGTCACAAAAATATAACTGGTGTTTTTGAGGTTTTTGTCTTTCAACGTATTGTAAACAGGTAAATTTGATGTGCTTACCACAGCGCCCGGAAATATATCCTGCAGTTCATGATCCAGTATGTATAAACCAAACGGGATCTTATCTTCTTTCAGATATGTAGGTGTCCAATCAGTTTGCTTAGGTTTATAATATTGGGCAACCAGATATAAAACCAGCAGTACAGTGCTTACGATCAGATATAATTTTAAACTTTTCATCGTTTTCCTGGATTAAACTGATCAAAATTGCTTTTAATACCCAGGAAATTGTCTTTGTCAATAAAGAATTCGCCGTACCAGATATACTCGAACTGCCTGGTAAGTATACTGAACTGATTTTTTATGGAAGCATCCTCAATTTCTCCAATATAAGTCTGGTTGGTTTTTTCGGGCTGCCAGTTAATCAGAGATTGATCGCTTAATTTTTTCAAGGCACTTAAGTAGCATAACCTCACTGCAAGTCGGTAATTCCCGTTATTAATGGCTTGCTGTATCTGTTCATTAAAATCAATCTCATGAATATTATCATGTGATTCACTGAAAGGAACCTGCGTTGGCTTTGACCTTCCAAGCAATACCCGAAGGTCGACCCCGGCAGTTTTAATGAGTGCAAAAATAACCAGGCCTGCTAAAACGAAAATAATCGCATACTTGATAAAACCTCCGGCACTGCCATTGCTCAGCAAGCTATTAATTAAATTCCAGAACCATTTCCAGAATTTATCCCATAAATTTTCTGCAGGGGCGTCATCATTATATTGAAATTCTGCCTTCCCGCGATAGGTTTTTATTTTTTGCTGATCGAAATTTCTTACCGCTATTTTGCTACTGTCACTTTTAATCAGATGTTTTTTTTCTGCCAAAGCAGGTTTGCCCGCAGCAAGCGGGTTCACCGCAGCATAAATAGCTAGCGTAAAGCAGGTGAAAAACAGGATGATCAAAGATTTTAGCATCTTAGTATTCTTCGTTGCTATTAAAATCGGCCTTTTTTTCGCCTAAATCATTAATCCTGTCAAATAAACCCGAATTCTCATGGCGCTCTACCAGGTTATAATAACAAAGAGCGACACATACGGTGGGCACGATCAGGAATACCTGGAATAACGATTGTATTAACACCCCTAAAGTCACAGTAAGCAGGCCCAGCGCTTTACTGCTGTGTATAAATGTCCCTGCCATGGTGATAATGATCGTTGGAATGGAACCAATAAGAACAGTAGAGTAAGTAATAATCCAGATAATGAATATTGCACCTGCAGTTAAGCCCCAGTTGTCTTTTATCAATTTAAAGCAGCGACTAAAGGAATAGGAGAAACTGGCATTTTCAAATACCATCACCGGAAGTAAAAGCGATAGGGCAGGAAATACATATATCAGTGGAATACCGCAGGGAATGGCGCATACAATCATAAATAAAGAGATCGCAATACTGCTTCCCCAGGTGCGGAAAAAGTAATATTTAAAGTAGGCCCAAACCTGTTCTACTGTAGGTACCACTTTTCCCTTTTCCACATAAATCGCTATATAGCTCAATACAGAGACAGTGACCGCGTTATAGCTGGCGAAAGTGAAAATTATACTGAAAAAATATTGAATGGTGAATACCCTGCCCGACGATCTGAAGATACCATCGGATGCAGATCTGATATTATATAATATATCAAATTGTTGCAAAACATTACTAACTACTGTTGCGAGCACAAAAAAGCCGCATAAATAGATAAAAACTTTTAGCAGCGGCTTAAAATTCTGCCTGATAAAAGTGAACGTGTCGTTAATGATCTCTCCGAAATCGCGGATTTTCTTGAATTCTATTTTATTGAACATCTATGTTGTTGTGTTGATTGCGTTTTGATAATTGATAGGGGTAAAGGATTACATACCATATAATGAAATAAAGTGATCCGCCTAAGATGCTGATGCTAAGCCAAAGTGGCATACCGGTATGGCGGGTAACAAAACCTTCCAGGAAAGCAGCGACAATTAATATCGGTACAACTCCCAGCGCTATTTTAGTCCCGTCTTTGGCACTATTTTTAAAAGCCTGCAGGCGTGTATATGTTTTAGGAAAAAGCAGTCCGTGCCCCAATACAAGTCCGGCACCACCGGCAATGATAATTGCAGAAATTTCCAGCGTCCCATGTATCCAGATTACCAATACTGACTCCATACCTATACCTTTACTAAAAAAATAATATTCAAAGGAGCCTAACATCACTCCGTTTTTTAACATGAAAAAAACAGGGCCGATAGAAAAAATAATACCACTGATAAAAGCGACGAATGATACATATATATTGTTGGCCGCGATCATAAAGAACATCTCTGCTTCGCCCGATTTTTTGTAAACCCCAAAAGGATCGCCTTTCGCAATATTATCCGCCGTCATGTTCACATAGCTATCGCCCAGAATAAGTCTGATAAAGGTTTCATCATACTTCGCTGAAAGCGCCCCGATTGCGGCGGAAATCACAAAAAACAGAAAGGAATATAATAATTGTTTACGGTAGGTATAAAATAAAACAGGAAGATCATATTTCCAGAATTTAACAAAGCGGTTGGATTCTTCTTTTTTGTTTTTATAAAGTGACTGATGTAAGGTTGCCGCGAGACCGTTCAGGTATCTGGTCGTTTTAGATTCCGGGTAGAAGGTCTTGGCATAAGCCAGATCATTTGTAATATCAATAAACCTGTCTGCAAGCTCATCAGGATGTGCAGCATGCAATTGCTCATATGCTTTCCACTTTCCTGAATTTTGTTTAACAAACAATGCCTCTCTCATAAATTCCGGGTGATCAGATTTTTCTGTAAAATAGTAACAAAAATTAATTTTACAACAATTAATTAAACATCAGTATTATATTTGATTTATATGGAAACAGTAAAAGTAAATACCAGTCAGCATGTAGATATTGATTACCCTGTTGCGGGTTTAGGTGAGCGTGTGGCAGCACGGCTGATTGATCTCGGTATTTTCTTTGCCTTATATATTGTGTTTTTGCTGGTCACTTTAAATTTGAGAAGCAGCAGTTCTATAGTAATTGTGATGATGGTTGTTCTTTTTGGAGGTGGATATGTTTTTTATAATCTCCTTTGTGAAATTTTTATGGATGGGCAGAGTGTTGGAAAGCGGGTAATGAAGATTAAAGTTGTCAGCCTTGATGGCGGACAAGCCAGCTTTGGCCAGTATTTCATCCGATGGATATTCAGATTGGTAGATTTTGTAATTACCGTGCAGGTAGGGGGGCTGATATGTATCGCGGTATCCGAAAAAAAACAGCGGATTGGTGATATCGTAGCAGGAACCACATTGATCAAGACTATCCCGCGAACTTCGTTCGAGAATATTGCATTTCACCCTGTAGAAGAAGGTTATGTTCCTGTCTATCCCAATGTCCATCAATTGAGTGACCGGGATGTAGAGCTGATGCACGAAGTAATCCATACTTTTTACAAAACCGCTAATTTTGAACTGATCCACGTGATGTCTGCCAAGGTTGCCGGACTGATAGGTTCGCCGATACCGCGATATGAGGATGAACTGATATTTTTAAATACAGTGATTAAGGATTATAACCACGTGACGTCACTTTCTGAGTAAGCAATTCGGATCAAATGTCAAGTATTCCGCACGATTTACTTGACAAAATAAAATTCTCCGTAAAAACAAAAAGCCTTTCAGTATACACTGAAAGGCTTTTTGTTTTGGTGGGAGATACTGGGTTCGAACCAGTGACCCCCTGCTTGTAAGGCAGGTGCTCTGAACCAGCTGAGCTAATCTCCCTATTGGTTCTTCCGGTTTGTAAACGTTACCGGCCCGGATGCCATTGAGTTAAATAAAAACCCCTCAAAATTGTCTGAAGGGTTTATTTAGTGGGAGATACTGGGTTCGAACCAGTGACCCCCTGCTTGTAAGGCAGGTGCTCTGAACCAGCTGAGCTAATCTCCCCTTGATTCTACTCTTTTCGCAATTCAGCCAGCTGAGTAAGCCGTTCCCCGTTGTTGGGAGTGCAAATATACACCTCTAAATTAAAACTCCAAAACTTTTTTCCTATTTTTTATGATAACACTTCTTCGAGGATCTGATGAGACTTTATTTCTCCAAAAGAAGAGGTGTGTAAGGTGTAGTAAACCAGTATTTTATCTAAAATTAGTCTTCTTGTCGTATTGTCTATTTTTATTTCCGCTAATTTTTCAAAAGGGGTAGTAAATAACTCAATAAACAAAGAAGCGGCATGTTTTTCTATAAAATAAGGGTGTAATGGGGGGAGAGATTTGAATTCTCCTTCCTGTAAATCGAAAAAACTATAATCACTTTTTGTCTCCGTACTTGGCGCAAACCCTAAAAAGCGGGATAACTTTAATAAAAATGCAAGATGAAAATTGGCACTCGCCAGTTCATTTTCATCAAACCACAGAACCGCATTAAAAATGTAATCGAAGATATTTTCATCAGCATTTTGCTGGCGGATACTTTTATACAGTACTTCGTTTAAAAATAAAATGATCGTACTTTTTAAAATATCATAGGGGATTGTCCGGAAAACGGGGGTGGGCCTAAGCTCCGAAATGCGCTGAATGCTCGAGTTAGGTTTGTGATAAACCACCATGTCTACCAGGTGTAACGGCTGCAGCATATTCATCCTGATCTTAGCTTTCGGTTTTTTTACGCCGTTGATCATATAAGATTGAATCCCGAATTTATCGGTAAAAATCTGTGCTACTACACTGCTTTCACTATACAGTGTTGTTTTTAGAACAATTCCCCGGGTTTTGTGCAGCATGGTCAGATAAATTTTGGAATAAAAATAATTGCCCCGATGCACACAGAAATAACCGCTGCTACCAGCACGGCCCCGGCCGCAATGTCCTTCACCTTGCCCGCCTGTGTATTAAATTCCGGTGAAACCAGGTCTACCAGCACTTCAATAGCCGTATTTAACAACTCGGCTACCAGCACCAGACCTATCGCCAGGATAATCCAAAGCCACTCAGCCGGATTTAACTGAACATACCATCCTGTAAGTAACACCGCCAGGATTGCTGTAAGATGAATCTTAAAGTTCATTTGTGTTTTTACCGTATAGCCGATGCCAGCTAAAGCGTACCCAAAACTTTTAATTAATCTTCGCATATCAATTATTTATTACCTCAAACCTATAAATTAAAACTAATATCTGGCTTTAAAACATTGTATCCCCACATTTTTACCTAACCAACACAATTAATTGTTCAGTAAACAGTTTATTTGCGTGTTAGATACAATCTAATTATTAACGCGAGCAAATATTTATCAACCAGATACACCAAATTAAACATGGAAGCGAGTACCCCAGTTAAAAAAAACAGTTCAGTTATACCGTTAATTACAATGACCCTTCTTTTCTTCATGTGGGGATTTATCACCTGCATGAATGATATTTTGATCCCGCATCTTAAAGTATTATTTAATCTGTCATTTTTGCAATCAATGCTGGTCCAGTTCGCGTTTTTTGGAGCTTACTTCATTGGATCGCTCATTTATTTCCTGGTCTCTTACTATAAGGGCGACCCAATCAATAAAGTAGGTTATAAAAAAGGAATTATTGCGGGGGTATTGCTTTCTGCCGTAGGTTGCTGCCTTTTTTATCCTGCGGCAAGTTTATCGATTTATGGTGTCTTTCTGGGTGCATTGTTTGTACTTGGTCTTGGCTTTACTATTCTTCAGATTACTGCAAATGCTTATGTTACCTTGCTGGGCTCGGAAGAAAGTGCCTCCAGCCGTTTAAATTTAACACAGGCATTTAATTCATTCGGAACTACTATCGCCCCTGTATTGGGCGGGCACCTTATTTTCACACTTTTTCTTGTAGATGGCAAAGTCACTGCAGATTCTACACGTATCCCATACCTGATCTTTGCCGGTATCCTTGTTGTACTCGCCCTGATCATCAGCCGTATTAAATTACCTTCTTTTACTTCCGAAGAATCGGGCGAACGCGGATTAGGCGCTTTAAAATTCCCGCAGTTAAAAATGGGGGTCTTTGGAATCTTTTGTTATGTAGGTGCCGAAGTAGGTATCGGCAGTTTGCTGATCGGTTTTATGGAACAAAAGGATATCATGAACCTTCCGGAGGTGATCAGCAAGAATTACCTGGCGCTTTACTGGGGCGGAGCAATGATTGGAAGATTTTTAGGTGCAATATCTCTGAGCAGCATCGGACAAGCTAAAAAGTTAATCTATATGGTGCTTACAGCTGCTGCGGTTTACCTGCTTGTATTTAGTATTGTTGACCTTACTTTTGCGCAGACCAGCTTTTTCATTGTGTTTATCGTACTCAATATTATCGCATTTGTAATTGGTAAATCTGCTCCTGCAAGAACACTAGTCTTATTTGCAGGAATAAATATCGCATTATTGCTGATTTCAATTTTTAGTACAGGCAGCATGGCATTGTATCCGATTTTAGGAATAGGGCTGTTCAATTCCATCATGTTCTCTAATATTTATACCCTGGCCATTTCAGGTCTGGGAAAATATGTCAGCCAGGGATCTTCTCTATTGGTAATGGCCATTTTAGGAGGTGCATTGCTGCCGCTGATACAAGGCGGACTGGCAGATTCACAGGGCATACAGCATTCGTTTATTTTACCGGCGGCTTGTTACTTGTATATTCTGATTTTCGGTTTGTATTGTATGAGAAATGTCAAGGTGACGGCGGATGACCAGCCTGTAAGAAGTAATCATTAAAAAAAAATAAACTTGTAGCCGCTTACGGCGTTTTATATATGTTCTAACATATAATAAACAAGGGGAATCTGATAGGGTTTTTAAAAGTTTAATAATTACTGACAATGAAACCATCATGATCTTACAGTGCTCAAAAAGTACACAAAAGATCATGATTGCTTCATAGCCTTAAATAAAATACAAATGAAAAGTTTAGAGAATAAAGTAGCAATTGTAACAGGTGCAAGTTCTGGTATTGGTGAAGCTATCGCGATCACATTCGGTGCTGCGGGAGCCAAAGTAGTGGTGTCGGATATCAATGAAGAAGTTGGAAATAGTGTGGTTGAAAAAATAAAAAGCAATGGCGGCGAAGCCATTTTTATTAAAGCAGATACTTCTACAGCAGAGGAGAACGAAAAACTCGTAGCAGAAACGGTTAAACATTTTGGCGGTTTGGATATTGCGGTAAACAATGCCGGTATTGGCGGACCTGCTGCGCTGACCGGAGAATATCCTGTTGAGGCGTGGGACAAAGTGATTGCAGTAAATTTGTCGGGTGTATTTTACGGCCTTCGTTACCAAATCCCTGCGATTCTTGCGAATGGCGGTGGTAACATCATCAATATGGCTTCTGTATTAGGACAGGTAGGTACTAAATTTTCTCCTGCTTATGTTGCAGCTAAACACGGGGTAGTTGGTTTAACAAAAGCTGCTGCTATTGAATATGCTGATCAAAAAATCAGAATCAATTCCGTAGGACCGGGTTATATCAAGACGCCATTACTGGTAAAACATTTGAGTGAAGACCAGATGGATAGCCTGATCAAACAACATCCTATCGGCCGCTTAGGCGAGTCTCAGGAAATTGCAGAACTGGTACTTTGGTTAGCTTCGGAAAAAGCTTCTTTTGTAACCGGAACTTACTACGCAGCCGACGGCGGACTGCTGGCGCAATAAAACTCTTTGCCCACATTATATGATTAACGCTTACCTTTGAGGTAAGCGTTAACTTATGTCTGTTTAAACCTGCATAAGATAACATCTCACAAACTGAAATGATATTATGCAAGCTTCATTACCGATAAAAAACGATATTTCTGCAAATGAAAAGCAGGTGCTTCATTCAAGAAACCTGCACCGTTCACGGTATGATTTTCCTCAATTAATAAACAGCTGCCCGGCCCTGGAGCCTTTTGTTTTCGTTAATCCTTATGGCGACCAATCGGTGGATTTTTCTAATCCGGAGGCAGTAAAAACACTCAATAGAGCTTTACTGATCCATTTTTACGGAATTACCAGCTGGGATATTCCTGAAAATTATCTCTGCCCTCCTATACCGGGCAGAGCAGATTATATCCATTACCTGGCAGATTTACTGGCATCGGTTAATGGTAATCAAATACCCACCGGAGATTCGGTGAAGGTGTTGGATATTGGTGTAGGTGCCAATTGTATTTACCCGATTATCGGTCATCAGTCTTATGGATGGCAATTTGTCGGATCTGATGTGGATAAACGTGCGGTGAGTTCTGCTACTAATATCGCAGCGATGAACCCTTCACTGGCACAACATTTAACTTTCAGGTTGCAGCAAAGCCCCTCATTGATTTTCAGGGGTGTTGTAAAGCCCGGAGAATTGTTTGATATCACGCTTTGCAATCCTCCGTTTCATGCATCCGCAGAAGAAGCCAGAATGGGGTCACAACGTAAGGTAAGAAACCTCGGTAAGCAGAAGGGAAAAGAAACCGTGCTTAATTTTGGCGGTCAGCATGCGGAGTTATGGTGTGAAGGCGGTGAAGTAGGCTTTATCCAGAAGATGATCAGGGAAAGCGCGCAGATCGGTCAGCAGTGCTGCTGGTTCACCAGTCTTGTTTCTAAAAGTGCACATCTTTCCATGGTCTATTATGCTTTAGAAAAAGCTGGGGCTATCCGGGTGCAGACTATCGATATGGCCCAGGGGCAAAAGCAAAGCCGTTTTGTGGCCTGGACGTTTTTAACTGCCGAAGAACAGTCTGCCTGGGGTAAAAAAAGATGGAGCCACACTGCAGCCGGTTAAATATTTTGCCGGGCAAAAGGAATAGCTTAACTTTAAGCCATGATCTATAGACCAACTTACCAGGCGGCGCGACTGATAGCTCCGGATCTTGAAGCTATTTTTGCAAGGCACATTGCTACTGCCCAGGAAAATGGGGAGGAAGATCTTGCACCTTTGCCGTCTGCGGCGACTATAGAAGCTATTATTGATGCTACATTCTGGGCGAGTATCCGTAAAGAAGAAGGACATTCACCAAAAATATCACTGGCTTTTTTGCCGCCAGAACAGGCGGGAAACCCGCTATTGTTTAAACAGCGGCTAACACTCAATCCTTCCACCATTGTGAAAATTGCCCCTGGTATAGAAAGGGCAGGAATTCATCTTGGCGTATGGCAGGAAGATGGGGAACTTTACCTTTGGGGCACAACAACCAGTATCCCTAATTTCTGTTTTGTACTTGATGTTTCTGAACCAGCTTTACTAGTTATTAAACACCGCCGGATTTATGGTTTTGGTAAATTCACGAATATAGCGGTGCTCAAAGGAGACCAGATCAAAGTGGTAGATGTAAATACAGCCAAACTGCCTGATTGCCCGCCGATGCTGCTTTCCCTGTTAGACCTTACCGCACCATCTTATTGGAACGATACGGTTAACGTACTGATCCAGCTGGCAGTTTCTATGCGCTCCCATCAGCGTGGCGGCACCTTGCTTGTAGTACCCGGCGGAAAAGCAAACTGGCTGCAATCTATTATCAAACCAATCCAGTATGCGATTCAGCCGGCCTTTGCTGGCCTCTCAAATTTATTGAGGCAGGACCGTAAGGAAGCCAGCCAAATCTTTTGGCAGACGGCCTTAAAAAGAGAAGTTGAACACCTTGCAGGACTAACTGCCGTAGATGGTGCTACAATTATCAGTGATGAATATGAGTTACTGGCTTTTGGCGCTAAAATCGGACGTGCAAAAGGAAAAGACCTGGTAGAGGAACTTTCTTTTGTAGAGCCTATTGCCGGGGGCGGTGCAATTGTAGTCCATCCCGCAAAAGTTGGCGGTACGCGCCACCTTTCTGCTGCGCAATTTATACACGATCAGAACGATGCGATTGCATTGGTGGCCTCCCAGGATGGTCACTTTACCATCTATTCCTGGGCACCTTCTCAAAACCGTGTTCAAGCGCACCGTATTGACACTTTGCTGTTATAATCCTTATAATTCAAGTCATAAAAAAAGCGTCTGGTTCAAACCAGACGCTCCAAAAATTAATATATTTATTTAAGTTCTTATTTTTTTCTTAAGAGAAAATCAATGCACCAGCGATCACACTAATAAAAAGTGCAGCCATAACGATTCTATCAATATTAATCCAATGTTTTTTGGTTAATACTCGTTCTCTTCTCACTCGCTCCTGCCTCGCAAAAGCTGGGAATATTGGATTCAGTTTGATTAACATAAGTAGATGCTTTAGGTTACACTGAATTAAATACAAACCTTGCGCCAAAAAGATACATTTTGTAAAGCCAAATGAATTTATTTCTTAATCATTACGAAAAACATAGCTGTTTATAGGAATCCTACTCATTATTAGTCGTTTGGCCCCCTTAAATAAATGTAAGTGTACTATTTAAGCGACGATTTACGCAACACACTGTTCTTTTTTCCGTAACAAAAATAAATCACCAACCCTATTGCCAGCCAGACAATTAGTCGAAGCCAGGTTTCCCAGGGCATAAATACCATCATGCCTAAACAGGTAAGTATACCCAGTACAGGAATAAGCGGAACAAGTGGTACTTTAAAAGGACGTTCGGCATTAGGATCTGTTTTTCTCAGGATCAGAATTCCGGCGCAAACCATTAAAAATGCCAGCAACGTTCCTATACTCGTCATTTCACCTACTACCGTTATTGGTACAAATGCGGCAAACAGCGCGATAAATGCACAAAGCAAAATATTGGATTTATAGGGTGTTTTAAATTTAGGGTGAATATCCGAAAATACCTTGGGCAACAGCCCGTCACGGCTAATCGAATAGAACATCCTTGACTGTGCCATAAGGTCGATCAGGATCACAGATGTATAACCGATTAAAATGGCAAGTATAATGGCCTGGCTCAGCCAGGCGTAAGGTGTTTTCTCAATGGCAATGGCTACCGGTGCGCCGCTATCGGCAAATTCTTTGTAGTTGGCCAAACCTGTCATTACATGGCCGAACAAGCCGAATAGTACGGTGCAGACTAACAACGATCCTAATATGCCAATCGGCAGGTCGCGCGAAGGTTTTTTCGTTTCCTGTGCAGATGCGGCAACAGCATCAAAGCCTATAAAAACAAAAAATACCAATGCCGCGCCACGCAATACACCGCTCCAGCCAAAATGACCAAATTCTCCTGTGTTCTGCGGAATGTAGGGTTTGTAATTAGCAGGGTCGATATACTGCCATCCAAGGGCGATAAATACCAGGACTACGCCTACTTTTAGAAAAACGATGATACCATTTACGATAGCAGATCCTTTCGTACCGCGGATCACGACCAGTGTCATCAATACAACGATGAGTGCACCGGGGATATTAATCCATCCATGTACTATAGTTCCGTCACTGAGTTTGGCAGTTTCGAAAGGGGAAAGTGTCAGTTGTGCGGGGAGATAAATATGGAAAGACGCTAGAAACCGGGTGAGGTACTGTGACCAGCTAATGGCTACTGTAGCACAGCCAACAGAGTATTCAAGTACCAGGTCCCAGCCAATAATCCATGCGAAAAATTCGCCCATTGTAGCATAAGAGTAGGTGTATGCACTACCGGCAACAGGTATCATGGAAGCAAATTCCGCATAACACAGTGCTGCAAAACCACATCCCAAGGCGGCAATGATAAAAGATAAAGTAACCGCCGGCCCGGCATAATTGGCTGCGGCAAGACCAGTAATTGAAAAAAGCCCGGCACCAAGTGTTAATCCTACGCCAATCAGGATCAGGTTTAAAGGTCCCAGTGTCCTTTTCAAAGAATCACTTGAATTCTCTGCGGCTTCAAGCTTAATTAGCTCAATAGACTTTTTTAACATACAAATCTTATTTTTTTTAAAATGCAAAATTAGAATATTGTTTCGAATAAGTACTACTGTAATTGTAGTATTAAAACAATATTTGGTTAAATTGAAACCATCAGATTACTATCATTTGTACTCCCTTTGATCATTAGCTCGCTCTATTTAAAAATTAATATAACTGATATACAGTGCTTTACGATTTAATATAGTACTATGTATTGCATATTACTATACAAAACACATAACTTTGTTTTATGATAGCAGAAAATACACAAACGCAAATGCGAAAGGGCATACTGGAATATTGTGTGCTCCTAATTATATCGCGGGGGGAAATATATGCCTCAGATATTATCGCCGAATTAAAATCGGCGAAGCTGCTGGTAGTAGAAGGTACACTGTACCCATTGCTCACCAGGTTAAAGAATAACGGGTTACTCAGTTATAACTGGGTAGAATCCACATCGGGCCCTCCCCGTAAATATTATACGCTAACGCCGGATGGAACATCCATACTCGTTCAGTTAGATGGCACCTGGCAGGAACTATCCTTTGCAATCAACCAATCAAAGAACCAAACCAATAAAGACTAACACCAAATTTGATTGGTGCAAAAAACATTACCCTTAAAATTACGCTACATGAAGAAGACACTTAATATAAATATTGGCAACTCCATCATACACCTTGAAGAGGATGCCTATGAACTGTTAACCGGTTACCTGGTTGAAGTAAAACAGCACTTTGGAAAAAGCGCCGACGATTTCGAGATTGTGAGCGATATCGAAAACAGGATTGCAGAGATGTTCCTGGAAATCTTACAATCCCAGCAGAAACCAGTTATTGAACTGGAAGATGTACAGGTGGTAATTGGACTGATGGGCTCTGTAAAAGATTTTGATAACGAACAGGAAGAAGAGCCCACGGCAGATGCGGCAAATCCTGGTGCTGCCCCGTTCATAGAAAAAAAACTTTACAGAGATACGGAAGAGGCCATGGTTGCCGGCGTTTGTTCCGGATTAAGCCACTACCTTAAAATCGATGTCAGCGTATTGCGGGTACTTACTGTGCTTACTGCCTTTTTGGGCGGATCGGGCTTGCTGGCCTACCTGATTTTATGGATCACTATTCCGAAAGCAATATCACGGTCAGAAAAAATGGCAATGAAAGGAGAGGCTATCAATCTCCAGGGCTTTAAACGCAATTTCGAAGAAGAATTATCTATGCTCAGGGGAAACCTGCAGCAGGCAGGTGAGCATTTTGAACCGCTGGTAAAGCGCTCTGGCAGTTTTATAACTGAGTTCGGAGAAGTATTAGGCAGCTTTTTGCAAGGTGCAGGAAAAACAATTTTCAGGCTCATCGCTATTGCAATCATGATCTGCGCCTCATTGATGTTTCTTGCTGCATTTATATCACTGGCTGCTATTTTTGGTTTCTGGGATTCCAGTACAAATGAGATCTTTCCTTTTAATATCATCAATGAGTCTTATTTCAGGACATTTATATTCGCGGCATTTATTACGATCGTTGTTCCGATACTGGCGCTGATCCTGTTTTCTGTACGTGTAGCTTTTAATACAAGGTCGATTGGCAAAACGGTCTCTTATGGATTATTGCTGATCTGGCTGGCCGGACTATCTGTTAGTATTTTCTTTATTGCCAAGATCACTTATGAGTTTAAAGAAGAAGCGGAGTTTACCCAGTCGGTTCAATTGAAGCCTTTTGCTGAATATAAAATAGAGCTGGACAGATCCCGGTTTTTTACAAAGGAAGATAGTTTACGTTATCAGCTGAATGCGGCAGATTATGTAGGTAAGATCGTTCAGCATGACAATGATGACCATCCATTTACTTCACCAAGAAATGTAAGTTTAAGAATTGAGAAGAGTGACAGTACTACACCTTCTCTAACAGAAAGCTACCGTTCACAAGGGGTTAATTTTGAAGTGGCACTAAACCATGCCAAGAATATTCAATATGATTTTACCCAGGCAGATTCTGTATTAAGTCTCAGCCGTGCTATTCATTTAAAGAAAAATGCAAACTGGCGTGATCAGCGGGTAGAGCTGTTATTAAGATTACCTGTGGGTACCAAGCTGAAAATTGACAGGGATCTGAACCGTTATCTCCAGGGCTATTCATTATGGGACTGCAATGATGATAACTATAAGGATGACATGTATTATGGCATCATGACGGCCGACGGGCTAAAGTGCCAGTTTGAGAATTAATGATAACCGGCAGCATGCAAATGCTGCCGGTTATCATTAATTATTTTACAGTATACCGTAACACGGTATGCGCTACATTACCATTGATATCTACTCCTTCAACTACAGCTTTATAAGTTCCTTTACCGTCAGCATTATAAAACTCAACTATAGTATCACCCGCAGCATTGGTAACTATTTTAGGATTCCAGTAAATGGTTGTCCTTAGATCGTTTCCTGTATAAGAACTGGTCTGCGTTAAATACTTAGGCGCATAAAAGTCTTTTACTTTAGTATATCCTTTTGGCGAAAGTTTAAGCATGTTGTTTTGCGGCATCATCTTTTTTAAATCAGCCAGACTCATATTTGATTTCTGTACTTTTTTGGTATTGATTACCATCACACCGTTACACTGGTAGTTCTTAAATACAAGGCCTAACTGATCTTGTAAAAAGATCTCAACAGACTCCACGTCACTCGGCAGCACACTGCCTAAAGCGAAAACGTCTACAGCATTTCCATTGATAAATACTTGAACGGGTGTTCTGTCTCCCTGGTTATAAGACCTCGTTACGTAGAATTTATCTACATCATAAGTTAAACCGGTTGCCGTTGTTTTTAGGCAGGTTAACAAATCATTACAGCCCGTTAAACGGTCGCCCGAAATCTCATGGTCGGCCATCATGCTCAAACCTGTTAATGCAGTATGGTCGGCATGACTTGGTTTTTTAACCGCAGCAGATACAATTTTTACCTCTTTCAGTGTCCTTAGGTTACTGTATTGCTTTTTGCTGTTATCCAGGTAATTTGATAAGGCACTGTCAATATTGATCACTTCAGTTGCTATCGTAGGGTTAGTAGTGATTTCCGGCAACATTGGATTGTCAACCATAATCATCATATTATTTCCTGCAGCATTGTACTTGGCATTGATCAGTAATTCTGCACCATCTTCAAACACCAGGTTAGGGAAAGTGAAAACACCCATATTGGTAGTTAGTGCTTCAGATGATAACATTCTTCCCGGGCTTGTTAAACGCAGCGCTCCTCTTTTTACCGGCATGCCTGTCCTGTCTCTCAATGTTCCCGTAATAGTAATACCTTGCTCCGGAAGGAAGCTGGTCACAGGGAATTTATTCGCCAGGATCTCCTTATAAGAGAAATGGCGATAACCTTGTGTCAGCATCAGCACGTCAAGCTCGGTACGTTTTTTCTCGTCTGTTTTGATAAAGTAGTAGTTGGGCTGCTCTACAAAACCTTTCAGATCGGACGTTAACAGCAGGGAACTTACAATAGTTGTTTCCGTGTTTTCATCTACCGGCACTTTCTGCTGGTCCGTAACGCTTAACGAAAAGTTTCCGGCCAGGCGCTGGGTAGAATCCTTTGCCGAAATTGTCATCCTAACTTTTTGTCTTGCCTTGTAAGCAGGCAGGTCGGTTTTAAGACTCAGGTTAATTGCGTTTTTGTGCAACACAAAAACCATACGTTCGCTAATCGGATCTCCCGTAGAGGAGAATAAGCTCAACTGTATAATTCCGGAAGGGAACTTATTGGTTGGTATTTTTGCTGCGGTAACTTGTGTCTGTAGTTTTGACTGTGCAGCGTAATACACACGGCCACCGTTTTGGGCCACTATATATACCGCTTTGCCTTGGTTTTGCTGGAAATAAGCATCATTTGCCACCATTTTAAAACTGATCAGGTCGGGATTGGTAGCTGTAGCTTGTATCGATATACCCGATTCTATCGCTTGCGGCAGGTCTATGCTTTTTTTCGTACCGTCTTTAAAAGTAATATTGGCTTTATAACTTTTACCATTTTCAGAATTCAGGTAAAAAGAGCCCATTCCCAGATGTGAAGAAGTAATAGTAGTGATCTGATTGCCGTCGTTATCGTTGATCGTTCCAGTAAGGTCGATCCCCAGTCCATTCGGTTTAATCGCTTTAAAAGCTACCTGCGTAGGGATACCCCTGATCAGTTCTCCGCCTTCCGGGAAAAACTGGATATCATTATTTCCAACCTTAGGCTTTAAGGTAAATGAAGTAGTAAACACATCTTCTTTAGTACTCACCAGTTCAGTAACGAGGTCTCCTTTAGTGATAAACTGACTTTTTTTCGGACTGATGCTGATTTTCAGAACCCCGTTTTTATCGGTAACCCCTTTGCCTTTGCCGACCACCTCATAATTAGAAGTAACGCTCCAGTTTACTGTTTTACCGGCCATCACAATCTTATCTAAATTTTTATACTGGATTTCCGCATCGATGGTCTGTTCTTTATCCGTTTGCCTGGTATTATAAGTCAGGTGTGTGATCATTTTTTTATCAATCGCTTCACCAATAGGGATAGTTTTTGTAAAAAAATAATCGGGACTCGAATTCATCATCCAAAGCGTATAAGCACGCACGTAATAATTGCCCTGTTTAAAATTGGTCATGTCTATCTCAAAGCTTCCATAAGCCATGCTGTTTGTTACCGGCAGCTTGATAGATTTGACCAGCGAATCCTGGCTATTCATCAGGTCTACATACACAACTTTACTTAACGGCGAAGGAACATTTTGCTCAAAGGTCAGATACGCCTTAAAGAAAACGGTATCTGCAACACTGTAATAGGGCTTGTCAAAATGCAGATAAACTTTTTCAGTAGGGTACTGATCAGCAATGATCTTCGACTTATTTAGGATATTGCTTAAAATAGTAGTGTCCTGTTGGGCAGATGCACTGATATTTATGGAAAAACAAAGTATAAATACTGCAAATGATAATTTTAAGTAGTTCATGAATATTTGATAATACTAATACACGATTAATCTCGCTAATATATTGATTTAACCGCTTTGCTTACCATGTTGGATAAACCTTTAACATATTTTGACATTTTAAATGAAATAAAAAATCAGGACATAAAAAAAGGGCCGGTGAAATACCGGCCCCATGATGGTTTTTTTATCCTTAGTTATATTCGATAACGAACTCTGAAGCTGGTGTGCGTACCTTTTTCAAGTTAACTAACCAGTCGCCGTTTTCTTCTCTGTAACCTAATGGCAATATCGTTACACTGCGCAGGCCTCTTTCTCTTAATCCCAGCAAAGCATCAAGCTGATCGGCATTAAAACCTTCCATCGGAGTTGCATCAACCTGCAGCAATGCCGCTTCGGCGATCGCCATCCCAAAAGCGATATATGCTTGTTTGGCCGCATGGTTAAAGTTTACTTCGCTGGTCCTTGTAGTATAATTGCCTGTTAGCTGAACTTCATAATCTGAAGGCGTTTCATCCGGAAGGCCGCGTTCTTTATTGGAATTTGAAAATACGCCCCTGATCCTTTCTTCGGTGTAATTGTCCCATGCCGCAAAAACCAGTACGTGAGAAGCAGCGGTAACCTGGGCCTGGCCGTAAGCAATCGGTAAGATTTTTTCTTTTAATGCCGGGTTAGTGACCACGATTACTCTAAACGGTTGTAAGCCGGAAGAGGTAGGTGCTAAATGTGCAGCTTCAATTATCTGGTCAACCTTGTGTTGAGGGACCGGTTCTCCGTTCATTTTTTTTGTGGCATATCGCCATTTCAGCGCATCTAATAAACTCATATCTATATTATTTTCTTATAGCTGTTTTTTACCTTTACTGGTTAACAGTGTTAACAAATATAAATATGTTATGAGAACGATGTGAACCGCTATCAGGATTTTACTTTTAAATGATAAGCTAACGTCCCTTAAATAAAAAAATTGCAATAAGATTTGGATTAAGCGATTTTATTCTGTAAAATCGTTAGTTGTTATGCAAGCATAGAATTTAATATACTCAACTTCAGTTAGATGTACCCTGAAGTTATGAATGAGCAAAAAAAATGAGTGAAAGAATCTTTGAGCATAACAGTTACCAACTAATTCTAACCAAGTATGAAAAAGATCTTACTAAGCATTGCATTGGCTCTGCCAATTTTGGGTTATTCCCAATCCTTCCAGGTAAACCTGCAGGGACAAAAACAAATAGCCATGGCTGGAGCCGGTACGGGGTTGGCGCTGGATGAAGCCTCGGTGTTTTTCAACCCGGGTGCAGTTTCATTTTTAAAGAATAACGGCGTTCAGGCCGGTATTAGCCCGCTTCACCTCAAAACAGCATTCAGAGAAAACGGTTCGAACGTCATTCAATATAATAAAAACAGCTGGGAGACACCTATACAGGGTTATGCCGTATTTGGCAATCCGGCCAACAGACTGCGTTTTGGTTTGGGTGTATATACTCCTTTTGGTGGTGCGATGCACTGGCAGGAAAACTGGACAGGTAAATACACAGTAACGTCTTTAGACTTACAGGCGATTTACTTCCAGCCGACCGTGAGTTACCGGATTACTGACCAGATCGGTATTGGCGGTGGTTTGGTCTATTCGATGGGAAAAGTAGACCTGAGAAGGGCGATACCGCTTACATTAAACAACGGTGAACAGGCTACAGCTAAACTGAAAGGCGAAACACATGATTTCGGATGGAACGCAGGTATCTACATTAAGACTATCTCTGGTGTTTCTATCGGTATTACCCACCGCTCTCAGGTAACAGCAAACGTTAAGGATGGCGATGCCACATTTGTTGTGCCCAGTGCGTTGCAAAGCTCATTCCCCACTAAGTTCACTGCAGCATTGCCTTTACCGGCAACCTCTACCATCGGACTGGGTTTCTATCCATCTGAAAAAACAACTATTGCATTTGATGCAAACTGGGTGCGCTGGAGTAAATATAAAGAACTGGCATTCGATTATGATAATAACGCCAGGATTCCTGATACAAAATCACCAAGAAATTACCATGATGCAGCGGCATTACGTTTAGGTATCCAAAATCAAACTACAGACAGGTTAGTGCTTCGTGCGGGTGTTGGTTATGCATTTACACCAGTTAGTGAAGGGTATGTAACGCCCGAGGTTCCTGATGCAAACCGCGTGCTGTTAAGCGCAGGTTTAGGCTACAAAGCATCTGACAGGTTCAATATTGACCTTTCATTCTTATACGAAAACGTTAAGGCCAGAAATGAGACCAATATTGAAACAGGATTAAGCGGTGAGTTTAAAACTGTTGCCTATATCCCCGGCATTTCTTTAACCTATAAATGGTAGTTAACTTTTTCAAAAACCTACATGAGCTTACAGCTCTCCTAATGACCGGTGATAGGCTCATATAAGCTTCATAACCGATAAAAGACAAATGTTATCTAATGAAAAACATTATGAATACTCAATTTATATACAAAAGCATTCTTGCTGTAGCCGTTGTTGCAATGGTTTCCTGCAAACCAGAACTCAAAGACGTTGCCCCATCAGCGGGCACAGCAAATTTTTCACGTTATATTGCTGTCGGTAATTCATTGACATCAGGATACGCAGATGGAGGGTTATACCTCGAAGGGCAGCAAAATTCTTATCCTGAAATGATTGCTGCGCAAATGAAAACAGTAGGTGGTGGTGCATTTACCAGTCCTTTTTTCAATGCCAACCAGGCTGATGGATCGGGTTACCTGGTATTAAAATCATTTACTGCTACTGGTACCCCGGTTACAGGTACGCAATCTACTAACTCTGCTGTCCGTGCACAGGTTGCCATTCCGGGATTAGGAACAGTTAACTTCCTGACAAAATATACAGGGGAGCTTAATAATTACGGTGTGCCGGGAATAAAACTCGCCCTGATCACCTACGATCAGTATGGCAACTTAAATCCTTTCTTTGAGCGTATGCTGCCGGGAAATTTTGGTACCAATACTACCACCTACCTTGATTTTGTAACTGCAAAACCATGGACGTTTTTTAGTATGTGGTTAGGTAACAATGACGTTTTAGGATATGCGACTACTGGAGGTGCTTCTGCAGCAGATGCACCTACGCCAAAAGCAACTTTCACTGCATTATATAACCAGGCAGCGACTAAGCTTACATCAACCGGAGCAAAAGGTGTTGTAGCTACGATCCCTGATGTATTAACAACTCCGTTTTTCAGAACTGTTACTTTAGCCTCATTATTGGCCGCTGTTCGTGTTACGGCACCAACGGTAAATGCAATCTACATCCAGACTGGTACCGGAGTCAGAGCAGCCACTGCGTCAGATTATTTTTTACTGACCTTGAGTTCTGCAAATGTAATCGGTGTACCCAATGCAGGGGGACTGCCTTACGGGTTACACCCCGGAAATCCTGTTGAAAGCAAGTGGGTTTTAGATCAGGCTGAAGCAGCTACTGTGGCCGACTATACAAATGCTTATAACGCTACAATTAAATCTGTGGCAGCTGCGAAAGGATTGGCCGTTGTAGATGCTTATGCACTATTACAGGAATACGGTGCAGGTAAAATGGTTAATGGTGCCGCGGTAAGTTCTGCCTTTATTACCGGGAACCTATTCTCATTAGACGGGATCCACCTTACCCCAATGGGTTATTCGATTATTGCTAATGAGTTTATCAAATCTATCAATTCGAAGTATGGTTCCAGTATCCCAATTGTGGATGTGACCAAATACAGAGGGGTTAAGTTCCCATAATTCTGCTGGTTCTATGAGGCAACAGATCATCACATCGCATTTGATAAAATGAAATCCTGATCAGTAAACAGGATAAAAAAAATGGCCTGTCTGATTATATTCAGACAGGCCATTTTTTATTAACGCTTTTGGGGATCAAACCAATTTTTAAACGGGCTCTTCAACAAGGATCTTTTTATAGGGAGCTGATCTGCGGGGTTTTGGTGCCCCGCCCGGATTTCCAGATCCTGCAGCTTGTCCTTTTTTATCTTTTTTCTTCTTTTTGAATTTCTTGCCGTACCAGATAATGAATCCGGTAACAGGTAAACTTGCGGATATTAAGCTGGCCAGAAAAGCAACAATTTTACTCGGGATACCGAAGATTGCGCCGATATGCAGATCATAATTCATGCGTCTCAGCTTATCCGCAAAACTTGCATCCTGGTACTTTCCCGAAAATGGAGAACCATCTGTTACTGGTTTTAAGGTAAACTGGTCGAAAATATAATTGTTCTGTTTATATAACGTGCCTGCTTTAAGATAAACAGTAAAACTAATTGCATCCGCTGCTTTTACCGGTACGGAGATAAACATGCCTTCTGCTTTATCAGTTGCAATGATTTTGCTGTACAGCTTATCGATATTTGCCTGCTGATAGGTGAGGGTAGAAGTAGAATCTGAAAGTGTACGTTTAAACGGCTTCATCTGTTTACCACCCGATGTTACCCAGTAAAGGGACTTGCTGTACCAGGTATAACTATATACTAATCCCGTCATCGAAATCAGCAGCAGGAAAATCATTACGTAAAATCCAAGGACATTATGCAAATCATAATTTTTTCTTTTAAAACTTGCATTCCATTTGATCTTAAAGCTTTTGTCGCGGATAGATTTGATCCATTTCTTCGGCCACCACATGATCATTCCGGAAATCAGTAAAAACACAAAAGTAAGTACTCCCGCACCTACTACTTGTTTCCCGATCTCCCTCGGCAGCCACAACCCGCGGTGCCCGTTTAAAATGAAACGAAAGAAGTCTGAGTTACTTTTCCTGCTTTTTTTCTCGGTATGGATTATTTTAGCCGTATAAGGGTTCAGGTAAACGATTGTGCTGATCCCAGCTTTCCTGTTGAAATTGCTGACCTCTGCCGACTCATCTTTTAGGCCGTAGCGGATGGAATTAACCGGTAACCCGGCCAATTCTGCCGATGCACCACTGATGAGCTGTGTAGGTTTTAGAAATGCCTGATCTTGTTTCTCTACGAATTTCCAGGGCTCATACAGGCCCCTGATCTCGTTTTCGAAAACATAGATACATCCTGTGATGCTGACTATAAACACAATTAGGCCCGAACCAAGTCCGAGCCATAAGTGTAAAAAAGCGTTAATTTTTTTAAAAGTCATTATTTAAATCTGTAAGTCACAGTTACTCTTGCATTTCTAGGCATTTCGTAGATGTAGGTGTAATAATCTACTCCCCCAGCTGCTTTTGCTGCTGCACTGGCCGCCGTAAACGAACCTTGTGTAAATAACCTGCGATCTAATACATTGTTCACTAACGCTGAAATCGTGAACTTACCTTTTTCGTAAGAAGCACCAACATCATAACGGATGTAATCAGCAAAATTTGATTCTCTGACATTCGAACCTACAACACGTCCAAACTGGAATTGGTAACCGCCTGTTAACCCGAAGCCATCTAAAACAGAACCTTGTTTTTTGAAACGGTAAGACAACCAGCCATTAGTGATATGTTTAACAGAGTTAGCCAGGTAAGAACCTACCAGGTTTCTTGTTGGGTCAGTTGTTAAATCTTTGGTTACTTTAGCATCTGTATAAGCATAGTTCAGGATCAGGTTTAATCCTTGTGCCAGTTCGCCAGCAATATCAATTTCAATACCCTTAGATTGGATTTCACCTAACTGTACTCTCCAGTTGGCAATTGGATCAATGTGATCAAGATCTGGTGTCAGTACATTTTTCTTAGTGATCTTGTAAATTGCAAATGTCGAATTCCATTTTCCATCGAACCAGTCTTTTTTCAAACCAAATTCGATATTATTTCCTCTTACAGGTTTAAAGATGTTTCCATTAAAATCACTACCAGCCTGTGGTAAGAAACTCTGGTCATATAAAGTATAAGCAGAGAAATTTTTAGTGATAGAGTAACTTAAACCTACCCTTGGGCTAAAAACGTTGTCAGAAATCTGAGTAGCATTTGTTTTACCTACTGTTAATGCATGTGTAAACCTTCCGGCAAGTGTTAAACGTAATTTTTCTTCTAAGAAACGAAGTTCATCCTGTACATAAACTCCCGTGTATGTGAGGTTAGTTGCATAGGTGTTTGAACCACCACGTACCTGGATGCTTTTTGATCTGTCGAAAACAGGAAGGTTTGCAGTAGGGATACCATATACAGGATTATAAATATTAAAAAGAGTAGCAGGGTTAGTGGTCAACTGTAAATTAGCTGTACCTGAACTACCGAAGTCTCCCCACGTTTTTAAATTACCCATGTCTACACCACCCATAATGCGTTGTACCAACCCTGGAGTTCTAACTTCACCCTGAAGGCTCAATTGTGCGTTTTTGTTAATCGCCAGTTCATCTCCGATATTTACATATCTGCTCATATCGCCATTGGCTTTCACATAGTTTAACCATACTGAGCTGCCTTCAAGTCCAGATTTAACATAAGCAATCTGTGCATTCACTGTCCAGTCTTTGTTTAGTTTATGGTTAAAATATAATGTGACGTTATGATCAGTCATTTTAGCCGGATCTAATGATGGATCACCTAAAAAGAAGCTTGGATCAGTATCGCCATATCCTTTAGGAGAGAAACCATAGTTTCCTAAAGCTTGTGCCTCCACATGTTGTGTAGTATATTCTAAGGTAACTAAAGTAGCGCTGTCAACCTGGTAGCTTACTACTGGTGCAATTACATATTTATCATTGTAATTGTATTTATTGAAACTGCCTTTGCTTTGCGCAGCTACATTTAAACGATATAACAATTTCCCGTCTTTAGACAGTTTGCCATCTAAATCCAATGCTGCGCGACCTAAGTTATAACCGCCGCCGCTTAAACTTACAGAGCTGTTATTTTGTCCCGTAGGTTTTTTAGTTACGATATTATATATACCGCCTGGCTCACCGTTAGCCATCATAAAACCTGAAGGGCCTTTAACGAATTCAACACGTTCAATTGTAGCTGCATCATCTGCCAATGGACCCCATGGCATTTTCATGTTCATCCCGTTACGGAATGCGGGGATCGTTGTACCACGTGTAGAGATGTTTGCATATTGATTGTCCCAGTGGCCTGTTCTGATTGTACCACTTACGTTTCTGGTTAATCCGTCAACCACGTCAAATATTTGCTGATCAGCAATTAATTGGCTTGTAACCACTTTGATGTTTTGAGGAATCTCTAATAGAGGACTCTGTAAACGTAAAGAAGAAGATACTTTGTCTACCTTAAACTTCTTTTTATTACCTGAAATCTGTACATCGTTCAATTGTGACTGGTTCTCATTCAAAGAGAAATCCGTGATCACATTTGCTTTGCCAGTTACGGTAATTTGTTTTTCTTTCGGATATAGGCCAATTGCGCTTACTATAAGCGTATAGTTGCCAGCAGGAACTTTGCGGATATGGTATTCTCCATCTTCATTGGAAATAGCACCAAAATCAGTACCCTTTAATTTTACAGTAACCCCTTCGGCAACATTTCCATCGGAAGTAGTTATCCTTCCTCTCACACTCCCGGTTTGCTGGGCCATTACTGTTGTACTCGTAAAAACGAATAAAAATAAATAAAGTAGAATTTTTTGCATGTTTATTTAGAATGATTAAATATAATGGGCGCAAAGTAAAGGATTTTCACTTAGCAATCCAAGTTTTATTGATAATCAGTATAAATAAATATTATAATACTGTAAATCTATTCTACAGTGATAAAACGGAGGGTTATCAGGGAATTTTAAATCTTATAATTACTTTTAAATAAAAAAAACATCCTGATACGGCCTCATAATGGCCATATCAGGATGTCATATAAAACAGTAATTGATAAAGACTAGTGTTTAAGTTTTGCTTTAAATACTTTTTCTAATTTCTCCATTTTGGGCAGGATTACCAATCTGCAATACGGCGCACTTGCGTTTTTGTTGAAATAATCCTGGTGATAATTTTCCGCAACGTAAAAAGGCTGTGCCTTTGCGATTTCAGTGACTACTGGTTTTCCCAATGCATTAGTTTTGTTCAGTTCTGCTTTATAGCGTTCTGCTTGTAATTTTTGTTCTGGTGTACTATAAAATATAACTGAGCGGTATTGTGTACCCACATCGGCACCCTGACGGTTTAACGTTGTTGGATCGTGGTTTTTCCAGAATACCTCCAATAGTTCATCATAAGAGATTTTTGCCGGATCATAAGTCAGCTGGATCACCTCAGCATGCCCGGTTGTTCCGGTACATACATCTTCATAAGATGGATTGGCTACCTCGCCACCTTCGTAGCCCGACTTAACCGCGGTCACACCGTCTATTCGTTGAAATATAGCTTCTGAACACCAGAAACATCCCATGCCGAAAGCTGCTTTCTGTAATTTCTTTTGCTGCGCGTCTGCGCTGTTAACGGATAAAAGAATTAAAATAATAAATGACAGGTATTTCATTTCATTTGATTTTTAACTGTAAAATTGATTCGAACAAATCAGTAATTCAATATGTTGTTATACAAATTTACTTGATTTGATGCTATTTATACGCATCTGTAGGGACTGTAGTTTTTCAAAAAGGCTATTCTGGGCTAAATTGACAGTGTCCTGATAAAGTCGATATATGTAATTCTGATGTTAATAACTTAAATTGTTGTTAATTAATTATTTATATTTATGATAGTCCTTATTAAGGACTTTATTAACAATTGTTTTATAATTTCGGTAACAATTCAAACTTTAATCAAATACTATGTCTACACCTTATATTCCAACCCTTGATCTGGGATCATATATTAATGGAACAGAACATGACCGTAAGAAATTTTCAGATGAACTGGGGAGGGCTTTTAACGATTCTGGTTTTGTAACGATTACTAACCACGGTCTGAGCCAGGAATTGATTGACCAGTTATATCAAAATATCCAGGCTGTTTTCGGTTTGCCTGCAGAACAGAAAGCTAAGTATGAAAAACCGGAACTTGCCGGACAGCGGGGTTATACCAGTCCTGGTAAAGAAACAGCTAAAGGTGCTAAAACGGCAGATCTTAAAGAATTCTGGCAAATTGGCCAGACGGTTACCGATGGTGATCCTATTAAATTTCAATATCCTGATAATGAGTTTTTAGAAGAACTGCCGCAGTTCAACGAGGTGACGAATGAAGTTTATCAGAAACTGGAAAGCAATGGCAAACATTTATTAAGAGCGATCGCTACTTATCTGGAATTGCCGATTGATTATTTTGATGCGCATGTACACAACGGTAATTCTATTTTGCGGGGGATACATTATTTTCCTATTGAAAATCCGGAGGCTTTACCAGACGATGCAGTCCGTGCCGGTGCGCATGAGGATATTAACCTGATTACTTTATTGATCGGGGCGAGTGCAGATGGTTTAGAAGTGTTAACACGTGCAGATGAGTGGCTGCCAATTAAAGCTCACCATTCTGATATTGTGGTAAACGTTGGTGATATGCTGCAGCGATTAACCAATAACAAATTGAGATCTACTACACATAGAGTTGTTAACCCGCCTAGGGAACTAATGAAAACTTCACGTTTCTCAGTTCCGTTTTTTCTTCATCCGCGTTCTGATATGGACTTAACAAGTTTAGATTCTTGTATTGATGAAGAACATCCTAAAGTTTATTCGGATATGACCGCAGGAGAGTACCTTGACGAGCGTTTAAGGGAAATCGGTCTGAAGAAATAATCGATATTTTAAACCGCAATGCATCCTGGTACGCACTGGTCAATGCCTGGCTCGTACCAAGATGCATAAGCGTTTTTATAGCGTTTGGATAGTAGTGCTATTGCGGACTTATTTTTAGTACTGTTTCACCACCCTTCCTCTACCCATCGTTTACCCCCGGGGGTAAACGATGGGTAGAGGAAGGGTATAAGATGGGTAGAGCTAGGGTATAGGATCTACGGCCGCAGTAAGACCTCAATAACACTACAGTAATACTGCATATTAACGCTGGTACCTACCAGGTACGCATCATCTGTAAACTGTGTGGAAGGAAATAAAAAAGGGCTCATTTTCATGAACCCTTTTTTGACTGAGGAGCCTTCTATCGGGATCGAACCAATGACCTACTGATTACAAGTCAGTTGCTCTACCAGCTGAGCTAAGAAGGCTTAAAAGCCGGTTATTTGTCTAACCGGGTGCAATGATAAAAGAATTGATCCTGAATACAAAATCTTTTTTCAAATAATCGCTTATTTAGTTGTTATCCTCCTGTTTTATAGGGAATAAAAATAAACCAGCATTACAGTTTATTTGCTCATTCCTTTGTCGATCGCCTTATTGATCACATCCTGGATGCGTGAGCGTATGCCCATTTTCACCAGTTTATCAGTTACAGTCGGGTTAACACGGTTCGATAAAAACACGTAAACCAATCCTCTTGACGGATCTACCCAAACAGCAGTTCCCGTATATCCGGTATGCCCGAAGGTCTGTGGCGAAGCTGTTGAAGAAGGATATTTCTTAGCCAGGTCCGGGTCCCAGCGGTCAAATCCTAACCCTCTTCTGCTGACGTTAGATTGCCTTGCTGTAAATGTTGCTACCGTTTCGGGTTTAAAATATTGTTCGCCCCCGTAAGTTCCCTGGTTCAGCAGCATCTGGTACATGATTGCCATATCATTGGTATTGGCAAATAATCCGGCATGGCCGGATACACCTCCTACCAAAGCGGCTCCCTGATCATGCACATAGCCAATCAATAATGTTTTTCTAAAATAAGTATCATTTTCTGTAGGAATGATCTGTTCTTTGCTAAACCTATTTCTCGGTAAAAACCCTGCAGTTTGCATACCTAGTGGTGTATAGAAGTTTTCTGCTACATATTGATTTAGCGGTTCGCCGCTAACATGTTCAACAATATCCTTCATCACATACATGCTGATATCACTGTAAACGTATTTTCCTCTTGTCCGTATAGGTGCATTGAGCATCTTAGGCCACATCACCTCCTTAAAATAATCTTTCCGGATAAAATAGCCATCAGCTACCTTAGTAGGGTAAGCCTCAGAAGAATCAGGGCTATGGTCTGTAGGTTTTACACCATCATGAAAAGGGATATAGGGAATAAAACCTGCCTGGTGCAGCATCACCTCCTTAACCTGTATATTGTTCATTGCTGTAGGCCTGGCGAGCGCGATATAGGTTCCGATACTGGTGTCCAGTTTCAGTTTGTTTTGTTCAACCAGTCGCATTACCATTGGGGTGGTTGCCGTGATTTTGGTTACAGAAGCGAGGTCAAAAATATCAGTAATCTTATCAGGTTCACCTCCATAAGTATGGTTGCCATAAGCTTTGTTGAAAATAACTTTACCGTCTTTAGCAACCAGCACAACCATTCCGGGAGCTGCTCTTGCGCCAATTGCTTCTGCCGTGATATTGTCGATCTCCCGAAGGTCATCTGCATTTACCCCTGCATCTTCTGGAATTGTATACTTTAAACGGGTAACACTGGTTGTAAAACCTGATCCGGCAGTATATTTTAGTGAGATATTGGCCGTTAATTTATTGCCCGCAGCTATCCCGCCGAAGATAACCTGAGGAACTAAAATGGCTGATGACGCATTCTTCTGTGCGCACCAGATTACCGGCGCTTCCAGGGAATTAAATACGGCAAGACTTCTTTGTTCGCCATACAGGGCAATGATCACAGTTTTAGTCTTGGCAATGGAATTGATAAAACTGATATAACCCGCGTTAGTTGTTTCCAGGTCTGCGATAGAAATGATCACCGTATTAAAATATTTAAGATCATCTTCCAGCTTAAACAAATTACCGTCACTGTTATAGTCAATTGCATTAAAAGAGGTGATCTTTGCGTATTTGTTCAGCAGACTATCCGAGGCAGCCTGGAAGCTGAAGCCAAGACTTACTGAGGCTATGGTTTTTTTATCCAGTGCTGTAACCGGTACCAGGTGTTGCTGGTTGTTCAGTAAAACAGTCTGCTGAAGGATGTTCGCGTTCAGTTTTAGCAGATCTTCGTTTTTCTGGTGGTCTTGTGCGCATGCACTGAGACTAAAAATTGCAGTGATGCAAAAGGCAAAGGTTTTTAACAGGTTACTTTTTATCATAAAATGGTTTCGTACAATCAAAACGATAAAGATATAAAAAGGTTGTAGCGGCTTGTCATTTAAATGGTATTTATGATCAAAAGATTTAAGTATAAGCCTTATTTTCGTTAAATTAGCGACCTTTACTAAGGAGATAAATGTCAGATATAATACAACTTTTACCCGAGAGTGTTGCGAATCAAATAGCTGCCGGAGAGGTGGTTCAGCGGCCTGCATCGGCAGTAAAAGAATTGATGGAGAATGCTATAGACGCGGGGGCGAATAAGATACAACTGATCCTTAAAGATGCCGGAAAAGCATTGATACAGGTGATAGACAACGGCTGTGGAATGAGTGTAACCGATGCACGTATGTGTTTTGAGCGCCATGCTACTTCCAAGGTGCGCAAAGCAGAAGATCTTTTTGCGATCCGTACCATGGGTTTCCGCGGTGAGGCTATGGCTTCTATTGCGGCCATAGCACAGGTAGAAATGAAGACCCGCCGCCATGAAGATGAGCTGGGTACACTGATAGAAATTGATGGGTCGACGGTTACAAAACAAGAACCTGTAGCTACACCGGAAGGGACCAGTATTTGTATTAAAAACCTGTTTTTTAATACGCCGGCGAGACGCAACTTTTTAAAGAGCAATCCGGCAGAGATGCGTCACATCCTTGATGAATTTCAGCGGATAACACTGGCTAACCCTGCAATTGCTTTTAGTTTGCACCACGATGGCATGGAAATCTTCAGGCTGCCTTCTTCTGCGCTAAAACAGCGGATTGTCCATTTGTTTGGTAACAACTATAATGAAAGACTGATCCCCGTAGAAGAAGACACAACGATTATTAACCTGAAAGGCTTTATTGGTAAACCTCAGTTTGCGAAGAAAACCCGGGGAGAGCAGTTCTTTTTTGTGAACAACCGTTTTATTAAAGACGCCTACCTGAACCATGCGGTAAATAAAGCCTACGAAGAACTGCTTGCTGAAGATAACTTTCCTTTATATGTGCTGTTCATTGATATTGATCCGTCGAAGATCGATGTTAATGTGCATCCTACAAAAACAGAGATCAAATACCTGGATGAGAAATCTATTTATGCGATTATACACTCGGCAGTTAAACGTTCGTTAGGCAGGTTCAATATCAGTCCGACTATAGATTTTGATCAGGAAAGCGCGTTCAGCGGCATGATCAGTCCGAAGTCACTTGATGAGATTATCCCGCCAAGCATCAGTTTTAATCCTGATTTCAACCCTTTCAGCGACGAAAAGGTTCCTGAAAAAAGTGGTAAAGGGTTTCAGAACAGCGGCTTCCAGAATGGTGGCGTAAGGGAAACACAGCAGCAAAGTACAAAGAACTGGGGCTCGTTATATGAAATTTCAAAACACAGTGCTGTAGAGCAGGTGGCGATGGAATTACCAGGAAACGGACCTGATGATAAATATGCGCCGATACAGAAACAGCTGATGCAGCTGCATAATAAATATATCCTTTCACAGATTAAATCTGGCCTGATGCTGATCGACCAGCAGGCGGCACACGAAAGGATTTTATATGAGCGTTTTAGTATGCACCTGGACGACCGTAAAGGTGCTTCCCAGCAAAGCCTGTTCCCGCAAACTGTTACGCTGAGCCCTAATGATTATGAACTGGCAAAAAGCTTGCTGGATGACATTAAGAGCCTTGGTTTTGAAGTGCGTGAATTTGGTAAAAATACGCTGGTGATTGAAGGGATCCCTGTAGACCTTGGCAGTAACCAGGTAAACGAAACGCAGCTTTTCGAACATCTGATCGAAGGTTTTAAAAACTCGCAGCAGGAATTAAAACTGGACAGAAGGGATGCTTTGGCGAGGAGCATGGCGAGGAACAGTGCCATCAAATGCGGAATGGTGCTGGGCCAGGAAGAAATGAACACATTAATTGAACAGCTGTTTGCCTGTAAAGCGCCAAATATCAGTATTAGCGGTAAACCCGTAATACAGACGATGCTGCTTGCAGAACTGGACAGAAAATTTGATAAATAAAGAAATGAACAACATACATATACCACCGGTTGTCAAGAACCTGCTCATTATTAATGTGCTGTTCTTTGCTGCAACCTGGGTTTTTGAAAGCAAAAATATCGAGCTCGCCGAATATCTTGGCGCTTTTTATGTCGATTCTCCTTACTTTAAAATCTGGCAGCCAATCACCTATATGTTTATGCATGGTGGTTTCACTCATATTTTATTTAATATGTTCGCCTTATTTTCGTTCGGTTCGATACTGGAAACAAGATGGGGTGCAAAGCGCTTCATTAATTTTTACCTGATCACAGGATTGGGTGCATTAGCGCTGCAATGGGCGGTGCAGGCATTTGAGATTTACCAGATTACCGGTACACCGCTGGCCCATAATGTCATGTCTTTATCTTCACTGGAAGACCGGATGTTTAACCCTTCGCAATTTTCCCCTTCGCAGGCGGCTACTTTATATGATATCTATTTCGGACCTATGGTAGGTGCCTCTGGTGCAATATTCGGGTTGCTGGTGGCTTTTGGTATGCTTTATCCTAATTTGGAATTATATATCATGTTTATCCCCGTGCCGGTAAAAGCGAAATATATTATACCGGTTTATATCTTAATAGAGTTAAGTTTAGGTGTAGCAAAATTCCAGGGTGATTCAATTGCACATTTCGCCCATCTGGGGGGTGCGCTGCTTGGTTTTATCCTGGTGAAGTTATGGAAAGATAAAAACACATTTTACGACTATTATGACTAAGAATAATCTTTTAGCAGATCTGAAATTTAAAGTATTCCGTTCCGGGAACCCTGTGTTTTTTTACATCGGCCTCAATACGATCGTATTTGTAGCTGTTGCATTGTTCGGGGTTACTTATTTCCTGGCCGGAAATACCAGTGTCAGGTTTATTGATTATGTAAGGGAATATTTAGCGTTTCCGGCCGCATTTCCCAAGCTGCCTGTACGTTTTTACACCATTCTCACTTATCAGTTCCTCCATAAGGATATCTTCCATGTTTTATTTAACATGTTAGGGCTGTTCTGGATGGGAAGGATATTTTTAGATTTTCTTAAGCCGCGCCAGTTTCATTTTGTGTACCTGGCAGGCGGGGTAATGGGTGCTGTGTTTTTTATATTGGCGTATAACTTCATCCCTGTTTTTTCTGCCAGCATTTTTGGGGCTACCATTATTGGTTCTTCAGCTTCTGTGATGGCAATTGCAGTAGCGGTGATCACATTGGTGCCCGATTATGAAATCACCATGATGCTGATTGGCAACTTTAAATTAAAATACTTAGTGCTTGCTTACGTTATCATAGACCTGATTGGTATTGCGACAACCAATCCCGCCGATAGTTTTGCCCATTTGGGTGGTGCATTTCTTGGGTTTGGCTATATTAAGCTTTTGCAGAAGGGGAAAGACTGGAGCAATTTGTTCAGGAAAAAACCGAAGTTAAAGGTGGTAAGAAATGATTCTCCAAAAAGTGGCGTAAAGAGTAATGGCCATGTGGTGAACCAAAAAGATGTTGATGCAATCCTGGATAAGATTTCTAAGTCAGGATATAATAAATTAAGTAAAGAAGAGAAGGAAACGCTTTTCAAGGCGAGTAAAAACTAATGAAGAAAAGCAAATCTACATTTTTAGGAAAGGTTTACCTGCTGATTGCCATAGTATTATTGATTGGGCTGATATTGGGTATTGCAGCAGGGAATTTGGATCCGCGTAAGCTGGTGCTGATTGCATTTTTTGGTTTGGCCTATCCATTTTTTTTACTGCTTAACTTGTTGATGGTGGTTTTTTGGCTGTTAAGGAGGAAAGTGATATTTGCTCTGGCCACCTTATTGGTGATTGGTTTTGGCTGGCATTCTCTGATGGCTACAGTAGGGCTCACGGGAGAGTCTGGCGAAGGACCGAAACCTGCGGCCGACATGGTACGGATGATGACTTATAATGTGCATAGTTTTAAGCCTTACGGGGAAACGAGCAATGAGTCTGTGAAACAGCAGATGCTGGCTTTAGTAAAGAACGAAAACCCTGATATCATCTGCTTTCAGGAATATTATACGCGCAGGAAAGGCCCTTTTGATATTACTGATAGTCTTAAACGGATCCTGAAAACCAAGAATTTTTATTTTGTTCCTTCCTCACATAATGAGTATGAAGGTACAGGTCTGGCTATTTTTTCACGATATCCGATTGTGAATAAAGGGGATATCCAGTTTAGTAACGACCATATCGGCAATGCGAGTATTTATATCGATGTGATGATTGGCCCGAAAATGGTCAGGGTTTACAATGTACACCTGCAATCTATTTCCTTCGATAAGCAGGACTATAATTACCTGGATAAGGTAACACATAAAATGGATGCAGAACTTACTCCTTCGAAACGAATACTGAGAATGCTGAAAGCTGCTTTTTTGAAGCGGAGCGCCCAGGTTGATATCATGAAGGCGCATATGAGTACATGTGAAACCCCATTTTTGATTGCGGGCGATTTTAATGATACCCCCGCTTCTTACGCGGTGACGCAGCTCACTAAATCACTTAATAATAGCTTTGTTGAAATGGGCACAGGTTTAGGGCGTACCTATAACGGTAAGTTTCCCAATTTCCAGATCGATTATATCTCGGCCACTAAATCTATAAAAGTGATTAATCACCGGATTATAGAAGCGAAGCTGTCTGACCACTTTCCAATAAGAAGTGACTTAAGAATCAATTAAAATACAACCAAATTTTTATATTTGTTAACAGTTGTTGATGAAAACATCGCCGGCATATCACTTTTAAATCATGATGTATATGCTGATGAAAGCTTAATAAGCGATAAATGCTCCATATCTTCGGATGGAAACCATAGTGATAATAAAAACTGAAGGTTCTGCCTTTTGAGCAGTTTGATAAAAATTAATAATAAGAAGAAGTACTGATGGAGAACGGCTTACAGCTATATAACACCCTAACACGGAAAAAAGAAAACTTTGAACCATTAAACGGCCCCAATGTAGGAATGTACGTTTGCGGGCCTACTGTTTACAGTGATGTGCATTTGGGGAACTGCCGTACGTTTATTTCTTTTGATTTGATCTTTCGCTACTTGAAGCACCTGGGCTATAAAGTCAGGTATGTAAGGAATATCACCGATGCCGGTCACCTGGAAGGCGACCGTGATGAGGGCGATGATAAGTTTGCGAAACGTGCGAAGCTGGAGCAGCTGGAGCCCATGGAAATTGTTCAGAAATATACATTGGGTTTTCATGATGTACTGAGAATGTTCAACACGCTGCCGCCAAGTATCGAGCCTACAGCAACGGGCCATATCATTGAGCAGATCGAAATGATCAAGGAGATTATTGCAAACGGATATGCATATGAAAAAAGCGGTACTGTTTATTTTGACGTAGAAAAATATAGCAAGACTTATAACTATACGGTGCTGACCAATCGTAACCTGGATGATATGCTTGCCAATACCAGGGAACTGGGCGGGCAGGATGAAAAGAACGGGCGGCTGGATTTTGCATTATGGATCAAAGCCAAGCCGGAAACGATTATGCGCTGGCCATCGCCATGGGGTGTAGGCTTCCCGGGCTGGCATATTGAATGCTCTGCAATGAGTGCGAAATACCTTGGTGAAGAGTTTGATATTCATGGAGGGGGAATGGACCTTGCGGCTACGCACCATACCAATGAGATTGCCCAGTCTGAAGCCTGTTACCATAAACACCCGGCTAAGTACTGGATGCACACCAATATGCTGACTGTAAATGGCTCAAGAATGTCAAAAACAGCAGGTAATGGTTTTATGCCATTACAGTTGTTTAGTGGCGACCATCCGCTGTTAAAAAAGGGATATAGCCCGATGACGGTGAAATTCTTTATGCTGCAGGCACATTACCGCAGTACGCTTGACTTTTCAAATGAGGCACTGGATGCTTCGGAAAAAGGGTTCAGAAGGTTAATGAACGCGTTGAGTTTGTTAGAGAAATTGGTGCCGTCGGAAACAAGTGATTTTGAAATTGAACCACTGCGCAACAATTGTACGGCGGCGATGAACGACGACTTTAACAGCCCGGTTGTAATTGCAGAGCTTTTTGAAGCGGCAAGGATCATTAATACGATATATGACGGGAAAGGGCGTATCTCTGCGGCTG
>Ga0247810_10000298_pt1 | contig 67756 bp, 69 predicted proteins | sample UWRJL119311C1_FD_179918 | JGI IMG/M metagenome (GOLD analysis project Ga0247810, IMG submission 179918) | Plant litter microbial communities from Arlington Agricultural Research Station in Wisconsin, United States - UWRJ-L119-311C-1 | ecosystem: Environmental > Terrestrial > Plant litter >...
CAACGGGTGGGCATAAAACAAATGTCATCAATCATTTTGGGAAACCCAGTTGATTGGTGGCTAGAATAGATGCTTACTCTTCCTACTAGCCCCAATTATGGGTTTTGTATTTTGAGGCGAAAAGCTAATGAGTGATCGCGTATATATTTTTGTAGGTAGGGGCTTATGCAGGAGACTGTTCCGGCGGTAAACTAAGAAGCTGCCTGCATGGCTTGCATTTTCATGTATTGGGCTAAATTTATACTCGGTGACACATCAGGGTCTGCTTGAAGCGCATAGCGTGCCGTTATGTGGTTCATCTCAATTCCCTTTCCCATTTACATTCACCAAGATGAAGCGGTGTCAATAAAGAATCGCCAAGACCTTGCCAATATCATGTCACTTGTGACCATTGACGCTGCGGGAGCGAACCTAAAAAAAGGTTCTTCCCAAACAACCGTTTGCGACAACTACCATTACGAAATATGCAATAATTTCTACTTCTCTCCGACCAAATCAAGCCTTTCGCAGTTAAACATCGTCCCTATCAAAGGGAGACACGTCCAGAGCCACGCCGTGTTAGGTTGCGACGGCCTCTGATCCGTACCTCATTCGATGAAAGCCAATATATCCCTCCCGACGCATCGGCGAGGCAATGCTCAACGGGCCGATCAGACAAGTCCTAAAAGAAGAATGCTCTGGATAGTGTTACTGCTGGCAGTATCTTTCGCGGGTTATATGCTCTACTTCCCTTTGATGAAAGGTGAATTGCACGATGGGGCACAACTTGGACAGCAGCCTGGAGACGAATCCGCCACCAAGTCGCATCCCAGTTTAAAGCACATGATACAATCGCTACCTTCAAAGCTCCTACCAGAGACGGGGAAACATAGGCATAATGGCAGATTAGTCATAGTAGGCGACGTTCACGGCATGAAGGACTCGCTCGTTACCTTGCTCGCAAAGATAGATTTTGATAAGAAGCATGATCATCTGGTTAGTTCTGCGCGAAATTATGACATCTATTGCCCATCTAGGTCCTTATTTCGTCAATTACAATACAAAGGACTTCATGCTGATTAGCTGTGCAGATCTTAGCCGGAGATATGATATCGAAAGGACCGGACTCCGTTGGTGTGATAGATCTCGTCATGGAACTTGGTGCGACAGGCGTACGTGGAAACCATGAACACCGAATTATTCAAGAATACACGAATATGTTAGCCTCAGATATAGCCATTACCGAGGACGGGGAGGATTTTGGCAATAACTTAGAAGAGCCTACCCTGGAGGTGCAAAATTGGAAAGACAAAAAGTTAGTCAAGGCTTTGGGTAAGAAGCGGATAAGGTGGCTCAAGAATTGCCCTGTTATTTTGAGAGTTGGTGAACTAGGTCATATGGGCAAGGTTATAGTGGTTCACGCTGGGCTAGAACCTGGCATAGAGCTAGAAAAGCAGGACCCAAATATGGTCATGAATATGCGAACAATTGGCAAACATGGCCCTAGCCATGAGTACGATGGAAGAGGATGGATGAAGGCAAGTCGATTCCAGCTCAATGTGTCTAACCGTGTAATACATTTACAAGAGGCGCTGGGTATTTGGTTCACATGGAATTACTTGTGTCACTCCTTTGGCAGTCAAATGTATAGTTATACGGTCAATCATGGAAGATACTAACATCAAATGACAGGCATGGAACAAATATCAGAAATCTCTTCCTAAAAAGGAACGAAGTACGGTTATATACGGGCACGACTCGAAGCGCGGCCTCCAAAAGGAAAAATATAGTATCGGAATTGATACAGGCTGTCTAAAAGGAGGTAAATTGACTGCTGTTGTCATCGAGGGAGGTCAATCCGGCCACAAACATCGACTCGTGCATATAGGTTGTAAAGATATGAGATAGTAAATAACGCTGGCATGCATGATAATACCATGGGATGGCGTTCAAGTTTGGAGAATTATTGGCACAGTAAAGGAGTTAAGATCATTATTTTTCGCCGCGAGGCTGTTAGACATACATATACGAATACATCCCTAATATCTTTTCAAAATCTCTTTGGAAGTATTGTACGGACGGTTACTGGAGTAGTTCGTATTCTTAATTTGCTTGCCACACTTGAGACCAGTAATTAGAGGCGAATGCGTTACAGCAGAGATTCGACTCGTCAAAAATAATACCAAGGCCTACTTCCTATGAATCGTACTTGTAACCACCAACAATGTCTCAAGCTTCGGCCGCATTGCCCCAGTGACAGAGGTGTTAACTCATGGAAATAAATCTGGCAAGGATATGACTGAGTAAAATGTGAATGTCACCTGGGGCTTCGAACACCTTCACCGAACTTTCCTGTTTCAAGCGGTATTGCTACTGAGTCCACCATACAGCTCAACATTTTTCTATCCTCATGCATGATTTCCGCCAAGCGTGTCGATAGTAACACCTCCTCATCTTTATGAACTAACAATGGTTTTTGACAGAAGATCTCTTGGCATCAGTTCCATCGGAGTTAGGTTCGGCGCATATCCTGTCGTTATTCCAGCATCCTTCCACATCGCAAGCCCAGAATGCAGGCGCGCTTTAACGACACCAGTATACACATTCCAAGCCCACGGCCTAAACAGGCCAATACTATCAATCCATCCCAAGGGCACGTCGGAACTTCTTTAAGTTGCAATTTGTGTCTTGAAAATTGACGATGACGTGAAGAGCCGATGTAACGAGGAAGGCTTGGAGAAACCAGTGAGCCGTCTCTCGACTTCCTCCGCAAGGTTACACTCTCCAGTACCTCATTGTACCGGTTGGAACCCCAAGAGCGTTCCTTTTCATTAACCACTTTTTATCATAGAGTCTTTATACCTGAAAAGTAAATTAGTACACCCTCCGATCCTGAATCCTCTTTCTTCGCTTGAAATCCTACCTCAGATCTCTCCAGCACTCAAAGCGCATTCAAACTATCATCCAACGATCTCACGATCTTGAAGTGATTCATTTCTTTCTTCCTCTTTGCAATGAAATGTGCCACCATGGCAACTGGGCAATACACCAGGTAGTAATTAAGGGGGTGTGAATGTCCCATGACCGGAAGGAAAAAGCAAAAATGCCGAATGATCTTTCGAAAGATAGGAATCAAGCGTGATACGCTCGCAGTGTTTAAGGATGGAAAGTGATATTCGGGGAATGTCAAGCTTGATATATATAATTTTGTACCTTGTTGGTGGAGTAGGAGCTCGGGAACATCGGGCTGTGAGGGTTGGCGCAGTCAGCTGCGTGACTGGCTGAGCAATCAACATCACGTATACCAGTTCGTATCAATCAAACACACATTGGGCACTGGAGAAGCTTGACTAAGCATCATAGTTTACGTCTTCTGTACGAATGTTTTTGACTTATGTTGAATGTTGAAAGTAGTCTAGCTGGCGCGCGGCCATATCGGGCTGTCTTATCGCGTGGATAAGGAATTCTGCCTAATTATAATCCGCTGTTTCGGAACCACCCAGCATTTTATCACCAGGAGAATCAAACTGGTTTTGATGACATGGACTCTTATTAAATGTGTTAGCAATGAATTTATTTGATTGCTTTGATGTCATGCTCGAGGCTTTTTTTTTATGTTGTACCCATCACAGCCACGTCCAAGTTTTTCACTAGTAAAACATCCAAACTTGTGCTGATCAGGTTTCACCCTTATTTGTTACCTAGCTATTCCTGTCGTAGAGAGATACCAAGCATCAAGGCATCCTATCACAAGGGGTTTCATGAAATACGACTCCATGGAAATTGATAATTGTTTCCGGGAAATAGAATCTAGGATGCCCAACAGAGTGTTTGCACAGCTATAAACTTTAATTTGTATCCTGCGGTTTTGGTCAGTTTGAGAACTATAAAGCAGAGGACTGTGGCAATTATATACATATCCTAGAGCATGAATACAGAATCGCTCTGATCAAGCTCTCTCAAGCTTCTAGACTTTTCTAGATTTAGTGTAGTTATCGTTCAGATCTTCAACCGGAGTATTTCTCTATAGTGCTTGGTGAATTAGACCATATCCTGTTTGTCCAGGCAAGTTGACCAATCATTCTCATTAGATTGATGAGGCTGACTAAGCATGATCTGAACTTCAACCTGCGTCACGATACTTTACCACCAAACATAGCCTAACTCTACCCATCAACTTACCAAAATAGTTTTGCATGGAAGTATATGAGTGAATTATTTGGAATCAAATGGCGCAGCAAACATTTACGAAGTTTCCTGATCTCCCAACGGAGCTCCAGATAAAGATCTTCAAAGACAGTTTCCCAAGCCCACGGGTCGTTCCCATCGAGTTCGATGATGATTTGAAGCAATAGTAGGTCACAAAAGCCTTCAGCTTTATGTACAGCTTCATAACTCTAGTTCAAGCAAAACATCAGTTCGAGCCCATAGCCTCTTGTTGGCTTGCCAACTCTCACGTAGCACATTCCTCGAAACATATGTCCCTCTCACACTCTCACCGAAATATCCTAGTAACATATATGTCGATCTCTCGCACGATACACTATACTTCGATGCCCAACTCTGTAGTTCTATGAACGATTTGGGCGAGGAATTCTTATCAAGCCCATTCCGCAAAGAGATCCGCCACCTAGCGATCCATTTAGAGCTCTGGGAAGTAATGAGGATCCTTAAGCCTGACGATCTTGTGGAGATATCATGTTTAGACGGTCTCAAGAGTCTTACTTTGGCTACTCTGTGGCAGGAGGGCTCTCAGTCTGTGGAACTATCAGATCCTTATGCAAGTACTCCAATGGATCACTATGTGGCCAGGTTGCGGGAGAGCATAAGAAATAAAGGGAATAACCTGTGGCGTGAGAATGGTCTGGAGGTGCGCTGCTGTCAACTGAAAGTGGAAAAATCCCAGAATGCTCCAAAATAGATTCTTTTCAGGCTGGTGAAGGTTGCAAATTTGACAAAAAAGTTATTTAGTTATCTGGCGCTACTCTTCCTGTAACCAAGAGATCATCTCTTTCTCCTTTGTTATCTTTACTTATGTTAAATCAGTGGGCATTCTTTTCTCATCTAGCTGCAATACTTGTGCAAAAGTGGTCTTTCCTGAACTGGCTGTTAATTACTAAGCTAGCTGCAATAAATGACTGTTTATAAATTTCCTAACTTATCATCATACCAAGAATTATAGCGTACGATATCTATTCTTTCTCGAAAAGTTTCAAATTGGAGGTTCCACGGGAACCTGGTGGATTACCCCATTTAATTACGACTATGGCGCTAAACAATGGTCCATGATTCGGCTGAGCAACGAATTTTCAGGGAAGCCGAACGCTATTTAAGGGGCTACTACTGCACTCTCTAGCTTGTTAGTGTAGTGGAAGCTCTAGGATAGCAGATATATGAGACTTATAAGAAAGGAAGCGCCTTCGTAGTTAATCTTCGTGACCCTTTAAACGCTGGCCTTTATGCCTTAATTTTACGTTTCAGTCTCATAACTTACAATTTTTCGTAGTAAAGTCAGCGCCCGAGAAACAAATATTTGTCAACTCGAAAAATGTTAGATATAATCAGTCTGTCAAAATCAGAAATTCTCAGTGGTTCAGAAAGGGATGCTGTGACAAGCTTGTGTACATCTGAGCGATTTATCGTAGTAGGAATTGATAATGGCCTGGTAGGTATTTTTGATCAGAAGGGTATAGAAACGAATCACGACGTATTTTATAATAGCCAGGTGTTAATATATACATTTATCTATTTTCGGATTCTTAGGCCAAATCCATCATTTTAGGAATAACTACATTCTTATTGAAGCGCCACAACAATGTGCTATACTGTGTATGAAATGCAGCACCGCTCTAAAACATCTTACCTCCAAATCCACCTTGAAGCGCTGTCAAATTCCGGCCTCCATCTCGTGTCGATACAAGGAGCTCCGCACGACCTGAAGTTGTGTTCTTCCGGTTCGCTGATATGACTGTTGACTGGAGGAGGACGTTTGAAGGTCCAATAAAGTCTCCAGCCTGAGTATATAGTTCTGAGTTGTTGCCATGAGCTTGGGTAAAGTATCCTTGACTTGCATATTGAAGGTTCCCAAGATTGAAGTACTTGACAGCCTAAATTGTCGAGACGTGCAGCAAATCCCCCATTCCTTGCCCGATGTCGTAAATTGTGCGGAATGCGGCTGTTATATTGTATATCTCAATGAATGCTCCAAAAGGCATATACATATCCTCTTGAACGGGATCAGGGAGTTCATATTTCCTCCGGAAGATATGGATAGGTTGAGAGAATAGCTGCTAACCGCTGAAATGCTTCGGTCTCTTCTTTTTGCGATTGTAAATTCCGAATAACTGTAGATCCGTTCTGGAAATCAGCATCTCGTTGTATGGTGTTAAATATAGCAGCCGGTAAAGATGCATTCGCTGGCTCGCCAGCGTTGTTTATTGTCACCGACGACGTGTTTAGTAACGGCACCTTGAATCTGACAAAGAAGTCGAAAACAACTTGAATTGGCTGAAATATGACTACACTAATATCCACGGTAGCTTACGTCTCAGGGTCTATGTATGAGTGCATCCTCCGAGAAAATCATTACGTTCGACCACCACTACTGTTTTTTTCAAATCTAGCAGTGATACCGCAGCGTGAACTCACTCCACTGGCTCCTCCACCCACGATACACACATCCCTCTCACGTACTTCACTCCATTCTCCATAATTGATATCAATGATGGACCAGCTAAACGAAGCTGCCAACTGAACATAAACCAGAACAGCTGACAAAATCAAGAACTACAGCTTGTTGTTATAAATTTCTTATATGCAGGTCAGAGGCAAGTCAAATTAGATCTATGCAAGATTTATATCCGAAAAAAGCTCTTGATCGATCGCGAATAAATTTCGTGCTATGAATATAAAGATGTGGTTGGGGCAAAAAAAAACGATAGCACATTGGATTGATACACATTTAAGGAAAGCCACATGCATGATATGCATGGTTGCTATCCAGATTTTGCAAATCGATAGCGATATTTGCTGTCTTTGTTCTTGGTAGATGTCCACCCTTGTATAGGTGGTTGTCTGAGGTAAATACACACGACATAGAACTATAGATGAAATAATTGATATAGAAGGGAAGAATTACAGGGGAGGGGAAAAGAGGTGTGTTAGGTTGGCTGGGATGGATATATATCGGAATGTATGTTGGCATGCTGTTCCGAAAAGGTGGTGTTGGAAAATCGGTCGTCTACAAAAGGTCACCGAGATATTGTGATTTCCTAAGTACCGGAGTTCAAACTTAATGAGCACGATTGAACCAGTGATAAGTGAGTCTATTAAACCTCATCTATGTATTGTTTAGCATCTCGTAAGCTGGTACTGTAGCACTTGTTGGTAATAGCCTGGTGTCCTCAGGCAAAGTCGCATCGCCCCAAAATGCCTACATCGAGCATTAGGAATCTCCGGCCGAGTGCTGGGAAAAGATCGACTTCTTATATAATAGAGCCTACAGTAAGTCTGGGGTCAGGAGCAATGGGGATGCAGGTAAGATATATTGCTGTAAGTCATTTAATGTGACCAAATCTCACAGTGCCGTAAGCATCACATTCTCGTTCAAACTGCGGGGATATTTGTCATTGTATGACAGTAAATAAATATCCTAAGAAAGCTAAGAAAACTTAAGGTAGCGTTGTGAAAGCTAGGGTCTAAGGTGACTGTAAAGTGAATTTTCACACCTGCGATGACTAGTATATCAGATCATTTTTATATCTAGAACCTTTGCATTGCGATCAAATTTCCCAACTCGTCGTAACAGGAATGTGCCTTGATCCCAGATATTTAGGAAAATAGCTTGAAGCCACCTGGACAACCTTTCTGAAAGACCCCTTCAAGATCATACTTCTTGCTGGCGTTCTGCAGCTTTTTCTGATTCTCATCGCCATAAGAGCTAATCACATCTTGGTGCTCAAATGCGTAATTCATGTATACGTACGGGGTTAGCTGGTTTCTTGAAACGGCATCCTCCTTCATCTTGTCCAAAGCTGCTTTCATGAATCCTATAACGGCTTCGTCGTCACTCTTATTCTTCCAGTAAGACAGGAGTAGTACCGATACTAGTGGGCCATTTGCAACGTTTAGGCCAAGGGAATTACCTCCACTCTTACTTGATATCTCTAATAAAGATGTTGGATATGGCTGTAAGGTAAATGAGAACATTCCATTCTCAACAGTCTTGATTGGATCGAGTCCGACTGCGTAAATCTCAGATGCAACTTGGAGTGTAGCAGCGTCAGCCTTCACCGTGATGTTCATGTATGCAGCCCTGAAGAAGTACCAATTCCGTATACCTGGGCTAAAAGTAACTGTACATACCTCACTTGAGTTTGGGCGGACTGAGCCTGTTCATTGGCAGCTTCATTCAGGGTCTGTAGGCGCATAGTATTCATGGCATCAATTTGTGGCTGAATCTTGGTGAATGGATCAAGTACAGGAGGATTCTCAACAGTTTCAAGGTAGTATGGTTGGTTCAAGCACATGAGATCATTGCCGAACATAGCAGCAAAACCCATGCTAATCATAAGATGCGTGTCTTTGCTGGCATTCGGTTTATGAAGCTCATTAACAAGAGCTTCAATCTGACCGGGAAAGCTTGGAGCAAAGTAGAAAACAGTGCCACCCCAAATTTTACCTTGTTTGAAAGTCTTGAGATCGAAGCTAGTCACGATGCCAAGATTATTACCACCGCCTCGAAGAGCAGTCCAAAGATCGGCATTTTCCTTTGCGTTAGCATTAACAATCTCCCCTGAGCCCAAAACCACTTCATAGTTGAGGACGTTGTCACAAATGAACCCTTCGCGGCTAGAGAAAAATGAGAGGCCACCTGAAAGAGTTAGGAGAAATCTGTAAAGTGACACTGACTTAGCACAAACCTGCTAATGCGAGGCCTCCAATGCCACCTTTAGCAGATCGACTGCCGGAAACACCTAGCCCCGTCTCATCTAGTTTCTCGTATACGGCTCCCCATTTTACACCAGCCCCAATTCGCACCAAACCTTCCTGGATGTCGACATTGGATAGAAGACAGAGGTCAACGGTAATACCATCTTGGATGTTGGCACAGCCTGGATGTGGTTGACATCCGGCACCACGGATTGCGAATTGGTCTTTTTTGATAAAAGGTGTAAATGTCTTCACGAAGGTGGAAACCTCTTCCTTAGATCGTGGTCGGAAGATGTAGGCAGGCTGGATGTCGCTCTCTAGCCCCGACAGGTATGATGAATTCAACTCATCATATTGTGTGGTACCTCGCTGGGTGAAGTGGCCGTTCGGTAAAGCCTTAGTCAAGGCATCAATTGCTTGGGAAGAAACCATACTGGTATAGGTGAATATGAAAAATAGTAACTATTTTACTGTATGTGAAAGAGAAACAAATGGTGAAGTCGACGCTTGCATTCGAAGGCAACAACCAACAGATGCTTGGATTCTTGCACCAACCATTCGGCATTGTTGGTACAACTCTAGCCTAACCGGCGCACCACCAACGTCTTTCCAACTACGGTAAAGGTACTTTGCTCTTGGATTCCTAAATTACCTGAAGACAATAGGGTTATAGAGAATTAATGTAAATATTTTGGCTTGAAGACCTCCTACATTATATTACTAGTGATTCATCTTTTTCAGTTAGCACTTAACAAAAGTTTGGAGAAGTTGACCAGACCCCAATGCCGGATGAGGCGACACTCTACCGGCTAATATGATTATTGTAACCTATACTTTCGGGTATTATAACTGTTTAGCACCGATCGCCCAAACCTCGATCTGATTTGCTTACACTTACACATCCAACAATTAGCATCACACAGCTAGAAGGCACGCAAAAACCCCGAGTGTGTTGGAACAGAATCCATCGAGACGTAATTTTTGAACTTGAAAGCGAGCTCAGAGCTAGCCTCTCATAGACTCCCTTGTCATCGCCACTTTTTGTTGCCCGGAGTATGAAAAAATGGGCAAGCGAATCGAAACCGGTCATCGCCCTTCACTATCACCGCCATCTGCTGCAACTTCAGTAACTGCAGGCGCACTAAACACTGACTCTGTATCGCCGGCTACGCCTCGTCACTCCCCTCGATTTTGGATGATTATTGTCGCCCTCAGTCTACTTTCCTTCATTTCTGCTCTCGACGTTACCATCATTGCAACTGCTCTCCCCCCCATCACGGAGCATATTGGAGGTGCCACACAGTATGTTTGGATTGCCAACTCATTTGTCTTTGCATCGGCGGTTTTACAACCTCTAATCGGGCAATTGTCCAACATTCTCGGTCGGCGAACGCCTTTGATCACTTCCATTGCGCTTTTCACCCTAGGAAGCGGCATTGCTGGCGGTGCCCGGAATCCTGCGATGCTCATCGGCGGCAGGACCAGACAGGGGGGCCGGTGCTGGCGGCTTTTACGTCTTGATTGACATTGTGGTTTGCGATTTGGTGCCTTTACGCGAGCGTGGCAAGTACCTTGCGATTATTAACATATGGGCTGCCGTTGTAGCCGCGTTAGGACCTGTCGTGGGTGGCCTTCTTGCTCAGACAAATTGGCGATGGATATTTATATGAATATACGCTTTTGTGCAATTACCTTCGGGGCCGTCACCCTTTTCATGCATGTCAAGAAAGGCGAAGCGACTTTAAGGATGCGTGATCTAGACTACCTTGGAAATTCTATTTTCACCGTTAGTGTGATTTCTCTACTATTCGGATTAGTGACGGACGGCATAAAATATCCATGGTCTTCCTGGCGTGTTATAATGCCTATAGTTCTCGGCACCATTGGCTGGATCCTCTTCCATTTCCACCGGCACTTCTTCGCCACCAATCAATGCCCCCCTACACGTCTCTTCAGCAATCGTACTTCGGCCGTGGGCTTTGCACTCAACTTTCTGGCCTCAATTGCAATTCAAGCAGCAGGATAAACTCTACAGTATATTTCCAGGCGGTGAAAGGTACGCCAATTCTTCAATCAGAAGTCAACTTCATTCCAATGACTATTGGGATTTTGATGTTTGCCATGGCTGGTGGAATTTCTCTGAGCAAATTCGGTGCTTATCGGCCTATACACGCAACTATGTTTGTCCTTTCCTCCCTGGCTGCCTGCCTTTTCACGCTTCTTGACCAAGGGACCCCCAAAGTCACTTGGGCTATCTTCGAGATCATTAATGCTTCACTGGGCATGTCATTTTCGACTGTGCTTCCTGCTATTCTTGCCTCACTACCCGATACCGATGTTGCGTCTGCAAACGCAGCTTTTTCTTTTATCAAGGTGTTTGGGTTTGTGTGGGGGGTCACACTTCCTTCGATTATCTTCAACGCTGTATTCCAGAAGGATTTGCTTCATGTCACATCTATAGACCTATGGACCCAAATAGAGGACGGTGGAGCATACTCTTTTGCTAGTCAGGCGCATCGTATAAAGAAAGCTGTAGATCCTCGTCAGTGGAACGAGGTAGTAAATGTATACATTGACTCGCTTAAAGCAATATGGTGGCTTTGCTTGGGTATTAGCGTGTTCGGCTTGTTTTTAGTTGGGTTGGAAAGGCACTTGGAGCTGTACACCGAGTTGAATACCGAGTATGGACTCGACCATGGCGAGCAGAAGCCAAAACAGTACAGACACATCCGAGAAGTTGGAGACTGGGAAATCTGTCGCCTAAGTTTGGAGCCTCTCAAAGGAAATAGTAGTTGCCCCCTTCATAGTCCTATATATTTTGCATAGTATAGATTCAGCATCTTTAGAATCAGAATGATTGTCTCGAACATTCTCCATGCTATCAATTCTAGTTCTTAATATGCATTCTTAGCTTTGTGCAAATTCTCGGTACGTAGAACAACTTGGTAATGAGAAACGCGTATAAGTAGGCGTATATAATTCATCAGACAGAGCTCCGTTTCTCTGCCTACCTGTGTTATGTAGAGTATATATGACTAAGCGTTTTAAAACAGTGTATCATGTGGAGCTTGTGAACAGGAGGAAAATCAGATTCAAATTCTTTTTAAATAATGATGCTAAATTGATTACAAACACCTCGATTCGACTTCATTGAAGATGTATGAAGACAGTTCATATAATACCCATGGTATACCAATTCTCAATGCCTTATTCTGAAGCTATCCGTAATTCAAGAATTTGCACTTATGGAGCTCCATTTAAGCTGTCATGGGCTTTTTCCTCACCCTCACCCTTCCCTCATCGAATGGTATTTTGAGCCAGACAATATATCAGCATTGATCCCAATCAGGTTTTACAATACAATAACTTTTTGGAGACTGCGCTGCACTTCACAATGCACGCCTTTCCCAAAGGGATCTCCACCACTGTATTAGCTCCCCGTCTAGGTATGCGAGGTAGGTTAGCTCGGGAATAACCCTGCTTACACGCCTCCACAGAACGCTGAATCTTCAATGCATCCTTCTTGGATCACGGGCTAGGTTCTCACTGTAAAGCTTCATGCCCGACTCCTTGATACTCCTACTGTTCCCCGCCGCAAACAGCGGACATATTCATCCAATTGCAAAATGATATATATGAAGGTTGCAAAACCTGAATCCTAGTATTATTGAAAGCAATGTGAGAACATGAAATTTTCTATTGAGACGGACTCGTGTCTGCTGGAGTGGATCGTGAGACGTACTTTGGTTCAGAGCTCGCTAGCTCATCTACTATGGTTCACAAAAAGCACATTTACCACCGACATGCCAATTATCAGGGTCAGGGTCTGAACGAGAGTAAGTTAGATAACAATCAGAGGAAAGTTCTAGTGTTTTCAGTAACTTCACAGAATGGTACCATAATACAAGCAAAGATATCCCGTCATCTAAGGACCACCGCCACCTCTATTTCTCCTGGCCCTTGCCCGACGTCTTGCGGCCTCAATGATTCCACATCCCGTTAATATAACTACCTGTTCCCAACTTCCCCACACCTCTTCTCCCTCACTGCTATTTCCCCTATGCCTTAGGTAGAAGACTCCTCTTCTCCTTCCCTTCCAGTCCCATTCCCCTCTATAAACTGCCAACACTTTCCCTCCAACTCCCTTCCCCTTTTCCCTTAATTCCAAATCTGGTTGGTCCCCTAGCCACCTACATTTCGTTCTCTCCCAAACATATGTCATCCCCTCCCAAGGAAATTCATAGGTCGAGTGTGTCCAGTTCGATGTCCTTTCCAACGATTCCCAATTGGTAGAGGGGGGTACATTTATCGAAGAAGACAAAGCGAAAGGATTGGAGCGTGACCAAAGGATTTTGAGAACGCCCAGGACAGGACCATTTTTAGAAACGGAGGAGAGGACGAGAGAAGGCCGGGTGAACGAGAAAGTTGTGTTGGTGACATAGAAGAGTGGTGATGATGTTTCGGAAAGGGGAGTGAGGCTCAAATTCAGCCAGCTGTCGTTTGTGACCAAGAGTCCTCGAAAGTCAGGTGAGTCGGCGAGGGCTTTGGATGTGTAGATTGGTTCTGGGTTTGAGGAGCAGTCTTCATCTCTGTCAACCGAGCCGTAGAAGTCGAGCTCACAGCTCGTGGCTTTTGTTGATGTTCCTGGATAGGTTGGCAGTTCGATTGATGGTGATGTAGATGTGTAGGAGGATGGTTTGCGAAGACGAAGACTAGTCATTATGAGTGTTGTATTCAGGATATCAAAATAAAATTATAATTCGATGATGGTTGAATGAAATGTTGGAAATTTAGTTGGCAAACATAACATGGAAAAGACTTACACATTTATACAAATCTCAAATCATTTGCTGCCTGCAATCTTGCTGATCTCTTGCATCACAAGGCGGGATGGACTGATCGTGGAGTGAGCTCTGCCTCCACAAAATAGATCGCAACCAATGGACATTATTGCTTGCAGATCCAGCCCCACTTCTACCCGCCTGTTGGTAAAGCTTGGCGATCAAAAGTCGGGTTTGAATACGAAGAACCCTGTCTAGAGTCACGTGATTTCAGAAAGAGCGAGCTAGCAATCTACGACACTGGTTGTCAATAGTTGGCCAGAATATTATGAACTCCAAAATACTTTTTAAACAGTAATAATAATTACTCAAGCTGTACGCACTGTAACTTAGAGCGATAGCAAGATTGACTTCACGGCTTCGTCAACTAATTTACCCACATCGGAGACATGTCAGAATTACTCTTTCTTTTCCATTTCAGCCCAAGACTCCCAATTAACCATGTGTTGGAGAATCTTAAACAGATCTGTCACATCTCCCTGCGAAATGGAGAACGTCCGGGGCTAGAGGTCTCCTGAACTACATGATTTCTTGACCTTCCATGTCAAGGACCTAGACTCACGATGAAAGCGGAGGAGAGGTTCCTGTGCGTAAAACGTGAAATAAGGTTCTTGGTTTGGTAAAGTCTAGAGAAGGAAGCTCTCCGCACGGGAGAGGTCTAAGTATACTAGCTAATGAGGGTATGTGCCTCAGGCCACAACATTCCACGAGAGATCCGTGATGAAATATAACATATCACCTGTATTACATCACGGCAGATTGTTGACTCTTCTGTAAAAGTTGGCGATTACCAATTCCAATTCATCAACAAAGGGAGCGATGCTCAACAAACTGCTATAACTTGCATGTATGTAATAGATGGGAAAGATCCAATTCTCGAGACGCTAGGTACAAATGTTCTTACATGCCACCGATCATTGCTATTGAAACTTCTATTTGCTTTACTAATTTGATATATTCTATTTCGATGGAAGGGAATTGTGGGATCCATTATACAGCCTCCTAAAATGTTTCGGTGATGCTAATCGCAACATTCTTCGCAATATGTCGATAAATATCAAAATGCCTCCTAATTCGTTACAAGATTCATATGGTACGCGCGTTTTTCACAATCTACTATTGACATTTTTTATAGTGAACTCATCTAAATCTGCCACTTTCCCTTTCACGCTACCAATTTTCGTCGCCAGAACAGTAATGGATACCACCTGCTATTTATATTTGCTTTTGTATAATACATTCAGAAGGATATCCCGTATCATCCAATCTCAATAGAGAAGATTGTGGAAATCCAGGCATAAGAATTGATATTCTCTCTCCTGGTTATGCTAGATTGCCAAATATGCCAGACCATATAACGAGCTAACCCCGGGGTCAATGTCTATCCCCAAAATCGACAACATATATCGAAATAAGTCATGTGAGAAAGAAATTACCTTTGTAACTTTTTACGGGACACCGCTTCTATTGAAGAGTGGCAGCTGAATGGATAGAAGCTTCATGGATGAGTTTCTTGCGGAGTCCACTGTAATAATGCCAGAGTTAAGAGATTTTAAGAACGTCGATGTTCTGCTGACAAAATGACCTAAAGTTGCAAGTGACTCCTGATGGATTAGAAATACGTCAGGTACCTAGAACTCTCTAATAATTTCCATCCCACCACTCCTTGATTATTTTTGTGGTCATTGTCAGTAGCTTTTTGACAACGCGGTAACACTTACGAGCAGCACATAGGGAACGTGAATTAAAATTCTACTGAACCTATGAAATGTTCGTAACGGCGGTCAATACTGAATGACAAACGAAGAGAGGATGCGGCCCCAACAGTCAAAGAGGCGAAGGGACCTATAATAAGCGATGGGGGTTCGTGCTAGCGACCAAGCCTCCCAACCAAACAACGAACTCCACGGCGGCAATTGACATATCAGACCAGAGCGCTGAATTGATTTCGATTAGACCCATCCGCAGCTGCTCGATGCCGACTATTCAGGAACAAACAATGTGGAGACCTGCAATACTCTGCTTACAATTCTGTTGGCAGTGTACTTTATGAACAGGGGGGGGAGGCTATGGATACGGGTATTACGATACGTCAGCTCTTCGTCTAATGGATAGAAGTGCCGGAAGGCATTGAGATGCACTGCACCAACACCAAAGATGGCACAGCACAGCCTGGAGTTACGGGCCTGTTACTGGGGGCTGCCTCACCAAATTAGGGCTGGCAACACGTGGGTTTGACCATTATTCATTTACCCGACATTGGTTCAGCCTCTTCCCTCTTCCCTCTTCCTCGCCCATCCAGAGGGATGTGATGGGATGGGGGTGCACGCCCACAACATTCATTGTTAGGAGTCGGCTACAACAAAGCCGATTCCTGGATGACGATAACATGCTTCTCGATGAAGAGATGATTAAATCAGACAATGGCTGGTGATTTACAGATGGATGGATTAGATGCATTCGATTCTCGGGGCGCATGGTGGATGAGGGTGCAGACTGGTGAGGTGAGCAACTGCTGATGGATGCTATAGAGCGAACCGAACCACAATTGCCGTGATGCGATGGGACACCAACACAACAACGCAACAAAGCAATAATCCATCGAGCGCATCGCTGATCTTTCCTGTTACCATCTTCTACTGTTGCTATGACGATTCCTCGGTTAGATTTCGTTTGATTTAATTGGGCAAAGTCATCCCTCATTATGATTTCATTGTGTCGCGTGTTGGCAGGATTGGGATGAATCGATCCCCAGCCTCAGCCGGCTACCAGCCTCATCACCCAGGAACGACCCAAAAAAAAAAAGATATGTTGGAATTACCATCGTGTTGGCAATAGGATTGCATCCATAGGAGTTGCAATCGACAGACTATATATCCTCGTATCACTGTACGATTCATTTCCATCTCATTATCCACGCTTTCCTGTCTTTCAGTTTCATTTATCTTTCTTTTCTTTCGCAATTTGCTTGCTCATCAAATATCTCTTATTTCTTACTCCATCTCGCGTAGCCAAGGTTTTCCCTTCGTTTTTTTCCTTTTCGTCTCTATGCCTTCCAAAGATCTTCGCTTCCAAGTGCTTGTTATCCCTTCACTCCTACAAGTCGATTGGAGTGTCTCTTCCCCTCGCCGAGAATGGCCAACTACTCGCTCCCATATGCCGCTCAGCTTGCCTGTCGTGATATTAACACCACCATCCCCGAGCCCCCTTTCCTCGCAGGCGCTCACGGCATCGGAGCACCAGGCGCGTTTGGAGCAGCGGGAAATGGCTCTGCAGCAGGCAATGGAACGGGGGATGGAACGGGTGCCGCGTGTGCACTCTCGGAGTTCCAACCTAGCGCCGCTGTCCTCCTCAACATGTGCTGCAACACCACAGCTCCGGGCGCAGATGGCCTAGGTACTTCCAAGGCCAACACGCGCGTGCACAACATTCTTCACGCGGCCGAGACAGGTGGGTACGAAGCTGCCGGGTGTTCGTGGAGATATTGCAACGTGACCGGGGAAGAAGGCGTGAAGAGTTTCGAGAACTGCATCCAAACCCAGAGCATCACGCGATCAAGGAACGTGCAAGCGAAATGCTTCGTGGGCAAGAATGGTGCTGGGCGAGGAGCTATTGTCGGACTTGGTGCAAACAGTTCGGTGAATGCAGGGAATCCCTACGAACAGAACCAAACTAGCGGTGCTAATCGAATTCAATGGCGAAGCGGAAAGAAGAGCAAGAAGACCACCGTCTCGGCAGCCCTCTTGATGGCACTGGGTGTTGCCGGTCTTGTCCTCGGCTCTTAGACTCTCACTCTCATCTCATCTCATCGTATTTTAGCGATCTTGCATTACGTGGCGTTTGGGAATCATGACGGAATATAGGGAGGGACATCAATAGATATTGTGTATACTCGAAACGATTCTAGGCTTGGAGTTATCAGGTTTTATCATTTTAGGGTTGGGGGGATGGATTTGGATTTTTGATATCGGAGTTCGGGGTGGTGGCATTGGGAAAGGGGTTGGGAAAAAAGTGAACAGTCGTCTAGATTCTCAAAAGAGACGGGCGGCATCTTATGACAAACGGAGTTTTCGACAAAGGCGTTATTCAGGGGGAAAATATACCACGGGGAAAGGACGTGCTTGGGGAGGAATATCTAGTCTGCAATACAATTTCCTTTGTATCTTTCCAATAACCCCAACTTTCACTTTTCTTATATCTAGCATGCGTGCGTGATTCGATCGATCTCCCGCATCTCTCATATTAGCTTCTCATGAAAATAAACATCCAATTCCCAACTGCCAACCGCTACGTAACCGAGAAACCCCAATCTTTGCTCAGTCATCCCATCTCAAATTCGTCCGAGATTACGTAACCTGGAATCCCCGAGGTTCCTTCGTTCATGTTCATCCTCATCCTCCATCCTCCCTCCCAACATCTCGATTTCTCTATGATTCATAGTTTTTAATCCCCTTGGCATAGCCACACTGCGTCTCTTTGATTCGCAACCGATGAAAACGTTTTCTTTTGAATCCGTAATGTCTAGGAGGACTTGACTCATTTACTGTAGGGATTGGAAATTTGGTAACTGAGTCTCCTGATAAGAGGTGGCATGGGGTATTTGGGGATTACATTTGGCTTTAATGGCACGAGGGGTTAGGTTTGTGGCCTGCTATGGCTTTGGTAGTGGTGAGTTTAGGGAGATGCGATGGTAGGTAGGACAATATAGTGGTGGGTGGCCTACAAGCTCACTCGTTAATTTTGTCCGTTCTGAAGTTATGCCTAGGTTGTAGTCACACGAACAGGAGACAGAGAGATATGTTACCAAATAAGTTTGTTCTGGGAATCATTATTTTTACAACAAGTACATTTACAAAGGCAAGATCAACCACCGAGCTTGTCGAGCAATCTCCGTCTTCTCCGGTCAACCAATTCCTCCTGTACTTCTTCGCTCGTTGGTAACCTCCATCCTTCTCCAGATCCTGCATCCCCAGGTAACGGCTCCCAATTCTTTGGTGCCCGGCCATCACCACCCCTTAGCAGCTCCTCAAACGCATCTTTCTCTCTCTGCGCTTCATACTCCAGCAACGTCCCGTCTTCCTCATCGAGATTATACCCGTAATATGATGCATCCACCTGCTTTCTCATATCACTCCTCTGATCTAGTGGCTTTTCCTCTCTCGGCTTCACCGTCGCCGCCTCAAACATCTCCTTGACACCTGGTAACTCTTTCGCCCGTCCAAAGTACCTATACCCTTTCCCGCTCCCCGGCACCTCTCTTCCCTCCTCATCGTAGACTTTCCCGCCACCCCTCATGTAATTTGGCCCCCCTAGATTCCGTATCTGCACCTCCCACATGTGCTTCTCTCGCATCGCCTTGTTGATCTCATCATTGAGATCGCGGATCATGAAATCGCTCAGGCTGGGGTCTTGGATCTTGCTGACTTTGCGCGAGATTTCCTTGAGCACTTGCCCACGCCATTTTTCGCAGGCGGGGATTGCCATTACTTCTGTAATCATCTTCGGGCGGCGCGTGCGTCCGGCATCGATTATCCCCAGGTCTGCTGCTTGCGCTTCGCGGAAGCGGAACAGCATCGATTGCGCTTTTTCTGAATTTCGTGCCTGCCAGATGTTAGTGAATGATCGCTACATGATTTCGAATCTATGCGTACCATGATTGCGGCTTTTCCTCTCGTAGAGATCTGGAATGTGAGGTTGTCGTGGACCAGATGTGTTGCGTTTTAGAAGGCTGATGAGGCTGTCAAATAAATTTGCGGCTAACCGCTCTCGTGCTAGCGTTTTGCTGCCTCGCGTGCCTCAAATTCGTCGCGTCGACCAACCTTTATCTCCTCCTCATACCACATACAATATCTGCAGTGACGATAACCTTCATGAGCTTTCCTTATTCAACCATGCCGGCAACGGCGATGGTCGAAGATGAATGATATATATGAACAGAAATCTTAGCAGGCTTGCTCCATTATCCTCTGTCCATTCCGACGAGAGTATTCACATTGTGCTATCGAGCTTTCTGTGGCCGGGAATCTAGGGATCAAAGTCGCAGTGACGACAACCAGCGCCGGCTTGAGATGCCCTCGCCTCGGCGGAGCGTCGCTGAGAGTGGAATATAGTTTTCAATCGTAGTGGCCTGGTACGCCCCTCCACCTGCCCTTTGTCATTCTTGGAGCGGTGCTAACTGGTTTGCAGATTCCTGGTTCTCCGCCATGTAAGTGAGATGCCATTACGAATATTTCATGTCTTTGTGGGTGGAGGCGTGATGGAGTTCTACCTGGTGATGACCAAGAATCCAAAAAGCCAAAATTGCAGGCCAACCTACCGTCTGTCGTTGCTTCGGTGAGGATAGATGGGCAAGTGTTCGCGATGAGAACTTGAGAGCTAATCTGAGGGTTCATCATCATCACGCTGCTGATACCCGCAAAGACTTTTCGTTGTGTCAAGCCCTTCTTTCCTTATGTATGCGATACGATCACTAATTAGAAATCGAACTGGAAACTGAAGAGGCAGAATTTTAATAAGGCTGGTTGAAGAAACGAGGAAATGGTGCATCGGGACTAAATCTTCATCATCGTTTGGAAGGCATCAAATTTCACATCTTGATAAAAGTGTCCATGTTATTATATTGGGAAACATAGCTTGTGCCACTTTGCTACATACGCATGCTCTCCATTCAGTGTTCTCACTTATCTTTCTCGTTATCCCAGTCTTTCAAAAATTATCAACAGATTCAATTCGTGAATGAGAATGCGTTTTGTGACGCTATTATACTTGCCTTGTTTATCTAATAAATGACGATAGTGACTGAAGCTTTGGGAACCAGCTCCATTACGCTTCATCGAATATTTCTAGCTCATCCTCCTCCTCCTCATTATCATCCTCGTCATTCTCATCATCCTCGTTCATGACATTTCCTAATTCAGCGCCTAGTGATTTAACATTCATACAATCATATGGCCCGTTCCCCATTGAATTTTGATCAGTTTTCGACTTACTAAGTCGTTGCTGGAGTCTAGTGCTATAAAAGGTGGCTTCAGAGCTAAGACCGAGCTGCATCAAGATATCAATTATTCCTCCATTGAGATTGTTTGTCGTGCCAGGAGCATACTCACTACACTGAATAGCTTCCTGAACATTAGGAGACTCACTCATCATTCTGAGGTAGTCCTGTACCTCATCTAGAGGCTTCTCTCGGGCAAATCTCACCAGTCCTTCACATACTCTCAACCAGTGAAGAACTTTCGCTGAGTCCGATAGATCAACGCCCTCATGCATCCGGAACTCGATTGTTTTCTTACTCGTGGACAACGTGGATTCTAAATTACTAAGATTGTAAGCAGGGCGATTCAGACCAGCAGTAAAGAAACCTACCACCTCATTTACTGTTGTCGCTCGTAAGATCCTTTCTAGGCCTTGCTTTCTTGTCTCAAAATCTCCACGGGAGGGGTTGTAAAAGTCTTCATGGATCGATTTCCACAATGAGGGACAAAAGCGATTGTGTTTCCGATGTCTAGGATGAATCTTTTCCAATTGCGATTCAAAGATCCAAAGGAATGCCATCAGTTTCTTCAAGGTGTCCATCGAGAAGCCAGCAATCCCATCGCCAATGTGAACATGATATCCACAGGTTCGGTTGACTATGATACGGTAGTTACTACTCATAATGTTGCAGACTTTCTCTAAACGGATAAAAGACTCCTCGCTATAATACATTGGTGGGCTGATAAGCTCAATCCCATACCAGAAAGCACCGCCCTCCGCTCTCTGTCGCCGTGTTTCCCGGGTATACTCCATGTCTATAGTCTCATCGGTATCCACCAGCCACGCACTATCTGGAATCATATGATTATGGTTGTACCTAGCTTTCATTCTGTTCATATTAGTAATTGCGTTAATGCCATTTTGTCTCAGCGTTTCCGCGATTTGAGCTTGAATATCCAAGAGTGTCCATTGTTCTGCGCCCCTTTTTTGCGGCGGTTCGAGATCCTCCCGCCGACGAGAAATTCCAGGAGCAGGATTGCTTGGATCCGGATCGTCTCTTTTAGAGTCATAGGACATGACTAGGAATTCGAATTCTACGCCCCAAGTCAAAGGTCTTGGCGGCTCAGCGGAATTCATCGTTGCCGGAAGTAACTATTCACTGCAGCAAATAGCAAACAACCCTAAGTATTGTTAAGTTGAATTCAGACTTGGAATCATATGTTATAGATACTTGGAATGCGAGATTATAAACTTCTGAAATCTTTGTTAGTCTGAACAATGCCGGCCACTTCTTTATTGTTCAACCAGATAATAAAGCACCTGCAGCACTTGCAACAGTTCTTTATTGCGTGATATTCAATTAGTTCACCTTCAATTTCCAGTGCTAGGCACTAATTTCTGGTCAGGGGTCTCGGTAACATGGGAAAATACCTTAAATTTACATTGTGCCAAGCCAAAATCGCTTAACCCCTTTCACAATATGATGTTACCCGTAAGTTTTAAAGGACTACATCAGTCCTCAACTCTAGCAGTTGACAAAATTCGCAACATATTCGCATAATGACAGTATTTGTGGTTTCGATAGAGAGCTTTGTCAAAATAGTGGAGGGTCAAACCTAAGCCCTGCACGGTCCTCTTACTTTCCATCGTGTATATATAGTTAGACAGGCCCCATTAGTTAGAACAATCAATCAACATATTATCAAGCTACTATTACTTTTAACAAGCTTAACTTCATCTAGGATTTATTGACACTTTCCTTGTTTCCTTTCGGCAAGCCGCAATTGTCACGAGAAATATGTAGAAAGTATGGATAAGATCAGAGACACATTATGAAACTATAACTAAAAGTTGATCAACGAGAAAAAAATCATAATCGGCCCTAATACTCTAGAGATTGCTCCTCAGTTATATATTCAATTTAGCGCTCCAATCCTGGAGTAGAGCTAGGCTGCTTAGCCTACTATATGCTAGCCGTTTAGAGCAGTACTAGCTTATAATAGTTAACGATAGAGGCTTAGTGAATCTGACAGGTAAACATAGCGTTATCCTTGTAGCCTCGTCTTGGGTACATTTCAGCTTCTGTCATATTGCAGTGTTCCCAAAATCATCAATTTGCGCCACAAACCATCCAGACAACATCGATTTCAGATCACCAACAGTAATATCATCAACAATGTCATCTCGTTCTAGCTCTCCTGGTTCTCCCGGCTTTACCAATGACTTCCCCAAATACATTGACGGTGATGTCTTGATCAAGTCCGGCACTGGTCGATCCTGGAAGCTTCACTCCACAGCGATCATGAGTTGCTCGAAAACCCTGGCAGCTATGTTATCCAACGACACAGTAACCTTTAGGCTCTCTAAGAGAGATCGCGAGGAGGGAAAGACTATTAGATGGATCATGGAAATGATCCCCTGGGAGGAACGCCAGCAGGATACGCGTTTCCGATCCTTTGAACTTCAGGTACGTCTTGAACTCCGTATAGAATGACAGATCTAACATGACGCAGACTGCCAAAAAGGCTCGACAAATTCCCAACTTTGGCGCAATCATCGAAGGCCAAGGCATTGCCGGAACTAACAATCTCCCCTATAACAAAACCTACGATAACCTTTTCCGTTGCATGTACAACATCCCACCCATCTTCGCGTCTGAGAAAGATGAAAACGGTGCGTATTTCATCTTGGATGCTATTTCTCTCCTACAAGCTGCAGAATCGCTGCGCGCGGCCAAATGCGTCCGTATCGTCGTTGAATCTTACCTTCTCCGCCTCGAAAAAACTCTCTGGTTCCACATTGAACGTCATGCAGAAACCTGGGCGGACATTGCCATTCGTCTCGAGTCGCCAAGCATCTTTCGCGAAGCCATTACTCATCTAGTTGGTCGATTTGATCTTCGTGGTAGTGTTGACAAGGCTTTTCTCGCGGAACAGGAGAACGGGGAAATCATCCTCGAGATGTGTACCAAGAAAGCTGCTGAACTGAAGGATCGAAAATTGAAAATGGAACGCCGTCTGATTGAGTTTTTCCCATCCAAAATGATTCATATTGATACCGAAAGTGAGGTATGTAATCTTAGTTGATCATAATCTAATCGTAGTTTCTAACTATCTGATTTTAATATTTTGACATTCCAACAGATCGCTGGACGCGCTGTCTATTCTACTGATATCTACCTCTGGCAAGCCGTGGTTATCGTACGCCAGTATATCACCTCAGCCTACTTGTCCAACTTCCACCATTGCTGTTCCGATGGTGGGGTCAACTTCTACCGCTGCCTCGGCCAAGGCCGTGAATCGTATCTGCGCGACGACACCCTCGAGCGTTTCCACGAAAGCTTCGGTATGAGCACGAAAGGCAAGCAATGCCTACAAGTTGCTGTTGATTTTATCAAGGAACAATTGAAGCCCATAGTCCAGACACTATTGGAGGACAAAACGCAGATCGAGAGAGGGAAAACTGAACCACGGCTGCCTTATCTAACTTGCATGACAGTTGAATACGAGGAGTTGCCGTGGGTTATTCGAGCGATGAGACGTGAAAAGAGGGTTGCGGATGATGCGAAGAAGGCAGAAGATGCTGCACGTAGACTTGCTGCGGAAGAAAATGCTGACAATTTGCTGCGCTTCGATGATGATGAGATGCTCTATTAGGTGACACACCATCTTCTTATAGAGTGGATAGTAGTATCACTTGAGTATTGGTATGGTCTCGATTTGACTAGCATTTGGGTTGACTCAGTTCCATAAGCGAAAAATATTTCTAGAGTGCGGATAACAGAGAATGCATCTAGTCTCTTCCTCAATCTAAATACTCAACCTGGGTCAAGTCTGTGGTTGTGTGAAATATCGATATGTCAACTACGAACCATAAAACCTAAGAAAGATTTGTGGACTATCCATACGCACTTAGAATATTCTCTCCATTCCAAACCTCTTATGGGATATTTCCCATTGTCTCCTTTATAGAAACTAATATAAAATTACTATGGCTACCTAGAAAAAGAGCTTCGCTGCTGCAAAACAAGATAGTGCGACAATGTCCGATTATGACAAACAACTATTTTTCCCTATTGGTTTATGGGACCTGTGTGTTAATATTCAAATTAGAAAAGCATTTCATCTTATCATATCATGTGCAAGTGACTGGCTGTAACTAAATCGTCCAAAATGCCGCGTACATCCTGCGATGTGCCAACACTAATAATCACATATGCTCTCGAAAGAGATAAATATATGGCGCAAGAATTACCCAGTAGTTCGAAACTCCTTTCAGCCATGTCTTATAGCACAAAAATCTATACTTTCTTTCGCTCTATCAGTTTTCCTGACAGGCGTGGACATTTCTGTAAAATAAAAATGTGGGGACGAAGGCTCAGGGGCTCGTTTAAATAGCTTATGTAAGTGAGCTTGGCTGATGACGTCCTTGAAGCTTCAATTTATAAGTTTATATCCAATTCACCGTTAATTTGAATCGCAATCGCAGAGAAATATGTCTCCCTCTAGAGGCTCCCCTGCCATTAACATTGAAGAGCCCTCAACAGAAACTAAAGCCAATATCCGCTCATCCTCCGCCCTCCACTCAGCAAAGCGCAATCTCCACTTTCTCTTCTCCCCCGACTCTCCCAATGCACCTCACCCCGCACGTCTACGAACTCGCGCATTGCTCCGTTCTCTTCGCTATATTGGTATCTTCATTTTCTGGCGAGTAGTTCGATATGCCAAATATGCATTAGTTGGATCTGTTGTGGCAGCAATTGGGGCAAGTGCATTTGGCGGGGTGATCTCCGGAGCTGCGTTTGTTCTGGCACCTCCGACGCTGTTTACGAGTGTTGGGGTGGGGTTGATATGGGCGATGGGGAAATGGGGATTTAGGAAGATGCATATTGGGGAAAGGGTCGGCGTCAATGCGGAGAGGCAGGTTAACGAGGGGAAAGAGAGGGTGAAGCAGGATGGGCAGTGGAGAGATGTGCAAGGTCCAACTGCTGTTCCTTGGTGAAAATCTCTGTCTTGAACAATCGCATGGAAACAATGTGTCTTGACTGAGAACGGTATACCAGCAGAGTCATCGCAAAAAACCTCAGCTCATGTTATCTGATGCCCCTCTTGGAAAGAAAACTAGAAATCTGATAGTGGGCGTGTCCTGAGTGTGGAAGACTTAATCGCTAGCCCAAAATAGTCAAAGACTGATGGACAGCTACGAGTCTATTTTCACCTTGTAACTTAAGACCTGGGATCTTCGAATACTTAGATATTGTTCCTGAACAATGCATAGCAGATCATGAAGTCTCGACTATTGTACCCGATATAAATAGTTCGGAATGTATTTGTCAGAAGCCGCGCTCCCCATACTGCTTATTCCCATACAAAAATAATTTTAGCCTGCCACCAACCATACTGTCCTAACCACTACTGCCTGTACTTTTATCTGTTCGTTGCCGAGTCATACAAGCTTGACCAGAATAGATGTCGAATGGAAAACATAAAATGATGTGTAAAGATTAAGCTTGCTACATAACTAGAGCTTGCTCTTGTTTGAATTTTATACGATGCTTGTAGCTGGAAAAGATGTATCTATTTACTATTTATGCACTTCAAGGACGTATATCGCTAGCCAAGATTTGGAAATATAAGAAAGTTCTTGATTCGGTAGTGTACTATTAATCAGATTACCGAGTAGCATTATGTTATCGGGGAATGGCCCTTCTATTCCCTTCATACTCTCATTGCTTAGTGACGAGGTCGTAGGTCTAATCACATACGAAAGGTGCTGGTCAAGGTGACTGTCTTCAGATTGAGGATGGCTGCTATAGCATTTAGTCATCTTCACATGAATTCTCCATGTTTGTACAATTTGCAAGCATGAAATTAAACCGGTGGACAGAACAACAATGTAGCGGAGGGAAAATATTCTGCTTTAGTGGACAATAGTCTCAAAAGTGAATTAAAAGTATGTTCATGAACAATTGATGACGCGATATTTCTTTGCAAAACGCGCTCACTTCCCTTCCTACTCTTAAAATTCTAGCCACAGCAATAAAGCTGGTACCCTCTCCATAAATTTTCGCACATTCAACAAAGTTTTTGGTCTACGCCAGCTTTCTCTTTCGCGAAATCTCCGCTAATTTTCGACAGACACTATAGTCTCGTCAAATAATAACAATACAACCAATCTTAAGATTCCATCATACAAATCCTACTCGGTAACTCATCAACAGTCACTCATACAAAGTAGCCGGATCATATACAACAAAAAACACGACAAACTACCAATATGAATTCATATATTGCTTCCACCCATGTGTACCAACTTGGGCTTATGCTAAACATGATCACTCGGCTTTCTACACGCGTGCAGAACACGCCATGCTTCAACAAGCTAATCAATCCTGCCCAGTTGTTGCTTGGCTCCTTCAGCCAATGCTCTGTTTTGCAAGAAGCACAATTAGCAGCACGAGAGAGTGCATTACTTGCGCAAACTAAAAAGATGTACGAACGAGAAGTTGCATTAGATGAACGAGAGAACGAGCTGTCAATGTGGTCCGAACAGGTTGAGCAATTAGAGTCCTCTGTTGGGAAAGGAATTGGAACAGGTAAGTCAATTAGAACTCCAAGCTCGTTGCATATAGCATCAACTGGATGTGCTGACCTTCGTTTACCAGCTGAAGCATGGGCGAGGGAGCTTGAAATCATGGAGGAAGAGCTTCAAGCTCAAGAAAAAGAGTTATTATCCCGTGCTGATGAGCTAGAGAAGAAGGTTGATGAGCTTGTGGACCGTGAGGAGCATACGCGAACTATGGAGGTACAAATTATGGATCGAGAGGCTGAGTGTAAGGTTCTGGAGAAAAATCTTGAAGATAAAGCATTGGCACTTTTCTCGAAGGAAATTTCTCTAGATGCTAGAGCCAAGCGCCATAATAAGAGACTATATTATCTCCTCGACAAGCAGCAGCGAGTTGAGGAGGAGATCAAGCGCCAGATGTAAGTTGATTTCCCTTTTGATGTTTTGAAAGCAACAATTTCTCGGTTCTGTTATCGTGGAATGTTATAATACACTATGACTAACTTGATATAGTGAGATTAGGGAGCGCCAGTCTAAGGAGGCAAACGATTACATGAACGTAATCATCCACAAACATAAGGAGCAGTTTGATCGCGAGAAAAAGCTTTACTGTCTAGAAAGAGATACAGCTCTACAGGAAAACGCAATAGCTGATATGATGAGTCGTCTCGACGAACGACAAACTTATATTTGTACTAGTGAGAATAGACTTGCTGCCCGAGAGACTGCGAACAGTTACCGTGAGAATGCGCTCGATGCTCGAGAAGCTGCAATTGCTCAGGAGGCTGACATGGTTAAGCGTGAGGAACTTGACCTTCAACATCGAGAGGCAAATATCAATGCTCGTGAGCAGAATGTTCAAACTCGTGAGAGTCTCGTCAAAAGCCGCGAATTGGAAGCTGCATCTGTTATGCTCAGAGAACATTTGTTTGAGCAAAGGGAAAGTAATATCATGCGCAGAGAGACTAGATTGAACAGGGCTGAGCGTGGTATTCAAGCTCGTGATACGCGCACTAGAAAGCAGCAGAGAGTTATTGCCAAGCAACAGAAGTCCCTTGTTGCTCAAACGATATACAACGGTACAGCATTTGCCAACATGGCTCGTGGTCATACCCGTGGCTACAGTTCAGACTTAGAGTTTGAGGCTGACACCAAACTTGACATCTTTAAGAGCATTTACAACGGTAACGAGAAACATGCCGACTCCATTGGCTCATCAACCGAGACGCTCGTCGTCAAGAGCCCCTCCGAGTGTCCCATCTCTGACATCGACTTGAATGAAGACAGCGAGGGAGGAGTTGAGCTCGATATCTCCTTCAGTCGCCATTCGGTGAACAGTAGAAATTCTGAAAACAAGACAAGCATACACAGCTTGGAGGCACCTTCCCAGTCAGATCCAGATAGACAGCTATGAGTCTCATTGCAACTGAAGGGGTGCAGTGCTAGATCTGGAACAAACGAAATAAGAAATAGAGGATCTGATGGGTTTGCATTAATTTACACACTTCACACTACGACTCAATAATATGGTAAGCTTCATCTCAAATCTAGAGATAGAAGTTGTACTTAATATTCCGTCCTTCACTTTTCGGGTTTCGGCATGTCCGATGGGGTTAGGTCTTGACTTTTAATTCTTGGTTGTATAACTGAGTCAATGTGGCTACAGGAAGCCTAGAGAGAAGCCTCCTAGAGAAGGACACACATAAATTGACTTTCGCGAAATGTATCTTTCGTCTCTGTTTCTGAGGACGCTCTTAAATAATAGTAAATTAGAAGAATGAAGGTTTTGTGGCTATTGGTGTACCGCAGTCAAATACCAGTTCCATTAGGCATAGTTTTACCCCTATGCTTTTCTGGATCTGAATGAATGAATGAATGTTGCAAACGTGTGATCTTCATCGTGAGTCTTACGCGTTGCACTGTTCAACATACACTCTTCGCGAAAGTCGAAGTCTGGACAAATGTTGCACCCGAATCGTGGCCCAGTGATGTCCTATTTTGCTGTTATTCGAATATAAACAAAGATGTTATGAAGTCTTAGCATGTCACATCCATCGCAAAAGTAGGAATCATATCTTTTCTAAATGCGTGATTCGAATGTGCGTTTCCCACAAACCTCTGAAATCTTTCATTGAAGGACTCGAAAACACAGGCACTTTGATAGAATATAAATAGATAAGCGTACGAGCTGGTAGGATGTGTATCAATCACGTGCTTTTAGAATCTGGCATGGTGAATGTAACGAAGCAGTACGTATTTGTTAAGGCATGAGACGAAGGAAAGAGAATTAACCGGTCCAGTGGTGATATGCAAGCCCATTAAGAATATTTTGTAATTCCTTGCCTATAGGTAGTTGTACCCCTCGAGGCTATTCTGATAATTACAATCAACCCAAAAACCTTGCGATATTGCCTCCAACGTTTTCTACATCCAATAAAAATGTATCATGGCCAAACAGGCTTACATCCTCCCCTAGTTCCACGTGTGTTACCGTTTTATTCCCCCCAATTCTCAGCGTTTCAGCAACTTCTCTTTGCTGCCATGCTGGGAACAGAGCATCACTCGAGACACCGAGAATAAATGTGGGGATGTCTCTTAGTCCTTGAAGACCTCTTACCAAGTCTTCAGGTGGTATAGAGCTTCTAGTAACAGGTTTACTGAAGTCTGTAGGAACATTTGACTCTGGTTGCTCTTCATACGGAGAATCTGGTAGTGTGAGACTGCATGCAGCAGCCTCCTGGTCTCCCTGCGAGCCTTTCGGGCTGGAAGACAAGCGACGAGCAGCACTCGCAGCTTGGATAGAAGCACTTAAATCAAAAAGGTCCATAGCTTTGCTAACATAAAGCAAACTATTGGGGTCATATTCCAGGCAAAATTTCTCCCCCGCATGATCAAGATATGTTTCTATCAGGAAGTCCGGACAAAGAGCAGGTGGTTTACTCGGGTCAGCTCTCCTTCTACCGAATCTCTGTTCCCACTCTGGACCTGAACGATATGTGACTGTCGCAATTTCTCTTGCCAACTTCATTCCAGTATGCGGCGGAACTTTGTCATAATAAAAGCCTCGATTCCAGTTAGGATCCATCATCAATACTTGTCGTTGGGTATGGCGCATTGCAATGCCGTATGGATGACTTCGTGCGCACCCTGAAATACTTACTATTCGACCAACCCGTTCTGGAAATAGGTTACCGGCAGCTAGGGATTGCATGCCACCCATACTCGCACCAATACTCGCATATAGTCTGTGGATTCCAAGATCGTCGAGAAGACGAAATTGAGCCCGAACCATATCCTCCATTGTAAGAATCGGAAACCTGGTGGCATATCTCTTGCCATCTGCTGGATCGATGCTACCAGGTCCCGTTGAGCCATAACAGCCTCCGATGACGTTTGTACACAAAACATGGTATTTGTCCGTATCAAGGGATTTTCCCGGCCCTATGAACTTTTCCCACCACCCAGGTTTTGGATTTATATCCGTAGAATGTGCATGCGACGACGCTGAGAGTCCGGTGTGTAGCAGTATCACATTCGATTTGTCCGCATTGAGTTCTCCCCATGTCTCATAAGCTATATCAAATTCCGGTAACCTTCCTCCCCAATCCAGAGAAAGCGGCTCATCGCAATGGTAATTAAGGGTTGCACCGCTGGTATATGATGGTTCTGGTCCACTGGTGAGTGATCGAGCTTCGAGGGTCGCGGATCTAGTTTCGAGGGCGTCAAGACAAGGGAATGCCATTGCTGGGTTTGACGCTTCTGCCAGTCCAGCGGCTGTCGATTTTCGTACGCCATTAGAGTGAAAAGGCCTCGACCCGGTCCTTGATCTTGCCAACGTTGCGTTATAAAGTCTGGCAGAGAACGGTCTTATACATGCTCCATGAAGACTTTTGGGAGATGCAGCCTGTGTAGCTATTCGCGCCGTAGTGACGGCTACACTCCTAGGCTTCATCATGAATAATTTATAAAAGTCGTTAAGAGAAGATTGATAGGAAATGAGCGAGACATACCTCTTTACAATCAACCGGCGATACCTCATGGCATTTTTGTCAGCCGCGGCCAGAATTACGTGACAAAACGTGACGTGTGCAGGGATCTTACAATGCTAACCAGCATTATCGCTAGCTCACGGTCAGCCTCACGCTACTGCAGAGTGTGGGGTAAGTGTGGCGAGTGAGGTAGCGGGGCACTTACGTCACATGTAGGAGTGGAATCAAGGCCACGACACTCAACTCATCAATCAATCAACTATTATCTATCAGGCACCCTCAAGACAACATATCTAGGATATTAATGTGAAGATAAATTAAGCATCATAGTATCAATCAACAGCAACCATTTCTTCTCAAACTTAGTACCACATATGATCAATTGCAGACCACGTCTATCAAACAACTATCTCATCCATCGTTTATGAATTCCTTAGTTCAGTACTTATATAGTGCTCTTCCCAAACTCGGGCTTACAGCCAGTGGCAAGGAAGAGACCATAGCGGTAGAGCACCAGCCGTCCGTTCAGGATGTGCTTGAAGTGAAGACGTTCCTCTTTGAGAAAGCGGCACTTCCTGTGGAACTACTCGATACAATAATCGATTATGCCGAGTATTGGCCCCATACAACCGTCAGGACAACGACATCAACCACGGTGATGTCTGGAGCCAGTCGCGAAAACCAGTTCATCGTAAGTACGGAACAGTACTTGCTGAAGCTATACTAACAAAACCCTAGCTACGATCATATCCTCTCGGTTACCTTCCATCTCAGGACGAGAAAGATCCCGGTCAAATGTTATCCCACTACATGCATTCATATCCAGAGAAGCAACCAACCCCGTGGCCCGCAGGAAAAGCCGTCCCAAACTCCGCTACTGATGAGGTCCTCGAGCTTTGGCGTGCTAATTCGAAGCCTCTAAATAAACATCCATGCCGAAAGATTGTGTTCACCTTGAAAAGCCATGACCAGGGATGGGGTGGCGATATGACGACTAGGGATGATAAGTATGCTGGCTCATATACGTGGTTTGATGTCGGATTAGAGAAAATGTCAGCCACTAAAGAAAGTAAGCGATCCTTCCCCTTGATTATAGCGCATATAATAACGTGAATAAGTAATGGCTCTGGAATCTTGGGAGCTAGCTCCATTTCCTCAATTTAGGCTTGTGGGCGACCTTTACGAGCATGTCGAAGATCCCAATATCTCACGACCACCAATAGTCTGCAGCCTCCGTACGGTCCAGCCAAAGACAAGCGCTGTTGATAGAGGAGTAGGAGCACCTCCAGCTCCTCAACAGTATAACACCGAACCAATATCTATAGATGATCATCCTCAGGAAGATGAGGTCAACAAGCCGAAGATAGAATACGAGTTTGAGCACCCGATTTTACCAACCTCGAAGTGCATACAAAAGAACCTTGCAGCAGAGAGGGAAACGCAAGAATACGTGATCACTTGGAAAGCCACTGATGACATTAACCCCGAGTCCCTTGAAGCAAACCACTTATTGAAACAAGGCAGGGGAGCTGCAACGGCTACGGGACTGTTTGTGGAAGGACTTGAACTGGGAGACGTGGTGACCGTATGGGCCAAAGCGAGATTCCCAGGTTGGACTAATAATGTGGAAGATGTTCAAATTGATGTCTATTGGATGGTTTAAAATTCCTCGACCGTCTATTCAGAAGTACTATAGCATGCATACTAGAATAATTAATGACGTACCTTCAAGCTTAAGACTAATTCATTTTCCATGCCTGACATGATCGTATAGATCTATATAAAGGTGCAGGAGTATTCACTATTAGGTATATGAGTTCGTTATGTAACTTGATGCTATTCACACGAACAGCGGAGTTCGCTTACGAAAAGGGGGCATGGCACCCCCCACTTACGATGATATTTTACCCCGAGACCAACATTGCTCCACATGACTCCCCTAAATTTCGTCTTACTGAATATTTCCTCCGCCTTTTCTATCTTCCCTTACTATCAACTCCCACATATAAGAATATAAGAATCATCTCCGCTTCTTCATAGCAACTAGGCTTTTGCTTTACTTCATCATGGCAGACCACGAAGAAGACTTTAATGAGAACGATATACCCCGCGAAATCACAAATTCAAGATGGCAAACTTTATGGAAAGAGAACAAGGGCGTGATACTAATCTTAATGGCTGAAATAGCGGGTTCTTCTATGGATGCGATAGCGAGATTTGTGCAGCAGGGTGGTCATTCCATGCATCCTTTCCAGGTATGTCCCCAAGTTTGTTCAGGCAAGCTCACGTGAACACTTAATAATTTTATATCCTAGGTTATAACCGCGCGTATGGGAATCACATTCATATTGAGTAGTTTATATATGTGGTACACCAAAGTTCCAGACTTCCCACTTGGAAAACCGAGCATTCGAAAATGGCTTGTTTTGAGAGCATTTTTTGGTTTCTCTGGTCTCTACTGTCTTTACTGTAAGTCCATAAGCTCATCCGCCTCCCGCAATCCCTATCATTCATGAAAACTAACAAAGCTAGATTCTGTACACTATCTTCCGCTGGCTGAGGCAACAGTCTTCCGCTTCTTAGTGCCTATAGTGACGGCATACTCTTGCTCAATTTTCCTCTCCCAGCCTTTCACTCGTAAAGAACTACTCGCCGGCCTCATTGCTCTCGCCGGAATCATCATCATTGCTCATCCAGCCGCCATTTTCGGCAAGGTTGACGACAGCATTACCACAACACGCAAATCTGAGGGAGTTGACGATGTAACCCCTACTCAAAGATTGATCGCAATAGCAGTTTCAATAGTTGGTGTCCTAGGCGCAGTAGGCGCGTACACATGCATCCGGGTAATTGGAGATCGAGCGCATGCTTTGATATCTGTAAACTACTTCTCCGTGCTAGCGACCTCCGTCTCCGCAATGGCTCTTGTACTGATTCCCGGTATCGGCTTCACCATGCCCCAGGGCGCGCGCGAATGGCTTCTCTTAGTTGCTCTCGGCGTTCTCGGCTTCGTACTGCAGTTTCTACTGACTGCCGGCTTGCAGTTGGATAAAAGCAGCAGGGCAACAAGTATGTTGTATATGCAGATTATATTTGCCTTAGGCTTTGACTGGGGCATCTGGGGCGTTATTCCCGGCGGATGGAGTTTGGCAGGAGGTGCAATCGTTATCGCAAGCACGCTTTGGAGTGCATTACAGAAAGTTCAACAAGAGAAGCATGTAGGTGGAGATGTGGCAAAGGATACAGTTGTCGATGAGGAGAGCGCACTATTGGGAGCTCAAACGGAAGGGCTAGAAGAAGTGGTGCGAAGTACGAGTCTTTAAAAGGGCGATGGTGGCGTTTTCATATCTTTTCTTCCGGGAATGTTGCATTTATAATGGGGATCAGCATTTGGATCTTAGCATATCATGACTTCTGGGATAAAAGATTGGATGTAAAATTGAAGTATGACGGCGCATTGCATATTGACAGATGCTCATGGACTTCACATAAGCACAGCATAGCTTGACAGGTACTAGAGTAGGCACAGATTAGTTAGAGATAATTAAGTAATTTGCCTAAAATTGATTAGAGACTCCAGGGCTATTTAAACCACGATATCAAAGTCGCAAATCACGTTGTAGAAAAATAGTGGAACAATTTCCGCTCAAACCAAGAGAGTTGCCGTTCTTGTGAGTAGCCTAAATATACATAAATATGGACGAGTAGAAACCTGGAATATGGACCTGATAACTGCATTAACAGATAGGTGTTCATAGCATCCAGAGATTCACATTTGTGGTATCGCTCCTACTCTACTATTTAAATAGTCATAAGTTGACAGCTAATCCAAACACGAGGGGACGAAGATATAATGCACTGGGAAAATGGACAATGTTGTGTGTAGTATTTAATTCCCTCATCTATGGTAGTTCAAAACCGATTGTAATGAAGAAACGACGTAAAAAGCCGGGGAATTTGTATATAAAAACCTTTTATGAAGCGACCCTAGCAAAGCTACCATCTAGAACCCTCTGAAAGAGAAATGGGAAAAGTTAAGAAGAGCATTCTGTAGAGGTTCATTCAGTGCTTGACTTGTGCAGTGGGTTTTTGGTACTAACGGAAGTAAACTTCAAATATGTCGAAGTCATTCGCAAGTGAAGCTGAAATTGGCCTGATCTGGTTTTGAATGCCAGAATTGGCGTGGATATTCATCTAGAATGAGGAATGAGCAGGCAACAGCCTCTGTTTGACCTCATCGAACTCCTCTCTGCTGCGAATATGTCCGAAGCTATCATACATGCACTTTGCCTTGTTACGCATCGCTTCCAGAACATCCGCCCAGATCATCTTCTCCGTATTCTCGAAACTAGTTTCCCATAAGTAGTCGACTTCGATGGTGTAGATGAAATTTTGGCCCTGGTCGTTCTTCATTACGACTGTTTCGCCGTTTTCGTTTTCGGTGAGAAGCTTGACGTAGATCAAGACGCGATAGACAACATAGTAGTCGTGTAGCATATCATCATGTCGACAGTTGCGAGTGCATGCGATGCTAACCTCGAGAGCAGATAGGCCATCGATATTGTCCAAGCGCATGACTTCGAGAAGTTCCTGACATCCTCCTAAGAACTGAGGGTCGTTGGCTTTCATGAGGTGTATGTGAAGGACTACATGTTCGTCTCTTGGTTGAACAAAGCGGCTAAAGCATTGGAGTTGATAGAGAGTATTCTAGGATGTATTAGAAATAGGGGTTTGCATATCACGGGAGCCACGAGGGAGGGATTGTGTTTGGGATACTTGCCTTGGCCATTTCATTATTGGGGAGCTCAGTGCGTTGCAAATAATTGAGCAAAACACAAACAAAACGAGTCTCCATGGTGGCATCTTGCTTTGGATAGCGGTATTGCCTATTACCCCAAACAGGACTGATGGGTCGCTTGGCCTTATATTTATCAGGCAGGGTATATCTTTCACCACGATGTTTGGCTGGATCAGGTTGAGTGTATCCAAAGACGTCTCCACCTGGGCGTGGTGCCTTTGGAGGTGATTGAAGCCAAAAATCTCGTATAGGTTTTCCAGATATAGCCTTTGGTGTATCCTTGGGTTGGTCAACAGGTACAGTACTGGGCAAGCGTCGAAGCTGTTTTGTTGATATAACAGTGCCTTGGCAAGGCTCAAAACTAAATGATTTATCAGTCCTAAAGTTTCAATTTCAGAGGCGGCCTGTCAGTTCTAACTGTGGAGAACATTCGGATTTTCACATACCTCATAATCGAGCGCTTATCTTCTTCCATGTTTGTCTGGTCGTTCTCCATAATTCTTACAGTGTTAGAAGACTTCGGCTTTGTCTTTCAATGAGGTGATTCAAACTACGCTAACACTAGCAGCTAGCAGTTACTAGCGCCGAACAAGTGTGGAAGAAACGTGATTTAGCCTCATTGAAGCTGAGGTACAGCCTTGTTATCTATAGCAGCTGTTAATCAAACAAATGTTATATAGCAGCAACGCTCCTACATCCCTTTCACTGTGCTACCTTCTAACTTTGTAGGACAAACTTTTCTGCCTGATGTGATTCAATTCAATGTTTCTAGATATGAAAATTTTCAACGCCTTGAGTCTGATGTGCCATAATGGAGTCCGTGTACACGTAACATTCCAAATATCTACGTTTCTCTTCTTTTGAAGTTGATTTTGTTGTTCCCACCCTAATTAAAGAGATACTTATTTTGTAACTGGAAAGAGAATTGTGCTATCTCCTTTAGATAGAGTAAAGGATAGTGGTCGGAAGAACATGATGAAAGTTAGGCCCTGTAATATACAACTATGGTCTTTTGGTCTTGATCAGGCCCATTGAGGGAGATGTTGATTAAGTGAAGGTAATTCGATTAGAACTGAAGATGCGCTCCGAATGATAATGCAGAGCACATACCGTACACAAGAATGAAAATAGATCTAGCAAAGATGCACTATACCTTTATTAACAAACCACACAACCAAGAAAAGTGGTAAACTAAGTATGTATAATCCAATGACTTTGTGATTAACAAACCTGCTATATTGAGAAACATCCTTCTGGGCATTATGTCGTTTTTCGGTGCTCAAGGAATACATGTGCAGAATAAATCAATTATACAACAACTAACATGCAAGAATATCAAGTCAAGAAACAGCATTAACTCGGTTCAGGTCCAAGTAAAACAAGCTTGTTTTCAGGCAGCATGATGTTATAAAGCATAACAGAAATAATAGATTTACGTACCATCAACATAGAGGTGAACTTTTCCTACGGCACACAGCAAAATCCAAACGAGTCTAGAGGAGCTGAAAAGTCCAAATGAGTATTGATTAGGCTATCTTTCCCATTTCAGCAAGTGAATAGGCGCATGTTACATATACCATGATAAGACATACACCAAGATGAGGGGAAGTGCTTTGGTTTGTAGTCTGATTCGCTGCCCTTCTGGTCATTTTCTAATCGAGTAACACAGCACCCGCGGGGGCAAGCTTCGTGCTATTATCTCACAACTACCATTGTTCTTTCTAACCTAAACCAACATCTCACCGCTCCTCCAAGCCTTCCTCTCCATCACGTTCCCGATATTTGCTTTTTCTCTCGCTTGGCTTTGCTGTCTAGACTTCCGCAGCTGGCCGACCCGATTGTTCCCCACCTGTCCCGCCCGGCCACTCTTGTCCAATCAAACACCCTCCCAGCTGGGCGGCGCGGGTCGCTACAAGGAAAATCTTCGAGCCCCCCACCAAAATTCAGTCTCTACATATATCCCCACCTCGTCCTCCTTTTGCTCTCCAGCACTTCTCCTTTCTCTGAATCATTGACCACGCCGTCAATGCGATCGGATAACATATAATCATTCCAGTGAGCGACTTGAAGTCTTTGCGCTCATTGTCATTTGGGGAGGTAGAAAGACTTCACATTACGACTTTGCGACGTAGCTATACCTTAATCTTTCAATTTTTTAACCTTATATACCATCTACAAAGTGGATTCCAACGATCAGTCAACAGTTCCTCTTCTTGTAAATACTTTTAACGACGAACGTCATAATTCTGCACATAATATCGAAGAAGACCGGGGATTTGGCACTATGGCAACCAAAAGCTTCGAGGCGCATGAGCGCACAGTGAACGAGCATGGGACCAGCAGCTTGGAGATGAACAACAATGGTGTGAGTGTTGATAGTCGCGGGGAAGCAGTCGATAATGCTGTGCTGGAGCAAGAGCTTGAGGCGCTTGAGTCAAAGAAAAAGTGGTATTCCTACTTGAGTACCAAGGACTTTTGGATTGTGCTCCTAATAGGGTTGGTTCTCCTCCAAAAACAATGGGAAAGCCGGCACTAACTTATGATAGGCAAATCCTTGCCCTGTGCATCACTGGGACCAATACTTTTTCTACCCTCCTCGTCAACAAAGGAACTTCTATCCCGGCTTTCCAAACCCTCTTCAACTACATCCTCCTCACTATTGTTTACACGACCTATACTATATACCGTTATGGACCCAAGAAGTACTTCAAACTCCTTCTTGTTGACGGATGGAAATATGCCATTCTCTCTTTCTTGGACGTGGAAGGAAACTACTTCACAGTTCTGGCATATCGTTACACAAACCTTTTGTCCGCTCAATTGCTAAACTTCTGGTCTATCGTCATGGTTGTCCTTGTGTCGTTCTTCGTTCTTAAGGTTCGCTACAAGTGGACACAGGTTATCGGTATCCTGATTTGTTGCGGTGGTATGGGTCTGCTCCTAGCATCTGACCACATTTCTAGCGGTAGTGGCTCCTACATCCCTACGCAAGTCAAAGGCGATCTCTTCGGTCTCGCCGGTGCAACTTGCTACGGTCTTTCCAATGTGTTTGAAGAATGGTTCGTATCAAAGCGACCCGCATACGAAGTTCTTGGTATGCTTGGCATCTTTGGTATTATCATCAACGGTATTACCGCGGCGATTTTCGATCGTGATTCTTTCCAAGGTGCTACCTGGGATGGAGACGTGGCTGGCTATTTAGTCGGCTATACCCTTATTCTCTTTATTTTCTATTCTCTCGCTCCTGTTATCTTTCGTATGGCCTCGGCTGTCTTCTTTGATATCAGTCTTCTCACTGGGAACTTCTGGGGTGTTATCATTGGTATTAAGGTTTTTGGATACGCCATTTACTATTTGTACCCCATTGCATTTGTAATGATTGTGCTTGGTTTGATTGTCTACTTCTTGGCTGGAAGTATGTTGGGTGAATCTAAGAAGCCTTGGTTGGGCAAGGGTCAAGAGCACGGCGTTGATGGTTTGGGAACTGCGAAACAGAAGGCTATCAAGAAGGCTAGACGTGATGGTCTTGTTGGAGGAGATCAAGTTGCTTAGATATGACATGATCAAATTTCATTAATTCTCATTGCCATAGCTATAGCCTTGAGTCTATAGGGAAAATGAGAAGGCAGGGGGCTGTGACTCGGACAAGAGACTTCAATCAATAGGAGTAAAATATAAAATCTTGTCTTCTGTTGAGATAGCCATCTAGTATTTTCTTCTCTACTCATGCATGTGATCTTACAAAGTGAAGAGCAACTGAGAAGTGCTAAGGGGAGCGAGCAAACGATTTGAGAAAGTGTAGTTAAGAATTGATAAATACACATGAGACCATTCTAATTGGTCCTACGGTGATAAAATCGACTAAGTCGCCAATGAGTAGGTGATACACTCTTGAGCACATCTTTCCAAACATCAACTTTTCTCAGGATATCGTGCCGCCATCCAGTGTGCCACCATCCGGTATATTCGAGCAGATCTAAATACACCGCAACAGAAAACCTTGGCCATCGAAACGTATCACTGTCACTATCATCCAGAATAAGTGATTCACGTATCATCTCCTCATAACCCTCAACCGATGCACAACCTATCCTTACGAGGTCGGCAGTGCGTTCTGGTCTATGCTCCGCCTCTACCAAGATCAACCACTTCAAATTTCCGAAGGCTTTCAGAATGTCTAAGATCTCGGACATGGCGCTCAAAGTATAAACTCGACTCTCATCCGGAAAGCGGTCATATATGCCGTTGACTGCAAGTATATTTACATCTGCGATGTCCTGCCAAAAAGTGCTATAAAATCTGCTGCCAACCAGACATAAGTCTAGTGGGAGATACAACGCATCCTTATATGGATCCATCCATGTCCCGAAGGAGTTCTCGGTTTGGAATAATTGAGTGTAAAACTGTTGGAAGATGAATCGAGATTCTCGACAGGCCGCATACATGGCAGGAGCGAAACTTTGTGATTTGTAGACTAAAACGCTCCCTTGTTCATTTGCTTGGTTGTTCACGTGCTGGAACTTATGAGTCAAGAAAGCTAGTCGATTTGCACGTAAGGCTGGTGGTGCTATCGGTTGATGGTACTCCCGAAGAGCTACAATGCATGGCTCTGGAAGGCTGAAGACCCAGATCAAATTTCTGAGCTCTGGTGGAAGCTCTCTGAAGCGTCTAAACGACGGGTTGCGTGTAAACTTCTCCTTGACTTTGTAAATCACGGTCTGCATTGCGAATTTCGGATGGGTTTAGTAAATGTCCAGTGTAAGTGGTGAATAATTAGGAGGATGTGACGTGTAATGTGGTTAGAAGACGTGTTGGTTGATTACATAAAGCTCGGTTACCGTTCTGTTAGTTGTTGATCAGTTGGCAACTTCCCATTCAGCCCTACTGTTGGTTACTCAATCCAACAATAATTGCTCCTTTTTTCTACTCAGCCTCGCCTGTTTTATACTATCTATAGAGTCGGCACTGTTTGTTGGTTGTATTTCAATCCCATGGCATCCTTGACTTCCTAAGACTAGTGGGAGCATGGCCGCATAGTTTGGTTACAGCTATGTCTCCGGCTAATACTATGTTCCCTCATTCCAACTGTAACTGCTCTTCTTTTTTACTCAGCCTCGCCTGTTGTATTCTATTCCTAGGATCAGTACTCTTTGTTGGCTGCATTTACAGATGCGGAGAAATGGCCGCCAACTTTAGGGTAGCAATTAATCCTCCTAGCTGGTTCCATGTTCCTCCAAATTATTCCTTGATTCCTTTCGATATAGAAATGTTGCATAGCCGGGGAAAGAACACTTGCCTTCGACCTATATAAGATCCACATAGTTCATGACTTTCTGTTGCTAGAATCGCCCAAAATCACATTTAAGATTCCAATACATTGTTGTTCGTCATTGCATTGTGCAGTATTCATTCCACAACTTTTTATCCTGGTTAATTTACGTTCTCTCCAGTTGAAAAGCCTTTTGTGTTTCCAACAAGCAATCAAGATGGTTTCTGCATTCATCAGACAACTACTCTTGCTGCTGCCTCTGTCTTTCCACGCCAATTGCGCACCTCAGCATAAAGCTCTCGAGAATAGAGCAATTCGAGGTTATCAAGAAACCTTGAAAGGTCAAGGGGTGACTTTGCCCCTAGACGGTATAACCTGGAAGAACTTTGGGCTCGCAACGAACGATCCAAAGTACGATACCTACGCTATAAAATCAACAGGATTAAGCGCAGATTTTGCAGCTGTTGACAATGAGAATGGCATTTACATTTTTGATGAATTTAGTAGAACGGAAGAAGATTCTCCTGACGATTACTTCCATTCAATTATTCAACACTTTATTACCAGCGGCAACCGGGCGGGCTTGCGATATCTCGCTATCCCTAATATCGTAGAGGAAAGCACCCGGCAAGTTCTTGAATCTTTTCTTAGTGATGGATCCTATCGACCAGGTGATAAGAACTACGACAGGATTCTAGAACCAAAATTGGCAGGATTGGCATAGGAGTTGGTCGCCCGATGCTGATCTATATTGGAGCTGTACAGACCGCGAAAGGAGCTCCCGAAGCGGGAGGTCCAACTATGGTCTTTGTCTACGATCCCACTGCAAAAACTAAATTGAGAAAGGGTGGTCCTAGGATCGGTGAGCCTACTGGGGAAATGGAAATTGGAGAAGCTGGACCTGCGTCTGCACAGAGTAGGGCAGGCCGGCCAGTCGCCTCTACTCAGCAACTTGATGCTGACTCGGCTCAAAACAAGAAGAAAGCAGGAGAAGCGGCGAAAGCGGTGAAGGCGCCGACTGGTGAATCATCAACTACACAACGGCAGCATAGGCCAAAAAAGGAAAGTTGCTGTGAGATCATGTGATTTCGATCTCAATACTTTGGAAAGACTGAGGTGTTTGCAGAGCTGTCTCAATTGTTTTTGGAGTTTGGAGTTTGGAGTTTGGATTCCGGCGGGTTGTAAAGCTTTGCAATTAAGTAGCGTCTTTAAGCTCTTTGGTTTTGTCAATATGATATCTGCTCTTATTATACAGTATATCTGACGTGACGTTATATGATCAGTGTGATAGCTTATCAATCAGTTCTATATGTTAGATTTCAGGCAGCCCAATTAGTAGTAATTAGTAGAGGGTAAATTACTATATTAGTTAATAATAACTAGTAAAATTACAATTTGAAGATATGGCCTTTAATACCCTTAAAATCGTTATATGATTATGAATACAGTCGATATTCTAACATTATAATACTATTTAGAAAGATTCAACGATTTGATTTAGACTAATAGTTCTGTCTGATTAATTTGATTAACATGGCTAGCCAGTATAAAGATTAACCTGACTAACCTCTGATTAATTTATCATATGGTTTGACATAGTAGGAAAACAAAAATCAAAGTTATGAGATATGATTCTGCCTACTGTATAGACTTTACTAGTATCCTAAAAGTGCAACTGAACATGAAACTTGCTGATTAATTGTCTATCAAGTCTTTTAATCTGAGCAATAACTCACGAACTTGATTTGATTCAATCTGATTGGATCAATGGCCAATTGATCTAATCAATCAATTTATTGTAATCAAAATATAGGAAGCCTGGATGTTATAGGCACCCAGAACCGGCGTTCTCATCTGTGCCTAGATATTCGACAGCAGATGTCAGCATTGAGAGAAGAAACGCATCGGTACTGATGCAATTAACGACACAGAACCTTTAGGGTTTACATCCTGCTCCCTCACACTTAAAAGTTAGCTCTTGTCAATGATAGTCCTTTATGATCTACTTCCATTTACGTACACCAGCAGTTACCCGCGATCATCACTTCACTTCTCAAAATAGATTGTGTGGGAGCAAGTCTTTCCGCGCACATGTAATCCATACATTAATGTAAATAGGAATATGGTCTAGTTGTTTCTAGAGCGCAGTAAAGTTGAAGTTTAGCATTCCGGTCATAGTACATTATTTTCCCAACATTGCACACGAAATGGCTGTAGACAAAGAATCGGCTATAGACAAAGAAATTTCCACTACTGCAAGGTAGACAATGACTTTAGCAGCAAATCAGGAGTCTTCAAGTTCCTTTTGTTGCATATCGCAAATTCTGAAACATGTTGGATGATACTCACACAAAGGAAAATTGCAGTGGCGACGTACTAATAGCTACCAGGGAGAGTTGTGGCGTTGCAGCGAAGGCTCTGCAGACGTTTTCGTGTTGTCCCACCCTATAGTCTAACCATATTAGAAAAAAGCTAAAGTTCTTTCAGAGATTGAAAGTGCTGTACTGTACTGTACTGTAGATATCTTCCAACAGTAGATGTCTGTGTTTCTATTTGTTTGTGCTTCTTCAATTTATTTCGCGCTGGCTTGTTCGCTGGTTAAGAGAGCTTGTAAGATCGCTGTGAACTCAGCCAGTGTTAGCATCTGTCTTATTTCAATAAGTTCCATTTGGTCTTTTGGCTTCCATCTTTCCGCTTCAATCATATTCATAACTTGATGGGTAACGTCCTATTCCCTCACATCCGAGGAAATGGCAAACCGAGTCCCTCTTCCAGCATCTGAAGCATCTACTCCTAATTTTGGGGAATCGCACGAAGCAAATCGCTACTCAACCTCCTTGACCATATGACTTGCAAGCCGATAGCTTCCTTTCCACCAACAAATAACACAGCAACCGAGACCGTCAATAATGTCAGAAAGACAATTGAAGGTGTTATACCATTCAAAAATCTACACGACAATCTACAACTACGCCTGTATCGCCGCAGATTGTTAGGTGGTGGCTAGGAAATAGTAAGTTCTTCAAATATCTTTATGATTATTCGAGATCGAGCGTATGGTGCAATAGCTCACTGAATGATTTGAAGTATGGGATCTCCTTGATCTAGAAGACTCATCAAAAATAACAGATCTAGAAGACCTCGTTTTCGAATCTGCGTCAAACCAGGGCGACATTGACGTTAGTCTCTGTCTCCCTTTCACCGTCCCTTCCCCTTCCCTCTCAAATTACTGACCACCGCCCAGGAATACGACTGGGCAGACGTAACCCTTCTTATTATTATCAACTTTACTCATAATCGCCACCCCCTCATGTTTTATCGGTTGTTGGTTATTTCTAACTGCGGCCCTCCTCATCTGGGGAACCTGGGGATTTAGCGTATGGAAATTAGACGGGAAGGTGAAAACAGCTTAGATGATCAAAGGACACGCTAGGAATGGGGGTTTATGGCTCGAATTCTCAATCCTCATATTCGACGTACTCCGCGTCAAGTTCCCGATCCAAGGGCCCAAAACAAAGTCTCATATCTCCACATCTACATTCCATTCCCCAGTTTCCCCTCCCTTCTTCCCCATATCCTGGCTTCCCCGTTCCCTATCAGCCCCGTTCTACTCCAGTCTTCAACTTAAGTTTTGACTTCGTATCGGTTTACGATTGAGATTTTTCGGATTCATGAATAGGAAATGTCACCTCCACCATCGCGACCCAGAACCCCAGAACCGCTCCATCTGGAAGACTTAGATCCAGATGTCCCACCTCCACCGCCCCCAACTCCATATACGGCGTTTCCAAAACCAAGGGCGACTTTACCTGACGAAGGGCATTTTCAGGTGAGTAGTACGAACTGGACGTGTGCCGCATTTTGCATTGGAGAATCGAATGACAAGATGCTAATATTCAGCGGGATTAGGCAGAGGGAGCTCAAATATTGGGAGGGGGCCGAGATGGACGCGCGGATTTTGATTTATTGAGACATGGGGCATTGAGCTTTTTAGGGCTGGTGGTTGTGTACTTGATTTCTTGGGGCGGGGGAACGAGACGTTGACGAAGTGGAGATGATGAGTATATCATAAGGGAATAAACTTGAATTTTGGAGGACATCTTGAGGTGACTGGACTGACTAGAGAGAATGATGATGAGGATTTCAAACGCAGGGTAGAAGCGGGACCAGTAGAAGGCATGAGTTGAAAGATCTCATATCGTTATTCAAGGCAAATAAATCATCATTTATAGCTCTTAAATGGAGACAAGTCGCCAGAACCTGGAAGGATTTAAAGCTTCACCACGTAAAATCTTTAAAATAGTTAGGCAAATTTAGCATAGTTTATCATAATATTTATAAATGTCTAATATATCACCATCCAAATTGCTCACAATGCAGTTCCACACTAGGGCCATCACTTTTTATATTATCCACCACGGTTTGCCGTGTCACAGCCATGATAGAGTCTGGCCCGCAAGCTGCGATGATGATTCGCTCATGCTTAGCACAGCTACCGATGGCATCCTGAATGATCTTGCTGACCTCAGGACGCCCAGCCTGGATTGTGAGGGAAGGTGGAGTTGAGATCTTCACGAGCTCTGACTGCTTCTCTACGTCGACATTATTAGACCCAACTTTTGCAACCGCCGCGGGTATTTCTGGCAAGTGAATTTTCTCGTTCTGACTGAGATCATGGCTGCTGCTAGAGCTACTATTGCTTCTTGTGCTGATTTTGGAGCGATGAAGAGTAGCTGATGTGCTGCTCGTTGAGTATACATGCAGACGTACTATGCCAGAAGAGATAAGTTCCTGTAATTCATCGCTAAACCACGAAATAGATTCTATTGAGTATTAGATCACGAATTCTCTGGGTCTGGAAAGAATACACACCATGTTCGCGAACAACCCAGACGAACTCGATGAGTGATTTCGAGTCTGTAGCCAATTTCCGAATGGTATTAATAGCAATGCCGAATGTGAAGCTTCCACCTGACCCACCAGCTATTAATACTATCTTGTCATACATTGTAAAGTCTGGAACGGTGCCATATGGACCATCGATAGAGGCGCGGAGTTGGGCACCAGGGTTTTTGACAGCATAATTGTGAAGGTCTCGCGTAAAGCCGTCATATGCAGCAACGACGAAAGACATGCTACCATCGCCCGCTGATGCGACCGTAAAGGGGTGAGTTTCGAAACCTCGGACCCTTGGAATCCACAAGAAGCAATGCGTTCCTGGCTCGGTACGGACTGGACACTTCCCCAACACGATTCGAGTGCCACCATTGGGCAATGGAGTGATTGTCGCACTGTTACCAACGGAAAAGAACGTAAGCTTGGCAAATCTAATCAAACGATCACTGAACCACAGCGCACCAACGAAAATGGCAACTATAACACTGTGGGTTGAGATCTTTGGTCTATGCATGCCGACACAGATCACAATCAATACGTAGAAGGTTACGTGTGCCAGGTACCATACCTCGTAGCGAACTTTGCGGATCAGAAGCGATGTGACAGCGATAAGACACATTGCGACGCCAGCAACGATACCCACGAGATTTGAGGTCAGCTTGAGCTCGTGTAAGTCATCCGATATGTTGAATGCTTGGATATATACTATGGCGTGGACGATACTGCATATTACAGTACAGTAACCAGCAGCTCTGTGAAGGACATTGAGCCTCTCGTACGAGTAGGCGGTCAGGAATGCTAGAGGAGTGTTCTTTAGAGCAAGAAATGTGATGAAAGCCAGGTTGGATATCGTAAGCCTAGGCATAGTTAGATCATATTAGGTGTACTCAACATAAGAACAAGCGTTTACTTACCATCCTAATCGTTTTGCGAAGCCGTTTAGTGTCTTCCAGTCGATGTTGGTGAAGGCTACTGCAATACAGGTCGCAACATATCCAAGAAACAAGAGAGCATGGCCAGCCGTGGTAAAACCGGGGACTTTGTGCATGAGATTCCTTCTAATGATCCTATACACTAAGGTGAGCAAATGCAAGAGGAACGATTGTGTAGAATATTATGTACCTGGTTATGGATACAATCCATGTGGTCAAACTATTTCCTGAAGTTCGTTTTGATAGTGTTCGCTTATACAAGTATCGAGTCCAGTGGAAAATAATAAACAGAGAAATCATAGCCACCATACCAGCAGCGAAGAACTTTGCTGCCTTTTCATTGTTCAATTGACGAATTTTCTTGGCCAAGGCCTTCTTCTGAGCTGCAGTGGGGGAAGCCTGGACCATGGTTTAAAAAGGGTAAAAGAATACTCAATTAAGAGAAAATAGAGGTGCGAGAAGTAGGTGATTTGAAGGTAAATGAAAGGAAGGTGCACAGAGCAAGTCGAAGGGGTAGAGATGTGGAATACGCCAAAATGGGATAAGTTGCAGTGCCTCGTACGAGGACTGGGTCTCTGCACGCGATTTTATGACACAGTAGTATGGAAAGACGGGTTTTCATCTTCCCTTTGATATTAAGTCGGCCCCGCCAACAATCTTTGACCGACGGCACGTCTTCTTATGTACCTACTACAATAGTTTCGTTTTCTCGTTCGACTTCCCCTGCTAGCTGGTCCCAAACTTAAATTATCGTGGTGTACTGCACCATCTCAACAGAATGACACGGGGTTATCACCGTGTCAAGTCGAGTTTGGTCAACTAGCGTCTAGTACCCACATCCACGCCGAGTCCAACTGCAGTGCTTGGTGGGAAGCTTGAGGATAGTAAGCTTCAGAAGCGCGTCTTGGTACAGGACCAGGGTCCATAGACCGATTCTGTCTACCGGTGGCTTTTATTCAACATCGTATAGGTCTTATCTGATCACTAGTGCCGTCATATGCAGGGAAAACGGGAAAATCCCTGAACAGAGCTTTTTTATCTGATCTCTAGCGTGGAAAATCCAAGGCATTAGCGTCCGTAACTCGGATCAGATAACCTCGAAACATGATCTTCCGTGCGGTGGAATGTAGGATATGTGCCTGTTCATTCATTCATGAACCAATCATGCTTTGAAACGCCAGCCGTTATGACAGCCGGATTGAATGGATTACTCCGAAGCAAGAGCTTGATATTAACGTCGTGGTCTAGCAGGCCGTCCCGTGGGCCGTCAAATAGGCGTCAAGACAAGACTGACTCTTGCTTGATCGCGAGTACGACTGTTGCTTACTAAAAACCTAGAATCAGATTCTAGAACAATGATTCTGCGAACACGCTCTAAATTGTTGCGCAAGACTAACCTTGAGCCTTTGGGGAAAACCACATCAGAATCCCAATCACCAATCCAAAGTAGCCGGTGAATGCTAATTCTTCATTTAAGCTTTCTCTTGTGAGGAAAGGTGGGTCAGGCCTCCTCATGAAGAATGACGTTTCAACCTTCGTCGAATCTTGGCGGAGGATTATACGCCGATGAGAAACAAAAGTTACCGTTCCAAATCAGACAGCCAGAATGCTGGTATCTCCTACAGATAAATGACCATCTGCTACAACTGAGTGTTCACCGTTCCACCACCGATGGCAATCACACCAGATACCGAGCCTCGAAGGACGAAGCTAAGCTTGGGCCAAGTGGAGAGAAGGGGATGTCAGCCAGTACGTGGATCGTTTTGAGATCTCATGGAATGGCGATGACGCCCCAGTGACTCCCATAAGCTGTTGTTGAAAGTCCGATGGGTTCACATCATTCTTGAATCATTATTCACCTTTGTCACTTAAATTTTCAATTATTGAATTAAGAGCCGGGACTCACACCAGTAATTTGTTTATCCCTAAGCTTTTCAATGTTGGCACCAGCCGTGACTCAAGTGATGAGACCTCTCGGCTCGGATGGTCAAGCATTGGATTCTCTGGTCATCTTGATGCAGAGCATCGGAGGCTTCTGCTATAAATGAGAATTTTCACAGAAACTAACATTCTCTATTTTGATATTCTAGATTTATTACTATACAGCCAAGTCATCCCGCCGTTGCTTGGAGATTCATAACTAATACCATCACCACCGAAACAACAAGTTATTTCCAGTGTTTAGATGATTTTAATAGTTTGAAGTACATGTCCACGAGCCCTCAAAGCGTCAGGTAGCAAACGGGGATCATAATTCACAACTTCTCCAGTTACCGTGTTTCTAAACCATTCAACTGTTGGCGGATCCCGGTTCGATGGAAGTATTGATGTTCTTTCCCAGCCGATAAGAGGCTCGAGCCGTGGATCGTCATCTCTAAGCTCTCCAGTATCTATGTTGTAGTAGCGACGGACTCGGAGAATAGTTGCCGGGTCGAAGGTTACCTGAACTCTCCATGGCTTTGGTAGGGGGCCAAGAAATATTGCAGCATCTGCCATACCCTGAATATAACACTCGCCGACAATTTTCCAACATCCACTTGAGTGAGCTCTCAATACTATAGGGGAGTTACAGCCGAGAAAATAAAATATCATGTCACCTGTTCTTTCCGTTAGCTGAGGTAATTCTTTGGAGTCTTGTGAATAATCCCTTGCTGTGCACAGCCCGGTCCTCGTCCCATATATCCGTTCTCGGTTATGAAGATCCTCTGGTCTTTTAAGTGACTTAAGCATCTATCCTCATACCAGGTTGGGTTAGTCCATGGAATATACTGTGACTTTTGACCGAAGAAAGGGTTTGCGATTTCTTGGCGCTTCCATTCTTCAAAACTGGTTATATAAGCGCCTGGGAATCTTTCAACGGAGTAATTGTGACAAAGTAGAGCTGCATACGCTTCTGCAAGAGGCTCGTCATCAACGTATCTCCTTTCTCGCAACCCAGCAGGTTCCAGCCTACGAATGAGCTCAATTGCCTGGTCGTCATCTTGAGGTATCTGTGGCATTACTACAGCTATATGTGAGAACTGTATTCCTGTGGCTTTCATGACTTGCCCATCGAACTGAACCTCCGCACGTGAAGCTCCAGTGGCGAATTCGAATGGAAAATAACCTGTCTTGCAGACAGGATGGGAAAGGTCAGGCGCCCAAGAAGGGAGGTCGTAAAGGTGCCGCAGCTCCAAATTACATAAGCGCAATAGATCTAAGCGGCAGAAATAATTGGTGTACGCAATGGCAGCATGATGGTAGACTCTCTCGACGGAATTCGAATAATCTGGGTGAATAACGAAATCAGCAGGAGTAAAGCCGAGTATACCGTATATTTTGTCTCTTGGATCTTTGCATAAGCGCGTGCTAGTGTTCATGATAGTAGTAAGGAGCGGCGTGGATGGTTTAGAAATTGCTATCCTCGCTGTTGAATCGAGGTTTGTACGTAGATATGCTGGGATATAATCGTTACCGTAAACACAAACAGCTGCTCCTCGAAATAGGGACCAAGGAACCGTTTGATATCCGCACTGGATCATTGCAGTTCTCGCCAGTTGTAACTCTTGATAAACCCAAAGACGGGTGAACCAAGGCCGTTCCGTGAGAGTTGCCATTGCCGTAAATATCTGTTTATCGTATGGTAGTAACTTGGTGGAATCATTCCACTGCTTCTCATCGGCTTCAGGACTCTGAAAACAATCACTTCCTGTCGAGAGCTCAACTTGCTGTCCTATGTATCGGAAAGCGTCCATGGCCGCCTCACTGTTATTTGCACTCTCACCTAGCCAGATGACCACCATGACAGCAGATCGATAAATATCAGCCATTCGACGAACTTGTTCGCTCCTTTCCGAAGCATCTTCTTGGTTAATACATAGCGCATCTACCCACAATACTCTAAATCTATCTGTTCGGCGAAGATACCGTAGTGCCCATGCTAATGTAGAGCTTATCGCTACCTTTTGGACTGATTTCTTTTCAGTCGCGGGATCGGGAGAATTGCTGATTAAGACTTCAGCCATCTCGGTTGCCTCACCCCAGCAATACGAAAGCGATTCATAGTCTATAACTTTGACTTCCTGAGCAAAGTCACCATTTGTTTCCTTTTCAAACTCGGTAATGTCAAATCCATCGACTGGGTGTATCCACGTAGATTGAGAATTGCCCTTTAAATAAGCAAATCGACCATTTATACTCTTGCGAACTTCCCATCCATCAGGAAGTGTCTTTTGGATTCGCTCTAGCATTTCTACGTCGTTGATATTTCGCCTATCAGGAGGACCCGGTGTTGGAAGATGCTGGTGGAAGATTTCGATCTCAATTGGTTCAGGAAATCGCCCGGGGTGAAGTCTTAGTAGTCTGATTTCTTTTGAACCAGGTGATAGTTTCGAATACTGATAGATATGCATTGCTATTGGTGATTTACTCGACGTTGGATCTGACAAATTATGGAGTCGTTGGGTCAGTCGGGCGCGCACAGTGATACAGGACCCTCCGCTTATTCTCGACTAACCAAAAACCTTCGGAATTCTAGTAGGGTAATATCTGGCGTTCATTAAAGACCATTTTTACTGGTGTCTGAATGCACTTTCTTCTTTTATATGAATACTATCGTAAATTCTCCATTCCCCGCACGACTTGGCGCGTGTGTTAGATTGGTCGTGAAAGGAGCTGAAAACGCCATAAAGGATTTACCATATAAATAAAAGTAACATTGCATATCACCAGCGGTGGGTCTGCAGGGACCCCCCAGCAGCACGAGACTACCTCGTATACAAAGCTTGACTTCAAGAACACTGTTCTGTGGTGCTTACCCTGGCCTACATCAAAGCACAAGGGTACTGGAGTTCGTGAAAGCGATCTAGTAAACGGTCGTGTTGGTACTGTGAAACATAATATATAGAATTTGCTCAGAAGGATCAATATATAGCTATTATTGTTTAAACACAAATGATAAGAGTAACTTATAAAGTAATAAAACATTGTATGTTTAATGATAGTGATTCCGAGGCCTATCTTATGGGTTCTTCTGGAGTACTCAATGAGAGGGTCAGCGAGGCGTGGTTTGCTAGTGTCGGGTTTGGCATTGCCGCTTCAAGCACGGCGTGGTACTCAAGCCCTATTTGAAAACTTCTAGGTCTCACATACCTGCTACGACTCACAACTACCAAGATTCTTTGCTGATACTCCTACACATTAAGATAGTAGATGCTTTATATCATCGCTTCAGCCATGGGCTTTTTCATCCTGAAGCATGATGGCGGTCAGATCTGCAACACTCTATGTCTCATATCTGAAATACTTTAATGCTTGAGCAATATAGAACGATAGGGAACTCTCCTCAAGGCAACCACAGAAGATTAAAGAGTCAGAGAGTTGCTTTGAAGTATATCAGCAGTCACTTCTATCTGTTATTCATACTCTTGTTCGAAATTTCCATATAAAAAGAACTTGAAAATTTATCGTGCCCTAGTCTTACTCCCTCTTCTAACACCATTACCTATCACCTGACCTTACGACAAAAGAATACAAAGAATAATCTCTGAAGTAAGCGTGTCGGTTTCTTATGCTTACATCGCCTTCAACAATTACTGGCCCAGAAAAAAAAACATCTCCGTTCTCATTCTTAACTCGTGGCTTCCATAACTCCAAAGGCATATAAACAATTCTTCCTTTTGGTGGACAGCTATAGTCGAGTCCATATGGCTCGCCCGTCTTGGCCTTCATTTGAATTATTACGTCTCGACCTGTCTTATTATCATCTGCCTGAACCTCTTTTAAAATGGTAGGATTCAGGTAGGAGATGAGTTTTGTATCTCGATCATAAAAGAGCTGAGCACCTTCTCTGTCGTGATAACGGATCCAAGGCTCTGGAAGGTCGGCAGAGTTTGGAGTTATGCGGCCAGATGACTTGTGGTCACTGCTACCATTGCTGCCACTGCGAAAGCAATTGAGCATTGTATTCATTATATGTGCTGGTTGGCTGTATAACCGTATTTTTCGTTGTCTCAAGTGGGAGATTGGATGCTGAATAAAGAAATTCGAACGATATAGTTGAAGGCTGTAGGCCTAGTGTCAAAAGTATAAAGAGGTTGAAGGGTCAGCAAATAATGCTTGTCTTGGCGAGGGCAAGGAGAGGCAGGTGAAGTATGGTGTAAAAGTTGGTAAAATTAGGCAACAAGTCTAGTGCAATATAAAGCTACTCCACAGCCTTACATATCCGGGGTTTTCATAGGTACTAAAGATCTCCCCATTCTCTATGTATATGCACTCTTGAAGATTCGCAGATGCAGTGCTTCTTTTATTAATACACTCAAATTTAGGAAGAAGGTAATTTGCAAATTCGAAGTGTATTCTCTAATTATTTTTAGCCTCAGCGTCAAAAGAATGCTTATGTAGTGGCAATTCTTAAAGCTGCTACGACAAGATCACAAATCAGCTCGCACGTGACAACAGTGTGATCTCATTTAGACCAACATAAAATGAGGCAAAGATAAATATAAAGGTATATACCAATCGAGCTCTGCCTTTCGTATCTTTAACTATCTATCAATCTTTTAGGCACAAAGCAGAATATACACAGTTTCGAATTCGAAGATTACAATTCTTTCTTTTTCTTCTATTTGTTTTCCTTTCTATATAATAATTCCAGCTTCTCCAACAGTAAGCGGCGAAGTGTTTGCACCTGAGCGTTGACTTCGTGGTGAAATAAACCTTCAGAAACTTTAACGGCCTTCGTTAAGCCCGTCCCTATATGTCTTATCAAAGTTTCCTTGATTATGAAGATAAGTTTAGTATGACTATATTGTAAGAATATTTCAGTCATGGTATTAATACGAATCTGATACATTGCGTTGTTGCAGGAAAGATCTAGTGGTTATATATTTAGTGGGTCTTTGGCCACGCTTGTCACTGAAAAACCAGTGTCTATTTTCACGTGACTGTGCTAGTGTGCTCAGCAAGGCTGACACTTCTCCAACAGGTGCCCAAGAATACTTGAATACCTTCATTCCCCACCAAAGTTAAACCACAGACCGCTCAGCTTTACAGCATCTTGTTTGACTGACATACTCTCGTTCTATGCAACATACGGTCTTTCAATTTGTACTCCAGATCTTTAGCTGCTTTACTGCCTCCCATACCCCGCCATGGGTTCCGTCGTTCTCCCCCATCTCGTCACAGGCTGGCATGTTGATCAGGCTATCATGAGTGAGGAAGAGCGACTAGTTATTATCCGCTTTGGTCGCGACTGGGACCCTGACTGCATGAGACAAGATGAAGTCCTATACCGTAAATAGGCCCCCTTTCGCTTTGTGATGCGTTTACTGATCTTGCACATTTACAGGTATCGCCGATCGAGTCAAGAACTTTGCTGTCATTTACGTGTGCGATCTCGACCAAGTCCCCGACTTCAAGCAGATGTATGGTAAGTATTGTAAACTTTGTATTATTGCTGTTTTGTGTAGTACTGCGCTGATATATCTCTTGTAGAACTGTACGACCCTGTAACAATTATGTTTTTCTTTCGGAACAAACACATGATGTGCGATTTTGGAACTGGAAATAATAATAAGCTAAATTGGGTGCTTGAGGATAAACAAGAACTTATCGACATTATCGAAACTATCTATCGTGGAGCGAAAAAGGGGCGTGGATTGGTGATCAGTCCGAAAGACTACTCTACACGATACCGTTACTGAGTTCCGGGAAGCTCCTCAAGACCTCTCTCACCTCACCTTCCACAATCTCAGACTCAAAGAAAGATATCACTTCACTACGTCAGATCATTATCGAGCGTCTCGAAAATTCAAAGGTCTCCTACACTTCAGTCCATCAATATCTCCAATCTCAGTAACTGAAAGTCTCTGTCACTACCACAATCAAGAATGCACTTCCTCTGAACCTGCCCGCTCTTCGAATAACACACTATTCATTGTACAAAACCACTCAAACGCAGTCCACTTAGCAATGATGTCGCCACCACCAGGATTGAGAAAAACTGGAGCGACAAATAAGTGTTGGAGCCACGAATATAGTACACTTCAGGTTCAATAGGGTTGGGCCCAATGCAGAGGCCACGCACGTCAGTATATCATTGGAAATCAAGAAGGAATTCAGATTGTATTGAAGCAAACACAGGATTCGAACACTTACCTTACAAAAAAAATCTATAGTCGATAATGCAACAAGTGTTCCGCTGTACCGAGGTCCAACTCTTTCAATTTAGGGGTTTACTTATTCTGCTTCTCAAATGTTCCTAAATAAGTGACCAGGTCGTGTACTGCATACTCTTTTTATAATTTCCCGGCTAGGATATCAGCATGATATAATGTTTACGAAACGCAAGAGATTCGCTAGCGTCAGAGGAGCCTGCTTCGGTTCCACGTGATTCCCTTATCCAGAAAGACCATCATTTTCCTTGAGGAAGGAAAATGTTTGAGATGAAAGTAAGTTCCATTTGTCAATTGGTTTGAAAATTCAGTGCTGAGAAGAATTTGTGCAAGAATAAGAGCAAAACCTGAGAACATCTAGGTCCTATTCGTTTTTCACTCTAAATTTAGTTACATTTGTTTATATGGGAGCTCATATCCAGGAAGCACACTTTGATTGCTCAAATGGGCGAAACCAGCTCTTCTGCCTCTTCCCGTTTTTTTCTATTCTGCGCTTCTATTTCTTCTCTTTCTCTTCTCAAGATATCCCAAGACCAATTTGGCAGCTCTATTTTAGGAGCCGTTCCTTCAGTTTCCACGGAGAGTTGGTCGTCAGGAGTGTGGATGGAGGCGTCTTGACTGTTCTCACTTGATGTTTGATAGCTTTCAAAACCTCCATCCATTTCCTTTGCTCCGTTGCACCCAGGCATTTCATATCTTGGATTCTCGCCCAGTTCGCAATGGCAAAGTGTGCCGTCGATTTCAACGGGTATGCCTGCTACCAACTCATGATGTCGTCTCAATTGAAGCTGATGTAGAAGCAGGCACTCTGGATCATGGTCTAACTCGTTGACATCTGACTCACCGTGCAGCTCTGCTTTGCCAGTGTAGTCAAGGTTGCTGGAACTACCAGTCTCCTGATCTTTAGCGAGGTCAACATTCCTCAGAGCAAGTGCTTTTTGTTTTCTCCGATACACGAACCATACAATGAGGAATACTATCAGCGCGAACACAGCACTTCCACAAGCTGCCGCAGCAATTGTAATGACTCGGCGACCACGGGATGCTCGAGGTGACTCGTTAAGAGAATCTGTAGAGGGTGGCGCAGGTTTCTCCACCTCACTGAATGCAGACCAAGAGTCATTTGACAACTTTGCTTGGACAAGCTTCTGGCCTGAAGTATAATATACATAAGCAGACGTGTCATTCTTGTTGCTAGATCTGATAGCTGCAATATGTGCGTTGGGTTCATCAGCCAGCGGCCATTTTGTCGAGTCTAATCTAGGTTGAGCGGTCCAGTTTTTGCCATCTGTCGAGCGGATCATTTGCAGTTGCCGCTTCATGTCGATGTAAAATATATAGTCTGACTTATTGTAATTCACCGCTGCAAAACTAGCATTGGCAGGGTTCCAGAAAGGGAGGTCCTTGATGGCGGGTTCTGGAAAGTGTTAGAGTATAGAAGCATGACTCTCATCTGTTTCATAGAGATGCATTGAAGGGGGTATAGTCTTACTTGAGGTCCATACTGTGAACTCGCTGTCTCGTTTATACTTGACACTGCGTCGCGCAGTACTAGTTGCTCGAGTGGTCCAATTTGAATATATATATGATGTCTGAGGTTGTATGGTGTCCCCAACAAGATGATAGACTGTCTGTGGCACCGGATCAGTCGTGAGATTGGCCTTGTAGATATATGTGCTAGCAAGTGCATGCCCGCTACCCGTGACGGTGGTGTTACCAACACGTTTTCCATCTGACCATGGCGTGATAACGCCTTTAGAATCTTGCGCGTAGTCGAATTGCCGCAGCAGGCCGGTCTTGTCCTCGTAGGTTATCCGGTAACCGACGTCCTTTGAAATCAAAACTGCCGCTAATCTAGTATTTGGACTTGGTTGATTTGCCGCTTTGGCGGTAATATAAAGCTCTCCAAAATTGACACACGTCCCATTATCGCGAGAGCATCTAAGATTAAGCTGTACTATGCTATTATCACCAGTTTGGTAATACACAGATGCCTATTCTAGTTAGCCTGACGACGCAAACACGAGGAAATGGTAGATGAAGGAATATGTCATCTTCATGGGGTTCGCTTACGAAAATATTCGCAGAATTGCTATATCCGGTAACTCCAATGTCTGTGCTATTTTTCGGTAAGACATTGGGTTTGATACGTTGCATCTGGTGAAACCCGGTTTCCGTATGAAAGTTGTACACAAACTCGCGATTGACCGGGTCTAGAACGACAACACCAGGACCGAGCGAAGAATAAAAAGCACCAAGGGCCTGCCCCATCACTACGTCACGCAGGCCCAATACCAGAAAGGACAAAACAAATGTAAAGGAAGCAAAATGCATGATGATCGACAATAAAATAAAACTAAACATACCGTTTTCAAGCGTACATCAGTCCCATTATATCTGAGCTACCTTCTCGATATGAAGCTAGTGAGGTCTTACTAAGACACCCACACAATACTGCAGGTATCATGCCCAGCATTTCCAGAGTTCTGCTTCAACCAGCTATATCTCAGCTTCTAGAAGCCATAGAATTTTTGAAGGACCGCCCCTGGGGCCATTCAAATTCCATCCTCTAGAAATCGGTTAAGGAACACCAATCATAATTCCCAACGCGGCAGAATCCGCTGTTTTTACTGTAAAGCTCCCGGAGGCTGAACGCAGGCTGACTTAATAATCCACGTGCAGCATATGGTTTGGGAAATCTCACGCCACACCACTGTGGCCATACCGTTTTTTAACCCCCAAATATATCTTGGCGGATGAGACAATACCTGAATTTTGTTCTGCTCGCTTGCCGGCCAGCCCTATCTGGTTTCGTTGGCACGACATGTGGAGATAATTGATTCATTTTGAACGCTTTCGATTCTGTACGGGAAGAAGCCAAGAGCCACATACAAAAAAAAAGGGCACTTAGTAAGACTGGTCAGCCTGCAGCGAGCGCTGAATGTCAAATTATGCATAGACATTCCCAGGATTGTGATAACTTGAGAAAGAGGCCTAGAGGATTATCTGACCGCTGAAGAGTATATTTCTGCTACGTCCATCATATCCATATCCAAGGGGGAAGCGCGGCGCACGGAAGACCAGAGAGAACCGCGCCTACGAGAACAATTGTACATACATACTTACACGCGTTCCCTATTAATTTTTTTTCCAAGTCGGTTATAGACAGAATTAACACTAGCTAAAGAGGAGGAGATCAAGATCGTAAACTGTCCACACAAGTTTCAAGCTCCAAGCCTCCACATAATGTGCTACCTCCTTTTCATCGCTGTCTCACTCCGTGTGGCATATATCTTAGCAGGATTAAAACTTAAGCGCCGTGTGTGTAAGTGAAAATTGCACACTTTCTATAAAGATTAGTCAATCTGGGCGTTGATGGTGTGATGTAGATTGGGATACTGCAAGCCTGGAGCTGCCGTGTATTCAGTTCTCAATTTAGATCACAATCTGTCACCGAAGCATCGGATGGCAGAGCTAAATCGTTCATGAAGTGAGTAGAATGTGTTTCAATACTGAAGTCAGGCTCTTGATATTTTAAAGTTCAGCAAAAGGTGTTTTTTCTGGGTGAAATAATTTGTGACTTCAAAGATTTCAAAGTCCCAGGGCCTGCTTTTATTCGTCTACAGACTAGAGTGTTTGGTGGGTAAGCTATTATCATTCTCTATTCAAAATATCTAGTATAGAGTAGTGTAGGCTTTGGGAATCGTGGCTCTTGTTGAAGAGTCAAGTTTCTTCCTATTAGGTTGTGATTGACAGGGCTTATGTGCACGCTATTTGCAGGTGTTTCTGCTTGTAACATCTCACACTGCCCATTTATTTGATCCTAGCTATTAAGTTCTGCAATAACTTCAAATGATCTCCAAGTACCAATATAGCGGCTCACATTAGCTTCACTTGGAGTCTATGCCCTATCAAGCCAACAAGCTTTGGTTAAAGCTTTTCAACGCATTTCATAAGAAATCATTCCAAAATAAAGAGTCCAATGATTTAAGTTATAAATAGAAATGGTTAATTCAACTAGTATTGTGTTCATACAAGCTAAATTTTTGCGTGCGCTCCTTTTCGTTCGGTGGTTCTTGCCAAGCACAACTCCAATCTTTAAATTGGTGATAAATATGAGCTTCCCGTTCTCGGCATCCATATGTCACTAGAAACCATACAGTGCAATATTTACATCACACGGACGGCGCAGAAATATATACTTAGAGGGATGGTCTACGAGATAATAGGTGTCAAAATGCCAACATGTAAAACATCGCGTTGAATATGAAGGAGGATGGAATGGTGCCAGATCCTGCAATATCAGAGATTGAGATGCGCTCAATTGTGGACTTCATTCAGCCTCCCTCCTAGTGCGGAGCCTTCATGGAATGAGAGAATCAGCCCCCAAAAAATCATAATGGCATTTTGTGTCGCTAGAAAGGCTTTGCTTTGAAATCATAAAAGCGAAAATCTGAAAATGCAGAAAGTTTGCAGAAATGGTGAGAATGACGTAATATAGGAAATGGGAACAAATGGAAGCAAAATGAACATGAAATGTATAGTACTCTACTGTATTTGCCTATGTTGAGGTTTTCAAGTCTCTTTTAAAGCCACAGGATAATATGCGTGCCAATTTCTTGACCAATGTTCGCCACAAACAAATGCGACTTCATGCCTCACCATCTGATGAGAGTTCTTTCTAGATTGCAATACGCCACGGAACACAACTTTTTTGTGTCTGTGATGGAACATTTTCTCCAATGTTGAGGTGGGAGTTGATCCGATTGAGGGACGTCAGGCGTCCGGGACTCCTCTCAGGCAAGGGATCTCAATCCCGGTGCATCACCCAGCAAACATGTGGTCAATCAGCAACACGCCTCGACTCGACTCATATGGATCATAAATGGGATGTTTGCTTGCAAGGTGACACCTCGCACCGACATTCTCCGTGGACTTCACGAGAGGGGCGGCGTGGGGGTGTACTCAGTAAATTCCGGGTGTGGGACCAACAGAAGCATGACCGTGAAGGAAGAGTGTTGGAGCAGAAGAATGAGCGTACTGTACTGTAGCACATCGGATTTCCGTTCGTCTGGATTTCAGTAGAAGGATGATGGATGATTGATGTTTGATTGTTCATCTTAATAATCACTATTGGGTGATAATAGACCAGCATCAAAAGCTTTTTCCAATTGCTGCTCGTTGCCGGTGGTGCGAGGAGATTACTAACGACACGTCGTAGTGGGGTCACTGGTCATCGGTGGAGGGGTTCATGAGACAAGAAACTCCGTCACCCAACAAAGATTCTACTTCCCTTTCCAACCCGCCACATAAACAACCACCTCTACAAATACCTCACTACCATCCCATACCACCCCCAAAACCTATACCATAATCATGTCTTCTTCTCTCGATCAATTGAAAGCCACTGGCACCGTAAGTTGTTTTTCCACTGCTTCCGAATGCGACGTGGGCAACCGTTGAGAGATTTACTGTTTCACAACAATAACAACCTCTCGACTGCTCCGGGACTCCGAGAAGTAGCTTGCTAACTTTCTGCCATGATTGTAGACTGTCGTCAGTGACTCTGGTAAGTCTTCTTTTCCCCTGAAAATAAAAACAAAGCTAACTTACCCCTCCAGGTGATTTTGCATGTATGCCAACCCAACCTTCCTCAGAATCACAAACAAGACTAATAACCATCAGCAATTGCCAAGTACAAGCCACAAGATGCCACTACCAACCCATCTCTCATTCTTGCTGCCTCGAAAAAGCCCGAATATGCCAAGCTTATCGACACTGCTGTCGCATATGGTAAGGAGCACGGAAACGACGTTGACGAGAAGGTCGATGCCACCCTCGACCGTCTTCTGGTCGAATTCGGAAAGGAGATCTTGAACGTTGTTCCAGGAAAGGTCTCAACCGAGGTTGATGCCAGATTCTCTTTCGACACCAAGGGATCAGTTGACAAGGCTCTCCACATCATCGAGGTACGGATGCAAACAACCTTCATAACCTGGTGTCAAAGCTAACTTGATTTAGCTGTACAAATCTGTCGGTGTTGACAAGTCCCGCATTCTCATCAAGATTGCCTCCACATGGGAGGGTATCCAGGCTGCACGCATTCTACAAAAGGAGCACGGCATCAACTGCAACCTTACTCTTATGTTCTCCAAGGTCCAGGCTATCGCCGCCGCCGAGGCCGGAGCCTTCCTCATCTCTCCTTTCGTTGGTCGTATCCTTGATTGGTACAAGGCTTCTACCGGAAAGACCTACTCCAAGGAGGACGACCCAGGAGTAGCATCCGTTAAGGCCATCTTCGACTACTACAAGAAGTACGACTACAAGACCATTGTTATGGGTGCTTCCTTCCGCAGCATCGGCGAGATTACCGAGTTGGCTGGTTGTGATTATCTCACCATCGCACCCAATCTCCTCGAGGAGCTCATGAACTCTTCTGAGGCTATCCCAAAGAAGCTTGACTCTTCTGGAGCTAAGAGCTTAGATATCGAGAAGCTGTCATACATTGACAACGAGCCCGATTTCAGATTCTACTTCAACGAGGATGTTATGGCTGTAGAGAAGTTACGGGAAGGTATCAGCAAGTTTGCTGCTGATGCGGTTACTTTGAAGGATATCCTGAAGCAAAAGATTGAGGCATAAATAGTGCTGCTCGGATGGAATATGTTTTTTTTTTGGTCATGGATCAATAATTGCACATAAATGATGAACGCTTTAATGATCTAAATTGTTTCCAAATGTGCCACCAATTTCTACCCAAGTCAGTATTTATGTGTGAAGTACAGTAATCAACCGAGTTACATAATGACTGAAAACATGCGAATAAAGGTCTAGAGACCGACTGATGGTTTTCATAACAATAGATATGCCTGTACCAGTATATGCTATCAAGTGTAGAAGCCGTTCTTCACTATTATTTTAAATAATCAAAATCCTGAATACTTTTAGCTGGTTACTTCTTCCAACATAATACAGCTATCTGGCGTGTTGGTCTATTAGAATTCTTGTTGACATCTTGACCAACCAATCATTAATTCGTGGCCCTATCAGGATTTTTTTGGGTAAGGATTCATATACATTTATTGAGTATCTCTAATGCGAAAATGCCAGTCCCCGCAACGCTTCATATCCTTAAATTACAATTTGATTTCCATGCCAATATTTTACTCTCTGTTCAGATCCCGATTCGCTTGCTCGTGACGCGCCTGCTGCTCTCCTGCCACCACCTTCCCATCCTTTGGGCCCGCCTTGCCAAAGATACCGCTTATCTTCTCGGCCATGCCGCCACTGTTTGCAGCTCCCTGCGCTATCTTGTCGCGCGTGTCTGGCGTGTGGATGTTGTTGTCCACGTCGGGTGGCGCGGAGTGGAGAGATTTGGATGCTGATGGAGTACTTGGAACCTTGTGAGCTTGGGTTTTCAGAAGGAGGGCAAAGGGGATACGGACTGGGCCTTTGATTTGGTGAATTCATTGTCGAAAATTGAAGCGTCCGTCATTTTGAAGGTGTTGGGGAGGAGTTGTGTGGTTGTATGCTTCTTTGGTAGTGGGCTTGCTTTTTGGTATCAAGACTGTTTTGTTATAAAGAATTTTGTGTGTGTTAATGATGATGGGAAGTATAGCAAAGGAGCATTTCATTTCTGGAGCTGGGCAAACATTATAACGTGCGATGGAACGGTGGCTCATTTTATGCTTGACGTCACATATGTGGATAGGATGGTGGGATGGGCATAGAATATCAAGAGTCTAAGAAGTCTTAGAAGTCTTGGTGGTCTTGGTAAGTTGTGATATTGGTCGGTGATGATAGTTCTTCTCAGAAGCAGAAACGTGCTCTTGGAAGATGAGGTAGTGGACGTGGCACCAGGGTTGGCTGCACATCAGCTAATGTTGCGAAACTCTTGGGGCTTTGTCAACGGCGCTAAAATTATGGACCAGCTCCTACGTTCGCACTGCTACCAAGCAATTTACGTACATTTTATTTATGACTGAGGATACCCGTCCTGTATGGTATATCTGTAACCCCCAAACTGAACAGACCGGGTGCTCACAACGGATAGAGAGGTCATTCACGGGTATGTAGATAACCGGATTACCCGAAACATCATTTATCCTGCGCTTCCGACACCACTACCCCACCGTCGATCACCTGACACTAGTATCGTCATGACATGGGATCCTAATGTTATAGAACCCTCAGAACATCAACTCGGTTTGTAGAGGTATTACGCTTGATGAACAAAGTTGATCGTTTCCCTTTTGGCCGACACAGATAAATTAATTATGGCCAGGAACAACGCTTGGAGACAGTAAGAGATCAAGTACCGTACTTGCGTATTAATAACCATCTCGTCCCGAGACTTACTCCTCTTAAAATAGATTACCCAAAGTGTTGATCATAAAATAGTGATATTTAGCATCGGCTCACAAAAACGCCCGGCAGTTAGAGCTTCACTAATTAACCCGCTATGGCTAATGAACCACTTTCAGTTTCAAAGTTTAATAAGTATGTCTACACGCTCAATGTCAGGACAGGTTGGGTAGAATTCTGGTTTGAAAATACCATCATTGCCTCCGTTGTCTGCGGAGATGGTTCAGCTAGTTAATCTTTGGGCGTTGTCCCTAGTATTCTTCACAAATCCTCAAAATCTCGTTTCCGCAGCGGCGATTGAACGTCGCCAATCTGCAGCAACTCAGGTCGTGAAACTCGCCTCTACGGAAAATGTCGCCGTCCGTCCCAATGGCCAGATCCTCGCTACAAATATGAACAGCCAAAATCTCTACTCGGTAGATCCAGTAGCAAAGACCTCTACAACAGCCGTCGTTGTTACTGGAGCGACGGGTCTTAGTGGAATCGGAGAAGTCACACCCGATGTTTTTGCTGTTATCGGTGGGAAGGGAATCTATAAGGTTGACTTCACCAGTGGCACCGGGATGGCGTCACTGATCAAAACAATCACGGAAGCTTCGAACTTGAATGGGCTCGCTGTCTTGAATAATGATACCGTCTTGGTAGCCGATGCTGGAAAGGGGAGTGTCTACCGCTTCAACACTACAAGCGGTGCTTACTCTGTTGCTATCACTGATCCAACAATGGCACCCTCTGGAAACATTCCCTTTGGCATCGATGGCATCAAATACAAAGATGGTGTAGTTTGGTATACCAACATCTTCAAAAATAGCTTCCACAAGATCCCCGTCGACGATACTGGTAAGGCTACCGGGGCAGTCACCACACTCTGGACGAATTTGATGGGCGATGATCTGTGCTTCGGGCCAAATGGAAAGATATATGTGGCCACGAATGGAGGAAACTCGGTTGTGGAAGTTGAGACCGCGGTGGGGAAGCCGAAAAGTATTGCTACCGTGACGGGTTCTACGTCGTGTGGATTTGGCAGGACGGAGAAGGACAAAAATGTAGTGTATGTTGGAGCTGGTCAGGGGATCTATAGTGTTGCTGTTACTTTGTGAGATTAAAAATGAGCATATATAAAGCCACCACGAATAATGAATTTCGAGTGGCCGTATATAATTTTGCTTTTTCCCATCACACTACCTTGGCAATAAAGCGCCCCTACGTGAGAAGCATAATCGTGTACTCTAAATAAGTTTTTAAAATTATTGTTCAAACTAATACAACCTCGTTGTAGATCAGTCCTCCTTTTATGATCGCAACTTCATCCTTCTTGACAAATACTAGATCACTCTTTGATGTGACCTTTAGGATCATACCACGATTGACGCTTAGCCAGTCATCTGGAATAAAAAAATGTCGAGAATACTCCCCTCTGAAGTTCTCCAAATCAAGACTACACACCCACATTTGTTGGTCAAGAAACAAGAGCTTTCCTCCCAAACTACCAATAATATACCGTATCTTTGACGATAATTTGACAAAGGCAGAAGGTAATCCCGGCATGTTTACAAATGGCTCTTCGAGATCTTTTAGTTCAAGAATCAGAGTATGCGATGCAGGTTTCAGGCTACTTGCACTGGCATATTCAACTGTCAGTTTGCTGCCATAAGAACATGCCGTCACATTCCTAACGAGCATCTCTACATTCATATCCATATCAAGCGTAAGATCCATCTTGAAAGAAAGCTTTGATAGATCGTCCCAAGAGCAGATATATAGTGCTTGCGTCGTGATGTGGATCAACTTGGTCGAATCGCAAGGGTGAGCTACCCATTTCCAGGGCAATCGTTCCGGGAATGTAGAAGATTCATGATGTCCACTTCCGATGTCATATACTGTATCTGAAGCATTTGTTGATACTAATATTCGCTCATTTGTCGTATCCAAGACCAGCTGGCGGATTGAATGAGAGTTTGCGATATGCACATCCAATAATGGACCTTCAACGGTCAAGTGATCTTTTATAATAATTCTCCATACTAATAATCTGTTTGCGGCGTCTCCACTTGCGATAACATCTGAATGCTTTTGATAGGCAAGGTAGGTAACCATGATACCCTTGCCATGATTGTATAGTATCTTTATCTCTGTACCAGTCTCGGCCGAATATAGAGCAACAGAACCATTGTCTTTGCCGCAAAAGATATATTCGCCACTATCGTGGCATGCCAAAGTGGTAATGTCGTTTCCATTCTCGAGATTAGCGACACCAATAATTGTACGATCTTGATAGATTTTGTCTGTTACCATGTCATTTCCTCTGCCGCTTTGGTACACAAGCACCGGCGGTTCCCTGCCAATTGGTTAGATACTACAAGGTGGAGACAATACACTCAGACATAGTACTATTCAATTTCCCAATAGTTTCTACATCAGATCTCCGGGAATATTGAAGGCTTCAGCAAACCAAATCAAGAATGAAGAGAAACGTACCAGATGTTGCACTGACTTCCACGTATATCAATAAATCGGAAATTATCACTACTAAACGCCAATGACCTGATGGATTGATCTGAAGCAACGAGCTTATAAATAAGAGAAAGTGTCTCTAAATCGAAAAGCTGGATAGTGCCTGTAACGCTACCTGTAGCCAAAGTGTGGCCATTTGGACTGCAAGCTATTACGTGGGCATCGGCTTCCACAGAAGCTTTAATAAACATCTGGCACGGGTCAAACAAGACTACTTGACCACCATGGTATAGCGAAACGAAAGAGTTCGCTTCGATGTTGGGGCTGAATACAAAGTCTAGGACCCAAGTCTGTGCGGCGTCTTCTCGGCCAACCACTACTTCATCTTTAAAACAAAGACCCAAGAATGTGCCTCCCTCCATATCATACAATCTTATTGCTCTTCCTTTCTGTACAACTGCCACCATTCTGAACTCGAGTGAGATAGCAGCAGTGGTGAACATTCGCCTGAATGATGTGGCGGATGTAATGTTTGAGTCATCCTCCAACAAGACGGTTTTCAGTCTAGCTCCGTTCTCAACGGAAAGTGAAGCCAAAATACCACCTTTAGTGACTATCCAAATAGTCTCTTCTCGGGTTGCAAAAACAATTGCAATGCACTCATGGGGCAGACGGAGCTGCCACATTTGCTGGCCTGTATTCAGGTTAAACATTGTAAAATAGTCGATGCTACTGTAAGCAAGAAACCTCTCCGAGGCAGAATATACCATCAATTTAGCAAATTCAATGCAAGGGATGTTGTGTATTTGCTGACAAGTGGAGCGAGAGTATGTATTGATTGATTTATTCGAAAGGGCAACAGCAAATGTCGAATTAGCGCAGGAAATAGCCCTTGTTAGATGATCTTTATATTGAATGCAGGATATTCGGTCATTCCAATCAATCGACGAGAGCCCCTTAATAAGAATACCTAGGGGTGCCGCGTCGGTTTGTTTTGCAAGCGCCGAATTTGGTGGACAAAATGGCGGGATGAGCCAAAATATGGTCGAAGGAGATTCTACCAAGTGTTTGCCAAATTGGGAAACTAGTCGTATAAGATCGGCAGCCCAGGAGTCAATTAACTGGACATTTGAACCAAGTATAGAGTGGTACTTGATATGAGCTTGAGTATAGCTCTTCAAGTCTTTAGCGACATGAATTAAATGCTGAAGATTGCCTGTTCGAGCAATATTATAGATCCAAGAAAACAGGTTGTCTTTGAGAAAGGAACAAAGACTGAGAAAGCGTGGAACGTCTTCAAAACGAGACTGGCAAAGGTGTGCACTGAAGAACTCAGAAGCGTATTCTACGAAAGGGGATCGTGTTGCCAAGTTTGAAAGATACAAATGCAAAAGTTTATGGCCTCGTGGTGGCTTCATTTGATCACTACGAAGATATTGCAAGCAAATATCAGCAATTCTGCCATGGCTCTCGAATTTTTTCACGGCGAACTCAGATGTGAGGTCTTCTCTCAATAGGAATTCTCTCACAGTTTCGTGGATGAAGGACACCTTTCCACCTCCTTCAACTTGAACGAACTGCCAACAATTTGAAGCAATAAATTTATCCAAT
>Ga0247810_10000300_pt1 | contig 67704 bp, 64 predicted proteins | sample UWRJL119311C1_FD_179918 | JGI IMG/M metagenome (GOLD analysis project Ga0247810, IMG submission 179918) | Plant litter microbial communities from Arlington Agricultural Research Station in Wisconsin, United States - UWRJ-L119-311C-1 | ecosystem: Environmental > Terrestrial > Plant litter >...
CGCCCCCCCCCCCCCTCTTTTCCGCTTTAGTGCCGGATTAGCCATTCTTCCAGTGATATTTGGAAATACGACTCAATTCTTACTCATAGTTGGTGATGCTCTCTTAACCCATCCGACAGTCTGTAATTGGACCGTATTTGTATCGACTAGCCTACTAAGAGCCGTTGAGGCTTTGTTATTGGTGAGGGCGTCAGCAGGGTTGCCATCAGTACTAATCCATTTGACTTCAGAAATCAGCGTACGTTTGTACAATTGTCGTAGGCATAATATGTCAATCATTAGACGTTTCTCCTGCGTTGTACCTAGCTTGACTAGGCAGTTGTACAACGACTTCGAATCGGTATAAAGGACCTGTGGAAGGTTGATTTGTAGTGCCTTGTTGATCGTAGTCTTATTGAGGTTCCGATATCAAATCCGTTGGTCATTGTGTACAGTTCTGACGCCAGTACGCTTCTCACGATACGCTTGCATTTGATAGAGGACCAATGGACTATGTTGGCGTCGTCTTTGCTGTTGGTCAGTATTAAGATGTAGCCAATCTGGGACGAAAGGTCTCTGTTGTTGGCGAATGAGGAATCTGTAAATATGAGGAGCTTCAGACTTTCACGATCTAGCTTCACAAATCGCAACCTTCTAGTTGAGTTGTCAAGCTGCCTATTGCTCCTTTGTATTGAAGCCATCACGGATCGTACCTCGAGAGCTAGTTGTCGTAGTCGGGGTTGCCTGTACTAGCTTCAGATTCCTACACTGTCGCTCCTGGGTGAGCGTGATACTGTCGACGTCAAGTTGGATCTGTCAGTGCCCTTGTTTTTGACCTCATCAATAAATCACGAATTGAAGACTCCAGTGCCCTTTGCGGTTGGTGCTTCTGCTCCTTCTCATACGCAAGGTTCGCTGATTGAAGCATGTTGATTAACTGACCTTCCTCACTAGGAGGGTCGGCGATGGCGTATCGACAGGCTTGTATGCCCTGATAAGTGTCAGTAATCTTGTGAGTGAGGAATTCCGTAGTCTGAAATTCAGGGGGAAGGCGGTATCAAAGTGTATTAAGCTTCTTAATCATGATTTGAAGGCACTCAATAGTCGATTTGCTAGCGTTGTCGCTATCGGCGATCATCTGTTGAAGGTTAATACTGTTCCATATATCAAGGGTTTTTCGTTGGTATTTAGGCCCCTCCAAAGAAGCTCTTAATTCTCATGATAGCTTCCTCAAGAGTGCACTTCATGAGCCTATTGTTATAATAATAGTTCTCAGCTATACCTTTTAACAGAGCAGGGAAGGCCTTACTGTACAGCTCTAGGGGTAGTCCGACTTGGTTATAGATATTATAAAATATCACGAGTTATTGATGTAGAGCGTCAGTCATACCGCTGTACTTTTGATTGCTTGTAATCATCTTGGTGATATCAGCGATCTCCTTGCTGTATCCGCGGTTTTGACCTTGGGGTTAACCTTTGTCTTGGTACGCTACCTGACCTGGTACAGGTCGGTATGGAGCCGTAGGGGTTAGATTTTTGTTGATATGAAGTTGAGGTTGGAGGTAGTTGGGTTTGTTGCAAGGGAGCTTGTTGACATTATGGGCGTCGCTTGTGAATATCACATTTCAAAAGTATTAAGGCAGGTTGGTTATTCTTCATAGTGTAAATTTATTTCAATATTTCCTATATCCTATCGCAATCATTGTGCGAATGAAGATCTATCTCTCCGAACACTCAAGTCCATATCCTATGGAAAAACAAGCAATCATAAATACATCATCTCCGGGTCACCCGTTGAGAAAATTCACATATTCCTATTCCCTAATGTTATCATACCACCTATCAGTGGCTGTCGTCCTCCCAATTATTTCTTCTTTGTGCCACATGAAGCAAAGAAACACAACTGAAAGGAGATGACAATGAGGTGAACAAACGCCGTGCTAATAATATGACATGTGTGTGTTTTTGGTGTTTTTGGTTGTTTGAAAGTGCGAAGAACATCTGCGACATCCCGCCAGTCCAGCAAGCGCGTGCCGCATTTTAACAGCCACCGCACTTTATGCAATTATTGAAAGCCGGAGTATTGGTTATCAGTGGCCCAATCCATTCCCGCGTTCATATTGTTATGGTTCCCTTGGATTGCTGCTTGTGTCGATGTGGTGTAAAAGTCCAACAGGTCCTGTGCAGTAACACCCGGGAAATTGAGGGTTGCGGCGCTGAGTGTAGGTTTTTGGGTTTGAACCTCCCCGAAAAGACCTGCGGTCGCAGAGTTGGCGTTGGTACTGCCGGTGGAGCTTGGGTAAAGCTGGAAGTCGGCGGTGTTATCAAAGTGAGAATGTGTGGAGTTGCTGGGGATAAAGTCTTCGAACCCTTCGTCGACATCCCGGAGAGAGTTGGGTGTATAGAGCATCGGAGAAACGTGAGGAACGGCGTTGCTGTATGGGGTACCAGAGGTCTCAAACGTATTCGCACCGAGACGTTGAAAAACATCGTGATTTGGTGTGGGCAGTTGAGCGTTGGCACTGTAGAGGTCTTCGCTGTCATACAGGCTGAAGTCTCCCGTATTTTGGAAATCATGGAAATTTTCCTGGAAGTTCTCCTGGAATTGGTCTTGTCCAATATTGTCCACATATGGTGACTGCCCGGAAGAAGTGGATTGGTTCATTTCCGAGATGGGAGAGTAGTCGAGTTGAAGATTGTGGTGGAGAGCGCCAAACATGTCGATATCATGGTTGGCGGTGTACTCGGGGAAGTTGAGTTGATTTTGAGGGTGCTGGTAGACAGCGGATTGGTCACCAAACCCGGAAGAATCGAGAGTCAAATCCTCTTCGAATGGGGTGTTCATGACACTTCCGTGGCTACTCGGGGTTTGCATGTTGGTGGTCTGAGGGGTTGGCAAGCCCCCGTTGACAGATTTATTGTCACGGTTTTTGCCGTTGTTCTTGGATCTCACGTACTCCCAGCCGTGAGCCTTTTCCATGTGCTGTTTGCAGTTTGACTCACGCTTTGAGCGATATGCACACGGCTTGAAGTGACACTCATACATAGGGGGGGCATCGGAATGCTTGTCATTGTGGTGTCTGTCCATCTCTTTCTCAGTGGGCCAGCCATATTGATGATACTTGCACGACACCTCTGGACACTTCCAGGGTCGGGAGTGTGTCTTTTCGTGCTTGGTCAGATCGCACGGTCTCTTGAACTCCTTGTCACATCCCGGTTCGCGGCAGCGCTTGGGAGCAAGCTCAGCGGCCGAGGCAGATCTCTTGCGGCGAGCCATTGATCGCAGGATGGATTCGTCATCCTCTGCTTCTTCGCTCAACGATCGCTTGAATTGAATACCGTCCTTGCTATCCTCTTCCAGATCCACGGGCATACCTGTGGCAATGGAAATGGCCTTGCCGTTCTTCTTGACTCTAACGAGTTCAGCGGGACGGCCGTTTTTTGTGAGCCCGCCATGAAGCATCACCTCATCGGTGCTATGAGTGCTTGGGTTAGCAAACGCTGATGGTTTGGCAATTCTGAACTTCCTAAAGGGTACATACGACTCTGGGTCCATCTCGCCGAGCTTTTCGCCCTTTTCCTCTTTCTCTTGGGCAGCTTGGACTTGCTGTGCGTACTGTCGGATCTGATCAACGAGATCGACAAAGTATCCGTTAGAATAGGGGCGATCTGAAGGACGAGTTTGTTCGCGTTCGCTGAGATACTCCACCGTTGCTTGGATGCATTGGATCGACGAAAGGCAGAAGTCGAGGTACAATTTGGCGGTCTTGGTCCTCTCCTTCAAACGCGAAAACCAGTGAGCAACTCCCCGGGCAACATCATCTTGGGTATCACTTACAGGTGCCATAAAAATCAGCGTCTTCTCGAGATCACGCAGGCATACAATCTCCTTTTCGTTGATCCGTCTCGTACAATCTTTCACAATCGGGTGATAATCTTTCAAAGCGGACGTGGCAAGGAGCGGCTTCAAAATGTGCTCGTGAATGCGATTGCTCGCACGACCACTGATTCGAGGAAGACCGTCGAGCGTAGAGGAGTGAGTGGCAGCAGACCTAGTTATAGCAGATGCAGTGGCTGCCGAGACGCTAGCTGCAGCGGGCTCTCCGCTCACCTTTTCAGAACCGATAGACGACCCCAGCCCGCTGTCTGCATATCGCGCAGGACGACGGTTCTGGCGTGGTCGTAAGACCCGCCGGTCAGCGGGAGTTTTGAGATTCTCCATGATGGTTTTGCTGTATGAAGCTGGACCCGAGGCCGGATCAAAGAAGCTTCTGGGAACTGGATCGGCCTCGTCGGGGAATGACTGTCTGGCCGTGGGGAAGAGGTCGTCAACGGCAGCGAGGCTACGGTCAATGTCTTCAAGAGTTAGTTCGACGCGACGTCTATGAGCATCGACGACATCCTCAAGGGTGCTTTGTGAACGACGAGGAAGTGAGGGCACTTTGAAGTGATATGGTTGTTCGTGGTCGGGGGAGGACGATGGTGAATGGAAGGTAGCTCCTTTGCGAAGGGACATGTTGGTATTAAGCGTGGTCAACGGCCCTGACGCATTGGAGGTGGAAGGAGTCAGAGCAGCAGATGTGGTCTTTGTAGTTCGGCGGGGATGGGTGAAGGACATGGTGAGTGGTCCAGGGTGGTGGCGGGTGGGTTGCGAAGGTACCGTACTTTGCGGACTGGGATTAATTAGCCTTGATGTTCCCTTCTTTCATGCAGCGCCAATAGTGAGTCACAATTCCTGTGTGAGTACCGAAACTCTCAAGTCGTCCCAATCGGGAAACGGCCAAAACTCCGACGACTTCAGAGTATCGCGGTTGCGAGGTGAGGCTGATTCGCCAATGGGTTGACGGCGTGAGAAGAGAGCTTGCCGTAGACCGGCGAGCTCAGGAGAGTTGGATGTGGGTGTGAAGGGAAAAGGGCACATACAAGACCGCAGGACTTGGACTGCTCGTTCAGCTTGGGCTGGAAGCAAGAGTCCTCCTACTCGCAGGTAAACGACGAGATTGACGGATGGGTCGCCGGCTGGTGTTTGCTTTTTGGTTCGAGGACTATACCGTAGATCGAGGCTTAGACGACAATGAGTTTCGAGATGACCGGAGAGAGAACAAGCAGGATGGTGTTGCGAGGAAGTCGATGGCTATTAGCGTTGGCTGTTGCCTTCCGGGCTTACGAAGCAAACGACGCTGGGTGTGTATATAGGTCCTGATGTTTCCCGAGAGTCCAGGACTTGCTTTGCACGGGGGAAGATTGGCAACACGTACAGGATTCGTGGCCCAAAGATGGTGGAAGGGTGAGGATTTGGGGTGTAAAGGGGAGCAAAGAGGGATGGGGAGGGAGAAAAGTGAAGTTCGTGTTTGGAGGTTGAGGGCGAAGTGAGGTTGACCGCAAGGCGTTGCTTGCCGCAAACTGCTGCCTGGAGTGACGACCGGGATTAAATTCCCTTTTGTGGATCTCGCAAGGGCATTGGTAATCCTCTAACTGCTTTGGGCGCTGGTGCAATTGCACGCCAAGATCGGACGTCAACTAAGAATGAGAGATTGCACTAAGAAGAAGCAGGAAGCGAACGCCCCACCGAGGCGAAGTTCTCGTAACAGCAGCACCAAGTATGTATGTATCAATCTCAGTGCAATAATACTACTTGCTGCTATACAGTACACTACACTACCGTATATTACCAAACGGCGAGTCTAGGGTCGACATCTTCCGTAGTGTAGTGTAGTGATATTCTGGGAATTGATATGTTCTGATCTGATCTGATCTGATATGATGCTGCCAATTCGCTTCAACACACGTCGGTGGTCGTGATCACCAGGTATATGATTGCATGTTTATTTATAATCTACCCACGAGTGCTCGTCGCAACACGAGAATTACGACACACCACCGTGCCATGTAAAGCATGGGATTGAGGTTGCGGTAGAACCGTACTGTACCGTGCATCTCCCATCTCTCTGGATCCCTCTTCACCATGGTCGCACGGGTATATTTAGCCCAAGGGCACGGTGAGCACTGAACACGCCGTCTCGCCGTGTACCAACGTGTATAAGCGTCGAACACGACCAACCAGCATATCAGTCCACTCTCCATGATCCCAGAGGGAATGTGTCCATTGTACAAAAAGTATGTTGACTTCGTACGGTCACGGGCTGATGATTGCCCCGATTGGTTTTCCACCGCGGTCCTAGCGGGCGAAACAGGTACGGTACTGGAGCGTCCTGGCGACGACAGGATATTGAATTGTATGGTACTGTATCATATAGCACAGTACTATATAGTATAGTTAGTGTATTAACAGGATCCTATCGCACGTACAGGACCCCGAGCCGCAGATTGCTCGTGTAGTGCTTGCTTTCTCACAGGGCTGAGCCACCCACCACCTCCCGTTCGGGCCCGACGGTGGGAAGTGTGATAATGCGATGAATCTCGCCGCCAGCCAGGAACCGGTTCTCCCACGTCCTGAACACGTATCACATCTCACGCAGAATAGATGAATCCATCTCTCGTTATGATCACGGATGCGACAGTTCGTCGGCAGCAGGGAGTAATAAGGGGGCGCGGTGCCAAAACAATGATGCATCCAGAGCCGCTTTCCGACCCCATCCTCACCGAGTACCCAACTTGGCCGTCCGGCGACCTCACCGCAGTCAACGGGACTCTTTCGCACGTTACGAAGTATGTACAGGAACTTGGTTGGAGTTTCATTACTCTAACCGCAGTCGATACTAAATTCAATTCACTCACCCACTCAGTCACTCACTTACTCCGTCGGCCCCGCTCCGCTCCCTTGCGACATACATCATGGATATCATGGATATCTTGGGAAGCAGCATGGACAACAAGGAACAGACTGTATGCACCAGCATTGTGGTCGCCAGATTAAGGTTCTCATGATCAGAGTCAGAGTCAGAGTCAGCAGAGCCCGCCACCGATCATCCAGCGACGAGCACCAAAATACAGTAGGGCTGGGGTGGTGGGATAGCTTGTCCAGGACTCAGACTGTGCAGTACAGTTGAGTCGCACAGCCAAGTCCGAATGGATGGATGTACAGTATAGGACAGGACAGTATGCTCATTCGTTAGCTCTGCTTTCCCGTGACTCTTCGAGTATGCGTCCATCGTTTTCCCACATGCCACCTGGGCGAATCGGTTGCGTCCCTTTTCGTCCCCAGGGGTGACTCAGACCCCAGAGTCAATGCAAGCAAGAGAGGTGTAGCGGGGCTTTAGGAATAGATGATGGGAACTGGTGGCATCAATCAACGGTTTTTGCATCGGGAACTTACCAATACCTGATCGAACTCCTGAATATGCGCAATACACCCCACGTCCACGCCCGGTCACCCTCTAGGACTTCGAGTCCTACTGAACCAATCTTCATCAATTGTAGCGAATGATGGTTGTGTACCATAAGTAACATAAAGTGGAGCGGGGAAGCTATTACTTTTGCGGTAAATTACTAATCCTGGATCACGTATGTAAGCAGATCTCGGCTCGGCTTCTTCTATTCAGTCAGTTTTCATACTTTTACTAGACTTACATGGCATTGTTTAACAGAGCACTGTCTTTGTTCTTAATATACATCCATATTGCGAATCGGGTCTGTATTTAGCTGGCACATATTCCCATATGATCTTTTGCCTATGAAATGTAAGAATACAACTATTCCAAGATTTTTGGCCAATGAAAAGTAATAAATACAATAATTCCAAAGATCTTTTGCGCATCAAACCCAATACACACTCTCTGCATTCAAACTTAAACACGATACAGCGTTTCATGCGCTTCCCAGGCTATGGCCGCCAAACTCCCTATTTCCACTCCCGTCCTACTCCGCATTGCTTCGAATCATTATATTGAACCTGTTTTGCAATCTCAAATACGGGTTCCCATAGCGCATTGAGGAAATCACCTGGTGAGTTGTACTTGTGAAGGGAGGAGAATTTGGGATTGCGTATGAAAAAGCTGGTTGATATGAAATTTAGGAGAACATTAGAAGTCAAAGAATTAATTGCCTCTACCGTACTTTAGAGAAGGCATAGCATTCACAAAAGAGATATCCATTACTTTTTACCGCAATATCTGATTTATCTAGACTTTAGTGTATTTTGTTGATATGTGTTGGCTGTAAACCCCTACATACCAAATCTACGAGTCTTGATTCAAGCTCAATATTTCCAACCAGATCTGAACACCCCACCAGCTTATTTCTTCAAATACACCATACCCCATATCAGAAATATGTATCTGGGTGTAACCCACGCGTTAACAACCGGTGACCAAACTCCCGGCAGCATCGCCACAAACACCTCCCATGCATGATGTTATGATACATATGTTTTCAAGCCCCCTTTCATACACACACACACACTACCCGCACCGCTGTCGCCAGGACCACATTTAACCATTTACAAACCACCAACCCATTTATTTATTTTTAAAGGGAAAAAAACCCCCCCCCCCTCAGCTCCCTAAAAGCAGCACGCCAGAACCGTAACTGCACAAGCGAGGCGCGGGATTCACACCTTCGTACCTCCCGCCAATAGCAACGGCGCGCGCGGGACGTACGCAGGGGTGGGTGTGAAAAGACGCATATTAAGGAAAACGTGTATGTGTATGCGATCATTTTTGAGGGCGCAGCACACGGGGCGGTGAAAGGAGAACCGGGTCCGGCGAAGGCATTTTTCGTGTCGGTCGCAGGCAAATGTTGACGACATCTGGGAAGGGGGTCAGATGCCTTTCTTCCAGGGTCGCCATGCGTTGCTTTTGACAGCGCGCGGGCGCAGCTGTTAGATGCTGGTGGTGGTGGTGGTGATCTCGAAGGCGGAGGCTTTATTCACATGAGAAAACTAGTTATGGCTAGTTAGATATACATAAGTCTGAAGTTCAAAGTCTAACTAGTTGGGTCAACTTCTTTCCCCAAATTGGTTATTCTCCTGAGCAGCACGTGATCTAAGCTCAGCCAATAACTTAGTTCTTTGATCGATATCCATCTGATTGAAGGCACTTCTCTTGTCGAAAATGTCTTGTGGACGATATCTCGGGGAAAATGATTCCTTTAAAACAAAAAGTGTTTACTGCCAGACCATCAATTGATTGGATGACCGTCCCCTCTGCTCAGAGCTGGTCCATCAGAGTTTGAAACCTCGCTTATTCACAACCTCGCATCGACGACCAAGCATTCCCTCTCTGTGCTCAATCGATTCAGGGCCGGAAAACCTATCAATGCTTGATTGCCCATTTTTATAAACTATCTAGTGTTCTTGAAGCGTATAGGATTGGCAGTATTATTTGAATAAGATGATGTTTGAAACATTTATAAGCTATCCACATATAATCGCCTCTCCTTTATTTGGTGATGCTTGTCTCTCAAGTGCATCTAGCTGTATATGGTCAGAGAGCAACTCCTTTCCTTTTAGATGGTGAACGTCAAACGTATTCTCATTTTCGTTTCCTCTCTCTTCCAGTCCGTAGGATCTTCAAAAAAACATTCAATCATTCTCGTTGTCGTACTGTTGAGCAGCTCCGGCACATCCACGTTCTTTTTATTCTACTTCTCCATTACCATTTACAGCCAAATTCTTCTGCTTCCTACTTCATTACCTCTCTGCTTTGTTCGTTATTGGCATTATTAAATTTACGTTACCATCACAGAGATAAAATTGCCGTTGTTTATCGCTGAGTGGTCAAAATTATCCAGGTCTTTGTTGGTTCAAGTCACGAACAGAAGGAATACAAAGGACATTCAGAGGTGGAACAATCACTTTGAAAATTAAAGAACGTGTGGATTGAGTCAGGAACTACTCGCTGGCCCCGGTCTAAGCACATAAATATTTCCGAAAGTCCATGCTCTGGAACTTTACACACCAAACCAACAAACTCTTCACTTAGAAGATTCCTCAAAGCCAAGCAAAATACTTTCACTTTCTACATTACGCAAAACATAAAACATGTATACCATCATCATCAAAACACTCACCATCCTCTGCCTCACCGCATCAGGCCTTGCACTTCCCTCTCCCATCCCTACGGACATCAAACGAGCTGATGTCCTCTCGGCAACCGCCATCCTCGAAGCCATCGCGCCAAACTCCAAATCCTGCGACGGCGCCCCCGTCCCAGACGAATGCCGCACCGCCGCGCAAGCCGCCGGCTTCCTCCCACAAGCCTTCCAGGCCTACAGTATCTACGACCCGGCCGCCATCGCCGCCGTGCTGTCGCTCGTCGCCTTCGAGTCCGGCGACTTCAAGTACAACATCAACCACTTCCCCGGCACGCCGGGCCAGGGCACACGCAACATGCAGATGGCACAGTACAACCTTGCCTACGCGCTCGAGGTGCAGCCCGACGCCGTGCGGAAGATCACCACCGCGACGAGCGTCGACGGCCTGTCGCCCGAGCAGCGCAATGCGATCCGAGACATCGTCACAACGGATGAGTACACGTGGGCCAGCGGTGCGTGGTTCTTCGTTAGGTATTGTAAAGATGCCCAAGAGGCGCTACTGAAGAGCCCGAGTGAGGGGTATGCGAAGTATATGCAGTGTGTTGGCACCACGATGACGGACGAGAGGCAGGCGTATTGGACTCGTGCTGCTGCTGCCCTTAATGTGAAAACTTAGTGTTGCCTCCTTGCAGCGGCTCTCTTTCAACAATATCCAGTTAGGGAATAGCTCTGACGGAAAGTGTTAGAGCAGGAGTGAAATGATAGAGTTGGGGTTGTAGCATGATAACAAGCATGGCATTTTTATTTCTAGCTAATTGTATATACTTTAACCAAACCGCAAAAATGCAGTTTAATCGTCACAATGGCCTTCCATCTTACAAAGTCAGTTTCCGAAAATCATACATTCCCTCCTTTCCTTTGCTAAATCCAAAAGGCACCTGTTACTTGTTGTCGTTGCTAAGTGGGAAGATGCAAGAGGACTCGCTTATTTTAGGTCAGAAAAGGAGGCAAGTCAAAGCTTATCCACATCTAACACGTTGTAGTCGACAACTAAAGTAATCGGTGCGTTCTAATTATTCTTTGAACCACCACTGACCGCGATACCGCGCCATTCATAACTGACTCCTTCCGTGTCCTAAGGAAATCCCAGTTTCAAACATCAAGTAGAAGCTTCGCACCACGCCCAAGCCTATCAACATAATTCAGCACTACAAATACGTTCCAAACACCCTGAACGGGCAAGATAAGTGTGAATTCAAGGGGAGCCGGCAAAAATCTACCGGTGTTTTTACTGAATAGCAGTCGGATCTCTAGAAATAAAACTCACATACTTACACGTGTCTAGAGAGAATGAGCGCTGCGATTGATTGAGATAAGTTTTTTTATTTTGTTGATATGGTCTGCCACGCGGCGGCTTCATTCCACTTTGAAAAGAAAGAACGCCCCTATCCTTACAGTGATATGCATACACCCGTTATCGTCAGCCAAAGTTTCTCCGATGTCTTTATGAAGATCACGAACTACCCTCATACGGGACCCCAATTATTTGCTACAACCATGGCATCTAAGATGCCTCTCTTGAGGAAACCAACCTTTTGGTCCCGCTCCCTAATCTGCTGCTGCAGATCTAGATACCTTTGTTTCCACGACATCTCGCTATCATGGTCCAGCGCCAGGTTCTCGGCAACCATCTGATTCTTTTCGGGCTCTGATTCAACTGTCGCCCTGATCGTGAAGTCTCCTTCGATACTCCCAAACCGCATCTTCCAATGGCATTGGTAATCAGTCCTCCCTACTCCATCCAACCGCGTCATCCTAAGTCGAGTCATCAACGGCCCGCCCGCAAGCGCTGATAAGTTAATCAAGAAAGCCTCGGTGGAACTTGACTCTGATTGTAGGTTCTTAACTACTTGTTTACAAATTTTGGCGGCTTCGTCGATAGAGCATCGCGGTATGGACAGGGAGGAGGTGTCGTACCATTCTGCAGCTAGAATTTCGGATATGAAGTGTGATTCGAGTGCATCTACGTTGGTGCGGTCTGCGTCTTCATTTTGACGAAAGGTGATGTTTACGAAATGTTGGAAATTAGATTCTTGGTCGGCGGTAGAAGGGGTCGTAAAGTATTCCATCATGGGAGTGAAGTTTTGCGCAGCTTGCTGGTTGATCTCATTTGATTGGGGGAGAGAGTTCAAGTGGTGTGTGTGTGAAGGATCCGTCATGGTGTCATTGCAGAGATTTGTGTCTCCTTGTCCATTGACCAACACCACGGGAGGGGGCGTGGCAAGTCTAACGGCACCGCCTTCTCGTTGGGGAACTTGTAAAGACAAACGACTTGGTCGGCCGTTTTGTGTTGTTGTTATGTTGGGCGGAGGGGGTGGGGGAGCGTTCATGTCTGGTGGGAAGAAATGCGGAATGCCTGAGTTTCCAACGGCTGGAGTTGATGTAGATGAATTGTCATGTAGATTGATTGTTGGTACATCTCTACTTCCTGGATTAGCTGGAAATGTAGAAAATGGACCATCAGTAACGTTTCTATTGGTTGGAGGTCGACCTCGAAGCTTGCCCGTAGACGAGCTTCCATTACTTGGCCATGCCGATGATACGGCCGGTCCATGTCTACGGCGCACTCGAGGCTTGTTTGGCGTAATAGCGGAGCGAGAGCCATCGTTCCACATATCCATTCGATTCGAAGGTGTAATTGCTGAGCGAGGATATGCCGACATGGGAGTTTGTGCTTCTTCCGGATGCGTCCAACGAAAGTTGTCCAAGGATGGCGGTGCTCTAATATCTGCTGCTGACCATGGAACTGTTCTGTCATTAAAGCTCTGACTGAAACCCGGATGCGCTGTTGCTGGTGTATCGCCAATCATGGATTCTCTAGCCAGCATGAAATCCTCCGAGCCGATTGGTGAGTCGATACGACGACGCTGAGATGGCGACTTGGCTGAATCAATATCATCATCTCTATCTTCAGCTTTCCGCCGTCCTCGCTTTGGTCTTGTTTCCGGCAATAAAGCACGGAGGGCCAAATCTTCTTCGGCCGGTACTCCGTCCCGACCAAATTCGGACGTGGGCTCATTGATGGATGGTACTTGAGTCCAATATCCGTGAGCCTTGTTTAGAAGATACTCAAAAAATGCATCAACGTGCATGGCATGCAACCATCTCTGCATCAAGTTAGCTTGCCATATATTATTATCAGAGCATTTGACTGACCTTGAGCCTCACAGCATACTGCTGCACTTTCTGGGCACTTTGTCCCTTGTCGAGCGCTGGAGGTTCAACACCTAGATCTATTGCAAGTTGTGCCCAAGTCTTAATTTCCTTTTGCTCCAACTTCCGAATCAGCTCAAATAACTTGAAAGTGCTAAATGTCTTCCCATCACTTTTCGGTGGTGCTCTAAATATCTTCCTTAATTCACTAGTGTCTGTATCCGCAGCCACGCTGGGATTGCAGTACATGATAAATGTGACATATGCATCGTCAAAATTCCGATCAGTGACCTCGCGTGTCGGTAACCTTCGATGCTCTTGACGGCCCGCAGGACTTGAATTCATCGACCGATTCGGCCGTGATGATAAATTCTGTGCTTGAATAGTTCCCGTTACAGACTGCTCGTTATGGGAATGAACTTGTCCCGTTTCTAGCATTTGGGTAGGAGGATAACTCCGCTCTAAAGGAGCCTTGCTCCCTTCGGAAATGATTCCTGGTTGGTGAAGCGCTGGAGGCATATTCAGCCAGACAGCATGAAGCAGTTACCACTGATCCTAATTTAGCGAGCTTCAGAATATAAACATCCGCTTTCACAACCCCAGAAACCTTCTTTCAAGAATATGACTGGAAATTGAGGTTGCCATGTGAAAACTGCCGTCTAATGTTTTCCGTGCAGCTAGTGCCCACCGCGTCTTGGATTCCCGTCAAAGATTCACGTCACAGGAGCAGGATGAAATTGCGAGTTATCGCTCGGTTATGCGAAGGTCAAATAGGGGTTTGGGGTTTTGATAGCTAATTGAGGGCATTTCGAAGAATGAAATGTGGACGTTCTCTCCACGAGACAATTTAAGAGGTGGGGATGCCTTACTAATCACGGATAATTATAGATCGATCCCTGGTGTCCTCAGGCAGAAACAAACAGGTGATGGTTGAAAGCCATCTTTTACTGGGGAAAATGCACGTATTTTGGTGGATGTTTGAATATTCTGGCTCTATGTACATAGGCACCAGTCAAATAGTATTTGGAAACCAGCACCTGATTGAATTAATAAGTTTGGAGATATCGCTCTGCAGACATAGGAAAGTGAGTTGTCGAGTCCTGCATTCCCTTGTCATTTCTCCGCATTCTGCTAGGGTGTCGTGTTTCTTCAGGGGTTCCTGGTTACCGAGGCTTTTCGGGACTGAATGATTTGGGTTCATGCATTATTGCCGTCACGTTCATGAATGAACACATTAAAGTCTAAACCTCCCACCACTCCCTGGACAACAATACCGTCTACTATACACCCATCAACTACCAACTATTTACTACACCATAACTATGGCATCCTCAACCACAGCACAGCAGTCCGACAACATTGCCCATGCCATCAGTGGGGCAGGAGGAGGCATCCTTTCCATGGCCTTGACGTGAATATCCTCTCTTGCACATCTCCGTACCACTCACTAATCGGTCTCGCAGATATCCTCTGATAACCCTCTCTACCCGCGCGCAAGTCGAATCCAAACGCGCAGACTCCGGCTTCCTTGATGCTGTTAGGAGAATCATCGCCAGAGAAGGCATCACAGGTCTCTACGCCGGTCTAGATTCTGCCCTCTTCGGCATCAGCGTTACCAACTTCGTTTATTACTACTGGTACGAATGGACGCGTTCTTTCTTTGAACGGGCTGCTATAAGAACTGGTCGTGCGTCTAAGAAATTGACGACGGTGGAATCGATGATTGCTGGTGCCATCGCCGGGTCGGCAACAGTATTACTCACGAATCCGATCTGGGTTGTGAACACACGAATGACCACGAGAAAGCGCAATGTGGACAGTGATGAGGGTCTTTTGCCTGGGGCAAAGCCAAAGAAGGAACCTACCACTATTGGAACTCTGCTTGCGTTGATTAAGGACGAGGGACCACAGGCCTTGTTTTCTGGGGTCATGCCGGCTTTGGTATTGGTTGCCAATCCTATTTTACAATACACGATATTTGAACAGTTGAAGAACTCGTTAGAAAAGAAGAAGCGCATTACACCGACTGTGGCGTTCATGTTGGGTGCTTTGGGTAAATTGTTTGCTACGAGCATCACTTACCCTTATATCACGGTCAAAAGCCGTATGCATGTTGCGGGTCGAGACTCGAAGAGGGAGAGTATGCTAGATGGCATGAGGAAGATTGTCAAGGAGGAGGGATATGTTGGCTTTTACAAAGGTGAGTTCTTTATGTTATTGGATTCGACAGGAAATCATTACTAACCACTATTTTAGGCATCGGACCAAAGGTCACACAAAGTGTATTGACCGCTGCCTTCTTATTTGCCTTTAAGGATGTTCTCTATGAACAAACAATCAAATTGCGAAGAAAGTTGCCGGTTAAGGCTTAGACAGTCACTTGATCTATAGATTCGAGGTACTCGACTCGAGTACCTACACGCATTCCAACGGATTTCATTTTGATACCCGGCCATAGAGTTGTATAATAATGACGATGTAGGCACTAAACATGGGAAAAGGAGAGCAGGAAGGGGCAGGTGGGCTGGATATTAGCAAGACCCAATCTCAATTTGGATCTGAGGTCCCCAACTCAAGACTGGAGTGGGATTATGTACAATGCCTATAAATGGCACGTTTCGCTTCCTGACTTGATAGCATGAGAATGTATTATTTAAAGACCTTGTCGACTCCCAATGACTAGAATTGTATTCAGCTCTGGTTTTGTCGCAAGTCGTAGATCCGGACAATAGTACTCTGCAGCATTCTCGGCGTGACCATTGTGGACATGTCACGCTCTTAGTATAACATACTCATGCATAAGCACATATTATGGATAAAGGATTTCTCAGACATGGAACAAATCGTCAAGAGAAACAAGCACCGAGAGACTCGGGTGACAACCTTCGCATGATCCTTCATGCCTAAGCTAACATTTCAAGGGTGTAAATTGGCGATATGTTGATGAATACTAGTGTCGACTGAGAACATAACAATTCAACAAATATGTTTCTTTACATAGGCTTTTGGGAACAATAATTTGCGGCTTCTTGCAATCTCTCCTTGTAGCCCGCAAATTTAGTATCTTGATCTTTAAGAGATGAAGAACGGAGGGGATTTCATGTTTAAGATAAATGCGTATTCTCTTACTGAACGGATACAAATTGAATGGGAAGAGGAATTAAGCCTTTTTGGGATGGGGGAATTTAGTTTGTAGCTGCATATGCTCATCTGACGTAAATGACACCCGTGAAGGAAATTACCGAGCAGAGGAATATCACATCAGCTCGGTACTCTCTCTCCATCTCACGCATGAAATGTGACCTATTCACTGAACAATAAATACAACTTTGTCAATTTGTCGCAAGTCGCATTTAATTACCTTGCAGATTTGAGATCACATCAGATCTGATCTGGTCTTGGCTGCACGATGAGCATGAGCTTACCTTACCATACAGCTTAATCTTACCTCTGGTGTAACTGCAGCTCGCAAGCATTTCCAAATGGTAAAGCTTCTTTGATAGAGTTTTGTTGCAAGTCGCAGGTAATTACCGTACAGATTTGGTAGCTAGATCAGATCTCGTCTCACACAGGTACCAATCGTGGGTTAGATCTGAGTCTGACGTCCCATCTATGGCACAAACTGGTCAAGGTCTCTCAACCTAAAGATAGGTCACCAGAAAGCTATAGATAGAATCAGGACTCAGGTACAGGCAAGTTTATCATAGGTCTAGAAGTACCTCGCATGCTGTTACAATCTGAACCCGTTGATGTAAGTCGTATCTATCAAGCTGTTCTAAAATCGCCACAATCTTGGTGGCAATATTCTTGCATATCTCACAATAAACATAATGCTCGATAAGCCAGCGGCTTGCTTACAAGAACAATGAAGTTGCAAAGAGAAAGGCTATATTGCTTTAGGCGTCTGACACTGCCGTCATCGATGGATTCTGTCCGAAGCCGGAGCTTGTATACAGAGCTCAAAAGATACGATTGTGCCCAAACTTGGTGGGCTTAACTTGCCATATGGTAACTTGTATTGGGATTATCCGGTGTTGATTGCTATCTGTGAAGCAGAAGTTATACTGGAATTGCTCATTACCTACGACTAGTTTTGACCCGCTAAGTAAAATTGCTCTTTTTCCTATCCATAACCTCCCCATATTTTTGTTTGCAGACAAGGTGAAAATTCGGAGAACTGCTATAGCCGTTGATCCTTAAGGGGCAATCATTGTCCAGCCTATGAAAATGACAAGCTCACAGAGAGACAATTTTGTTGCAAATCGTACAAGTCATCGTAGAATTCCTTTGCATGAAACCCGTCCATCCTCCGTGCCACACGTCTTCATTTTTAGTAATTCAATTCGGTGTATTTGTTTAATGCTAGTTGTGAGGGAAATTCCTTTCGGGGTTCTGAGTTAGCACAGCCGGTGCTTACGATCGAAGTAGGAATGCATGATGGTGGCTCTTCTCTCACTCACACACTTCCTGCTAATACGCCTTTACGGCTTACTGAATCAGGTAGAAATCTTATGAAGCGCCAAGATAGCGTCACCACCGATGATGGATATGGATTCCTGAAGTTTTCTTCAGTATCTTTGGAAAATTCTTAAAAACATATACTATATTAGAGATCTACCATGTGGAATGCTTAACCTTTTAGCAGTGCGTATGCGTAGAATCAGCTGGCCAATAAGCGTGTGGTTTGGCGTGTGGCTTCCTTCAAATCTTCATATGGATTGCTGATTCTGTATTATTCATATCCAATCTCTGTGGCTTGCGAAGGGTTTTAGTGTAAACCAAAATTTTGTTAAAAGACCTCTGCATGAAGAAAAGTTAATCTTAATTGTACCGATTCTCTCCCACCTTGTCTACACAAAAACATGATTTGACTAAAGGGTTTATTGAGTAACCACAAAGAATTAGAAGGCTACCTTTCTGTGACCAATAATTGTGACCCTGTGAACTTTACTGCATGTCGTACACCATCAGTAGACGGTCGCTGAATACCCATAGGTGAGATTTCCTCTCCACACGGATAGACGGTTACGTAGCAATCCTTGGGCACTTGCAGATATTCCCAGCTTGCGAACAAAGAACTGCGAAAAAGACCTTTGCATGATGGTGGGTTCACTGCAGGACAAATCCGATAAGCATCGTGTAAAATGTGGTGACTTCCTATGCACTCGAACATTTTTGATACATCAGGTCCCAACCTAACTTGCTGAGTATGCTAGATCAGAGAGAGACACCAGAAGTTGGATTGTAGAAGATTTTTGGCTGGATTTGTTGCATCCCAACATAGCTAGGTTGTGCTCCTTGGACGCTAGCGGTGAGCTCGTAAGTGAATCCATATTTTTAATATCTCACGTAACTAATGTTTAGCGAGTGAGCCATAAGAGGATCAAGTGACTGTAATGCTATCATATTTCAAATCTGCAACATACTGGCGGGTATGACGCTAGCACATAGCAAGATACACAATGACTACGATCATGATGAGCATCTGGCACCTGTTATTCAGTGGATAAGAGTTTTCAATTTACCGCTCTCAATTGAACTGGATACTTCAAAGATCTCAATTCCACAACATCCGGAACCAATCTAGTGATTGAGTACACATGTATGTCAACACCATACGAAAGTTGCTACCCGCCTGTCACGATTGAGAGCCCTTTTAGGCTAGGCCGGCCACACCTCAAACCAGGTATCTGCATCCATAAGCAACGTGCTTCCTCCCAGATGTCCAGTCATGACCTCACATATACCAAATAGCCTATACGTGTAATTTTTTCGTTGGAAATGGCGGGTTTGTTGCACGTCGCACTTTTCCGTGAAATATCTCTGCATATGCTTGATGCTACCATGTGCCTGTTGTGGAGACAATGGACGACCCCTAGTTGTGAGGCTTGTTCCAAAAAATGGCCTTATCGCCCCAGGTCTAGTAATACGGTGAAATTACAATCTTCTTGGTGTCAGCCCATAAGTACAGTGGCGTAGGCCTTGATCTTTGATGTGGATATTTGAGACTTAAAACACTTCAACTTTATATTCTATTCATGATTTTTAAAGGAGTACTTACACGGCTAACTTACTCCACATCTCAGAATCGTAGGAAAGATGGTCGACAAGATTATCCTCACTGTGAAATTACTTCGGTACGGAATGCGGCTCCGCATCTGAAAGTCAGGCAAGCTGACATCAATATGGGCCCTCGTAACATGTTCTCAGAATTACCGTGCAGCATTCGGGTCGTGCTGACCATACGTGACCCACACAATTCTAAGCACTACCATATATTGGCCATGTATTTTCTATGCTCTGCAGATTAAAAAGGTTTATTTATTAGCTCGGCGTTCATTATGTGGTATCTCTACTATGAGCGTCAGCTGAGTATTTATTTAAGAACTATATACTGTTTTACCTTATTTCAGCGTGTGAATGGTATAGCATGGTGTTGATTTTGAGTGCTGACTATGGACCCTCGGTCCAATTCGAGCCTGAAGTATTTGCGAGTTATTTCCCCGTCGCCTCAATCCAGGCTTCTACCGTACCAGTATCTCCCAGTCTATACATATAAAGACAAATGCATGCATTTTCTTGTTGGGGAATACAGCAAACCAAACAGTGTCTTTTCAAAGAGGTTGCTAGTATCCACACAATGATCCTCATGCACAATAAGTCCGGTGACCCGCCTCATCCTTGAATCCAAAAGTCTTGCTCTGAATCTGTAGCCACTGACCAATGAGCCGAGCCTTGCAAAGACATCTGAACATCGCATGTGTGGTTGACATAACTTATTGGTAGTGTCATTAGTGTTGTGGAAGGTCGTCACAATCCTGGCATTAAAATGCCCTTGCATTCTATCAATAGCTTGGCCAAATTAACCGAGAGGAGATCTCCTCTATGCGGCTCAGATTTTGTGCAGTTCCAGTGGCTCTCACTCAAAAACGCTAAGGATTTATGGCCTAGCAGACGCTTCAGAAGACTATTGCTTCAAAATGTAGTCTAGTGTGGTATCGGAAGAGCCAATTTTGATCCTAAAGGCGTAAATATACAGCACCAGCTTACACGATTATCGGGCATGTGTTTAGTAGTTCGTAAATTTCGAAATTATCGGGCAATAATAATCTAGACGTACTCACCTGGTGAGTTGTTTCCATAATATATAGTCTATAGTTTACTCTATTTGTCGAGAATGCTGTAAAAATTTACAACTAAGAAGCACATTTGAACTTGGGTAGAATCCAGAAGAGTCCCGGACGTGATTGGACGATAAGTTTGGCGTACATGAAAGTCAAGAGACTAAGAATATGATACAAGGAAAGAACAAGATGTACAGCAACAAAGTTACCAACTCTACAGACGCCGCCCGAGCTTTAGAATCTCAACATCGAGGTAACCTAAGGATGTTGTGAGTGGCTAATTCTATTTTGAGAAGTTCTAGGTTGAATAGAATCTCCCAGAGGCAACTTGAATCATCCAGTTTTGTTGTCATGCTGATTCTTGATACAAATATTGACACAGAGCCACAGATCTAGAAAGCCTTCAGTGCCCGGTAGATAAATTGTTTCTCGAGGGTCCAAAGATGTAAAACAATGTATTAGCGAGAGCCAAAAGTGGACTGGCTATAAGCGAGCCCTTTGGTAAGCGAGCTATCTTGGAAGCAATATGGCTAATCTTTCTGCGCCTGTGCTACATTCCCAAACACTATAATCGGATGCAGATTCATTTGCAAGGTGCTTCTATCAGAAAACAAAATTGCTTTGAGCTTCTATATTGAAGAAGATGGCTCAATTTCTTGTCATTTTCACAGATGATTTAGACCTTGCTAGCGGAGGGTGTTTCCTGGCGAGTATTTACGCCGCTTAGACGAATTGCAGGTAGAACAAGAATGTGCCTCCTAGTTCTGACTAAATTTGATCGTTTGTTACTTTCTTGCTCCAACATTATTCCTAGATTATTTCAACTTGGTGTTTCGTTATTATACAATAGTGATGATTTTGATTGCTAATGGAAGCGGATATCTATTCAAGCCAACTAACGCCGTTAACACCGAACCTGATATTCTTCAGCGATTACCAACAATCCTCAGATTATTCATTAGTGATATAGGCATTCTCAGTAATACTCATATGAAGCTGGATGAAGGAGCTTCGTTCGTCTTTGTCAGCGAATATAATCAGTAGTGGGAGCCGTCTGTGCAATGAGCTGTGTGTATGGCGTAAGCTTCTTGGTAATCACAATATTGAGGACCAGTACTTTGTGGTATACCGGCGACATGTGTTATGGATTGTTGCTCTAGCTATAAATGACCAAATTCTTCTGAGAGATATTAGACATCAATTGATCACTAACTCTTGCTAATAAAAAATCTATCATATCAAACCTTCACGAAAGTCGGGATGTCATCTAACATTGTTCTAATTCTTGGTGCTGGACAAAATATCGGCAAAAGCCTTATTCAGAAATTCGGCAGCAACGGTTTCAAAGTAGCTATTGCTTCAAGAACACTTTACCCACCTCTCGTCGAAGCAGCCGATGTGAGTGTCCAAGTCGATTTCACCAATCCATCTAGCGTCAAGTCTGTCTTTTCCCAAGTCGCTGCCAAAATCGGTACTCCAAATGTCGTCATTTATAACGGTAGGTTGAACTTAATGGTGTATGCTTGCTACTGAAGTTGATACTGATTTAATCACAGCGGCTGCATCTACCTTGGTTCGCGAAAATCCTCTCTCAAACCCTCTTTCAAAATTTGAGGCGGATTTGGCAGTGAACGTTAGCAGTGTATACGCCGCTGCACAAGAGGCGGTCGCCGGGTTTGATAGTCTTCCAAAGGAGGCATTAAAGCACTTTATCTTAACCGGAAATCGAACGAATATCGAACCAATTCCTGTACTACTTACTTTAACTGTTGGTAAAAGTGCTGGAGCAAGCTTGATTTGGTCTTCTTCGTTGTCCTATAAAAATGCGGGCTACCAGTAAGTTGCTTAGTCTCTTCGCTTGGCTAGAATGCATAACTCAGCAGTGACCTACAGGTTCTACTATGCTGATGAGAGGAACCCTGATGGTTCATCGGTCGGTGGCGCTATCAATGGTGATGCTGCTGCGGCATTCTACCCCGAGCTGGTACAGAAAAAGGAGCAAGGACCATGGCTTCAAACATTTGTTGCTGGTCAAGGCTATGTTGATTTTCAAAAATAACGTAGAGTGGCTTCCTAGTAGGTATTTGTCATGTGCCTAGCAGAGACATTAAACGTTTGTGCAAACATCTGGCAGGTCTCCATGGACTATGTTCTGTGCCCCACATACTGCTCGACACGTGGAAATCTACGAGAGTGGTCTCACTAAGGTCGCAAGTAGATTGTTTCTAGTACGTGCTGATAATGAGAAATACTAAAATCCATCCTTCAATGACCCTCCTTGTGCCTCCACTCTGTTGTCGTCAAGTATTAGGGACTCACTCTAATAAGTAGTAGCAATTCACTTCAAATGACTAAGTGCTGGAGCTATTTTTTCAAGCTTACAATGAGAGTAGTAATATAGTATAGGAGACTCAACAAATATGGCATGAACTTGCTGAGTTGTTCAGCACAGGCCACTATCTGCCACCAACTTATAAAGTATGAAATGATCTAAGAAACTAGCAGTGGATGAGTCGGTTGAATCGCGGTGTTTGGACATTGTTTCTCTCCCGTATATAAATCCACTCAGATACTTCCGCGGCAAGGTTCCCTTACATATGATTTAGATTCCCTTCATACCTTGTCACTGATCTCCTCAGTTCAGCTTCCTGCTAAATGCGAGGAGTACGATATTACCTTACGCCGCGGATACTGTTAGGTCACAATATGGTGAATCACAATCTCAAGAAGACTCAAATGAACCTCAAATTCCAGAAGGATATGCTTGGGTGGCAAGCATACTCTGAATTGAATGAAAGAGCCGATATATCGGGTCAGGATCATGGTAAATGTTGATGTTTCGGGCAAGTTTCAGAGAGTACTGAGCCAATCGCACGTAAATAGAAGACTCGGGTTCCCGCCACCAGGTTTTCCGCGTCTCAACTACCTTGCAAATCAGGGGGGTAAAGACGTTTCATCTGTTGAATCCACTTCGGAATTCACCCGAACTTCAAGGTTAAGCGAGTGGCTTGCTGTTCCTCCCATATCCTACTCTATAGCAGCTGTCTTTTTCCTAAGCAGCTGTACTGCAATTTCATACTATTCGCCTTGGAAATAAGCTAATTTCCAAGTATTATGGTCTTTCTGGCTTTGACAATTCAAGGGTCTAATCCAACGTCATCAGTCTTCATGCTTTGACGAGTATCTGAATTTGTTCTTGTCACCATAGAATTAGGAATCAATTACATTTGAGTCTATGTTTCTGCGAGTAGTAAAATGTACGTAATAAAGTACATCACACAAGATCAGGCTCTTTGAGACGCACTATCACCGTGACGAACCCTCTGTACATGGAGAAAGTTAAAACATGAGACAGATGCCAGGTACGTGCAGGGGAAAAGCGGCTCAGGCTGCAGATACCACTTGGCAATTGTCAAACCCCAGATTCTCTCCATCACAACCCTCAATCTCCAGATCGCTCTTTCTAAGTCTATTCTCTTCCAAAATCAAGTCTGTATTAAAAGTAAGCTTGCTACGGAAGAATGATGCAGGAAAATGTTGGTGTTCAGTTGAAATTTGCAAGTCACAGTATATAGCTCAAAGTCTCTCGATCACTCAGATCTGGCGAAAGGCATCGAGGTCTTTCATGCAACAAGTCGCTCCAGATTTTGGGAACTCAGCTTGCCCAATCAAGTCATGAAAGATTTCCGTAGTTCTTCAGTAATGACCTAAAGTAGCAAGGTCGCCTGCTGATCTTAGCATGATAGTTGTGGTACACAAGGCAAGAGATCCTCCTAGCCCTGGGGGAATGTGCGATCACCGTTTCATCTGGAAATGTGACATCAGCATTAGAACCTGTCAAGACTGGCACTCGCCCCTGATTCACAATCCCTCTCTTTCGTTGTGTCAAGCTTTTGTCACCATCTTGCTCCATCTTGCAAGATCCATGAGCAGAATACATCCTCCACACGCTTTCACCACCTCACCCCGCTCAACTTCCATTCAATACCTCCCATTCTGTTGCGAATTACTTCAATCGGTCCGGCTGGATCGGACTTTTGTTATGTGTTAAATATGGAGCGAGTTTCTTTTCTAGTGTTGTTGCTGGTCACAGTTACACTCGGTGCGCCGTTGATCTCGGTGCTGCAACAAATCGACAATCTCAGTGTGCTCAACTCTCATATCGCCAATTCAACCAATCTTACAAACCTTCTTACAACCGCCGATAATTTTACCTTGTTGGCACCATCGAATGATGCATTCAATAAGTGGTTAGGACAGGGTGGGGCTGTAGTGACGGAAGCAGAGATTGAAGAGACGTTGCTATACCACTTATTACATGGAGGATTTCCAACAATTGGTATCACATCTAGGCCTCAATTCGCGTCTAGCAATTTACCAAATGGAATTGCAGCCAATGTTACTGGTGGACAGGTGGTGGAAGTTGTAGCAGATACTAATGGAATTCCTCAAATATTATCAGCAAACAAGACGATCTCGACTATTACCGCTCCAGTAAGATATTATAGGATTGAAATAACATCGAGTGGCAAACTGACTTCAAACTAGGACATACTATGCACTGGAGGAATTGTACATATCATTGACAGTGTTCTTCGGATTCCCAAATCCATTCCCCGATTAGCACAGGAAGCTCAGTTAAGAGTAACCGTTGCACTTCTCGAAAAGGGTGGCTTCTTAGCAACTTCAAATGCAGCGCATATCCAGACGCTTCTTACTACGCCAGACACTATAACGTTCCTTCCCAACTCAATAGCAGCAATGGATACCTTCAACAACTTTTCCTCTAGGAATCCTACCCAAGCTCAGCTTAATTCTGTTTTCGATTACCACTTTGTAGCCGGAGTGAAAGGATATAGCTCGAACTTGTTCAACGGACAGAAACTAAGAACAGTTCAGGGGAAAGATCTCACCGTTACGAAACGGGGGAATGATACATTTATCAATGGCGCTAAAATCACAACTTTGGACCTAGTCGCTGAAAATGGCGTTGCCCATGTGATTGACGGGTAACTATTCCTCCTTTGCGTGGAAATGAATTGTACTAAACAAATTTAGTATGTTGGATCCATCGAACATCACAGGACCACCACCACCAGTATCGTCAGGAGGTGTAACAGGAATTTCAGATGCCGTCCTTGGTGTAGGAATTACTTTCGCCGTCTTGGTGCCTGTGGCACTAGGAATCCTTCTATTCTGGTATTGTAAACAGCGGAGAAAGCGTATATCGGAAGGACAGAAAGAATATTTGCGTACGCTGGAAAACCAGGAAAAGGCGAGGAGGTTCGGAGAAGCGCAGCAGGCGGATTTGCAAAGCCCGATATCAACAAGGACCGCCCCACTGCCGTTTTCTAACAGTTTTTCACCATCTTCAAGCGTAAAGATGCCATTCTCTAACAATCTGTCGCCATCTTCGAATCAGCACTTACCATTTTCGAATGCTGTATCGCCTTCTTCCAACACCCAATTACCTTTTTCAAATAAGCCGCCACCACCTCCAGATAGCGAATTGGCAGATCCGAATAGCTATATATCACCTTCTAAGAAAGCCTCGATTTATGAAATGGATGCTACAAGTGTCCATGGAACAGGAAAGAACAAGGCTCTACCAAAGCCCAGGTAGCATTAGGGGCCCACAGCTGTGCTGTCCTTCCAAAGGGTTATGAGTCGGCTCGGCTTCGCTTCGGATTTATACTAGAGCTTTGTATCAAAGACAGGGAGTTTGTAATATTCTTCGGGGGGACATTTTATGTATATTATACCCTGTTTAACGGCATAAGCGTGATAAGCCTAAATGGAAAATCACGCAACGATAATAAAAAAAATATTTTACCAAATCTAAATTATCTTATCTGGATGCATCTGCCAGTAGCTCTTATCCCATTTCCTCACCAAAAGTCACCTCCACGTCAAAATATTGAGTGAAGTGCTGGAGCACTACAAAGCCTTGATTAAGTTTCGGATGGCTTTGCCGTTTTGAGATTGTTGGGATGTAATATCCCCGAAATATTGGCTGTAACAACAATGTTCACCAAGATTTAAGCACGGAGAACGTGGCTTGGTCTCGCTTATAAAGGGGCAAGTGGTAAAGGACAAACAAGCCAATGTTTCGTACTAAAGCAAAGTGTACTAGTGTATTACACGTTAATCTTTAGGATTGTCACTTGCACCATCATTGAAGTCGCTATTGAATTCTGGATACAGAATTACCTCTATTCTGCTTTTAAATTGGTCTCGTATCCTTGTGATTTACAATGCTATCTCGTTCCACAAGGTTACTGCCCCCCACCTTTAGCTGGTCTGAAATTATTACATATCAAAATGATATCTCTTCTAACAAGATTATGTAGCAAGACCGAAACTTTATCTAGGCGGGAACACTTGAGCGGTATAAGATGCAGCGTAGTGTCAAGCTATGCCTGAGACGCAAGCTAATCTTATTGAAAACATCCGGAAGGTAGGAGGGGAACGGAGGAATGAACCGACAACAACTTTAACGAAAGACAACCACACGAATATGGTACGAGTATGTGGAGATATAATAATGGTGGTGAATCCAATCGCTTATATGCTAGATGTTCTATATTCTATGTGTTTGACCAAGGCTCATTGTTAAGCCCTCACTAAGCTTCCGCTCATTAGTTGGTTGGCTCGCCAAAAGTCGTAGAGCGCAGACGACTCTAGGAATCTCGACCTAAACGCTCCTCATCATCATCCATCAACTCGTAGGCTGGTCGGAACGCTGTAGCATCACCTTTCACTGCTAGTGCCGGGTTTGGATGTGTGTCATACATGCCACCCAGTGAGGTGAACCCTCGAGCGTATAAACTACAAAACGGGATATTTAAGTGGCGGATGAACTGAAACTATATTAGCAAGTTTCTCATTATAGCATCTGTGGTCTTCCTCTTTCTCTTCTTCCCAACTATGCCGAGTAGTAGAAAGACGATAGTTAATAGAGTGGAGGTGACTTACAGCCCATATTTCAACATAGTGCCAATTAATAACGGGATGTATACGCATGAATTGCGGCCAATCTTTATCAGTAGGGTCAAAATGCGTCAAAAATTCGCCATGTGGATCTGTTCGCCTTGTCCCAACAAATATAGCTTTAACATCTGGCTTTTCGCTCAAGTAGGCTTCCAGCCCTGGCCGCATGGGCAAAGCATATCGAGCTAGGTCAAGGTGATATTCAGTTGCCGAGGCTTCAACGAAGGTTTCTACTTCGGGAAATGGCTGCTTAGAAATGATATATACTGCTTGAAGTGGCCGCGAGAGAGGTTTGGGTATTGGAGGTTGAGATTCGCCTTTGTTCGTTTTATTTGTGTAGGAAGGTGAGTCCGAGGATGGGGCCGGGTTCGGGTCGGAGGAGAAAGCCCATAAGGGGAGACAGGCCAGTATTAATACCAACAAAACGACGCAGTCTTTCCCTCCATTATATGATATTGACAGTTGTTCTGGCCTGTTCATAACGTATGTCAGCCATGTAACTCTTCTCCGCTTACGCCTTGCCGAACATTGGGGCTGTTTTGGTTGCGCGGTAAATCCCCCCCTTCTCAGCTACCAGAACCGTAAGAAGAATTTGAGTCACCTACCCATAACGTGACAGCGCTTCCTCAATGACTTTCATTGACAACCGAACCTGGCTTTGCACGTCGCGCAGCACTTTATCTTCCGTCTTCTCGTCCAGGAACGCTATCACCTTGCCCCGGAGCTCGGTGCATATCTCTGGTAATATGTAGGGCGCCGGAGATGTTGAATCTAGAGTTACACTGCCATTGGCTTGGGAGTTATCTGGGTGAGAGGGCGCATCTTGTGTCATTTTTGGTGTTTGTGGCAGAGACAACGAGGAGGTATCATTCATGAGACGTGGCGGGGTCCAGCTTAGCGCACCCCTCCATATACCTAGGCTCGTTGGGGAGCCTGCCTAAGGCTACAAGTGCTTATCACTCCACAAACGATGGCTTGCGTGTATAACTTAGAGCTGAAAACTATCTGGAAATTAGATTACTAGTAAGCGTGACAAACTCTACATATGAGTCAGTCAATAGCAAACCAAAGAAGCTTCTAGAACACAATTGCCTCTATATTTCCATGAACGAAAGAATAGGACCCCTTAATTTTAAGCGAGTGTTATTGGAATCCAGAGCCGAGGTTGGGATATCACTAACTTGCGTTTGCCACAATGTCTAGATGGAAATCCTTTTGCAGTGATCTCATGCTTCATATACAATTCAATTTCGAAGAGGTGCAATTTTAAGTTGACTGGTTTCATACCACGAGGAAGTTATGGAAACTGTACTTAAAGCACATTGTGGGGATTGATGGTGGAGTGTAGATGCTATGGAATAGTCACTTCAACGTAGGGAAACCGAGGAAAAGAGCAATTGTAGACGAGTTCAAATTTCACACTTCCCTAGATCAAAATGAAGCTTGAAGAAGTTTGAAGCTGCGCTGGTTTAGTAGACATATCTGAACCCAAGACCTCTCGAAGCGCCGCTCTGAGTACTACCCTCGTTCTCCATTCTAGCCAGTTTTTTGTTCTCATGAATATGAACCCTAATCTGTTAGTGAAATCCAGCGAGATAATAGTTAGAGAACCTACAATCTCAGCACAAATGCCAACAAAGCCACCACGAGACAGAGTCCGGCAACTGCAGCTCCACCTGCTAGATAGCGTGGTCCTTCGGGTTCAGGATACATATAAGGTCCATAAATATTCGCAGCATTTCCTATATTTATTCAATCAGCATCTCAACTTCATGTAGAAAATATGAGCCTCACCAATCATGTTACAAATTGCGATGGCAGCAGATCGCTTCACCATAGGCCGAAGGAAACTATTTGCAACCCAAGTAATGATAATTTGATACGCTGATACAGCACCCAGCGGCATAAGAAACATAGCAAAGAACCTGACGCCAGTCTTCAATGTTGATACCACGATAATATTGCCGATGCACGAAATCATCAATAAGCAGATGATATGGATGGATCTATCTCCGGTTTTGCCAGACGTATAAGTAACAACCAAGGACACTAGGAACGTGAGAAACCAGACAGGAGCTGTGAGCAGCAGAGTAGCAATCTTGCTGTACCCAAGCGTCTTGACAATCGTCGGGAAGAAATACTGAAATGTTTGGGTCAGGAGAGAGACGTGTTGCAAGACGAGAAAGATGTAGAGCCGGTAGTCTCGAAGAGCCATCATAAGCCCCTGAGACAATGTAACAGAGTCCGTAGTATCGGATTCTTTAGCATCATCTATGAGTCGCCACTGTGCGAATTGTCGCTCTTCTTCAGAAAGCCATTTGGAAGTCGCTGGGAAATTTGGCAGAACCATACTGAATTTTGTTAGAAATAGTCCGAACTTAACGGAAGAATACACGTACGCTGCAACTAGTGCAATACCAACCGTAATTATCCCCTCGATAATGAAAAGCCATCTCCATCCAGCAATACCATGAGCCCCTTCGAGATTTCCCAAAACGCCAGCGGCCAGGAGACCTCCGAACATATTTGCTATCGAACTCCCTGAGTAAAACCTGGAATACATTATTAGTCACTTTTCAAGAGTTTATATCCAGGAGTAGATTATACCAAGCAATTCTGTGAGCAAGCTCAGCCCTCGTATACCACGAAGACATCAGCATAATCGCTCCTGGAAAGAATGGAGCCTCAACAACTCCTAGCAAAGCACGACAAGCTAATAAGCCCCCGAAGGACTTTGTTGCGGCTTGAGCTGCAGAAATAGCACCCCAACCTGCCATAGCCAGCCCGAGAAAGATCGATGGCTTTACTCTGGTAAGTAGCAAATTGGCTGGTAACTGCATGCTAATGTAACCCTGTAATTCAAACAGTTAGCCGAAAATTTGTTTCTTTCAAGAATTTGATCCTTGAAGTGGGAGGGAGTCATAATACGTACAACGAAGAGAATACTGGTAGCAAGATTGAAATCGGTTCCTGACATATCCAGATCCTCCTCCAAAGTCCCTAATCTCGCTTGTGCAAGATTAGAACGATCGAGGAAATTGAGCAGATACATTAATATGAGCAGAGGAAGTAGCCGGAGGTCGACTTTACGCAAAAGTTGTGAGGTGTGTTGAGCCTTCCATTCTGAACTATTCGAGGCTATGTTTTGGTAGATTCTTATTAGAGGATCACCAGAAGCTTGCGAGACTTCGTCTTCGTGTAATGACTTCTGGTCCACGGTTTTAGTAGCGCTTAGAGCAGCCATGGTTGATGGATCGTTGTTAGAGATTAGTTGCATTACATGAAGGCCTGCTGAAAGTCTATACAGTTTGTGAGGCTTAGGTAGTGTCTTTATATTTAGGCTGGTATGAATATGACTTTTGATTAAATTGTCAGGTAGCCACGATGTACCTTATACAGAAGTGTACTGCTATGTGGCTAACACAGGATATTCTTTTCCGTCCTCCCGACGTTAGGTCACACCAGCCAGAGTATTACTAAAGCACGAACTAGGGGGGAAGTGGAAAGATCTTCACGGCAATAGTCCATATCCCCCACACACTGAGTGCCTCGCTTGCAGCTCTCCCGAAGCCATCATCATCATCGCACGACACATCTCAAAATCTTCAACATCTCAAGCTCTCGAATTGATATTTTATCAAGAATAAAACAATTAAATTTAAGGTTAAAAAATAATTGCGGATGAGGTTCGTGCTCTGCATACTGCATGAAGCTTGCAGCCAAACTTTAATGTCAGATGTGCAACAAACGCTGAGGTTTGGCTGTTTTTGCAGCTTTGGGAAGTGGGGAGATGTTTGATCTCCACGCATGACTCGTAATCCGGGGTATTGGGGCATATATTTGTTCAGGCGGATAACTCATGGTATGTATCCCTTGCGATAAATTACTGATTCCTGCGAACTTTGGCAAAAGAGTCGATAGTTGAGATTGTATAAAGGGCTGGTGGAATCTTGAATAACACGTGGATGTGGTAAGACATGGTAAACATTTTTATGTCAGATATATCAGTTTGGTAACTAAATATAATTTCATCTGAGCCTAGAATTGCGTACCTTTCTCGATATTACCAACCTACGCACGATATATCCCGAAATCACTTTCCCGCAACTCCATTGGGAAATCTGTATAGTTTGGATATCTCATTTGAGTTATGCTGAATCTAAACTACCACAGATTTAACCACGGTCTAATAATCTCTTTTGTCTCCCAGGTATATATCCTTCAAACGCCATCCCAATGATTCACATCTCTCTAAGTCTGTTAATAGATCTACGATGATGCAATAGCAGTCTTCTCGGAAGTCTTTGCTTCCGAAGTTGCCCGTTGATTGTGAACAAGCCTAATTAGGTTTCGTAGCAAAACAGCAATTGTTACTTTACCAATGGCAGGAACATAGAAGCTAGCCTTTTCTTTCACTCCAATCTTATCGAAGTTCTTTTCTGACGAAAAGTTGATCGCCACCGCACCATCTCTAATGAAGTCCGTATTGACCTTAAACCTCTCACCGGGGACACCACTAATCACAACATCGCTCAAGGGAAGACAGTCGTTGAGGTCTTTCAAGTTGTCAGGTGGTGGTTGGACATCGTGTCTGCTATTCTTGATGCCAGAACCACGAGTGAATACCTGGATGCCATCCAGATCAATCGAGAAGACATGAGCACCATCATTAGCTAGCAAAGCTGCAAGCGGGCGACCAACAACCTCCGATCTATTGACAACCGTAATAGTTTTTCCAAACAATCGATTTCCGTATGGTAGGCGTGAGTTGTAAATTTGCAGAAACTCAAGTACTTTGACAACAGCAAGAGGAGTACATGGTAGAATTGACTTGAGTGAATTTTGAGGAGGATCCAAGAATCGAATGTTTTGGTACATGTTGAAGACGTACTTGTGATTCAGTCCTTCAACATCTTTTTCCATGGAGACTACTTGTCGGATATAGCCATCTTGGGTAGAGGGAGCTGGGAAGATTGGATAGTAGACGATGATTCCGTGAACAGAATCGTCGACGTTCGCGGCTAGGATTGCTGTTTCGATTTCTTTCTTATCTACTACACGTAGATCGAACTCAAACCCGCTAATAACCTGTCAATCGTCACTCGCAACATATGTTGTGCTAAGTTCTGATCGCTAGTATAATGAGAAAATCACTTACTTTTCAGTGCACGTCTTCGCGCTCCAATCCGCATATGCCTTTGCAGCAGGGTCTTCGTTTGCTAAGAATCCCACCAATTTCGGCTTCATATTCAATGTTGCTAACCCTTGTTGTACTTCATCTAGCAAATCTTTTGCAACGGTACCAGCCAGGTACACCTTGCAATGGCTTGTAGCCGGAACTGCAGAAGCCATTGTATCTACGCGCTGAGATCCAGTGCTGATTGAAGTCGCTGGAATATTGATAAATCTGCGGTATTGCCCCTTAATGATTCTTGTAGGATCTAGGTATCTCCAGTAATCTTATGTGCCTCGTAGGTGATGGAGGGGTATTTTCGGAAAGATTTCTTTTCAGAACTGGCAATTGTAGTCAAGAACTCCAAATTATGACTGGAGGGCTGTCTATAGGCAACTTGGTTAGCATGCCCAATTCAAAACGACGCATTTAGCCAGAATACATACTACAAAAGGGGTACTTATATGAATCTATTCATTGCGCAATTAACAACGTCAAAAAAGTTTTCGGCTTATCGCTTATCGGAAGGAGGGGTGTTGGTGGGGTTCAGGTACACTTCAAGTTTAACAATAACCCAACAAGCCCAAGGCAATATATGGGGCGATGACATTTCTAGAATTGCACATAGAACAAAGGCGAGAGTACAATAACCTAGTAAGATAGCCAGCTTATGTTTCCCTTGCTAGCATGTCCAGGAGGAACCAGAGCATCATAAGGCTGAAAGTCACGAGACTATGTGTTTAGCCCCGTCATTGCCAGAATGGGGCAAAACTACGCCAAGATAACCTAAGCGAACCGCGTCTTGATATGTTTCCCTCCCTTTCGGATTCTTCTCTTCCACATACAAAGAATAATCTAAGGACCGAACCTTTGCTTTTGCATTGCAGTGCTACTAGCCTAGTAAGTTCTTCTACGTGCAGTACCCGAAGTCATGTATAATTTTGTGATACTGAATTCGGTGCTTGCCTTAACACCTTGGAACTCCCCATGTTCTAGATCTATTGAAGCTCTAGCTCTGAGTTTTTGTAGATGTGGACCTACAACTTGTTAACCAAACACTGGTATTCTTATCTCTTTGCGCTTATGCTAATACAGGTAGAAATGCCGGCGTTTTCTGTCTCAACATCAGACACAAGCACTGGCGGTGCGCAGTTGCCACATCATGAACATCGGAACCGTACGATTGATGAATACTTTGAGACTGCTTCAGAAGAGGAACACTCTGCCATCATCCAGGATATTGCCGGCAGTATGGATCATCCTACCTTCAGAATCCTGTATCTCCTGACTGACTTCTTTCGCAAAGGGATCGATTTGGGATTATACACTACAAGTACACTTGTTCAAGATGTCCGTCCTTATGTTACTGAGAATGCTCCGCTACCACAAGTTGCAACTGGTTAGTCAAATTTTGCAACTTAGATACATTGATACTTATTTTCAACTTAGCCTTAGGCTTGATTGCAGAGATTCTCGGGCGGCTCCAGATTCCACTGTCTCGTGGCGATAGTAAGTAGTTCGTTATATGTGGCAGTCACAATCACTAATAGATGTAGTTCATGCGTTTGCCGAATATTTATTGAATCGCCTGATGAACTCAGGTTCTGAGATTCAGTATCGCGCCGGTATTCAGCAATCCGTGGAAGCACTAATTCACCTTGTCAACATGGTCAAATTTCCGGTTTCCGATACTGTATGAGATAGAATTTCTAGATTTGAGCGTCTTGCCCCCCCCCTGATTTCAATGCATTAGTGTGCTTGTGGTGATTGAAATCGTTGAATATACTCTACTATTGTTTTTCTGTCTACGCAAATCCTCTCATACTGACTTCAATAAATCACAGTCTGAAGTCGCCAAGGCCGTGTTTGCAGTTGATACTAATGGCGTTTTAAGAGATTTGAAAGCAGTCGGCCGTCTATCACTTTTCAAACTACTGGCATTATTAGTGGAAAAGCATGCCGCAATCCTAAAGAGAGATATGGGAGGTAGCGAGTTTGCTAAAGGTGTAGTGTCAATGGCTGAATTAGAGAAGGACCCTTCTTGTCTGAGAATTTTGTTTGGACTCTATGAGGAGTTGGGTAAGAACTGGGTGCTTGACAATGAGACATACCTCCTGATCTGGGAATCCTACGTTCGATACTTTCCCATCACACTAGCAAAGGCTGCGACCGATCCAACGGTTCCAAAGCCAGATGAACTGAGAGCTCTACTTGTCTCATGTTTTATCTCCAACGACATCTATGCACCTGAAGCATTCCCCAGACTTATTGATATGCTTGATACAAATCAAGATCTTTCTGCAAATACTAAGGTACAGGAGCTCTATCAACTGAGAAAGAATATCGAGAGCTAATACCATACAGAAAGACGTTTTCGATACTATGGTAGCTTGTATATCTGGCTATGGCTTTGCAGCAGTTCTAGAGTGGGCACCGAAGATATGGGAGTCGATCAAGTTTGAGATCTGGAATGGCGAAAATGAAGAATTCATCAGCAGCTCTCTGAAAGTCATAAATGCTTTGGGCAAGAAACTAAGTACAAATATACAGGATTGGGACGACGAGCTTAATGTTGTTGCTCGATTCGTTATTGGCATCCTCAAAGAATGCACTGAGAAAATTCTCGATTCAAAGCAACGATTCATGCTGTCAACAGGGCGAATACTGCATGCACTTTCTTGTGCCTCGCTGTACATGTTTTCATGGGTGCCTAAGAAAGTCTTGCCATCTCTTCTCACCCTCTGGGATGATTTAAGCTTGAAGTCGGAGAAGACATCATTATTGGGTGTCTTCAATCGCGGGTTACAAGCACGAAATGATGTTGAGGCAGAATTAATGGCCGCCTTCAAAGCCAAGATTCTCGACCAAGAAACTATCACATATTGCATCGAGGGCGGCGAGAAGCTTTTGAAAAATCTTACACCATTCAAAGAGCGACTCGTGGAGGTATATTGGAGCGCACTGACAGAGTCAGCAACAGATTCTCAAGACAATCCAGCGTTCCTAGTTAACACTATTCAAGGCTTGGCTTCTCTTATGAGCTTTAAAGAATTTTTGAGCGATATGGAGCGTGGAACAATCATAGAATCACTTAACAAAATTGCCCTAGCTCCTAGTCACCAGGACGATGTTCTCGACGCAGCTACTGTGGCTCTCAGAGAAATCTCGATGGCTGACCCCGAGAGGTTTCGTAATATTACCCTGCCGAACTTCATGTCAAAGTTCATAGATATGACTGATAAGGAGGAAATTGTCCGGATTCTAGATCCTTTGATGCAAATTGCTTGCACATCATCATGTACTTTCGAACCCAACTCAGATTCGGATTCGAGATTTATGGTATTTAATGCATACCAGCAATGTCTACTAGGACTAGTCTCGGAAACTCAGCTAGAAACCCAGACTTCACGAATTGCGATTCTACTTGGCGCTATTCTCCGTGGCATGGAGCTGTTTGATACTGCCTTAAAAGAAGATGAATCAGCTGTAACATCAATATCGTCAACCACTCATCCATACTTTTTCATAGTTTACGATCTCTTCACAAGATTCGTTGGCGTTCGTGGGAACGGGGCTAATGCTTACGTAGGGCTACTGGCTGATGTTTCAAACATGAAGGATGCCCAGGAGTCCGTAGAGCTTTATCAGGTTCTTAGTTTACTAGGAGATACTGCAACTCTAGCACTACGTTCTAGCCAGACAACACCTGAAAACAACTTCCTCATCGGACCAGGGTACACTGGACCTAGCCGGATTTGGACCTTGTTCTGTGAGGTCGGCAAAGAGCAGCAGAGTCTTAGTAAAGTTCAAATGGATGTTCAACATGGGCCCAGAGACAAATGTTTGGTCATGGTCCTGTCAAAATCCTTGATTGCGGGTGTACGCCGTGAGGTAAGAATCATTTCAGAATTCAGCCAAACACCAATTAACAGAGTTCGCAGGACAAGAATCGATTAGGTTTCTATATTGGTGAAGCTGCAAAAGCTATGATCCAGAACGTTATTTTAGGAGATTCAAATAGCACTCCATTTTCAAGAGTTGCAGCTTTACAATTGCTCCAATTACTTGTAAATAAGTTTGGTGCTAGCTCGGAGATCCTGGAGAGTGAAGGCGGTATTACTGTTGCAACCTATCTAGAAGCTCTTGTACAGGCGACATCTACAGATAACGACAAAAGACATGTAGAGCGAGTTTATCAGGCACTGGCTTACTACACGACAGCCGCTCTTGCCCGATGTGATCCAAAGGACCGCGTATTTGTTCGACTGATGATGGAAGGAATTGCTAAGCCTCAAATTGGCAGAAGGATTGCACAGTCGTTCCGTATGCTCATGGCTCCATCAAGCGTTCTTGACAAAGACAACTTCGCAGTTGTACGTCCTCTACGTCAAGGTCGGCTGTATGCGTATGTGGTAGACGATCTAGTTGCCTTGTGGCGTACTAGCACAGACTCAAAGATTAAGAGTAACTATCTAGTTGCTCTCGCAGCTGTTCTGAACTTCCTAGAGTCTTCGGTTTATCTCGAGAACGCCGAGGCAATATTTCCCTTGTTGTTGGAAGGTACGAACATCCAGAACGATGACTGGACCAAACTTGCATGCATCACTTGTATTCAAACGATACTTCCCCTGCGACCAAAAACCGTTACATCGCATCTTGATAGCGTCATCAGCCGCATGACAGACCGAACCCGTAACACTTACTTTTCGCCATCTGATAGCAACGTGCAATGCCGAGCAGCTGCCATTGACGTTCTTTCGCTTCTCACCAAGCACGTTGAAGCAAATGAACTACAGAAACGCAAGAGCAAGGTGATCATAGAGCTAGACATCGCGGTTGACGATATGAGCATGGTTGTTAGAGATCGAGCTCAGCGGTGTAAATTGGCTTGGTTCACTCTAGTAATTGATTCTAAGTGATCATTGATGTGGCTGTCGAAAGCATAGCGAGGAGTTTTTTTGGGATATTGCATTCATAATTCAATAGATTAGTGTATAGATCGATACTAAATAGGTCTGATTTGCCAGACTTTGTAAAACACTAGGCTCGTTTTTCTGTTCAGTGAGATGGCTTGTAATACCTCAATATTTCCTCTCCGGCAATAAGTCTGAACATCAAAATACATGATTCCTGAATGAATGTGAATAGTTGGCTTCGTAGAGATTGGAAAATAGAAAGCTTGGGAGGATTTAAGCTACTTTATCTAGTCAAGCAACCATACAGAAGCGACCATAGCTCAACACCTCCGCAACGGTAATACGTTCAGCTTTAGCTGAGTACTTTATGTACCCTCCTAAACGCCATACGCGATGAATTTTTCCCAATCCCATACAGCAATACCAGGGCCAGATCAATGTATTTCATTCACTTCTTTGCTCTCCGCTTTCCCTTTCCAGGCGTAACACCCTCACTTGCTTCGGCTCCTGTACTTTCTGCCAAAAGGCTTGCCCATTTCTCATCCATTGACTTTCCATCATCCACCAGCTCAATCTTCTCCTTCTTACTAACCACCCTCTTTGGATCAACTTTCCCAACCAAAGCAATATTACTCGCAAGCATCTCCTGGAATGGCTGGGCAACAAAGTGTCCCTTTCCATCAAACCACTCCCTAAACTCCTTTTCCAGCTTCCTGGTTACACCAGGAGCATTTTTGTTCGCCCACGTTGTAACCTTCAATTGATACAGAGGCTTGTGCTTTGTCGTCGAACTCGAGATAGCTATCTTTTCTCCCGAAGGTAGGGATCCGATATAGACAGAGCCCTTTTCAACATAGAATATCCAAAAAGTGAGAATTCCATTTAGGAGTGTGTAGAGGGCAACGGCGATGGCTGTATATGTTTTTGTGGATTCAAAGCCGAATGTGTAGTCCCAGTAAAACGTTGCAGCGCAGATAGCGAAGGCACTGTAACCAAGAGCCAGACGGGTGTCGGAGAGGGTGTGAGATTGTTTAAATGAGAGAGAGTTGAGGTAGTTTGGAAGCGCATCGTCAGTTGTATTTTTGAGGTCTAGAATAAAGACGTTTAGTTTTGGGAACTTTCCAGGATAAGTTAAGCCTCCTGAACATACCAGCTAATGAATAAACAGAAACTTTTTCTTGAGCTGCCATAGTTGCGGTTTTCTGTAAAGTTGAGTAAAGAAAGTGGATGAGGGTATTGACAGGATCCTCTATACGGGAAGTACTCTGTAGTCGCGTACAGTAACGTGTCTTGATGGGGAGGCTGAATGCCAAGACAGGCCTGTTCGGTCCCATCCGAATTTAGTGGGAGCCTCTTCAACGTCTCTCTAATTAACCTCCAAACAACATCGTCAGCATCAGGTTCAGATAGGAAGTTGACTTTTCTTGAACTATGGCGCAAATACCTATTCAGACGATCCATAGGGATCCCCAACTATTGTGAGGCTCAGCCAATACGCGCAGAGGGAGATCATACTAATCGATTTCCTAGCTACTGGATTTTAATTCCTATTACTATTGTTATGGTGGGTTCACTTGACTGCTCTACTCAATATAGAACAAAGCTAACACAACTTAGATATTGACAGGAGTCCTCCGCCATTATGCCACAGTTCTTATGGCCACTGCCCCCAAAAAACAGGAGCTTCCTGCAATTCGCGAACAACGTTCTCTCCTGCGGGGCATAAACCTACGCACGAATGGCAATGCCATCTCACCTGCTGCCTTTAATGCCCGAAAGGACTTCCTTGTCAGTGCATATGAGTCTGGATTATTTTTGAAGGAGCCAGACAAGAAAGGTCAAGCTGCACCAAATCCAATGACAGATCCTGCGGCCATGGATGGGATGATGGGGATGATGAAGGGAAACATGATGATGATGGTTCCACAGACTCTAATCATGGGTTGGATCAATGCGTTCTTCTCGGGATTTGTCGTTAGTGAGTATTCAATTGAATGTTCTTTGCTAAAATGAAAACCTAACACGGCACAGTACGGCTTCCATTTCCCCTTACAATCAAGTTCAAAAGCATGCTACAAGCGGGCGTGGCCACGAAAGATATGGATCCCCAATGGATGTCCTCAATTTCGTGGTACGTGCTATGTATCTTTGGACTTCAATCTGTCTTCAATTATCTGCTTGGGAGTGACAACTGTAAGTTTTGCTATTACCCTCAAATGAGAACAAAAACTAAGTCACATAGCTGCGAGCCAAACTGCGCAACAAATGGGACAAATGGGTCCTGGTGCTGGAGCCAACATGTTTGGACCTGGTGTCGATCCTGATAAGCAGTTCCAAAGTGAGGCAGAGAACTTAGCGGTTTTGGCCCACAACTATACCTTGGATGGTGTTGAGGACAGATTACTGGAGTACCTCAGGTGATGTTATAGATGAGAATGGGATCCCTGAGATCACATGTATGTGGTAGTTTCCGGTCTCTGTAAATAGATAGATTGCGGAAAGTTTATCATCAGATGTATTCATGTACAGTTAAAGTTATATCAAAGGTCAGGAAAATTAGGTACGCCGTTCTGAGAGGATTTTACATCCGCTTCGAGCTGGACAAGCTGGGTCACCAGGTCTACAAGCACAAGCGCTACAAGAGAGGAAATAAAAATCGCTTCAGAACCTACAAGATATGTTGAGCTTTGTGAAAACACCAGATCCATTGTTAACCTTGATCTATTGTGAAGTAATACTACACGTTACGCAGTAAGCAAGATAGTTTCTATTCAAGGCTGCAAAGCAAGCGAGTGAGGTATCTGTTTAATATTCATGTGACATAGTGTGATTTATTCTACTTATGACATTTCCCATGCGCTATGCAAAGCCAGTTTCCAATTCTATCTCTAACCTTAAATCTCATGACCGGAACACTTTCTACTCCAGACATCGTCTGCCATGGGCGAAATCTTATCATGTCTTCCTCGTGGTTCCTTACTTATTATACACAATAAAGTTTTGTAAGCTGTCCCAATGGTCACTTTGTACATAAATGTAGTCCATGCTACTTCTTAGACCCATCTGCACCGTCTCGGGATACCATCTGAAGAGCCACATTACACTGCCCCAACTCAGAGCTGCGAATACTGGCCATGCATCGTGGGATATCCTCTTTGTCAGCTCAATATTTTTGACGATGCCAGCGCCCGGTTGTATTGATAACTTGGCTGCCGAAAGAATAACTCGAGCGAAAACTACATTTTGATATTAGCCAGGTCGAAATCTACCATTCAAGGGGGTGTCGTGCATACCAAATATTACTATCTGTTTGCTCACAGAACTGACATGCCCCTTCTTACTTCTCCTTCCAAACACAAGGTAGCCTCCCGTTAGGCCTGCGAAAAACGTGTCGAAGGGCCCTTCTTTCCCAGGGTCATTTCCTACATGCTTCAACAACAGCATCATCAACTTGTATATTGTCGCATATTTCGCCAAATTCGTCGCATGAGTTTTCGTAGCTTTCAATATGAGTGCAATCTTTTCCCTTACAGTACCAGACCGAAACAGAAATATCATCCTTTATCAAGGTCAGTCTGCAGCGAGCTAAGTGTGAATGGAGTTACCTACACCAGTGCGTGCGGAAACCGCACCTTCGCTCCATAAACCGCGCCATTTCTCGCGGCTTTAATGACAGCTAACCAATCCGCATTCTTGGGATCTAATATCACACTCTCAAGTGCTCTCTACCACGTAGTATCGTCAGCAAAGCTACGCTCTGCGAAGGGCTTTTGAGTATACAAACCTGTATTGTCTGAATAGCAGACATTCTACCGAAATTGAGCCTCGGCAAGTCAAGATATGATTTTGAGGTTCAGGTGAGGCGCTGAGAGAGTTCGTGCTGCTACCGGTGTACGCTCATCTGGATAGATACACGTACTTCCAAAGTTGAGATCCGTAGAGCAATTGGAGGTGTTTCTAGAGTTGATTGTTGCTTGGTTGAAGGGATGGGTTCGGCACGAGGCAGTGAAGCAAGATCCCGATCCCAGAGATCCCTACCCCACAGCAAGCCAAGACAAGGGGTAGCGCTTTAGCATGTGAGGAAGTGAAGTGGCTGACCTCCCAACTGTGGCTGGTGGATGGGTCCACTTTTAAATTTATCTTATCGATTGGAAAATAAAAATTGTCCCTCTAACGCCTAGGAAGATAGCAACTGCAACCTCTCTTCACCAGAACTCAAGACAGCATCAAAATGTTGCGCCAAATGTATGATTGAACCGATTGCCACTAATTGAGCGTTCTCCAAAAAGCTAACAAGGCCAGAAAACCTCGAAATGCTCGTAGCAAGCGTGCTGTTGACAAGAAAGCTCCTAAGGCTATCGAAAATCCCAAGAATGCATTGTTTCTGCGTGGAACTAGCTGCTCGCAAAAGACACAAGATGCGCTCACAGACCTCTATCAGCTACGAATTCCTTTAGCAAAAAAGTTTACCAAGAAGAATGACATCCATCCATTCGACGATGCGACCTCTCTCGAGTTTTTCTCTGAGAAGAACGATGCCTCCCTCATGCTCTTTGGTAGCACGAGCAAGAAACGCCCACATTGCATTACAGGCATAAGGATGTTTGGACACAAAGTTCTGGATATGTTGGAATTATATCTCGATCCTGATAGCTTCCGGACATTGGCTCAATTCAAGAATAAGAAATGCGCAGTTGGGCTCAAGCCTATGATTGTGTTCTCAGGCACACCCTTCGAGGGTCCGGTATCGAATGAGTACACCCTGGCAAAGAACTTTTTCACGGATTTCTTCAAGGGTGAGCCAGCGGATAAGGTTGATGTTGAGGGATTGCAGTATATTGTCAGCATTAGTGCAAGGGATACGGTCGATGGCGAGGAAACCAAGCCAAAGATTCATCTACGGGTCTACTTGATCCGAACAAAGCGAAGTGGCGGGAAGCTTCCTAGAGTTGAGGTTGAAGAGATGGGTCCTAGAATGGATTTCCGCGTTGGTAGAGTCAAGGAGGCTGATGAAAGCATGATGAAAGAGGCACTTCGTAGAGCAAAGACAAGTGCAGAGAGGCCGAAGAAGAACATCACCACTGATATCATGGGTGACAAGTTGGGTAGAATCCATATTGGCAAGCAAGATCTGAAGGAGCTACAGACAAGAAAGATGAAGGGTCTGAAGAGAAGCCGAGATGTACAGGATTCGGAAGACGAGATGGAGGTGGATGTTGTCAGTGATGAAGAGCCGGCTGCTAAGACTAAGAGGTCCAAGAAGGAATAAGTGATTCGTCATGAATGGTAGATTGTTGGGCGTTCAGGGCTTGTATGGACTGGGAAAATGGAGTATTCTAGTGATTAATACTAGTCATGTTACAAAATTGAGCTTCCTGAAGCAAGTGCTTTTGAAACTGCTTCATCTCAAGACTCGCTCAGAGTCTGGGACTTACTATCACTAGGAAACTTTACATGTGAAAGCATAGCGACTCACTGATTCAGGTTTAGTTGTACACAGTCCAGTTTAAAACTTGCCTGAATCATAACATATTGTTCTTTTGATTTTGCTAGATGCCGCTAGACATTTACATAAGGATAACCTGGGCGATTGCACAAATACAAGCTCAACAACAACAATCCTTTAAGACTACGACCATGATTCCAAACTTTACTTCTACTTATGCTCGATACGTTTCAAGATGTATCTATGTTTAGAGGCTGCGAGCTTGTGATTACTGGAGGGCAACATTCCTAACTTATACTCAAGTGAATGTACTCATTTTGAATTCCCTTTCCCTTGACATTAGCGCATCAAACACCACTATAAAATGTGAAATCCCCAAGTCGGAACTGCAAGGAAGGGGTCGATTTGATCTCCTCTTACTCGATCCATTCGACATACTTGGAAAAGCCTTGTCGATCCAAGCTAGCTTTCAGTCACCGTAGGCTTAATCTACTTCTCTATTCTATGGTGTTTCCTCTTGGATTTCTCCTGTTCCAGGCTCCTTTGTATCCAAAGGATTAAAGGAGCTTAAATATCTCACGTACCAAGATCTGTGAGTTATCTGCTTGTCAGATGTATGAAGGTACATATATATCGCGCTTAGTGAAATTGAAAACCAGCAGTGAAAATTCCTACTGTGTCATAAAAGAAGCTACGCCAGTTTTAAATGGAGGAATGGGTTTTATAGAGTATCGACAATGAACCCGGGGAGGATAGCTCTTAGATCGCTAAAGCTGCAAAAGGTTTCTTTGTATAAGATGATCAAGGGTTATCAATTGCTTTAGAGGCGCATAGCATAACAAGCGTCGTATACAACACACTCAATCTGATATACGCATATGAAATGAAGCTTCTACTACTTTGCTATCAAGAAAGCGTTATTTGGATGACAGCACCCTTGACCTCGATTACTCACCCTCTGGCTGAATAAGAGCGCCTCAATTCCAACTTTAGAATTCCATTGCCAACAGATGTGTGACAGTGAAGCTTTTACATCGATTTATCGTATTGCTGTAACAGATGCTGATCAAAAATTCACATAAAAATTGTGTAAAGAATTTACTGCAGATGAGGAGTGTTCTTTCGCCCAAGTAAGTTCCAGCAACGACGATTCTCCTCATATTATGAGAACTTGTCCACAAACGTAAATCAATACTTCATTGACACGAAGAATGCTTGTACCCTTGATAATAAAGCACATCCCAGACATTGGGTACCGGCAAATAGGAAAGACTTCCAGAAACTTCCATTACCGAGATACGTTCACCAGACCTTTCCCGGGACACGTCACTCAAAGATCGTTTGACAGCTTACCCTTGGGGTACATCGTGTCTCAAGGAGGAGAAGGTAAGAGGTCACGGTGCTGCCTATCCCCCACGAGAGGGCGAGCGTTCTACGCAATCTCACCATCACACCCCTAACGCGTCCCAGGGAACCCATACCTGTGTTTCTTGGGTCCAATTGGAATACACCTGAGAATTATGACTATCGAGTCAATCAATCCTAAACCTGCCCCTTCACGTGAGGCTCCTACACATCACTTTATAGCACCAACTGGAACAGAGTTTAGCACACCAGCTATTAGCCCCGCGCATGATGCTTCCCCGGAACTAATTATGGAACTAGTGACTAGTCACAATGAATTCTGAGAGAATAGGCGAAAAAAATGACACGCTGATGACGGAGAAACGCTCCTCCCCACATACAACGTCTTGTGATGGGTGTGCCAAAAGCCGCCAAAGCCAGAGGTGATATGCTAGCATTCAAACATCTCAACCGCGGGGTACACACATATGCACACATGTTCAATTTGACGGCATTGCGGATCACCACGCTATCATCGCCTACGAAGCCTGCTGACAGAAACATGGGAAGTTTGGTGGTTTGATTTGCTTCCAAGTGGTTCTAGGGCTGAAGAGCTGTGAGACGGTACTTCTGATGTGCGGCAACCTGAGCAATACCATTTAGCCAATCTGCTAGCACTCTTCGTTTGGATGCTGGGCTTGCGACATGCCATAGTCGTCGAGGTTGCATGGTGGGATCTTATCATGTAAGTTGCCAGGTTTCTATGCTGTGTTCCCATGTCTCTGGCGATTATGAAGCTGTCTTATTGGATTTGGGGCTGGTTTGAGCAGGCGGTGTGGCGCTGGGAGGGCATAGTTTTGCTGCACCTGGTGTTGGGATGTTTGGACGTTCTTTAGACTTTGGGGGGAAACAAACAAATAAGAGATTTGTGATATATCCCCCCCCCCCCCCCTTCAAAAAAAAAACGGTGACCGCCACATGGTGCGCCGTTCTCTTCTCTAAACCCTCTCGCTCTCGCCGAACGTAATACGGTATGAAGGAGCGCCAGGGTAAGATGCGAGACGAATCGACAGATAGGTGTCAGAAGATTCGTCAATCTAGCGGCCTTGCCTGAAATCTCACCATCAGGATCGGAAGCTTATGATACTCCGGTGACAAGAGACCAAGGACCCTATGGCTCAGTCATGATACACACTGGAATTTCTGGTGATACCTGAAAAGTATTGAGTTGGGAAAGTGGAAAGAGATTGTACGACCGTTATTTGGATAATTTGACACCTTATGCAATTCATGTCTAGGTTCCGGCTGCCGGCAAGACGCTTGCATCTGATTGAAATTTGAAAGGAATTGTAACATGATCCATTGCTCCTATCGTTTCTGCTAAAGGTAATATCTAAATACTGAATACCTGGTGCTCGGGAGTCCGCGGATTAGTTCTTGATTAGCTGTTGCGCAGCTATTTGGTAGGCGGACATATAAACCATCAGTAGCCCTAATGAAAAGCCCAGCTTCCGTTGACTGAATTGATCGTGACTAGAATAAAATCGATAATCCATGTGTCTCTGTTCCACTGTCTCAGGAGCCGCTGACATGTATGCATCCCATCCGCCGCTTGGCCCATGGGGGGGTAGAGTATGTGCTATATCGGCATAGTAATCGGTATGAGAAGTGAGAAGAATAGAATTGGAGGGAAAGGAAAGCATCCTGTTCTCGCCTGGACTGAACTGCGTCGAGTGCATATTCACACCGGCGCCGCTGTTATCAAAATGCATGAATTGGCCAATCTTGCTCAATTGCATTCGCTAGTATAAACTCAGTGCTTACTTTTCATTTAAACAGCACTGCACACCAAGAAGGCATCCTTGACCAAGTCCCCCAAGTCTTTGTTTAGTCTGCAGGAGTGTTGAATGTGGTTGGTTGGCTGGTGTGGTCGACAACAGAACAGCCCCCGCCTTTGCTCTCGCTGGGCTAGCGTGGTGACCAAGTGAGATATTCCTCCCGGCAACCTGAACACCTTCAGCGACCACTACATCACCGACAAACGACAATTGCTTTCGAGTCTTGTCCTGCAAAGGCATCAAACCTCTCTTGACGTTAGATAGAGTTGGCCCCAACTTTCTCCTTTGCTGGAGCAGGTTTCCACCACCTTCCTGGCAATCGGTTATCCTATCTCGACAAACTTCAGAATTTCTTGAGCAGCATTCCTCCTCACGCAAACAGCTGCAACAAACAGAGACATCATCAGAAATATTCATGATGTCTCTTATTCTCGCACGCTTCTAGCGCCTATCTTCTGTTCAGGTTATCTTCGAAAAATCTACTAGGGTGCTTTAGAGTCAACTCAGGGAGACGCGTCCTCATAGCGAGCGCCATAGCATCAATCGCAGAACTCACGTCACTGTCGATGGTGGGACAAAGTTTGATTCTAAGGAATCTGCCAAATAATGGAGGAAGGTGAGAAAATGCTGGCCCCACCAGTGCTGTCACAGCTGCGCGCCCAAGCAGCTGGCAGCCAAATGGAGCGGTCCCTCAGCCAGGACATGCGAGAGGAACGAGAAGATTTACGAGAGGCTGCCGAGCAGACTCTGAACGTTATCATGGACCTCAGCTTAGATGGCAATATCAGATGGGTCAGTCCTTCATGGACGGATGTCATCGGCACAACACTTGAATCCGTTCAAGGGAAGCCAATTGTGGATATCCTAGTCGACGAGAACAAGGACGTTTTCAAAGAAGTGGTAGAATCTATGAAGAAGGATGATTCTCGGAGTCAAATTGCCCGATTTACAGTTGAGTTGGGACCAGCTTCGAAGCTGGCTTCTCTCGACGTGTCCGAGAACTCCGAAGAGGGCGAAAGACCAGCAGAGAGTCAGGCCCAGACAATTGATTTAGAGGGACAGGGTATTATGGTGTACGATCGAACATCGGGAGGGGAAAGCCATGTAAGCTTAAAAGTACTCTCAACTAGATGCCATACACTAACAAATCAATAGACGATGTGGATGATCCGACCTTGGATTGCTCCACGGGAGATCCAAATAGATCTACCTAATGTGATTGTCGATTCATTGGGATCGGGTGCTGAAGTACTTGCAAGTTACCTGAACACTCTGGCCGAAGCTGGTTTAAATGACCCTGCGCAACTTCCGCCACCTTTGCCAGTCCTTTGCCGTATCTGTGAACGTCAGATCCCACCGTGGTGGTTTGAAAAACACAGTGAACTATGTCTTCAGGAACATAAGGCAGAGATGGAAGTACAAATGTGCCAGGAAAACCTCACGGAGCATCGCCACGCAATTGTAAAGGTACTGGATGCTCTTGAAGCTCGTAAAAGCCGGCCCCTTTCAGCAGATCAACAGCCTCTGGTACCTGTGGCTGAGTACAAAGGCTTTTCCATTGGTCCTACTTCTATTTCATCTTCATCATCTGGTACAGTATCCCCAGGTACCCCTGCTGGAAGATCGATAGAACGCCCTACCTCTGGTTTCTCACATTCACGAGCTCGATCATTTGCTATTCGACGGCCTCAAGCTCGAATTGTTGAACTCCTACTTGATCTTTGCGATACAGCAATTGAAATAAGTACGCCAGCCATCAAGGAAGCCTTGGCCCAGACTCCTGGTGAGTTCCGCGCTCAGTCACCTCAATCGGAAAGCCGAATCTCCCAGGTAATCCATTGGCAATCGCCAAGTACAAATACGTTAGAGCAAGAGCAAGGTCTAGCTATGCTGTGCGCCGATAGTGAGGCTGCTGCCAAGGCAAAGGTTGACGCCGTTCTCCGCCATCGGAGAATCATTGAGTACTCTGAGCGCATTCGTATGGAGTTTTCGATCCTTGTGCAAGAATGCGTCGACGAAGCAATGAGAAAGGCTGCTCAAATAGCCGCCGGCCATCTCAGCGACTCTTCTAGTGAAGAAGAGGAAGAGGAGTTACCTTCTGCACAAGATGAAGGTGTCTTTTCCTTTGATGGGCCGTCCTCCTTAGCAACAGCTCTCCGAGAAGCAGAGTTGGGAACAAACAAAGCTCGTCCATCTTCACCCGGAGGTATTTCTAATGGCTCCGGCTCAAACAGTCCTAAAGAATGTCCGACCCCACGGTCTCATACCGGCCCCATGAGCTTTGTCTCCCAGTCACATGGTTCTCGCCGGCAATCTTTGTTCTTTGAAAGCGATGCAGGAGATAGTGACGGGAGTGTGAGATCGTCATCATTAATGTCTCGACCACCTCCACGAACTGATTCTCCCGTATCCGAGTTTGGTGATCTCCGAAGGGCTGCAAGTTCTCGTCGCAGCAATCGTCGCAGCATCATTTTGCCAGGCACTAGCTCACCACATAGACAAGAATCTCCCGTGCGTATTGGGCAACCATCGTCGCCACTACGAATCACAAAACCGCGCGGTGCTCTCCCGATTGCTCATGAAGGCATTGTTTCTCCTACCCAATCACCCATGCTGCCTGGTAGTGAGTTCAGTTCTCCTGCCCTTATACCTCATCATCACCGACGACAATCATCCGCTGCTGGTTCTGATCCAAGTCGCTTCCCCCCTTCGCCTCGTTTGAATGCGGTTAGTGCGCCTCAAGCACGCGCTGTACCACCATCAATCAAGGACTTTGAGATCATCAAGCCAATTAGCAAAGGTGCATTCGGTAGTGTTTATCTATCTAAGAAGAAATCTACTGGGGACTATTTTGCTATCAAAGTTTTGAAGAAGGCAGACATGGTGGCCAAGAATCAAGTCACGAATGTAAAAGCTGAAAGAGCGATAATGATGTGGCAGGGTGAAAGCGAATTTGTTGCAAAACTATATTGGACATTTTCTAGCAAGGATTACCTATATCTTGTGATGGAGTATCTTAATGGAGGAGATTGTGCGTCGCTTATCAAGATTCTCGGTGGTCTTCCAGAAGACTGGGCCAAAAAATACCTTGGAGAGGTCATATTGGGAGTCGAGCATCTTCACGACCGCGGCATTGTTCATCGTGATCTTAAGCCAGACAACTTGTTGATCGATCAAAAAGGTCACTTGAAATTGACAGATTTTGGCCTGTCCAGAATGGGTCTTATTGGTCGCCAGAAACGAGTCCTAAATAGCACTGTAAACGAGTCTGCTCCGGATTTACTCAAACAAGGTCCCTTTGCTAGAGCCACTTCAATCAGTTCTTCGAGATCAACCTCTTTTGACTTTCATGGTCATCACTCCCCAGGGTCGACCCCTCAGATGACCTCTGATCCTGGCTTGAATACGCCTTCTTACTTCAGCCTCAGCCGAGAGAGTACTCATAACAGTAATAAGGATGGTCGACGAACATCGGGGAGAAGCGATAGTGGCAATAGCGACAGCTTGAATAACCTTTTCAATAGCTTCTCATTGAATGAACAACAGCAACCTCCTCACAACCAGCTTAGGTCGCCAATCGAAGAGATGAGCGAAAATGACGTTGGTGGCTCTCCAGACTTTTTGTCTCTTACACATACTGCTAGCCAGTCGAGCTCAGAGCAGAAAAACACACCTCCGCAGGCTAGCATGATGCCACCTCCTATGGCACTGTTCGATCCTGATGATAGCAATCGTCGGTTCGTTGGAACACCAGATTACCTAGCACCCGAAACCGTAAATGGTGTAGGTCAAGATGAAAGGAGCGATTGGTGGTCTGTCGGGTGCATATTGTTTGAATTTCTTTACGGATATCCGCCATTCCATGCTGGTACTCCCGATGAAGTGTTTGAAAACATTCTTGCCCGTAACATCTCGTGGCCCGACGAGGCAGAATGTGATGTTTCTGCTGAAGCAAAGGATCTGATTAACAAACTCCTTACCATGGATCCTGGGGAAAGACTCGGGTCAAATACTGATGAAAGTTTCGGAAACGGTGGAGAGGAGATCAGGACGCATCCTTGGTTCCAGGGGACGGATTGGGATAAGCTTCTCGAGGACGAAGCCCAATTCGTTCCAGCTCCAGAGAATCCAGAGGATACGGAGTATTTTGACACACGTGGTGCGACCTTACAATCCTTTGCGGAAGAAATGGAGGACCAAGCATCCCCACAGCCAAATACTCCTGGTGCCGAGTACCCGGAAAGGCCACACGATGCTTTGTCCCGCGTGAGGACCCAAGTCAACTCTATCAAGCGCGGTCTTATGCCGCTTCATATTCCACCCCATGTCCGAGATATGAAAAGTCGCAGGCTTAGTGAGCCCGTAGTCACGGATGACTTCGGAAACTTCGCCTTCAAAAATTTACCTGTACTAGAGAAGGCAAATAAGGATGTAATCCAAAAACTTCGTGCTGAAGCGATCGCCGCTCAGAATAAGGGTCATGTCACCAGCCCTGGTTCGAACTCCAACCCATCCTCTGCGATCTCTCCAGCTGCACCTGTCCTTGAAGGAAGTCCTATTCTCCCCATGCCAATTCAACGCACACTGTCAAATGCGAAAGCTTCAAACAGGCCAAACTCCCCATCAACACTAAGCCAGTCGAATTCATCTCCGAACCGAGCATCACAGCCGTCATCACCCCTTTTAGTAAACTTTGTTGCTGGCCAAAATGGCGAAGGTCGACGAAAGACGTCTAGCACCTCGTCTGGTCTTTCGCATCAGTCTAATAACTCTCTTGCGCCTGGAAGCTTCTTTGAGCTACCTAGAGTAACCACGACACTCCAAAAGGCTGCGACATCTGCATCTGCGGCAGCTTCACCGATCAAAAGTCGTGGAAGTGGCCCGCCTCCTCTGGCACTGTCCCCTCAAAAACTATCCACCCCAAGACAGGCAAGCAATCCTACCCACAGATCTCGCTCCCAGACTGTTGGATCCCAAGAAGGAAGCCCAACCCCAGGAGATCTATTCTCCCACCGCAAGAGACGAAGCCAGGTTTTCGATATGTCGCCGTCTTCGTCTGATAATGAGGGGGATAAGGCTAATGCTTTGCTTCGTGTTCAACGTCGTCGCCAAAGCTCTCGTAGGATGTCCCACATAACCTTAGCTGATGGTCCTCTGTTTCGCCCGCTTGATGTTTTAATTTGCGAGGATCACCCTGTTTCTAGGATGGTGATGGAGAAACTGCTTGAAAAATTGAGATGCCGGACTATAACCGCATCGGATGGTTCCGAGGCCATGCGTTATGCGCTCAGTGAGATCAAATTCGATGTCATTATGATGGAATTTAAGCTAGACAAAATCAACGGCGCAGATGTGGCGCGGATGATTCGCGACACCAAAAATGCGAATTCTCAAACACCGATCGTAGCTGTCACAGGTTATCTCAAAGAACTACAGGCACCTCATCACTTCGATGCACTCATCGAAAAGCCGCCTACAACTTCGAAATTAACTGAAGTGATGTGTCGTCTTTGTCAATGGAAGGCTCCAACCCCTGGACAGCTTAACTCCAGTCCTATAGGTTACCCTCAACCTTCAGGATTGCGACAAGAGAGTTTGAGGCTTGAGGATAGCCCTACTTCTTCCTCATCGGTATATGCACAAATGCCTGGAAGCAGTTTTAGAGGTTCGAGTAGAGCAGATTCTATCAACTCAAGCTTGTTTGGTGATTCTGAGCCTTTTAACAATGATGATGTTCCAGTTGTTATCAAGTCAAAAGCAACAGAGGAATGGGATGAGACAAGTGGCCTTGGTATCCGTAGCGAAGATTTATTGCTCAACTCCGAGGACTTCATCAAAGCACCGCCTCATCTTCTCACTGAGCAATCTGCTCCGGCCCGCATGGAAGATTCATTCAAAATCCCGTTGCGTCAGAGATCTTCTGATGCAATTCGTACGAAAAGGGAATCCATCGAAAAACATCGTCATGAATGTGCTGAATCGGGTGACGATGAAGATGAGGAGCTAGGCGATGTATGCGTTCGAGAAAAGAGCCCACGAAGTGCTTCAAAGACTATGCACCGCAGCTCTAAGCTTGGCATCGAAATGATGAGGACCAATAGCCGGGGAAGCGTCGTCTCCTCATCTGACCTTGCCTCTAGTGCTGATACAGTCGAGCCACCACCTACTGTTTCGGAAGAGATGCCACCGGCATCACTTATTGCCGGTACATTAGCTACACCACCAGAGTCGTTCTCATCGCCGAGCGGGAAGGAGAACGCCATTGATTTATTAGAAACACCCAGACCTTCTCATAACCATAACCCTATGGAAGACGAGCCAACACCTCGTGCCCCTATGAGTATGCCAGATCGGGGCTATATTCGGAAACAATGACAATAACCATCTTTTCTATGTCAAAATATTTGCCAGTGTGGCATCAAATCGCAATTTTTCTTTTCAGTTTATATATGAAGCGCGGCGTTTTAGGGTCATGGCAGACCAAGGAAACTGGCGTTTTGAGATCACACGGACCATTGGAGGCCGTTCTGTTGCATTTACAAACCTCTGCGCCTACATTGCGTCGGACCAAAAATATTTCGTGTTTGCTACTCACTCCTCTATGCAGAATCTTTTCATTTGTACATGTTTGCGGGAGAACCAGATATTGGGTCATGCTATTGGGCGTTTGCTTTTCTTTGCCGCTTTTTTTATATCTGGCTGGGCAGTCTTGTGGACATGGATAACCCAAGAGCTGGGCTTTCCTTATTGCCTGGCTTCTACAACTAGGGAGGCGGTGGTCGTGTATGGCGGAGATTTGTACCAACGGGAGCAGTAGCTATGAAGCTCAGATATGGGGATCGGGATTTTTGGACTCATTGAGCTGCAATACAATCCACTAAATTGACATTACTTGCTCTCCACGTGCCATGCTACTTTGCGGTGACTCCAAAAGACAATGAAAGCTCACCAAACTGTCTTTTTCTTGTTAAATCCTCATTTCCTCACTTCCGCAAACAAAGTGATCTTGCATAATTCGAAAAACATGTGTTCTTGATCCGGAATCTCAACAGATCATATCGACTACAACATAGTGACTTTATGAAATAAACCCAATTAAGCTGTACATCAATTGCTTTGAACCGTTATCATGAATGGAGATCTCGAGAAAACCAGCATTAACACTGTATTTCCCTGGCATTCTGCAAAAGAAGTCGTCATCCTTAGCTTTAATCGAAATGCAATTCATAATTAGGATAGCTCTAAATTCAAGATCCTTGTGACTTATGATAACACCTCGAATTCCTTAAGCAACTTGACCGCTAGTGCTCGAATCCAGAGGCAGGAGTTCAGATTCAGTCATGATTGTCGAAATAATTAGAAGGAAAGTAGAGTGTGGAAGAAGCAGACCTTGAGCCACCTTTCATATGGATAGGGCAAGGACACTTTTGAACTATAGCTCGGCATAACGCCAAATATAGACCACTTTCAGCTTGCTGTTCCACATAGACTCCAGATTTCCCCTCTTTAGTAGCTAAGATATATAGTTGAAATTGGGAAGGTTCATGTGAATTCCTCCACTCTTGGTCGTAGCTGGGTGGCCGGCTCTAGGGATCTTGGCACGTACTATCACTACCTCAGCAATTGTCGAGAAGCATATATTGCAACCAAGTACCATCGAAATCACATCATAGCTTATAGTGTTTAAGGTTACCTATTAATTCATTTTCTAAAATTATGACCACACTCCCAACTCTCCGCTGGGGAATCATCAGCTGCGGCTGGATCTCCACTGAAGTCGTTAAGGATCTCATCCTCACCCGGCCAAACCCCAAAGCAAATCACATTATCCAGGCAATAGGCTGCTCTTCAATTGCCAAAGGCAAAGAATTCGTAGCCAAGAATATCCCACATCTCTCGCCCACCATCTACGGCTCTTATCAAGAGTGCTACAATGATCCGAATGTAGACCTCATTTACATTGGCACTCCCCACTCTTTCCACAAACAGAATTGTCTCGATGCCATCGCGGCTGGGAAACACATTTTGTGTGAGAAAGCATTCACGCTGAATGTCATTGAAGCGAAAGAAGTCTTTGCTGCTGCAAAGCAGAAGGGCGTTTTTATAATGGAAGCAATGTGGACACGCTTCTTCCCAGTCACCCAAACTCTTCAACGGCTGCTGCACGAAGAGAAGATTGTAGGCGATATTGTAAGGGCATTTGTTGATTTTGGACTTGATTTTGATATCAAGGGTAAGGGTCCTGAATCAAGGTTGAAGAATCTGGAGCTCGGAGCAGGCAGCTTATTGGATATTGGTATCTATAGTTTGACATGGGGACTTTTATGTTTGGACTCAAAGATTGGAGAAGAAGCCGACAAGCCAAAGGTAGTGGCATTACAGTCGTTAGACGAAGGTGTTGATCTTACCAGCTCAATGGTATTACTTTATCCGAAGACAGGAAGACAGGGCATTTTGACGTCAAGTTTTAGTGTGAAGTCTCAGCCATCTTTTGCAAGGATAGAGGGAAGCAAAGGGACTCTGTATGTGGATGGTGAGGCTACTTCTGTGCCGCAGAGCCTGAGATTTGTTCCAAAGGGAAGTGATGAGAAAGAACAGGTGTTTGAGTTTGACAAACCTGGTTCAGGGTTCTATTTTGAGGCCGACGCGGTAGCTCTGGACATTCAGGCAGAGAGAACAGAGAATGCTGTCATGCCATGGGCGGAGACGATCAGAGTGTTGGAAATCCTGGATGGTGTCAGACGTGACAACGGCGTTGTTTTCCCACAAGAAAAGTCATGAAATGGAATTGTGTGAATACAGCCACCTAGATCAGAAGCACCTCAGCCCAGTTAGAAGCTGGACCGTACTAGTCAGAGCTCTGAGAGGAATTTCTTCAAATATATTCTCTATGATGTCCATTGTATAGGAAAGCTGTAGTTTTGAACAGGGGGCAAAATTCCAATCGTAATGATCCTCTCAAAGCCTTGGTGGAGGATGATAATTCTAAGGACAGGGGCTAGGTCCTTTATACATGGCGATTTTAAAACTGCTCTTGTCATATCATAGCATGATGCCAGCTACGCACTACTTCTATTCATCGTGCACATATATATGCTAGAATTACTGGTTCAGTATGATTATATTGACTACAGATCTAAGTAGGGAGAAGTCTCTCCTTATATACATGCTTCAATAGAGAGTGCCAAGTAGTCCCTTGACCTTCGTTAGTCAGGTAATCCACCTAGATCTTATAGATCACGTGGATAAACACTAACTTCAGCAATATATGATATAGGGTATATATTCTGCCAGGCGGTGAATAACCGTACAGCATGGTCCGGCCACCTCTTAGCCGATATAATTCTTGGCACGCTAGATTAAGTCTAGCTACTCCGTACTCCATTTAATTTATGGAAAGGTGGCACTTGGCATCTTTCGCAACCAGACGAGCCTCATCGACAGTCAATCCTCAATCAGAACAACTATCCCCTTCTTCTCCAACCACACAAAACAAACAGAATCAATCACCATGGATCAAGTACAAGAACTCGCCAACATCCCTCGGGAATTTTTCACCGGTATGTCAAGCTATTGAATACGGAACCACAGTCCTGCGCCCAGATTGTTTCCCAATCCCAAAGCTCCCTTCCCAGCAGGTTTCGTGTGCTAACGAGTTGAGTAGACGGAATGCAGTTCATAGACAAATGCCAAAAGTAAGCTTGACTCATTTTCCAATACCTCTGCCCAATTAGAAATTTACTGATACCCTTTTCCTTAGGCCAGACAAGCGCGAGTTTCTGAAGGTTCGTAATCCCTCTCACCAGGAGTGCCTTGGATTCTTTGAGGAGTGGGACAATTCTCACCATGTCTCTTCGAGGAATTCCTTCCAACTTCGGCGTTAACTTTGTCACGCAGATTAGCCAGGCTGTCGGCGTTGGATTTGTCGTTATGGGCGCAGTGGGATTTGTTGTAAAGCTCAGTTCGTAACCCTTTCCCTGCTTGACCAGAGCGCGCCAGCTTACTATTTGACAGTACATATTCCTGTGAACAACATCTTAGTCGGAGGTGCATAAAGGGGTAATCTTGCAGGGCGGCGTAATAGCATAGGCTTAGTGGCAGGAGATGGATTATCTATCACAATGTGGTCGAAAAGGAGTTGAGCGTTTAACTTGGAAGTTGCTCGGAAGCATGGAACATACGAGCAAAGCATGCATGCAAGGGCTCGGTAATTTTCCGGGCGAGATAATCATCCTAGACAGATATGGGCCAACACCCAGTGTAATTTGTACCAAAAATCCTCAGTCCAATTCCCGCCGTTATTGTGCCAATGGGGATTAGAGATCGTGCTGTTATTCTCGATTAGTCAGTCCTGCTGTACTACCGTGGTCGGACGATTGCTGCAATACACCTTGCGGTCTGTATTCGCACCTATGGAGACCGCAACGAGTTGAGACTGACCTAACAACTGACTTGAGGAAGTGATGTCGAAAATAAGAGAGAGCGAACGTCGTTGAGACCTTCGTTGAACCTCAAGCTCCAAATCCGGTTACGTGTGTTGTTATAGTACCTGTTTCTTAAGCAGACCCAGCATATAATAGTTTTGCATATTATACTGCTTTTGCCTAGAAGGGTGTAATTGAATGGGGCGTCTTTGAATCATAACAAAAAAAGGGTAACACGGATACTGAAAGGTAGGCGCTAGATTGCATATGAAATTAATCTTTGGTATTTCACCTTCCCAAGCTCATAATGTGCTCCTTGTGCAGCCTCTGTACTGTAGTAAGCAATTCTTCTCACTCTAGAAGTCCAAGAGAAAGTGAATTGGCTCATTAGTAAAGCTCTCTTCCCAATGACTAATGCGCTAAAGAGCTTATGTAGGAGAACTTAATGTGTTCAACGAACTTGGCCAACCTCAATCGATTGTAGTAAGTTTATTCCTCAGATCGATGATTTCTTAAGCAGCTCAGGATGCTCTCGTCCTAGCCACTATCTCAGAAACACTAGTAGGGCTTCAAAAGTAAGATTGCTTTTCATGTTCCGACGAAGTCAACAAAAGTTCTAGTTCAGTTAGCATACCATGTTTTTCTAGTGAAGCAGTATCAACGTCCTACCCTCGAGAAATTAAAACTAGCCTTCATATTTTTCTTAAGGAATAAAGTATTATGTAGATGTCGTTAGTTAGAAAGACCTATTGTATCTTTGAGCATGTAATTGTTAACAATGCTTTTCAAACAGGAAGCCGAATACGCTGACTGTCTACCGAAATCAGTACAATATCATTGGTTTTCCAGCAAAGGACAGCGGCGAATAAACAGGAAACAGAGATGCACTGTGCAATAATAATTTAAGGGAAGCAATAATTAATGCTCGTTAGTATTCGTAGATAGGTGCATTTCAACACTCGCTTATCATTCAGGGGCCTCCTACGCCAAGGCTCATCAATTGTCTAATTTTATACATATTTCCGATCAAGAGTTCTCACACTATATATATTACGCGATCAACGCAGTGAGTAATTTTGGCCTATGGTATTGAGCCACTAGAATGTGCAGCAGATGACAGAAATGACTAGAAATATATAGAATAGAATGTAGTATTTTATATCTACGTTGACGGGTCTCGAAAAGCAACCTCAGCAGGTATTCTAAAGCTTGCACAGAACATCCTCTTGTTAGGTGCAACATCGCGGACATCATGGATCGATAAATCTGGATCTCCAACTTCAACCTTATGGCCCAACTTCTCGCTAATTCTCCCACAGATTTCGACCGCCTCCCGAGCATTATCTGCACTTTTAGTTGAGAAACAGTGTACGTGTACCATTGGCAGTTTGGCCTTGGTATAGGGCTCAAATAGTTTTTCCTTCCCATGATAGACAGATTTGTACGACCCGAGGAAGTCGATGGCAGACGCGGGGAGATTCATTACAAAATGGTTGACGGTCGTGGGCAAGGTAAGGATAGTGGGAGGTAGCACCTCCGAAGGTTTGGCTTTGAATTTGCGTTTCGCAGGGATAGTTACGGTGTTGTTCCCTGTAGCACTGAGTTCTATGAGCTCATTCACAGCATAGCTGATGAAAGTATGCCCATCCTGATTGAATGGACGCACAAAGTTTTCAACCTAGTAATATTGTCAGCTCAAGTTTAAGTTGGCGGAGAATAGATGGATGCTGAGTTAAGCGTTGAAAAATCTGAGCATAGTCAAAGACAGATGCATGCACTTTAACTTGGCGTTATGCTGATCTTAGTAGTGATGAAATATTATGTTCAGCTGGAGGAAGTGTGTTTGAAGGATACGTACTTTATTTTGAGTTATGCCTTTCTTCATATAGGTGTAACCTTCAGGGTTAAGGTCATTGGCAAAGACAAATACTCCTTTTTTACCAGCAGGTAATGCGAATGGCCCAATTCCTGCCATGACATCACATACAACTTCGCCCGGTTGAAATAGATCCACAAGTCGCTTGTGCTCCGTCTCTAGTCGGCTGTTCCAGTAGACTTTGGCGAAGTTGAATTTGAATAGACAACCACCCTCAATCACCTCGACATTCATATCATCTTCCCCAAGAAGAACCTCGTACTCGAATGTTCTAAATTCTGATTGTTCGCCAACAGAATCTATTTTGTTTATGACTGTCCGTATACTTGGATTCTTATCCTTAACAACCGCCGCTATTGTGTGCTTGTATGGTAGGTACTGATCTCGAATATTAAGATGTGCTTCAATGAGTTAGCAAAGAACATGCGCTCTTTGCGTAGCTACATACCAACATGTCCTACAACTGCAAACCCACTAGGTATCTCATCTAGAAGATCTTCCGGAAGCAACGCTTGCATAATCTCAGCTAAGAACTATTAGCTGGATTGTTTGAGTAATATATGTAGTATATAGTTTCTTACAATATGAGTAATAGTCATAGTCGAGCTGTACGTTATATGGCAAAACTTGTAGTTCCTCTGCAGCTACGCCTTTCTGTATAGTCTCACTCCACGTCGATGGATCTGCCTTCCAGTTAGATTTCTCTAATTTTTCTTGATGCATTGCAGAACGAACCTTCAGGCTTTACTTCCGGCTTCAGCAGTATGCATTTCCCTCCCTTCTTCGCGAATGTAGAATCTGGGTCAAGAACTGTTGGTTTGAGCCTTTCCAGATTTATTATATCACGACTACTTTGGAGGGTTTTGACGTATTTTGCTATGTTCTTGGCATCTACAACTCGTGCAGCAGCAATAGGAACCGTTTTCTTAAATAGAGTGCGATCGAGAACTGTGCCTACTGTTCTGGCAACAGAAGGACGAAAGATAGACATGGCATCCGAGGCGCAGGAGCTAGTCACTGGGGATTTCTGTGTGATTTTGTTAGTCGAGTATTATCTCCAAGTCATAACCATTTGTAAGCTATGGGGTGGAAGAAGTACCTGCATATTTGCATTTCTAGATCATTAATGCTGGAATAGCTCTTGAGCCGGCTGTGGTATGGCTGCAAGGCTGATAATTTTCTGCGGAAACCCTAAAAGTGAGGCCCACTATTTATGTGGTGATGTCAAGAGCATACAAGGCTGAGCTTCTAAGTGATCATATATTTGCATGTAGGGGAGAGACTTAAGTGCTAATTAAACCCCACCTGTTCATCTTTTCCAGTATCGTAATGCCTGAATCAAAGAAGCGAACTCTAGACTCTTTTTTCAGTCCAGCGCAAAAGAAAAAGAAAGTGGAGGATAGCAACACTACTGCTTGCGGCGAAACACCCAACGTTGATCTAGTAAGTGGATATTGTGTGCCATACATCTATAGAGCTTATCTATCTTCATATCTGATACAATAGTAGAGAGAACTATCAAATCACCCTACCTACCCATTCCCCGTTCCTGACTTCCCGAGCACCATCTCAGCAAATCTGGTTTCGCTTCCTTCGTCTATTGGCAAAGCGATTAATGATCAAGCCCATCTGGATTTGCTTTATTTCGAACCCTACTGCCCAAAGTATTTAGAACGTGAAATTTTCCAGTTTCTTCGAAGCGAACTGCCATTTTACCGAGTACAGTATCGAATCCAACGATACGGTACAGAGACAGATATTCGAACTCCCCGGTACGTCAACTGATTGGAAGAGGCAAACTGATATTCATTCGCGGTAGATATACTACCGTCTTTGGTGTCGATGAAACTTCACGCTTTGACGAGACGGGACAAGTCGTTGATACAAAAACCCGCGTGAAAGTAACAAAAGAGCAGAGCTATTCGAAATATCCACCTCGGCCAATACCCAAGTGCTTGGATGATCTTAGGATCTCAACAGAAGCAGCAACTGGTTGCAAGTTCAACTTCTGTCTCGTTAATTACTACGCTTCTGGGGCAGACAGCATATCTTATCACAGTAGGGCCCTCATAAACAAGCCCCTTTACTGGAACATCTTATAGCTCTATCTCGCTAATCTGCATATGTTCAAGGCGACGATGAACGATTCTTGGGTACAGACCCTGCGATCGCATCTTTCTCATTTGGTGCTAGAAGGGACTTCTTAATGAAACACAAGCCAGTCGCGCCAAATGACATTGGTCCTCCGCCACCAGAAACAACTCCCATCAAACTGCCTCTAGCCAGTGGAGATATGATATTGATGAGAGGAAAAACTCAGTCTAATTGGCTTCACTCAATACCAAAACGAACAGGGAAAAATGCTGATGATGGAGGACGAATTAATATCACCTTTCGACGAGCAATGATCAAGGGCGGTACAGAGAACTACTATAACTACAATGTTGGCACTGGCCCGGTTTTCAAATGGGACAAAAGCTCTCGGGAAATGAAAGAATGGAAGTCGTAGCTATATTCTAGCTTATTAAATACAGTTGTCCATTATTTATTATCTTCCGAATCTCATCTGCGCATTGGCAAAATTATACAACGCCCGCAAAAATACCTGATATCCTACACCATGGTTGTCTTGTACATGAAAGATTTCCGTAAGTCGTAATTGCCATGGTGGATACCCTGATAATTCAATACTGGGAGTGAACAATACCAAAAGATCTGGCTCGCTCATCACGCTTTCAGATATCTCAGCATCTACCAATTCAATGCTGATGTCACTCGACGAAATTTTTGAGCGCTGCGTCATCTCAGCGAGAGTCTTCGTAAGGTCGACAAGTGAGTCACGGCCGTCTTCTTCTGATAGTAGTAGTACAGATAGATGCTCAACGGCCAATCCAGCTGTAGGAGTGATAGGCGTGGTAGGTGCTGATTCAATTGACGGTACGTGTGGAGCTCGTAGAGTTAATGCGGGTTGTTGGGGTCCAAAGTACGAAGAGAACTTCCTTGATATTGATCTATGCGTGGTTTGTACATGTCCCTTAAGGATACCTATTATATGTTAGCCCGCACATACTCTCTTTGGGTTCCGCTTCAACGAACCACTCTGCTCATACACTGAGAGTACAGGTATCCCAACACAAGCACACCACGCGGATATCTCAGCAATCTCATCCACAAGAGTTTCAAGCCCAGCCCCTCCCTTTGCTCTGTCTTCAAGCTTCAGAATTACGGAAAGGTGATTTGGTAATCGTGACAACCCCTTCACATCCTTTTGTATGAGTTCTGGCGTACGGTGGTGATAATACAATATTGCAAAAATGCGGTCCTTTACCGCATGATATGCCTGCCGAAACCGTATGTAAACGGAGAAAATTGTATGTACGATACCAAAGAGTAAGGCGTGGAGCTGATTCTTGAGAAATTTCCGAACTCCTAACCTCGAATGAGAGCTAGGCTCATCTACTTGGATTGTTGGGATCTGGGCATTCTTCTTGCGTCTAGAAGCTATCCGTGTGGGAGGGTCAGGTAGGTATGGCTGATATATGTTAGCCGGGTTTTTCTAAGTGTGCATTCCATATGGTTACTCACTGCTATGAGTTTCTCTCGCTCGGCCGGGGTTACAATAGAATGGTTTCCCTTTGCATCCCGTCTGAATATCTCTGTTTCTCTGGTTGCTATAGGCATGATGTTATGCGTTTCCAGAAGCCGAATTGCTTTGAGATATGCTTGTGTTGGGTTTTGGAGGAAACCAGTTTGTTCTGCTGAAATCCATCATAATATACCAAGGTTCGGAACGCTGGGCGACAAGGCCACCACACCCATTGCATAGCCGAGCCTTCTACGTAACAGTCCACGAGTCCCAAGATCAACAGCTTTGACATTAGCTCCACCTGTTAACAATAATGACACACGAAATCCAGGCCAACCATTGAAAAAATCCGAAATACCAGTACACGGAGCTTCCAGGTGTCGATGTGGTAGAGGGGCTTGAAGGGCGTTCGCAATGGCATCTCTAAGTGCTGGCGGCGGTTCTCACAACAGTGGAAGCGCAAAGACACTATTTCCAAAAGGGCCCAGCTTCACATTGGAGAACTTCTCCAATAAAGATTTTGTCGTGCGAGACTTTGTGGAAGAGCTGTCGGAGAGCGCTATCCCAGCTAACAGACGCTCCATACCAGCGCAGAATGCATTCGATCCAAAGCCTTTAATCAGACATTTCGAAAGTATGTACTCCCCCTCCGTTACTCAATAAGTCTAATCATTTTAGATGCACTTGCACAACTTGCGTCGCTATCAGAAGAATTGGGTGAAAGGGAAACCGACCTTCTCACATCTGTACGACGCGCCGAAAGGGAGCACGATCAGACTTTAGACAATTTAGGCAAGAAGCTAGATGAGTCAATAGACTCTTTCAATGCTTTGGATGGCACACTCAACAATACGAATGGTACCAACGGAAACAGTCGAAGGGGTGGATCCGACGCCGGGGGCAATATTGCGGTACAAATCGGCGAGAGGCTTGAGGAATTAGACAAGCAACGACGGCGCGCTGTAGATGCAAGTTTTCTGATTCAATGCTGGACGGAAGTCAGTGAAGGAGGAGAACTTACTTCTCTAGAAGAAATGATACGGCGAAGAGGCGGAGGGAAGGACATGGTGCGATGCGCTATTATTGCTAGGCAGCTTATGAAGATGAGCCAAAGACTGGATCCATCATCTTGGGCTCAGACAAATGGAGGTGGGAAAAGAGTCAACGGGATATCAAATGGAGTCGTTGGAAATAGAGGGCACAATACTAAAGAGATCATAGAGAAATTCTCAGAAACGTTAGAGAAGGATCTACTTACACAGTTTGACGAGAGCTATCGGAAGCAGAATTTTGATGATATGTCGGAATGTGCAAAGGTATTGCACGATTTCAATGGCGGTGCTAGCGTTGTGGCCGCATTTGTGAACCAACATCAGTTCTTTATCGATCGCAACCAGCTCATTACTGAAGAAGTCACAACAGACAATGAAACGTGGGACAGTCTAGCAGATCCTGATGCGGAACCTCCTGGAGTAGAACCCAGCTTACAGTCACTGATCGATGAGATTAGAATTGTCATGCAAGAGGAGTCTTCCATCATGAAGCGGGCATTTCCATATTATGAAGTTGTCCTAATCAAATTTATTCAGAGAGTGTTTCAGCAATCTATTCAGCAACGCTTGGAAATGGTCCTAGAGAAAGCAGAGACGATCTCATCACTCGCCTTCTTACGGTCTCTGCATGCTTCCAGGAGTTATATTAGCACTTTGGTTGAAGACTTGAAGGCACATGGCCTGACGGAACATCCAGAAGCGTGCTCTGCTCAAATAGCATCATGCCTCGACCAGCAACTTGACGAGTTATTTATGCCATATCTCATGGGAAGCTCTTATATCGACAGGGAGAGGAAAAATCTCGAGGAGCTAAATTCATCTTTGCTTTTCAAATACACCATTTTTCACTCAAGACGAAAGAAGGTCCCAACAGGATTTATGGCCTCTCTCGCCCAACAAGGAAATCAGCTTCTATCCTCTGCAAAAGATGCATATATTGATCAGCTTGAGAGTAGAGAGCTAACGGCAACTCAAAAAGCAATGATGTTACGACTCGCTGGTGTCCGTGATACAGACAAAAACAAAAATGAGATTGAGGTGTCAGAGGAAGACGGTGTACTAAGTATTCCTAACGCAAAACGCATGATCAAGTGGTTAGCTGAGGGAGTGAGGAGAGCTTTAGAGTTAGTGAGCGGGCTTGAAACGTCTAAGGATGTTCAGGCTTTACTTAACCTCCTTTTGAGTAGTATGGGCCAAGTTTATATCGAGACAGCTCTTGAAGCAGCCGCAGATCAGGCCTTAGCACAGGAATCGACCAAGACTGAACCTGACCTTGCATACCTGCCACGGCTACAACCAGCAATTACGATCACAAATATTATGTCACGTTTCATCAACACTGTGCTTATTCGTCTAGCTGAGACAAATATCACAGTTAGGATTGCAATGGAGAAGCAAGCCAAATCTTCTATAGAAAGAATCGAGTTAAAAGCCAACAGCGTTATTCGAAGTACAATCACCGTGGTGATAAATTGGATAACGAAGCTGCTTGCAGGACAAAAGAAGCTTGACTTCAGACCTAAAGATAGCGATCTTGACGGTAGCGGGCGTGCAGGCTCCGGCTATTTCGAAGCACTGGCAACAGCGACATGTTTATCAATCTGTACTTTCTTGTCTCGGGTCGCTAGTTACTCGGCCACGGCTATAGACGGGCAAAATTTAGAGGTTTTCTCTTGTGAACTTGCTATTAGTGTACGAGATCTGTTATTTGAGCACTTTAAAAAGTTCCAGGTCAACGCCACTGGTGGCCTGATGGTCACGAAGGACATGTCTAAATATGTGTCAACTCTTAAAGATCTGACATTGACAAAAGATGTGGAGCAAGATATGGAGCTCTTGAGCGACATTGGCAACTTGTTCATCATTGGACCCGAAGCTCTTCGTGAGAGGTCAAGGGCTTTGGCGGTCGGAGGTGCGGGTAAGAAATTGCAAAAAGCAGATTTCCGAGCTTTCATCATGAAAAGGGATGATTATGGTAGCGTGGGAATCCAGAGCGTACTTGCGGGGCTATGATACCATTATTTGATGTTGCATTTTGCATGGCGTTTGGGATATTAGACTTTATGGAGTCTGAAAACTATACTGTGTAGGATTCAATACATGGGTGGTAGTGCAATTATCAAGCATACTCAACCAAACCCAAAGATCAACACGATCAAAGACGCCCGTTCCTTTGTCTAATTATCCAAGTCCAAGGACAATAAGTGAGTACTATGATAGTTTAACCAAAGCGTCTAGAGTTGTGAATTATGCTAGCTCTCCTCTATGTACAGTATAACCCATGCGCCATGGTAAATGCAAATACACCTATGTTTTCGTACAATCCGTCCGTGCAATCTCTCTGTGCTATCGTTACAGTTCCATGACTTCTTAAGGTAGTTCAAACCCAAAGCCCTTCATACAGATCTTGTATTTATCGATCGTTGTCGCGCAGTCCTTTTGAGGATCCGCGGCATTGCTGAAGAGCATACATTCGTCTCGGCTGGCCTTTTCTTCTTTGCATACACAGCAAGGCTTGGTTGGGTCAGCCAATGGTCTTTGCAAAGCGTGAATAACATTACCTTGGGAGCAGCGGCTGCTGGTTTGAGGTCTATGGTGGCACTTGGGCCTGATGGAGTTGCTAAAGCAATCAGTAGGTATTCCCTAAAGAGCGAGGGGTCAACTTACATGCTTGAGATCCCATTGTAGTGGATTTGCACAGATTGTAAAATGCGCTTTTGGTAAATGAAACGCGTGATGGTCAATCGTAAAAAGTAAAAGTTGTGATTGAGCGCATTTGTCATTGACATATTGGCCTCTCTTCGTCCGAGCCGGCGGCCGCATATCTTGGCAGTCCTAAGTCTAGTGTAACAATTAAGAAAGTGCCCCTCCAACGAGCCGCCCACCAAAACAACAACAAATCTATAGCAAGCCGAAATCATCTACACTGCCAAATTTGTGTTCTAAGCACCTTTGCAATTACGAAGATGGCATCGAATAACAAAGTTTTCTCCCTTGAGGGGAAAAGCCTTAAGCTCGACACTGCGGCGGATGTGGAACCTCATATTAAGGCTCTGAGAGCAATGGAAGATGTTGAAGAGGTCCGGTTTCTAGGAAACACTCTGGGCGTGGAAGCTTGCAAGGTTATTGGAGAAGTGCTTGAGACAAAGAAGACTCTGCAGGTAAGTTTAAGGACATGGGAATTGTTGTATGTCTCGTAATACAAGGCTAACCCTTTTACAGATTGCGAATCTTGCCGACATATTCACTGGGCGTCTCCTGAACGAAATTCCACAAGCTCTTTCGTCACTTCTTACTGCACTCTTGACACTCCCAAAACTTCACACGATCAACTTGAACGATAACGCATTTGGTCTGAACACTCAGGCACCTTTGGTCGCATTTCTCTCTTCCCATGTGCCACTTCAACACCTCATTTTGAACAACAACGGACTTGGTCCCCATGCTGGAATCCTCATCGCTGATGCTCTTACTGCTTTACATGCAAGAAAGGAAGAGGCACGAAAGGCTGGTACAGAGGTCCCATATCTAGAAACGGTCATCTGTGGTCGTAACCGTTTGGAGAATGGAAGCATGACCGCATGGGCTAAAGCCTATAGCTTGCACAGCAATATTAAGGAGATCAAGATGGTACAGAACGGCATTAGACAGGAGGGCATTTCCCACTTGATCACTGATGGATTAAAACACACCAAAGGAATCAAGGTTTTAGATTTGCAGGACAATACGTTTACTCTGATGGGTGCTAAAGCTCTTGCTAAGGTCGCTCCAGGCTGGTCAGAAATTCAAGAGCTTGGCATTGGCGATTCTTTGCTTAGTGCAAAAGGAGCTGTCGTTTTCGCTGATGCATTGGCTAAGGGTGGCAATAAGAAGCTAGAGATTCTGCGATTGCAGTACAACGATATTACTACCAAGGGACTTGAGGGCATTGCAAAGGCAGCCAAGGAGACGTTACCCGCGCTTAAGAAAGTCGAATTAAATGGCAATAAGTTTTCTGAGGACGATCTGTCGCTTGTGAAGTTGCGGGAACTCTTGGAGGAGCGCAAAGAAAAGCTGGCTGGAGATTTGGTTTTGGAAGATGAGTAAGTTGCAGAAGCTCAAATACCCCTAGTCCTCTTACAAGCCTTCTTGAGCTTTGATGTTTCCACGACCATATGCTAACTTTATAATCTGTAGGTGGGGGTTAGATAGTCTCAGTGATCTTGAGGATGACAGTGATGAAGAAGAGGAGTCCGAGGACGCGGAGGAGGAGGAAGAAGCTGAAGAGCTTCGTGAAAAATTGTTGGAAGACGCAGAGGTGGCTCAAGAGGAACCAATCGCACAGAAGCAAGACAAAGACGTGGACGACCTAGCTGCTGAGCTGAAAAAGAAGAGCATCATCTAGGTGGTCCTTGCCTCGAGATCTAGCAGTTTGTTCCGGGCGGGAATTCCTAGTAGGAATCTCGTTTCTTATTTGGCTTGTGCAGCGTATATCCAGATGCTTTCGTCGATTTTCAGCATAGTTCGCGGGCTCAACTACCGAATGCATATAGAGTAGAATTTTCAAGATCTGCGCTTACATTTACACTTTGCATCCCGTGCCAGAGTGCCCATCCCCATACCTCAGACAGACTCCCTACCAGTAGACTCGGTACCTATCTCCAATTTTGTAAGGAGCAGCGGTAAATGCACCTCAAGCACACCATGCCGCAACATCACCAATGACATCTCCACCAGAAGCAACACGGAACGGATCGAGGCACGCCATGTTGGTTCTGGTCTACGTGCCCTCTTCGTCCACGTTCTCCCTCCCGCGACGGCAAAGCCAGAA
>Ga0247810_10000301_pt1 | contig 67657 bp, 49 predicted proteins | sample UWRJL119311C1_FD_179918 | JGI IMG/M metagenome (GOLD analysis project Ga0247810, IMG submission 179918) | Plant litter microbial communities from Arlington Agricultural Research Station in Wisconsin, United States - UWRJ-L119-311C-1 | ecosystem: Environmental > Terrestrial > Plant litter >...
CTTTATGCATTTGCGCTGAAGGGGAAGGATTTTTACTATCCGGAAGGAATGGAGCAGTCGAATTATAATTTATTGCTTCCGGACTGGAACCAGAATGTTCACCGGGAGGCTTTCAGAATTCTATTGCCGGAGGCAGAAAAAGAGCGGTTCAACCAGCTTGCCTACCGGCAGGAACTGTACGATCTGCTGAGGAATACTTACGAACAAAGCACTCCATCCTTTAGCCGGTACGCCTGTGTGGAATCGGGAGTCAGGATCAGTGCAATTGCTTTTCCCGATACACTTCATCTAAAATCGATCTGGCATTTCGGCCCGGGATATGTTTCACTTGCTACCGATGTGCTGCCGGTTACCGGATTAAACTACGGTTACGGCACCTCGAGATTGCCGTACACATTTGCCTATGCCTCTTACGGCTCGTTCGAAAGCTACATTTATGAATCCGGGCGGCTGCGGAAAATCAAGCTGGAGGAAATCTTCGGAACTGGGGGTGCTTTGCAGGAAGAGCTACTGCTGGCCATCAGCAAGCGGGACGACCTGGAGCTCGATTGCTCTTCACCCGAACGATTCGTTCAGCTGATAAACGGCCGGTTTACACTTTCGGAAAACGGCGTTATTCTTCGCTTTGAACCGACCGACTGGGATCTTCGGGATGTGGAATTGCTGGTACCGAACGAACGACTGAAGGCTCGCCCGGAAACACAGTGGATCGTTCCTTATTTGGTGAAGTAAAGTTGCTTAATAAGTGTTCCTCGGATGTCGGACAGTTCCTCTCTTCGTTTGCCATGATGCATTCCAGCACGCGCATAAAACCCTGTAATAAAGGGCCGTTTTTGTTCCTCCAATAATTTTGCTTCGTTTGGGATATATGTTATCAAAGTCTGAAAATATGACCATAATTAAAAATGTCCCGGCAGCTTTCACCACCGGGACATTTCACCCACCCATTATAAATCGCGCACCGATCTATTTTACCATCCTGATTGTTGCCGCTGCTGCTTCAGAAGCTACTTTTACGTAATACGTTCCGCTGCTGAGATCCGATCCGTCGAACTGGTATTGCTGTGATCCGGAAGTTAATCCTCTGAAAGCAACGATGCTCAGCTCTTTTCCGCTCACGTCGTACACACTGATGGTTACATCTGCGCCTTCGGCCAGGGAGTAACTGATCGTCACATTTCCGGCAAACGGATTCGGATAAGCGATGAGCTCCAGTGAAGCCGCTGCTTCTTCCAGTTCTGCGGTAGCACCCGATCCTTTTGTTTTGATCATCCCGGTATTCGCTGTTACGTATCCTTTGGTTGCCGAAGGGAAAGATACGCCCGTGAAAAGCTCTGTTCCCGAGCCGGTGTAACTGTAGTCGGTTGTCCAGCTCGTTCCGTTGAATTTCAGGATGTAGCCTTGTCCGCCGAAACCCGGGGCACCAACCGCATAGGCCAGCGAGCCGCTAATGGACTGGATGCCGTAAACGTGGAAAGAATTGTCGGGAAGCGTTGTGCTGTACTGCGACCATGAGCTTCCGTCGTAGCGGTAGATCTTGGAATCATCGCCTGAAAAGAATCCTTCACTGGCACTGCTGAACGAGACGGAATACAGATCAGAACCAGTTCCTCCTGATTCAGGAGTTGTCTGCGTTACCCAGCCTGAGCCATCGTAGTGCCAGACTGCTCCGGTAGATCCGACTGCCCAGCCATCCGTTGCGCTGATCATGTGAATATCCCGGAAAGTATTGCTGAGCGAGCTCGTACTTTCTGCGGAAAATGAAGTTCCCCCGTTGGTCGTTTTTTTAATGATCGCCCAGTCACCGCCTATCCAGCCGGTTGTTTCACTGATAAAAAAGACGCTGTAAAGATCCTGGGAGGTTCCGCTGGAGACAGCCGACCAGGAAGCTCCGTTGTATTTAACAATTGTTCCATGGTCCCCGACAGCCATTCCGAAATCCGATCCGGTCATGTGCACTTTATTGAGATCATAGGTCGTTCCGCTGTTCTGTTCCGTCCATGTAACGCCCGCATTCGTTGTGTGAACGATCTTGCCCTGCCGGCCTACCGCCCATCCTTCATTATTATTGATGAAGTGAATGTCTTCAAGGTCGTTCGTTACCGAGCTGTTCTGGTTATTCCACTGACCGAAAGCCGGAGATATAAGCAGCATAAAAGCCGCTGATTGTACTAAATTTTTCATCTGATTTGGTTTTAAATGTATGAATCTACTTGAACAGGCCTGTTGCTCAAGTGTTCAGCAAACGTACAGCCACAATTCGGAAAAAGGCGTTTTTACGGGGAGGACAAGACGGGGGACAACGGATTAATGATCTAATAAACAAATGATTGGAATGAATTAATTGAGAATTGAAAATGGAAAACAGGAAGAGGGGAATTATGAATTATCAAGAGAGGGAATTATCAAGGATTCAAATAAAAAAAATCCGAAGCAAACCTTTTTCTACTTCTTCTTTGGACGGATTGAGGAATGGCAGCAATTATTAATTAGCAAGAGAGGGAATTATCAAGAGGATCCGTCGGGGATTTAAATCTTCTTAAAATTCGGGATCCGGCGGCGGTCATTCACGGCGATTAATGTACTTTACCATTTTATGGCACATCAGCACGAACATACGCACGAGGTTTCAACCGTCAATAATGCTTTTATTGCCGGTATTGTGCTGAACAGTGTTTACATCGCTGTAGAATTTACCATCGGGTATTCCCAGTCTTCGCTTTCGCTGATGACGGATGCCGGACACAACGCCACAGATGTTCTGAGCCTGTTGCTGAGCCTGCTTGCTTTCCGCTTGCTACGCTCTGCTGCTACGGAAACTTACAGCTACGGATTTAAGAAGGCCAGTATCCTTATATCGCTTTTTAACGCGGTCCTGCTCGTGCTGGCCGTGATCTTCATCTGTATCGAGGCCATTGGCAGGCTCGATGAAAAGATACAGCTTCCCGGGTTAACCATTTCGATCGTTGCCCTGATCGGAGTTGCTGTTAACGCTGTTTCGGCCTTGCTGCTGTTCCGCGATAAGGACCACGACATCAATGTTAAAGGCGCTTACCTTCACCTGATGGCGGATGCGCTGGTTTCACTGGCAGTAGTGGCGGGGGGAATTATCATTCATTATACAGGACTGAGCTGGATCGATACTGTGCTGAGCTTTCTGATCGCCGGGGTAATCCTGAAATCCACCTGGTCGTTGCTGCAGGAAAGTCTTCGGCTTGCTATCGACGGAATTCCACGAGGAATCGATATGGACAAGATCCGGGAACTGATTCTTTCGCAGCCGGGAATTACGGAAATTCATCACGTTCACGTGTGGGCTATCAGCAGCCGTCAGAATGCCATGACTGCCCATCTTCTCTTGAAAGAAGGAGATTTGGACCAGTTCTCGGCCATCAAGGCCCATTTGAAACACGAGCTGGAGCACCTGAACGTTCACCATGTAACGTTCGAGGTGGAAAGAGAAAACTGTAACGCCGCATGTGATTTATCACCACAAAAGAGCACATAACGATAATTGTTAACAACATGTTTATTAGGAATATGGGCAATACGAATGATTCTCACTGGCCGCTCCCATTATTTCTTAAAAATTGTTTATTCTTATAATAGAAGGCTAAATTGGTAAGGCAAATGGATTTCCAATTGCTTCATACTTTAAAATCAGTTATATGAAACGCACAGCAACAGCACACTGGAATGGTAACCTGAAAGAAGGAAAAGGAACAATCAGCACACAAAGCGGAACGCTTGATAATACGCAGTATTCATTCAAAGCGCGTTTTGAAGAAGGCACCGGGACAAATCCGGAAGAGCTTATCGGAGCTGCACATGCAGGCTGTTTTACCATGGCATTGAGCGCGGTTCTTTCCCAGGAAGGACATACTCCGGGAGATCTTACCACAGAAGCAGTCGTAGAGCTGGAGCCAGCTGCACAGAAGATCAACGGAATCGTACTGAAACTGAAAGCTTCGGCAATAGACGGACTTTCGGAAGACGATTTTAAAGGTTTCGCAGATAAAGCAAAAGTGAACTGCCCGATCTCGAAAGCGCTGAGTGCAACAACGATTTCACTTGAAGTAACTTACGGATAGGAAAATAGCCGGCTCGTAAACCACAAAAGGCACAAGATTATGTTGCTCTGCAAGAGCAGCTCAAAGAATCGCTTGTATTCTTTTGTCTGTTTTGTGGTAAAAATGGCTCTCAGAGAATGTTTTTTTCTTCCAGCAGTTCCCGAAGCGCAAAACACAGGTCGTTGAAAGAAGTGTGCTTGGTCATGAACCCCGAAGCGCCGCTACTGAAAGCTTTCTCTTTGTCGGCGTCGAGCGAGGAAGTACTGTAGATAATAACCGGAATAGCCTTAAAAGCTTCCAGCTGCTTAATCGCTGCGAGGAACTGGCGGCCATCGACCCGTGGCATATTGAGATCCAGGAAAATCAGGTCAGGCTTCGGAAGGGACGGATCGTTTAACTTATTCAGTCCGTCCTCACCGTCAACTGCTTCCACATAGGAATGGGGAAAATCGAATGTATCTAGCGCCGCCTGGAAAATTTCGCGGTCGTCTTCATCGTCGTCTATGAGGAATATTGCTGTCATCAGGATGCAAACATAGATCTAAATAATCTTATTTCAAGCCTGCAAATCAAATTACTTGTTTATCGTTAAGAATTTAAGAAATCAGCAGTTTCTGTAGAGCCGGACCGTTACGATCTCAAAACTCTGCTGAACTATGAGTCGGGATTTCCTGCTTGTTTACAAAGTGGTTTCCGATCATCAGGCTCATAGCGAGGGCGCCGACTAAAAACACAGTGATCCCGATCTTATTGGACTTTTCGATCTTACCGGCCCTGAACAAAAGGTAGCCGACTACCATATTGAAAAATGCCCAGGCAACGTTCACCATTGGCGGAGACAACCCGATGCCGGGAGGATCTGAAAACGGGCTTGGAAATGGATTTCCGGAAACTCCATGAATAAAATGAGGAACACTGTTGGCCAGAAAAGCTCCGGCGAATAAACAGGCAATGTAATGGTACCATTTCATAATTCGTAGTTTATAAAATAAGCACGAAATCCGACCCTGGATTTCGTGCTTCCCAAGTTAAGAAGATTTCTTTTTGGTGCTGCCTTTTTTCGGTCCCGGTTTGGAATCCTCTTTTTTAGCAGCACTTTTCTTTGGCTTGGGATCAGCCTCTTTCTTGCTGCTCTTTTTAGAAGTTTCCTTCTTTGCAGCCGGTTTTGCGTCTTTTGCAGGCTTTTTATCGGATTTTTTATCAGACGCTTTTTTCTCTGTCTTCTCTTTTTTGTCCGGAGACTTTTTCTTATCCTTTGACTTAGCGTCCGATTCTTTTTTCTTCGGAACCTTCCCGCCTTCCTTCCGGGCTTCGGAAAGTCCTATTGCAATCGCCTGTTTTTTATTCGTCACTTTCTTACCCGATCCGGATTTCAATTTTCCTTCCTTCATTTCGTGCATCGTCTCCTCGACTTTTTCGCCCGCTTTCTTTCCATATTTTGCCATGATCATCTCTTTTTAAAGTCAACCGGATTAGTCCGCGCCAACCGTTCAATTTAAAATTAGGATATTGATTCGTTCTGTACAGAACAGTTTAACCTTTATTAAATCCTCGCCCTTTTTCATTGCCTTAATTTCAGCAAATGAAAAATGACTTGCGTGTCGGATGTTCCGGCTATTATTATTCTTACTGGAAAAACCGGTTTTATCCGGAAGGTCTGCAGCCGAAGAACTGGCTGGAATATTACAGTACTGTTTTCAATACCGTGGAGCTTAACGGAACGTTTTACCGCAAGCCTCAGCTGTCATCCCTGAAAAAATATGCCGCTCAGACACCGGACGACTTCCTGTTTGCTGTTAAGATGAACAAAGCCGTTACCCATATTCAGAAGCTTAAAGACAGCCGGGAACTGATCACCGAATTCCAGGACCTGATTCGCAACGGACTGGAAAACAAGCTGGCGCATTTTCTTTTTCAGCTTCCACCCTCTTTTCATTATTCGGAAGAAAACCTGGAGCGCATCCTGGAAAACATACCTCATCATCCGGAAAACGTGGTAGAGCTGCGGCATATCTCGTGGTGGAACAAAAATGTTGAAACAGCGTTCAAAAAGGCCGGTCTCACTTTCTGCAATGTCGATTTCCCGGGTTTGAAAACACACTTCATTCACACCAGCGATTATTTCTATATGCGTTTCCACGGAAGTCCGGAACTGTTTAAATCATCCTATTCCGCTGAAGAACTAACCGGTTTTATCGACCAGTTCCAGGAATCGGCGGAACGCAAAAGCATTTATTTCAACAACACCTATTATGAAGCAGGTTATACCAACGCCCGCGAGCTGGTCAGCCTGCTCAACCGACCTGCCACCACTCAGGAACTAAATTCTCAAAATGATTCATTATGATACCCCAGGATAAAACAAACCCATTATTGACCTCCGGATCTCACATCAGTATCTGGACAGACACCAACCCGCAGCAAACACTTCATCCGTTAACGGAAGACCTGGAAACAGATGTTGTGATCATCGGAGGCGGAATAGCAGGCATCAGCATTGCGTATGAATTAACCAGACAGGGGAAATCAGTTGTGCTGGTCGAAGACGGGCTGCTTGGAAGCGGTGAAACCGGAAGAACGACCGCACACCTCACCACTTCACTCGAGAACGAATACCAGGAATACGAGAAGGTAAACGGAGAAAAACAAGCAGCGCTCCTTGCTGAAAGTCATACAGCCGCAATTGACTACATCGAAAAGAATGTGCATGAACATACGATCGATTGTGACTTTCAGCGTGTGGACGGTTACTTGTTCCGCCATCCTTCAGATGCCGAAGATGTGCTCGAAAAAGAATTCGAAGCGGCTTCGCGTGCAGGACTGAACGTTAGCCTGATGGAACACACACCCGGTATGACCGTGCAGGAAAAATGCCTGTGTTTCTTTAACCAGGCACAGTTTCACCCGTTGAAGTACATCAACGCACTTGCAGAGCTCATCAAACAGAACGGCGGAAAGATCTTTACCGGCACCCACGCCAAGGAGATCGACAGCACAGGAATTACAACAGAAGAGCATTTCACAGTGAAAGCCAGCCATGTCGTTGTTGCTACAAATGCTCCGGTTAACAACCGGTTTGCCATGTCTTTCAAGCAGCATGCTTACAGGTCGTATGTTATCGGCGCTTTGATTCCAAAAAACACTCTTGACAGCGCGCTCTGGTGGGATACCGGTGATTACGACAGGGATAAAGATGAACCGCCGTATCACTATGTCCGCCTGCAGCCTTACAATGACGAATACAACCTGCTCATATGCGGGGGTGAAGACCATCCGACAGGCGATCCGGGAAGGCCCGAGCCGGCAATCTCCGAAGAAGAGCGCTATGTTCTGCTGGAAGCCTGGGCGCGGCATCATTTCCCTATCGGAGATGTGATCTATCGCTGGTCGGGCCAGGTAATGAATGCACTGGATGGCATTGCGTTCATAGGAAAAAACCCGCTGGATAAGGATAACGTGTACATTGTTACCGGTGACTCGGGTGACGGAATGACAAATGCAAGCATCGCAGCCATGCTCATTCCCGACCTGATCAACGGAAAGGAGAATCGCTGGGAACACCTGTATCGTCCCAACCGTTTCGCATGGAAAGAGACCGCATTGTTTTTAAAACACAACATACAGAATGTGCTTGCCTCCTTAAAGAACAGCAGCGATGAGGATGTGAATTTGTATTCAGTTGCAGAGGGAGAAGGAAAGATTGTCGATATCGAAGGAGAAAAATGTGGCGTTTACCGGGATGAAAACGGTCTGATCTCTGTTGTATCGGCCCGATGTACGCACCTTGGCTGTACGGTAGCCTGGAACGGCGATGAAAAAACCTGGGATTGTCCGTGTCATGGAAGCCGTTTTTCAACCGATGGAAAAGTACTTCACGGCCCTGCAAACACAGATCTCTCAAGTCATAAAGAGAACTCGTAAAGCCACTATGCATTTGGTTTTTTTAACTCGCATTTCAAAAAAGCGTAGTTATAAAGCCGTAATTTTCCTAATGACACATTTAAAACCATAGATCATGAAAACCGCAAAACAAAATACCATCCTGTATGGAATATATGGCTTCCTCAGTGTAGGGGCTTTCTTCTTCCTGATGAAACTATTCGGTCTCGAGAACATTACCGAGCTTCGGTTAGTTAACGTACTCATTCTGATAGTGCTTACCAATCTGCTGGCACGCAAAAATGTGAGGGAGCTAACAGATTTCAGCTACGTACAATGTCTTGGGTCGATGATAGGCGCCAACGCTATTACGGCTATCCTGTCTTCGATCGGATTCCTTGTTTACATCAATGTATTTGACCAGGATCTGCTGTCGAGCTTTAAGAATCATTACATCGCCGACGGTACATTCAACGTTTATGTAGCAGCTGCCCTGATCTTTTTCGAAGGGCTTGCCGGAGGGCTTGCAATTTCGTTTATTTCCATGCAATACTGGAAAAAATATGAAAACCAGATGAGCTAATCCCACTTCCGACGCGCCGGTCGTCTTAAAAACCGGTTCATAGTTTAAAAGTTCACTCCCCCATCCGGAGTGAACTTTTTTGTTTCCGTTCTGTACGCTCTATTAAAAGCATCTGGTTAATTTTAGAAAACGAATCCGATGCTTTTAATCCATTTAAAACAATGAGATCAATCAGTCGACTGCTTTTTACAGGATTGCTTATTTGCCTTACTTCCTGTAGCTTCAATAAGCTATTTCTTCAGCCCGATGTGTACCCCGGCAATTTTCAGGGCTTAACGATCTATACTCCCGACGACACGCTCCGAGCTACATTTGCTGCGGAAAATTACCAGCCAACCTTTACCCAGCGAAACGGGCGGGACACGATCACTCACGATTATTCTATTGAAAGCGTTGTATTCAGATGTTCCAATGGCGACACATTGAACGGCTGGTTTCTCCGGCCTTCGAAGCTCCCTGTAACAGCCACTTTACTGCACATTCATGGAAATGCCGGTTCTCTCATCAGCCAATACAAGGCTATCTCACCGCTCATCGAACAGGGTTTCCAGGTATTTCTTTTCGATTACAGCGGTTTCGGATTTTCACAGGGGAAAGCAACACGGAAAAATGCGCTGGCAAATGCACTTTCAGCGCTGGATTATCTGAAAGCGCGACCGGATGTGAAAGGAACAAAAGTATTCCTGTACGGTCAGTCATTCGGCGGACATCTTGCCGCCGTTATTGCAGAAAAGCGGGAACAGGACATCGACGGAGTTGTTATAGAAGGCGCTTTTTCGTCGGCTCACGATATAGCGGCTTACACGGTTCCCATCATCGGACGAATAGCCGTGAAGCAAAGCTATTCCGCTAAAAGATCCATCAGGAAAGTCCATAAGCCGGTACTTGTTATTCACAGTACGGAAGATGAAGTGATCCCTTTCTTCATGGGACAAAAGATCTACGAAAATGCCAATGATCCGAAGGAATTCTACGAGATCAGGCATTGCCATATGTGCGGCCCGGACTATTATGCACCGGAAATCGCGGAGAAGATCCGAACGATGATGCGTGCCCCAGCGTTGAATGAATAAGAGAAACAGGCTACTCCTTCTCCTCCGGTAATTCTTCCTCGCGTTTGTAGCGCTGGTAGAAGTAAGCTCCAACAAGCAGCAATCCTCCCAATGCCATAAAGACGATGGTTTTCGACAGCATGCTCAGGTGAACGATATCGTAGAAGAACAGCTTCACCAGCGTAACACCGAGAATGATCATAGCCGTAACGCGCAGTGCCGAAATGTTCTTTTTCATCCCGGCAAACATAATGTAGATAGCATAAGCTCCCCAGAGAATGCTCAGGCTAAGCTTATAGGCATTCCTGTTGCCGCTTACCGTAAGCCAGTGCGTCATTTCCAGGGAAAGCACCCAAAGCAGGCAGATGTGAAAAACCGTCACCAAAGTTGCATTGGCGGCATTGGTCCGAATCCAAGAAATGAGCATAGACAACAGCGATCCTATTGCTACGTAGCGGAGCACAGAATACATTACCGACTGATTACCGGTGCTGAAAGAATTTGTTGCAACCTGCGAAACACCGGTAATCGATAGCAACAACGCTATTACAATGATCACCGAACAAGTCTCCAGCCAGTTGAATTCGTTCTTAAATCGGAAATACAGCTTGTTCAGCGTAACAAGTACGAGCCAGTAAAGAGCAACCAGCGCGATCTCCGACATCGCCATCAGCTTATGCTTGTGTGCAGGATCGATGGCTTTATTCAGATACGACATATAGATCTCCGAGAACAGCACCAGGAAGAAACCGACCAGGAAGAACAGCAGTAACCCTGTGACTGCACTGTAATTCTTAACTGTTTCCGGAAATGATCTGCGGAAAAACACATATCCTCCAAGCGCCACGGCAACTGTAGCCAGCAGAACGAGGAAAGGCTCGTTTGCAAACGGATTAGAAGCACGAACGACCAAATGATCGTTGATCGCAAACAGGAAACAGCAGGCCGCAATACTGATAATAATGACACTGAAAATATCCAGTGATTTCCAGTTGGATTTCAATGCAAACCATGTTAGCACAGTCGCTTCCAATGCCATCGCGAAGACCAGTCCGGCACCTTCAAGTTCCAGCATGAATGAAAGGGTGAGCACGCTCAATGCCGTTACTAGGTGCGTCTGATGCAGCAGCTCGTCTTCTTTCCTGATCTGGCGGAAAACGGCCCAGAGAGCAAATAAAACGGCCGAAACGATGAAAACGAAGAGTGGCGCAGCATGTTCACTCACCGCCGGTGCAGCAAATAAAACGTAATTCCCGATACCCAGAAAAACGAGTACATTCGGAAGAATGAGAACGATATCTGCTCCTTTGAAGGCCTGTCTTTTAACGAGCGGATAAGCAATTGCCGTTGTGTGAAAAAGCACAAAGTAAGCCGAAGCATAAGACAGCGCGTACACCATATCCGCCTTTTCATCGTAGGTCGAAAAGAACCATACAATAAACACCAGCGACGTCCAGCCGAAAGCCACGTAATAAACCGATTTCCAGTTTCTCAGAAAAGAGATGAACAGAATTCCGCCATTAATGACAGCCATGTAGGCAAGGTAGTTCGACAAATGTGCCGGTTTTACCGCAATCAGCGCCGGAAGAACATAAGCGCCGATCAGCCCGATGTGTGCAATAACGACCTGGTTGTATCTCAGGGCACTGTAAACGGTTCCGGCAGTTGTAAGCAGTAGCAATCCGAAGGTCAGTCCGTAAGGAAAGATACCATAGAAACGGAATGCCGCATATGTAATGAAGTAGCAAACAGCCATGCTTCCGCTAACGAGCACCGCGCTGAAAGCTGTGTATTTCTCTTTGAAACGGAAGGCAAAAAATCCCAGGACGGCAGCAATTAGGTAACCGCCTGTGATACGCATTCCAGGGGTCAGGATCTCGTGATCGATCGCGTATTTAGCACCGATCGCTACCCCGATAATAAGGATAGCTATCCCGATTTTGCTCAGGAGTTGTTCGCCGATGTATTGTTCCCAGTTTGATTTCTCTGCCGGTTTATTCACAGGCTGACGAATAGGCTCTATCACCGGAACAGGTCGCTGCAAAACAGTTTCCTTCACTTCAGGAATTGATTCGGGCGAAGTGGTAACAGATTCCTGAATTGCTTTTTCCCCGGGTTGTTCCTGGGCCGGAACGCCGTATTTTTCACGAAGGATCTTGAATTCGGCATAGTTTTCCTTGATCTCTTCTTTCAAAGCAGTATGCTGATCCCATAATCTGCGGTAAGATTCTTCAAGCTGCTGTAAGCGTTCGCGGTCTGTTGACATAACTATCTGGTGTAGATGAAACGAATATAGGATTATTTTTCATCCTCGGTTGTTAATCAGAAGCATTCTTATTTTCACCACAAAAGAGGCAAAAGTTTGGGTTGGATATCGTAGTGTGTTTGAAGGGCACTAAAGATTTCCCGCTTTTCAGTGATTAAATTGCTTAAAAATTATATTTTGTGGCCTCTTTTGTGGTGATCTTACTCCGAACGAAGAACAAATTTCCCCTTCTTCACCGTAAAGATGGATTTCGCAACCTGTAATGTCGATCCTTCTTCAAAAGTATGCAGGTTGGTGTATGATTTCCCTCCGAACTGCACCGATCCTTTGGTTGCACGGGCAAGATCCAGGTAAGCTTCATTCAGGATGGGACCATTTCCGCAAACAATGATATTAACCGGTTTTGTGAGCTTGTCAGTCAGTGAAAGATCGCGGGGAGTCGCATAATTATCAGCGATCATAACGGTACATTCGCACGACGGACAATCAGCTTCGGCCTTTAGCAACGCTTCCAGGTTATTTTCATCCAGGTCTCCTCCTCCACCCGCTTTCATGGCCGTTCCCAGCTGCTGAAGCACTTCATCGAACGTAGCGGGCTTGAAAGAATAAAGTCCTCCTGTCATTCCAATTCTTTTGGAGATATCTTTCCTGTTATTGCCATCATTGAAAAAGACGAAGCGAACGATAGCCGTATCTTTTGCTGTAAACTGATTCTTCAGCCAGCTCAGCATCTGCGCATTATACGGCGCCATACTTCCCGTTACATCGCATACGAGCACCGCATTTTTCCACTTATTCTTCGCCAATGTTTCCGCAACGAATTTGCCTTGCGGGGTGGGCTTGATCTTCGTATAATCGTAAGGCGGAGCTTTGGGCGTCGGGGCTTCGAGCGCATAGATTTCCAGCGGACTCGCCACTACGGTTCCCCGGGTCATAAAATCGACGGAAAAGCTCACCACACAATCGATATTCTTGTCATTGATCCTCCCGGGATTCCAGGCTGGCATTGTTTTCACAAACTTCATCACCGCGTCGTGGTAAGCCGTTGGGCTCAATACATCCGGGAAAACGATGTCTTTTATCTTACCTGTCTTATCCACAATAAATTGCACGGTTACCTGTTCGGGATCGGTAGAACCAGTAGCGCTGGCATCCGAAGGGTATTTCAGGTTGCGGGTAAAGTAATCGATCCGGGTTCTTTCACCTCCTGCAAAGTTGGGCAGTGTGATCTTGGGCTGCTTTAACGAAGCGGTAGTCGTATCGGGATTCAGCTCGTGTGCAATGTAAGCATCGTAAGACTCAACGGGAATTTTGCCATCGGCAACTGCTTCCAGGAAATCCAGCTCTGCATCTGTAAGAGCGGCAGAAGGAGCTTCCCTGGTGGTTATAACAACGCCGTGGAAGAATTCTTTTCCCATTTCCGCCGACGTACACCCGGATTGTGCCAGCAGCACCCATTCGATGCCGGGTTGCGAAAGCACATTCGGAGCAGCGGCAAACAGTGCTTTCAGGCGCTTCCTGTTTAATCCATGCTGATCAAACGTTTCGGATTTCCGGTAAGTGGTGTAGATCAGCTCGATCTTTACGATCACTTTTCCTTTTAAGGCCAGTAAGTTTTTCTGATCGCGGTAAACAGCATCGTTGAATCCGGTTTCCAGGAAAACGACATTCGGTTTTTCCTTAACCGTGTATTTAACGATATCTCGCGGGATGATCTTAATCACCTTCTCCGTCAGAGCATCAGCTGTCTGTGAAAAGACGAGCGAAAGGCTGCTCATGAAAAGAAAGGCGGTAAAGATGAAGCGCATAGAACCGGATTTAAGAGATAATGTGTTGCTTACGAAAAGTTACATCAACAGCACAGGATTTTAACTACAAAAGGAACAAAGTCAGTTTGATAAAAGCAGTGTTTATAAGGGCTTAAAAGTTGTTCCGATCAATCGGAAGGGAAGTCTTACTACTCATTCTTAAATTACATGTTGGAAATAATGCGAAGCGCTCCCCAGTAGAATCCCGAGGTCCATGCCGTGACATAAAAAAACGAAAACAGGATGATCACCTGGAAATGAAGTGGCGTTCTGTCTTTGGTCTGGAAAATGCTGAACAGCCATCCGATCAGTGGAATAATGGCCCAGATGAACAAATTTCCCGCCAGGCAGCCGGTTAATGCAACGGCAAAGAAGACGGAAAGTACCCGGGCGATCTGTTTCTCTGTCCGGAATGAGACAATAACAGCCCATGCACCAAAGAGCAGGCAAAAGAGGATGTACAGGTAATCGTTAAAGAGCGTGTCGAGAAATTTTCCCATTCGCTGCTCGGAAATAAAGAATTCCTGTACAAAACGCGAGGTGAGCATTAAAGAAACGCTCCATCCTATCGCCAGCCAGTCGGTAAAGACAGGTTTTTTCCTGTCGGCAATCAGCATGAGCAGGATTGCAATGAACAGCCCGAACTTGTAAAGACCGAATGGAAAAATGAGGTTTCCGTGCTGCATATACTGCGCGAAAGCAAACATGCATGCGGTCAGTATTGTTAACGATCCAACGCGCTCACTAGTCATTTTTCTTCGCCAGTGCTTCTTCTATGTAATCGTAGGTGGAAAGGATGACCGGTTTTCCGTCAACAACAGCTACGTCGTGCTCGAAATGAGCGCTTGGCTGACCGTCAGCAGTAACGATTGTCCAGTTATCTTCCAGCTGTATCACTTTCCCGGTTCCCATATTGATCATCGGCTCGATAGCGATCGTGAGTCCTTCCTGGATCTTCTTTCCTTTTCCGCGGCGCCCGTAGTTCGGAACGTTCGGAGCTTCGTGCAGTGATTTCCCGAGGCCGTGACCAACGAGATCCCGCACAACTCCGTAGCCATTCTTTTCGGCGTGCTGCTGAATATAATAACCGATATCTTCGATCCTGTTTCCTGAAACGGCCTGTTCTATACCAATGTAAAGACATTCCTTGGTAACGTCGACTAATTTCTGAACTTCCGGGGAAACGTTCCCTATTGTGAAAGTATAGGCGTGATCGCCATAATAGCCTTTATAGACAGCTCCGCAATCGACAGAAACGATATCGCCTTCTTTGATGGTACGTGTAGTTGGCAAGCCATGAACAACCTGCTCGTTAATCGAGATCAGCAAAGTGCTCGGGCAGCCATACAGTCCGAGGAATCCCGGGATGGCATCCTGCGAGCGGATATAGTCTTCAGCCAGCTTATCGAGCTCGAGTGTTGTAACGCCCGGGCGTATGTGCCCGGCTATCAATCCGAGCGTTCGGCTGACAACCTGTGCTGCCTGGCGCATGATTTCAATTTCCGCCGGTGTTTTGTAAATGATCATATTCCGATTAAACATATTCATAGAAGTTGCAAAGATACGCAAAGAAGGTTTAACCACTAAGGCACGAGGGACACAAAGATTGTTAGCAGGATCTCAATTTCTATTTTTTTTCTGCCGGCTGTAACTTTTCGGAGATTCGTTTGTCTTACCCACAAACAATTACAATTATGAAGAAACATTTATTCGCGATCGGCGCATTATTTATCTGCACAGTTGCAGGTGCGCAAGTCATTCCGAACGGAAGCTTTGAAAACTGGACATCACAGGCAGGAGGTATTTACCAGGATCCGACAGGATGGGGAACGTACAATTTTGCAAGCATTACAGGTACAGCACCTGCCACAGCTACGAAGGTTGCCGGGATAAACAGCGGAACTTTTGCAGTAAAGCTGGAAACAGCGATCGAAGATTTCAATAACGATTCGGAAGACGATACGCTCCTGGGAACGACTTTCCTTGGAGACCTGAACTTTCTTGCAGGTACATTTGTTGACGGCGCTGCTTTTACAGCACGCCCGGATTCACTGATCGCCTGGTATAAGTATGCGCCTGCAACGGGTGACGATATGGGGATCCGTCTTACGCTCTCAAAATGGAACCCGGCTACTCAAACACGTGACGAGATCGCAACGGCAGAATACATCGATCCGATGGCAGTAACCAATTACACACGCAAAGCCATTGCGCTTGTTTATTCAAGCACACTGATCCCGGATACCCTTTCACTGGCACTTTCGGCAAGTACGATAACGCCGCAGGACGGATCTACTCTGTGGGTCGACGAGGTGTCGTTCGTTACTAACTCGACAGCCGGCTTATCTCCAAAACAGGAAACACCTGTCCTTATCTACCCGAACCCGGCCAAAGAATCGGTGAACATTACGCTGGCGAAAGATGCTTCGATCATCATTTACAACGCGCTTGGCATGCAGATTGACACCATGAAGGCAACGGCAGGAAAAACACTGACGATTTCAACTGCAAAGTTTGATAATGGCGTTTACCTGCTGAAAACCGATTCGGGCATTATGCAGCGATTTGTAGTCAAGCATTAACGATAATCTACGGTACAGGTTTTTACACCCCTGGATTGTACAAAGCAGGAAATCCCGCAGGTCAAAGAGGCTTGCGGGATTTTTTATTTATCTGTCCGCCATCCGGCGGACCATTGTTTCTCTTCTTTTGCCTTGACGCAAAGCAGCAACAAGTCAAGGCGGTTCATTACAGTTTGCTCACAAATATAGCTTCGAAGGAAAAGCATCCTTCCCTGTGAGCCATTTTATCCACTCCTGCAATGCGAAAACGGCGAGGATCTCCTGCGGAGCTATCGCCATTGTTAGCGCATTCCAGCACGCGCATAAAACCCTGTAATGAAAGGCCGGGATTTTTTCCCTCATCAATTTTGCTTGGTATAAAGTAAAAACAAAAAAGCCCACACTGACTGAACAGAGCGGGCTTTAATTATTGACAGAGTGGCTTAAGCCAGTACTTCTTTTACTTTATCTGCTGCTTCCTGGAGCAATGTAGCAGAGTGAACGTTCAATCCTGAATCATCAATGATCTTTTTCGCTTCTACTGCGTTTGTTCCCTGGAGTCGAACGATGATCGGAACCGGAATGTTACCGATGTTTTTGTAAGCGTCAACAACACCTTGCGCGACACGGTCGCAACGAACGATACCACCGAAAATATTGATAAGGATCGCTTTTACGTTCGGGTCTTTGAGGATGATGTGGAATGCTTTTTCAACACGCTCGGCATCTGCTGTACCTCCTACGTCGAGGAAGTTAGCAGGATTACCTCCCGAATACTTGATAATGTCCATGGTTGCCATTGCAAGACCTGCTCCGTTCACCATACAGGCAACGTTTCCGTCAAGCTTCACGAAATTCAGGCCAGCTGCATCCGCTTCTACTTCTGTCGGATCTTCTTCCGAAGTATCGCGCATTGCCAGGTAATCCGGGTGACGGAACAAGGAGTTTCCATCAAGGGTTACTTTTGCATCTACTGCGATGATCTTGTTATCGGAAGTTTTCAGAACCGGGTTGATCTCGAACATGGAAGCATCGCAACCTTCGTAAGCTGCATAAAGCGCCACAACGAATTTGGTCATCTGTTTGAACGCTTCACCTGACAATCCGAGGTCAAAAGCGATCTTACGCGCCTGGAAGCCCTGGATACCAACACGCGGATCGATCACCTCGCGGCTGATCAGATGTGGTGTATCGTGCGCAACTGTTTCAATGTCCATTCCTCCTTCGGTTGAATAAACGATCACGTTACGTCCCAGCTCGCGATCAAGCAGAACCGACATATAAAACTCAGAAACTTCGGATTCTCCCGGGTAGTAAACATCTTCTGCAAGCAGAACCTTGTTTACTTTTTTACCGACACCGTTTGTCTGAGCCGTTTCAAGGTGACCACCAAGGATCCCTTTTACTTTCTCTTCTACATGGTCAAGTCCTTTGGCAACAACAACTCCGTGAGAGCCTGTTTCTGCCACAACACCTTTTCCACGGCCACCTGCGTGGATCTGTGCTTTCACAACGTACCAAGAAGTACCTGTATCTTCTGTTAACTGTTTCGCTGCAGCTACTGCATCTTCAACTTTTTCAACAACCACACCGCGCTGAATCGCTACGCCGTACTTCTGTAAAATGGATTTACCCTGATATTCGTGTAAGTTCATGACAACTCTAATTTTTGGAAGTGTAAATGTAAGTTAATTCTGTGAATTGAAATCGCAAAGACAGCAGAGATTTCAGCAAAATGCGCAAACTGGATTACCTGTCAGCATAAAGAACGATTGCAAGACGGATATGCTTACTTTTACTCCAAAAAATCGGTCGATCCCGAATCATTTATGCTACTTATGACTGATCAATCCTTCCGAAAACGACAAAACACTGTCCTGCTCCTCTTCGCTGCGCTACAGATCGGCTGCCTGTTCCTGCCATGGCATCATTTCTATTATTACTTCGACAGCAATAATCACCTGGTGAAAATGGGGTATGAAACACCATTTGCGATTATTTTGGGAGCGGCCTTCGCAGGAATGTTCCTGAACGCTTTCCTGGGCAACAGGATGAGCACGATCATTATCAATCCACTGATCATTGCCGGTGTCATTGTGCTTTTCCTCCTGCTCATAACCGCAAGAAGATACGGAGGTCCTTCTCATATCAAGCTGGGATACGGTTTTCTTGCCACACTGATGAATGTGCTCGCAACAGCCTTCCTTACATTTAAGATGGGACTAAGTAAAAAGAGCCCGTCTGAACCGAACGATCTGCTGGATGAACCGAACAGTCTCCGCGATCCTGATTAGTTACCCGTGCGCGTGCAATTTCCAGGTCGAGCTGATAGGACGTGACGCTGCATTCGCTTCCGCATCTGCTTTCAGGTCGCCCCAGATCTGGTTGATCCCTGCTTTTACGGCATTTTCTTCTTCGGTGTAAACACTCCACATGGCGCGCGGATCTTCGAAGTAATTCTTGATAAAGTTCGTATCGAAATCTCCTGAACGGAAAGCCGGGTGCTTCATCACGAACTTACCGAAGTCGAGTGTTGTTTTCACTCCCGAGATCTCGTAATTATCGATCGCCCGCACCATTTTATCCATGGCTGCTTCGCGTGTTTCGGCCCAGACTACCAGCTTGGCGATCATGGGGTCGTAGTAGATCGGAACATCCATTCCTTCTTCGAATGCATCGTCGACACGTGCAATGTGCGTACTTGGTCTGCGGTAACGGTTAAGACTTCCTATGTCGGGAATAAAGCCGTTGAGTGTATCTTCCGCGTAAACGCGCACCTCGATGGAATGCCCGTTGATCGTGAGCTCGTCCTGCAATTTTGGAAGTCGCTCACCGCGGGCAACGCGTACCTGCCATTCAACGAGGTCGGTTCCGGTTATTTCTTCGGTAACCGGGTGCTCGACCTGCAAACGCGTATTCATTTCCAGGAAATAGAATTTCAATTCGGCGTCGAGCAAAAATTCAACGGTTCCCGCTCCTTCGTAATTGCAGGCTTTACAAACGGCAACTGCGGCCTCGCCCATCTCTTTACGCAATTCAGGCGTAAGAACGGCACTCGGAGCTTCTTCGATCACTTTCTGGTGGCGGCGCTGAATGGAGCACTCGCGCTCGAACAGGTAAACGGTATTTCCCAACTGATCGGCAAATACCTGGATCTCGATATGTCTTGGCTTCGTAACGAATTTCTCAATGAAAACCGCATCATCGCCAAAGGAAGAACGTGCTTCGCTTTGTGCCAGCTGCATCTGTTCTTCGAATTCTTCGACGTTATTAACGAGGCGCATTCCCTTACCTCCACCTCCGGCAGAAGCTTTGATAAGAACAGGGAATCCTACTTCGGCTGCGATCACTTTGGCTGCTTCCACATCGGTAATGGCTTCGTCGACACCAGGAACCAGCGGAACGTTGTAGCTTTTAACAGCCTGCTTGGCGCTCAGCTTATCTCCCATGAGGTCCATCGCTTCAGGAGAAGGCCCTATGAACTTAATTCCCGCCGCTTTCACTTTACGGGCAAATCCTGCGTTTTCGGAAAGGAATCCGTAACCAGGGTGAATACCGTCCACGCCAAGGTCTTTGCAATGCTGAAGAATAACGTCCTGCTGCAGGTAGCTTTCTGCCGAAGGTGATTTACCAACGTAAACCGCTTCGTCTGCTTCGAGTACATGCGGCGCATGCTCATCGGCATCGGAATAAATGGCAACCGTTGTAATATTCATCTTTTTCAATGAACGGATCACGCGTCGTGCAATTTCACCTCTGTTAGCAATAAGGACTTTCTTCATGGGAATGAATTTGCGGTAAAAATAAACAATCCGGTGGAATAGCTCCAGCGGATTGCTTAGATTATTTAACCATACTGGAAGGATGCATAGCCGTCCATGGCGACTTTGTGTCATTGTGGTTAAAGTTCCTCCGAAGTAAGCTAACAGATAAATACTCTATGTTACCTATTGTTCCTATGTGGTTCCACTTAAGGAAGCGGTTGCGATGGTTTCTCCAGCTCGCCTTCTTCCTCTGCAGGTTTTTCTTCAATGACGCCTTCCTGGCCGGGTTTGATCACCGGTTCGTCTACCGGACCATTATCAACCGGAGCATCGTCTTTCACGCTTACACGTACACGGCGATTGGTCCTGGTGATCCTTTTTTGCTTATCCTTTCTGAAAAGGTCGAGCACGAACTGGATGAGCTTGAAATCTTCGATTGTATTGAAATCTTCCTGGTAATGCAATCCGACACCCTGCGTAAACTGCCCTTTCGATTTGTCCTGAACAACGCTGTTATCGTTCGATTCGTTGAACAGGTTGACCCGGAACGAACCGTCGTCGTTGATCAGGTATTCGACGCTCATATCACCGATGTAATTATTTCCCTGCGCGCCTTCAATATTGGAGTTTGCCACACCTAAGCTCGTGCGGAAGATGATCCTGTCGCCCGGCCCGAAGGTTTTCTCGAGGTTCAGCTCATAGGAATCCGCTTCGTTGGTGGAAGTGGTGGCCACACCGATCTTGACTTCTTCGGAATACTGCGAAAGGAAGGTATTGATCTGTGTACTGATCACATCCGCCAGCCCGCCGCCATTAGCATTGGCGGAGCCGTTTAGCGGTACGAATTTCTTCAGGAGCAGCAGGGAGAAGAACTGCTTCTGCAGCTCGTCTTTGTCGCTTTTGATACTAGCAAGCACCGTTCTTTCCGATTCGGTGGCTTTCGGCGCTTCGATGTTCAGTGTGATAACCGGATCGTTGAGTGTCTGCGTGAGCTGAAGGATACAATAGATGTTCTGGTTGGCAGAATTACCGGTTTCGAAATTACTTACGCCCACATCGCTGAAATTGGCGGTAACGATCCGGTAGGTTGTCAGGTTCAGGTTCGCGTTCGTAGGATCGCCGGTCCAGGTAATGCTTCCACCCTCTTCAATGATAAAGTTCTGTTTCACCGGACCCATTACGAAATTGTAGGCTCCTTCGTTCACGGTATAGGTTCCCACCATGTTTACGTCACCCAGGTTATTCACCGAGATGCCGATGGCCCCGCTTCCGTTCACACTGATCTCATCGCCGGTTTTCTCGTTGAAGATAAGTTTCACTTTCGCATCCGGGGTTACGTCGAAGTTCAGATCGAGCTGCACTCCCGAAAGGTCGATTTTCTTATCGATCTCCTGTACGATGTCTTCGGTTCCGATCTTGTGGAACTCAATGATATCGCTTTCACTGATCTCGGAGTTCCCGTACATCGGGATGTTGAGGTTGGTTCCCGGCTCGGTTTTCACATCCACGAGGATCTCGGTTGTGGCGTCGGAAATATTGATATTCGTTGTTCCTGTAACGTAAGCGCGACCGTTGTAAATGGTTCCTTCTTCGTATTTCGTGTTCAGTACCAGGAAGCCATTGCCCGGTGTATCATTGATGTCGATACCAATATCGCAGTTCCAGTTCTGATAATCGGTGTGGAGAATGGAAGCATTCAGCGTGGCTTTATGTCCTTCTGCATCGAAAACCGGCATCTGGTTGACATAAAAAGCGCTCTGAGCTCCATTGAACTTGATCGGTCCGCTCATTTTGAAGGTGGAGCCGAGCAGCTCGACTTTCACGCTTCCGTTTTCGAGATTCAGCGTTCCGTCTATCGTAGGAGCATTTGCCTTACCCGTTACTTTCAGATTTCCGCGCAGGTTCCCTTTCATATCGCGCACCACGTCCGGATCTACAAATGCATTGGCAAACAGCAGGTCCATTCCGACGAATGAAAGATCGAAGCTGATATTATTGTCTTTACGGTAAGGATAATAGCTTCCGGCAAAGTCGAAGGTTTCGTTTTTAAGGTACTTGAGATCGCCATTCATTTTGATGCGCTCGTTTTCAGCATCCCATTCTCCTTTGGCGTTCACATCACCTACGGCCTGCTTGTTAATGAACAGTTCCTGCGCGGTAATGTTTCCGTCTATCCGGAAAGCACTGAATGGCGTGGCAATGTGTATATTACCACTGATATTTCCGGCAATGTCGAGATCCGGATCGATGAACGCTGAGAATTCCTGGAGGTGCAGCTCGTTCAGGTCAATATTCAGCACGTCTTCTTTGCGGTCGGAGACAATTCCGTTGATGGAAACGAACTGGACATCGCGCTCCAGCACCAGGTGACTGATCGCGATCCGGTGGTCGGCATACGACAATTTCGCTGTGTTCATCACATCCCAGGTCTGGCCTTTGATGGTGAAGAAGGAAGGTTTCAGGTTGACGTTGATCGCACTGTCAGCAAACTGGGTCGACCATTCGAAACGAGCCGAATCCTGCAGCTTTTCATTCCATTTGGCCGTTGTGGTGAAGAGGTTGTTTGCCCCGTTGATATCAATGTTCAGTCCGCTCACATACAAGGAGTCATTCAGCTTGAAGTAAGCGGCGTTGATGGCTGCAGTTCCGGTCCCGTTCAGTGTAGACTGATTGATCACCAATGTTTTTGCGACCAGGTTATTGTATTTCACTTCGCCCGAATTCACTGCCAGCTTTGTATCATTGTTAGCGGCGTTGTAATGAAGATCCACTTTTGTTCCGTTGGAAATGGAAAGCCCCGGCGCAAATAAGGCCAGTATCTGTTCCGGCTGACCAATCGTAAGGCTCAGGTCGAAGTAATTGTGGTCGATGTAACCTTTCGGAAAAGGCTTCGGCTTCAGGTAGCTCGATAAATAAGGAACGAAGGCATTATTCAATGAAATGCCGATCGTTTTCGGATCGATCTTTCCGTTCATTTCGGCATCGGCGATATTGCTCCTGATGGTAATGACGTCATTGGTTGTTCCGCGAATGACCACCGCACTTAACCTCGGTACATTGAGCAAAAGACTGTCCTGCTTGTAAGTCAGGTCGGTGATATCGATCGTTCCACCGTAATCCGAAATACCGGTTCCTTTCATATAAACAGTCATGTCAGCAGCAAAATATGTGCTGTCACCCGAGACAAAATTCAGTGTTCCCAGGTCGGCTCTCGGCACATTGACTACAAAATTGAATTCCTGGTTTTTGCTTACGTCTATAGTTCCGTCGAAGGTAAGCAGTGCATGCGGATCCTCCACGTCGACATGAGCGGCGAATATATTATTGATAAAGGATCCGTCGGTTACAACAGCTTTATCGTAGGTGTAGTTATTGAAATCAATATTATTGAGCTGCCCGCTGAATTCCGTGAGCCTGAACTGGTCTTCCTGCCCGACCACTCCGGCGGTATACATGGCTCCCTGAACGTTGCCAAACATCGGGTCGTCGAGGAATTTACCCAGGTTAAAGCTGTCTACTAGAACATCGTATTCTCCCAGCCGCTCGCGCTCGAAAGCATAGCCGCCTTCCTTTAAGGCTCTAAACCGAAGTCCGTTGTCTATGTGAACCGTTCCCAGGGCCGTCTGGATCTGCTGGCTGGTAAGCAGGAACTTCGACCAATAACCCTCTATGTTGGTTTTCTTCACTTCCACGTAACCGAGCCTCGATATGATCGGGGTCAGCGCGATGAACTGACTTTCCGCTTTGTCCGGAAGACGCAGCGCTTTGATGTCTTCCAAATCGATGTAAGCGTAATCGAGGTTTTCTTTCAGGTAAGAGATCTCCAGCGTATCGAAATCCGGCAGTAGCAGGTCGCCCCTGACGATCGTTTTCTTCCCGGTGCGGAGGTCGATCCCTGAGATCTTCAGGTTTTTTACTTTCTGCGACAGTGAAGCCTGCAGCATAATTTTCTGGTGCATTCCTTTCAATGCCGGGGCAAACAGGGAAACGTCGTAAAGATTGACAATACTGGAATCGATGCGCGCATCGAAGGAAACGCTGTCTTCGAATGCCTTGATCCGCGACATGCCATCCATTACGAGATTGAACTTCGACGCAAAGATCCGTGAATGAAAGGTATTGATCTTCAGATCGGTGATATAGATCCCTTTGCTACCGATGGCACATTTCGCCTGGAGCCGTTTCAGGTCGAGCCCGCTTTTCTCTTTGGCGCTCAGGTGATCGAGCACAAATGCGTATTCTTTTCCCCTGATGGTAAAATTCCGAGCGTGAAGCTGCACATTCCGCAGGTCGAGGTGGTCGTAATCCATCCCGAATTCGTTGTAAGTCTTCCGGTAATCGTCGTATGTTAAATGAACATTGTCGATATCGAGCGAGTTGATCGTAAGATTTGTTTTTTTCTTAGGCTTTTTAGAGGGCCCGGAATCGAAGTAATCGGTAATGAACCAGTAGTTGTAATCGCCGGTAATCGTATCGCGGTTAAGGCCCACTCTTCCTTCTTTCAGGGTAATGTTATCGATGACGATCCTAGAGCCTCCCAGACTGAACAGGTCCAGCTCTACCTTAATGGATCCGAGCGATGCAAGCGTATCGCCCTGCTGGTCCCTGACAAATACATCGTCGAGCGCCACCCGGTCAAATGAGTAAAGGTCCACCTTTCCTATGCGGAACTCTGCATCCATTTCTTTTGACAGGAAAGCAGTTGCTTTTTGAGCGATAAAAGTCTGAACGGCACTTGTTCGCACGGCAAATGCAACAAAAATGACGAGAATCAAGACCCATTCAAGGATCCCTCCGATAATTCTACTTACTATTTTCAGTAATTTCGCCATTCTATAAATGCAAACTTAAGCAAAAGTTGAGTGCCAAATCATTAGTAATACTGGGAATCGAGTCATCATGCGATGATACGTCGGCCGCTGTTATCAAAAATGACACCATTCTTTCCAATGTAACAGCTGGACAAGAGGTGCATAAAAGCTATGGTGGCGTTGTTCCTGAACTGGCTTCCAGGGCGCATCAGCAGAACATCATCCCGGTAGTGGACAAAGCGTTAAAAGATGCTAAAGTGTCTTTTACCGACATCGATGCGATCGCATTTACCCGAGGACCGGGATTAATGGGCTCACTGGTAGTTGGAACTTCCTTTGCGAAGGCAACAGCTCTCGCACTGAATATTCCGCTGCTCGATGTAAACCACATGCACGGACACATCCTGGCCCATTTCATCAATGAAGGGCAGCCAATGCCTGAATTTCCCTTTATCTGTCTCACCGTTTCCGGCGGTCATACGCAGCTGGTGGTGGTTCGCGATCACCTGGATATGGAAGTTGTTGGAACAACTATAGACGACGCGGCCGGTGAAGCTTTCGATAAGGTTGCCAAGATGATGGGATTTCCTTACCCGGGCGGACCATTGATCGATAAATACGCAAAGGATGGCGATCCGTTGAAGTTTGCTTTTTCCAAACCGCAGATCGAGGGCTACAATTACAGCTTCAGCGGATTGAAAACGTCGGTGCTTTACTTTCTCCAGAAAATGGAAAAGGAAAATCCACCGTTCAAAGAAGAAAACAGGAACGATATCTGCGCTTCGGTGCAGCACACGATACTGGAAATTCTATTTAAGAAGCTACTGAAAGTCGCCAAAGACCTCGGCATAAAAGACATTGCCATAGCAGGTGGGGTTTCAGCCAATTCAGGCCTGAGAAACCGTTTGCAGGAAGAAGGAAAGAAACACAACTGGCGGGTGTTCATCCCGAAATTCGAGTATTGTACGGATAACGCCGCTATGATAGCCATTACAGGAAAATTCCTTTATGAAAATGGTCGTTTTGCCGATCAGAGCATCAGCGCAATGGCCCGTTTACCTTTTAAAACGGAACTATGAGCCACGAACTGCCGGCAGATTTTACCGAACGCGTAAAAAGCGATGCTTTCCTCGGGGAAAAGCTGCTGCTTTCGCTGGAAACAGACAGCCCGACAGCTATCCGGAGAAATCCTTGGAAAACCGAAGCCCGGCTTTCCATTGCCAGTGAGATCCCCTGGTCGCGCGGAGGCTTTTTTCTTTCCGAACGCCCAAAATTCACACTCGATCCGTTGTTCCACGCCGGTACTTATTATCCGCAGGAAGCAGGCTCTCAATTGCTGGATGCGGTGCTTCAAAAACTGGAATTGCCTGAAGCTCCGGTGATCCTCGACCTGTGCGCTGCTCCGGGCGGAAAAAGCACGCTCATCGCCAGTCATCTCGATCATTCCGGATTACTGGTTAGCAATGAGGTTATTCATGCCCGCTCGAAAGTGCTGAAGGAAAACCTCATCAAATGGGGAGCGGTGAATACGCTGGTCACAAACAACGATCCGGCAGACTTCGAGCGCATTCCGGAAACCTTCGACTGTATAGTTGTAGACGCTCCATGTTCGGGCGAAGGCATGTTCCGCAAAGATCCGGCAGCAAGAGACGAATGGTCGGTTGGTAATGTCGATCTGTGCTCGGCACGCCAGCGAAGAATTGTCATGGACGTATGGCCGTCACTGAAACCCGGAGGATCGCTGGTTTATTCGACCTGTACGTTTAACACGCAGGAAAACGAAGACAATATTCAATGGTTCGCCAAAGAGCTGGATGCGGAGATCGTTCAGATTGAGTTGCCGTTTGCCAAAGCCGACAGGAACGGAACGGGTTGGTATGCGCTCCCTTCCGAGCTGGATACCGAGGGCTTTTACATTTCGGTGCTCCGTAAAAAAGACGGCCGTTTGGCAAAGCAGAAACCGGTAAAGAATGCGCAGATCCAGTTTGTAAAAGACATTAGCTTTCTCAAGGAATTTGCACGAACGGAAGGTTTCAGCGTGGTTCAGTGGACCGATTTCGTGTTTGCCGTTCCGACAGCATTTACGGATACTATTCTTCATATCCACCAGCAGCTGCGCGTTGTGAAACTGGGAACAGAGCTCGGGCAGCAGATCCGTAAAGGATTTATCCCGCATGAAGCACTGGCATTGAGTCCGCAGCTTCGTTTGCCTGACTTTCCTTCCATCACGCTTACGAAAGAACAGGCGCTTTCTTACCTGCACGGTGATACGTTTTCCATCGAAGGCAAACACGGCTATCAGCTCATGACTTTTGAAAACGAGCCGCTCGGCTGGGTAAAACACCTGGGCAACCGATTCAATAATCTTTATCCCAAAGAATGGCGGATCCGCATGCGGATTGATTAGAGTATTCCCTTTCGTTGTCCGCCCTAAAACCCTGTAATGAAAGGCAGGTTTTGGTCACCTTGTTAATTTAGCTTCGCATAAGATAGTTCACATACAGCTTTCGTTCGGCACCTATTTCGCCACAGGCCGGTAAACGGTCACTTTTCCTTTTGTAAGGTCTTTCAGGTTCAGACTGCTGACGGTCATTTTCTTTCCGCTCTGACCGGTATTCTGGTGCATGATCTCCAGTTCTCCCGGACCTTTTACCAGAGATACAATGGCCGTATGATGCGGGAATTGTTCTACCATTGTTCCTGTTGCATCGGTGGTCTTAAAGACTGCATTTTCAAACTGGAGTACGTCGCCCGGCTGAATGCATTCGGTTTTGACATTCACTACCCTTCCGAATTCGTAGAGACCGTCCCATTTTGCCCCGACCGCATCCAACGCCAGCTTCGCTGCATCCCAGCATTCTCCCCTGGAGATCTTTTTGCCTATGTATGGCTTCAGCACTTTAACGATCTGCTGGTTGAGCTCCGGAACTTCAGCGCACGGCGCAGCATACTGAGCTTTCAGAGCAATAGATAAAAGCAGAAACGGAAGGATCAGAAAGGATTTCATAACGGACTAAAAAAGGAATCCACCAAAGCAGACATCCTTAAAAGTAGGAAATTTTAAATTCGTTACAAACTGACCTGGTACTGTAATGCGATAACTCCTTTGCGGGAGGTTTGCAGCAACTCGCCGGCAGGAGCTGCATTGAATACCGGGCGCGACTGGTAATCCAGTGTTAATTTGCCCTGGTGTGTGCCGTGAATGAACCAGTTAATGCCCCCGGAGAACAGCAGCATCGGATCGATGAGCTTCTGAAACTGTGAATACTGTGCGGTAATGTAGGGCATCAGCGTTCCATTATCGCCGAGCAGGTTGTCTTTGAATTTGTACCCGAATTGGCCGTAAAGTGTCTGACCGGTACCGATCATGGGAAAACTGATTCCCGCACCGTTGAAAGAAGCATTCGATCCGACACCGTTTGCCGGATTCATTGCCGAATTATTGCGCAGGTAATTGTGTCCCATCCGGAAATCACTGAAGGCCACATAAGCGGAGATCGCCGATCCGTTCCTGTTCACCGGCATGTCCAGGTAAGCGTCTGCCCCGAACAATAACATGTCTGCGCTGATCGTATCGTTGTTATCGCCCAGGAACCACATCGCATCCGGCTGATGGATGAATCCCGCCCCGATGTTGAAGACTTTTTTCTTCCCTAAGTAAGTTCCTGTCGTGTAAGGAAGACTATTGGCTTCTTTGTCGAAGAACTGCCAGAACACATATGCCTGTTCCTGCATTTTCGGAGCTGCCAGTGAGAATTGCGCATCTTTCCCGATGGCCAGGGGCGCTGCCGAAGCAACCGTGTTCTGGTAAGCCTGAGGTGATGTCAGCGCGACACGGTAATCCAGGCGACCGATCTGTCCTTTCGCATAAACCGATAATTTACGAAGGAACTGGTCTGTTGTTCCGTTCGTAGCCTGCTGGTAAAGCGGAGCATCTATTCCCATGATAGACCCTACCCCCGGAGAAGCAAAACGCGATAACCCGCTCCAGCCGGTAAGTCCGCCACCAATACTCAGTTGCGGGATTATCCTGTATTCCGTAACCACGTCATGGAAATAAGATCCGACGTTCCGTTTTGCGAGGAAATTGAAGTTGTTCATTCCAAACTGGGTGTAGAAGAAAATACGGTCGGTGAGCTGTCCGAACGCCTGTATGCGCAACCGGCGAATTCCCAGATCGGCATAAGCATTGACCGGCGTATCGTAAATCCGGCTTCCCGGGTTCATTTCGGAATAGCGCGCCCAGATCTGGGAAACGAGGGTTGCTTTGAGGTAATGAGAGCCGGATGGATTGAGCTTGTACTTCAGCTCGGGAATAACAATCCGGGAGGTGGTGTCTCTCCACGCTGCTTTCTGAGCGGATAACTGCTGTGATGCAATTGCAAGCGCTCCGGTTAAAAGGATTTTTACTGCTTTCATGAGGTGCGAATATAGGAATTGAATGCCGTTCGGACGAACCGGAGCTAATAGATAACGACTCATTTGAGAGTGAATAGCAATTGGTTCCGAAGCCTGGTGTTTAAAAGCGTTTAAGCAGTGGCTAAGCAGTTGCTCAGCAGTTGCTCACCTGAAAGCCTTCTGAATACACCGATTTCACTGAGGTTCCGGGAAACCTGTTTAACATAATATTTTTGAAATTAGCTGCTTTGGCGTATCGTGACTGACTATTGAACGATTCCAGTGACTGTCCGCCAAAAGGGCGGACTATCATTTCTTTTCATTTGCCTTGATGCAAAAGAAACAAAAGATCAAGCGAAATCCCTGTTAAAATTCCCGACCGAAAAGGTCGGGACCGCCGACAGAACGATACTGTAGCTACACCCCGACTGAAGGGTCGGGATTACAGCACAGCATCATCTGCGGACTATTTTGGGGATTCCGCGAATTGTCCGCATTGACAATATTAAAAACTCTTTTGAACTTCTCTTACGAACTCAGATTGGTTTAACTACAATCCTATTTTTTCATGAAGAGCTCGACCATCGGCTTTCCTATCATCGCATTGGGGCGCTGAACCTGTAAGATGTGAACCACAGATGCTGCTATGTCGACGATCTGGTAGGGAGTGAACACTTCCTGTTTCGGAATTCCGGCGCCGTAAAACAACACGGGAACATGGGTGTCGTAGTTAAACGCCGAACCGTGACTGGTGCCTTTATGTGCGTCATCGGTGTTGTTCGATTTGGGCAGGAAACCGGGCTGCAATAAAAAGATCACTTCTCCGCTTCGCTCACGGTCGTAACCCAGGCGCACCATTCGAAGCCATTCGTCACCGGCAGCGGCACCCAGCAGTTCGTCTTTCGTATAAACAGCTTTCACTTCTTTCCATCCGCGGATCTGCTGCTGAATGAAAACGGTTATTTCAGCTGCTTTCTCCGTAGCGATCACTTCCGTTTTCAGGTACACATTGTTGTTCTCTATACGATCGATGACCTCGGATCCGAATTTCGCCGTACAAGCCTGGCGCAGCTCCTCCAGCTTCGGTGTCAGGTAGACATAACCTCCCGGGAGCTGTTTGTCCTGCAAAAGCTGGGGAACCGGAACCACCGCGTGATCGGCCGTAAGGAACAGCACATAGTTGCCCTTTCCCACTTCTTTATCGAGTGTTGTAAGCAAGCGAGCGATTTCCAGGTCGAGACGCAGGTACATGTCTTCCATCTCCAGCGAGTAAGGTCCAAATGAATGACCGGCAATATCGGGCGTGGAATAACTGATCGTTAGCATATCGACGTTTTCGTCTTGGCCCAGGCTTTCACTTTTCAATGCCTGCAGGGCAAAATCAGTCAAATAGGTATTGGCAAAGGGCAGAACGGTGAAATAGTTCAGCTGATCGGCAAGGGGAAAGCTGCGGAAATCGTAGGGAAAGGTCGGTGTTGTTTTTCCGGGCATCAATTGCTCGTAGGGTGAATTGTCGAGATCGCGGTAATTGTACTTATCTGCCGGATGCAGCAGTTTCCATTCCTGGTCCATGTAATTCCCGACCGGATTGGAAGTGTAAAAATCGCTTACCCAAAGCGGCAGTGTTTCTTTGTAAAAGCTGCTGGTAATAAATTTCCCGGAAGCATGGTCGTACCAGTAAGCGCCATCTGGCATGTGTCCGGCGGGAAGAATGGCGCTCCTGTCCTTGATGGAAACGCCGACCACTTTCCCCATCGGGTAAGTCAGCTTGATCTGGTCGGTAATCGTATTGGCACGCAGAAAATGCGGTGAGCGCAAACCGTCCTCAGCCTCCGGATTTCCGATGGACCTGACGGTTGTGTCTTCCACACAGTTCACTTCTTTGCCGTATTCCCGGTGGAACCATTCGTTGGCAACTATTCCGTGGTTGGCAGGAGTTGTTCCCGTGTAAATGGACGCGTGACCGGGGCCGGTATACGTTGGAACATAATTGTAGGTAACGTTCCTGAAATGCGTGCCTTTATCCATCAACCGGCGGAATCCGTCCTTGCCAAACTGGTCGTAAAAACGGTAGAGGTAATCGTAACACATCTGGTCTACCACCACTCCGACAACCAGTTTTGGCTGTTGCTGCTGGGCGTTTGCCGAAAGCGTGAGTAAAAAGAAGCCTGTGAGAATGGATAACCGGAGTTTCATGGTGCGGACTTAAAGTTCTTCAACAAAACTAATGGATGGAATGAATATACCGACTATAATCGCGAAATTTGCCCTGAAATAATGATCGTATGCTCGGATTAAAATTGCCAACTGACCCAAGATGGGTGAATATCGTAGAAAAGAATATTGAAGAAATCCTGATCGACCACGCTTACTGCGAGCAGAAGGCTGCCACGAATGCTATTACGATCATTGTCAAATTCCCCGAGTACCCGGATGTTGTTGAGGCCATGGTAGAATTGTGCCGCGAGGAAATGGAGCATTTCGGAATGGTGCATACCAAGCTGATCGAACGCGGCTACAAGCTGGGGATCGAACGTAAAGACGCTTATGTGAACGACCTGGCAGATCACCTGAAAACGGCTTATCCAGGAGATTCGCGTGTGAGCTTTTTCGTGAACCGGATGTTGTTCTCAGCGATGATCGAAGCTCGCAGCTGTGAGCGTTTCCGGTTGCTTTCAGAAGAGATCAACGACGAGGACCTGAAGGTGTTCTACCGCAGCCTGATGGAAAGCGAAGCCCGCCATTATACCAGCTTTCTGCAATTTGCCCGCAAGCACGGAGAGGGAATCGATGTGGATGCAAGATGGCAGTCGTTCTTAGAGTTCGAAGCTACGCTGATGGGGAAATACGGGAAGGAGGAGACAATCCACGGTTAATTAGCAATTATAAATGGATTAATTATCAAGTTAGTACGTGGTCATCATACTTTGATAATAATCCACTTGATAATTTATAGAAAGAAGTCGTTCATCTCCTTCAGTATCTCATCCTTTTTCTGCCGGGAGATCGGGATCATTGCTCCGTTTGACAGCTTGAGCATTCCTCCGTCTTCTTTTACATATTCCTGCAGGTAATTCATATTGATGATATAGGATTTGTGCGGACGCAGAAAAATGCGGTCCCTTTCGAATTTGTCGGAGAAGTATTTCAGCGGCTTGGAAACAACGGCCTGCTTCTTATCGTTGAAATAGATGTTGCAGTAAGAGCTGTCGGCTTCCAGGTACACGATGCTGTCGAGCTGCACGAATTTCAATCCGTCGGAAGTCGGGATCGCGAGTTTCCTTTCAGAGTTCCCATACTGCGCCATCCAGCTCTGAAGATTGGTCTGCTGTTCCTGGCTCGTACTGCTCTGCAGGGCATGCTCGACCGCATCGGTAAAGGCTTTCGGGTCAATCGGCTTCAGCAGGTAATCGAGCGCGTGATAACGGAATGCTTTCACAGCAAAATGGTCGAAGGCCGTTGTAAAAATAATACTGGATTCCAGGTTGTCGAGGTTATCCAGCAACTCAAAGCCGGAACCGTCTCCCAGGTTGATGTCCAGGAAAACCACGTCGGCACTCACGCTCCCAAGCAGCTCTAATCCGCTTACCACACTGTCGGCCTCACCGATAATTGCAAGCTGTGGAAAATAACGCTCGACATATTTACTGATCACGCGCCGGGCGTCCTGTTCATCGTCAATTATTACTGCCGTCTTCTGACTCATAGTACTTAAGTATTGGTAAAGTTAGCGTGATCCTGGTTCCCGAAGGAAGTCCGTTCTCTGTTTTGTCTGTTATTTCAATCCGGAAATTATCGCCCGACTGTTTATTAAAGTAACGCAAACGTTCCTGAGTAATTGTGGTACCGAACGACCGGTGCCTCGGATTTGGCTTTTTAACCTGGCTTTTTCTTCCCGCTCCGTTGTCGTCGATAACGATGCTGAGCTCTGTTTCGGAAGCCATAGAGAACTGAATAGATATGTAACCTCCTGATTTTAAATGAGCTACTCCGTGAATGATCGCGTTTTCGACGTAAGGCTGAATAAGCATCGGCGGCAGGAAACAGTTCATCTCGCCCTGGGATAAAAAACTTTTCAGCTCGTAGGAAAATTTCCCCCGGAAGCGCATCTGCTCGAGCTCCAGGTAATCTTTCAGGATGGTCATCTCCTGCTCGATCCGGATCAGGCGCTCCCTGGAATTGGAAAGTGTTTGCCGGATCAGCGAAGAGAATTTCAGCAGGTATTTTTCGGCTTTTTCATTCTCTTCGTAAATGAGGAAGCTCTGGATCGAATTCAGCGAGTTAAAAATGAAGTGCGGGTTCATCTGGGCGCTCAGGGCTTTCTGTTCCAGCTGACTGATAGTGGATTCGTAAAAGTGGCGCTTACCGATCTGTTTCACCCGGTACCTGAAAACAATAAATGCGATGGTTATTCCCAGGAGGGCCATTCCCGCAATGAAGTACCACTTCGTCCAGAACGGGCTGTCGATCGTAAAGGAACAGATCGTTTTCGGATGCACCCATTGCCCGTCCTCGTTCCGGTAAGTCACTTCGACCTTGTATTCCCCGGATGAAGGTGCATTGAGAATGATCTCCGGCTCATAGGTCATTACCCACGGACTGGAAGGGTTCAGCCGGTACTTGAAATGGTGATACGGTGCCGCCTTGAAGTTCGTTGTGCGGAACGTAATGCCGATAAAGGGTGTTCCGGAGCCGAAATACTGCTTTTCCGGGCTTCCTGTTTTGGTTTTGAGCGTCCGGATCTCATTCAGGAAGATCTTCGATTCGAAGGAAGCTTTGGCCATCTGGTCGATCTGGACAATGCACACACCTGCTTTCGTAGCGATCCACGCGCGGTTCCCGTAAACGTAAACAGCATTGATCTCGTTGGAAAGCAAACCGTTCCTGGTTGAAAATTGCCTCAGCTGGTAGCTGCCGTTTCGCCGCTCGATCATATTGACCCCGCGATTGGTGGAAACCCACAGCCTTCCCGCTTTGTCCACATATACGGTATTCACCTGGTTACTGAGCAGACCTTCTTTCTCGGTAATTCCACCGATCACTTTATCATTCCTGACGAAGTAGACTCCTTTCCCCCTGGTAGCCACGATAATATCCCAGCGGGGATCGTAACCAAGATCGCTGACCCTGTAAGTATAGAGGGAATCGAAGAAATCCGGATCGATGATCCGCTGGTTCCTGACTTTATACAAGCCGCTCTCATTGCCCATATAAACCTGGGAACGGTGATCGATGGCAATGGCATCGATGGATTCCTGCCTGGTATCAGACATATCGGTCATGTAATCGTAGAGGATCTTTTCCTTACCGCCCGGATCTATGGAAAGCAGCCTTCCGGCAACGAAAACCACCTGACGGTCATTGGAAGTCATTTCGAGTGCCGGGTAATGCTGCCCCATGTAAAGCTTGCTCTGAACATTCAGCAAATACGGATACCTGGATTCAACGCCCGGAAAACCGGTGATTACAAGTTTCCCGCGGAAATTGCCCAAGGTGAATACTGTGCGGCTCACGGAAATAAACCGGGCCCATGGAGCATTCAGCTGCTGAACGGAAGAGCTGGGATAGGAAACGAAGATGTTATCCCCTATTCCATTAATGCTGAATACATTGCTTTCCATCAGGCCATTCGCGCGGTTCAGATAGGTGGAAGCCAGCGAAGGAACATAAAAAACACCGTTATCCAGACTGGAAAACCAGTAAGAGCCCTCACTGTCGCGATTGATAGAAGAGATCGATTCTCCTTTGAAGAAATGCGCGATCTCTACCAGCTTACCCGATTGTTTATTGATCCGGTACCTCCTGACCCCACCTTTGTAATAACCGACCCAAAGCGAATTGTCGTCGCTGTAAATAGTGATCCCGTCTCCGGGGTCCTGGAGCTGGACGATCTTTTTATTCTCCAGGCGGAACAGGTCCCTGTTGTCTATACCATAGATCTTATTGTCATACACGGCAACTCTCAGATCGAAAGCAAATTCATGATGGCCGAACGTCTCTGTTTTTCCATGCTCGCGGACCGTGATAGTCGTCTGCATCCCATTTCCATCGTCGTACAGCCTGATGTGCGGGAGCAGCTTTTTTCCGTCCCGCTCAATATCGTAATACACTTTCGGGTGCTTAAAATAATTGGTCAGTTTTCCCGATGGACTGATCTCAAAGGATCCGCGGCCCCGAAGACTGAAAACGACCGTTCCGTCGTCTTTGACCTTCATGTATTTCGAAGGATTCCCGTAGCCTTTGATCTCTTTGGTGATCATCCTGTTGTACTTGTAAGGAACGATCTTTCCGTTTTCGAAATAGCAAAGCTTACCGGTAAGTGTCAGGAACCAGATCCGGCCCCTGCTGTCCTCGTAAACGGAAAACACAACATTGTCTACCAGCCCGTTGTTGATCGTATACAGCTTGAAACGGTAACCATCGAAGCGGCAAACCCCACGATCGGTGCACACCCATACGAATCCTTTTTTATCCTGGTAAGTACTGTAGGTTTCGGAGCTGGGAAGTCCGTTCGCTACCGTGTATCTTCTGCACGACAAACTGGGCGGCAGTAACTGACCGAAGCTCTGAAAAGCCACGACAAGACTTAGTATGAGAAGGATGCTTCTCATTATCCTGCCGAACCGGATTGGTTATCCTCGCTTACATAGTGACTGATCATCCGGATATGAAGATCTATGCGGGTTCCAAGTGGACCGTTCTCGTCTTTTTTATCGGTGATCGTTACCTTGAACTCCACGCCCAGTTGTTTTTTAAGAATGTCGAGGCGTTCCTGCGTAATCGTTGTTCCGAACGAGCGCTGACCACCTTTCGGCCTGGCGCCTTTTGTTCTTCCGGCACCGTTGTCGTCAATCGTTACGCGAAGCCGGTCTTCTTCACTGACGTGAAAAGTGATGGTGATCTTTCCCCCGCTTTTAACGGAAGCCATGCCGTGCAGAACTGCATTTTCAACGTAAGGCTGAACGAGCATCGGAGGAATGAACTGCTGCATCTGCGCCGGTGTCAGGTTGCTCTGGATCTCAAACGAGAAACGGTCCTTGAAGCGCATCTGTTCCAGCTCCAGGTAATTGTGAAGAATGGAAAGTTCCTGCTCCATACGAATGTAGTGCTCCCGCGAATTAGCAAGTGTCTGACGTATGAGCGACGAGAATTTCAGCAGGTATTTTTCGGCTTTTTCGTTCTCTTCGTAGATCAGGAAGCTTTGAATGGAATTCAGCGAGTTAAAAATGAAATGCGGATTCATCTGGGCGCTCAGGGCTTTCTGTTCCAGCTTGTTGATACGCGTTTCGTAATAATGGCGTGATTTCACCCGCTTCAGAATGACACGGAACAGCCAGTACATCAGGATCATGGCCCCGATAAAAACAAGCACTATGAAATACCATTCTTTGTAGAAAGGTGCATCTACGGTAAATGTTGCCAGCAGCACGGCATCGGACCAGCGACCCTCATCGTTTTTAAACCGGAGCGAGATCCGGTAGTCATCGTGTGACGGATCATTGATCACCAGCTCCGGTTGTCCGGTAAAGATCCACGGGCCATTTTCCCGGACCTGGTATTTGAACTGGTGCTTATTCGATCCCCGGAAATTATCGGTCCGGAAACCAATCTTTATAAACCCTGTTGAAGGAGAGAAATGAGCAGGGAAAGCTCCCTTTTCAAAATAGCGGTTATCTGCCGCCAGGTATTCCACGAATACCTTTCCGTTTCGGAGCAGGGTCTGTCGGCATGAAGTACACTCAAGCCTTTTTTGGTTGCAACCCAGATCTTTCCCCCATAAGCATAAATGGAATTGATCTCGTTGGAGCACAGCCCGTGACTGGTCGTAAAGCTGCGGATCTCTATCTTGTTGCCGGAGCTTATTTTAATGACATTAAAGCCGCTGTTTGTTCCCACATATACCAGCCCGTTATTGTCGATGAACAAACAATTGACCTGGTCGTTCAGGAGCCCGTCCTTCATGTCGATCTTGCGTATCAGCTTTTCATGGTCGTCCATGAAATAAATGCCTTTCCCCCTCGTGGCCACAACAACCCCCAGCTTTTTATGCCAGGCAAGATCTGTTACCCGCTCAGAGAACAGCGGATCGGAGGGCTTAACGGGCACGATCCTGTCGAGGAAGACTTTGTACAAGCCACTCAGCTCTCCACCATATACTTTTCCGCTGCCTGTTTCAACAACAGCCTGGAAAACAGTCTGGTCTCTCTGGTAAATAAGAACATCGGAAATAAAGCCGTTATCATCCGCCTTCTTCACGCTGGTCTGGGGATACAGCGCGTGATCCTGGTAAGCATAAATATCCGAGCAGGTCGTAAGAAATACAAAGTCTTCTTTTACCATCACTTTTAACGGCTGGTCCCAGGTAACATAGAATCGTTTACGGCTGGCGGCGATCATCGGGTTATACTTCAATGGGCCGAAAACAGTGATCCCGGAAGGATCCGAAAACTGCACCAGCCCGTTGGCAAAGCAACCTACTACCCGTGTATCTATACCGGCCAGCTGCAGAATGTTCGGATTGGGAAGCCCTTCCCTGACGCCATAGCTGCGTACATTCAGATCGGGCGTGTAGTAAACGCCGTTTTCAAGCGTGGTGAACCAGTAGCCCCCTTCCCTGTCCTTCATAACGCTCGATACCGACTTCCCTTCCAGCAGGTAAGTTACCCGAAGCGGATGCTTTTCACCAAGCAGCAGGTTATCCAGTCTTACACCGCCCTTGTAAATCCCGGTGAAAAGCTGGTTATCGATACAGTCAATACCGATCGCCGAAAACTCACCTAAAAGAAATTTACCGGAATTCACGTCCAGGATCGTATCGTCCATACAGACAAAGGAATGCGTACCGTCCGTAGAAGCATTCACCAGCGCACCGATACGATAAACACCTGCATATCCCTTTCGTGAAAATGTTTCCATGTAACAGGGAAACCTTCCGGTCAGGGCAACAGGATAGTCACTTACAGATGGAAACACCTTGTCTCCTATCTTTTTGACGATCATTCCGTTCAACCCTTTCGGATGATAATTGGTCAGCTCTCCGGATGGAGTAATTTTCATGGATCCCAATCGCTGAATCGCATAATAAAGGTTATCCGCCTCATCGAAAACAAGCGTTTTGTAGGTGGCCGAATAAGCCCGCCCCATAAACTTTCGGATCTTGTAATTGTACTTATAAGGAACGATTTTGCCATTTTCGAAATAGCTGAGCATACCCGAAAAGCTAACGAACCAGATCCTGCCATGCCTGTCTTCCACCAGTTTGAAGATCACATTATCGGCGAGCCCATCTTTTTTGGTAAACACCGTAAACCGGTAACCGTCATAACGGGTAACTCCCCGATCGGTAGCGATCCAGATATAACCCTTTTTGTCCTGGTGAATATCATAAGTCTCCGAGCTGGGTAATCCGCGCTCGGTAGAAAAATTGGTGTAAGCCGGCTGAGGCTGTTTCAGATCAAAAGGCCGGAGCACCTGTGCCGCAGCTTTTACTCCCGGAAAAAAAAGATGAATCAGCACAATAGAACATCCATACAGGACTCCCCGAATACCGGAAGAAGAAGATTGTCTGTTTGAAAGGGGCCTGATCATCTGCTTTACAAAGATGGGTATTTTAGGTGAAACTCGTAATAAGCATAGGAAGCAGGCCAAAATGTTCCGGGAAAACGGATGCTTCATCCCGGAATAGTTGCAGGTATAGGCGATTTGAAGTATCTTGCAATATCCGTCCTTCGGTAGTACTTTTACCATTGTCTGCCTTTTTTAGGCGGAGCTTAACCGCACTTCAGCCACTGTTTAACCAGAGTTCAACTAGAGTTCAGCCAGTTATTAGAGGTATATCAGAGATAGATAGACCGTATATAACGCTTATCAAAACCATACTGTACTTATACCCGGTAGCTACCATACTAGCCACCGGTAGAATCCAATCTGTGTGATCTGTGGTCCGAAACCAGCGTTTCGCCAAAGGCGAACAGGAATCATCAATCGGTGAACCAATTCAGTGAAGTCTGTTTTAAACTGAAAATGGCATTGTAGCGGGAGCCACAATGCCATTCTTAATCAACCTAACCTAACCACCTAAATCAGTACGAATATATAAATAAAGTTCTACTTCCATTCACCTGGAAAGAATTTTTATTTAAAATAAGTCCGCTCGTTATCCGGTGAAAGGCAAAAAGCATATTCCGAAACAAAAGAGCCTCAACGGCAGGCTAATCTATAGACACATAATGACTATGCGTTTAACTTATGTAGTTGAAACTTTTAGTTACATCCCGCAACAAAAACAAATAGTATTTTTTCCATGAGCTTTTAAGCCGCTGAACAAGCTGAATAAAATTTTAACAGTGAATTATGCAATTCCTGAGTGAAATTATACAACGATGTAAACAAGTGTTTTCATAAGTATCTTCAATTTACGTTGTCCTGATAACCATAAAAATCCTGTTCTCTGTTATTCAGGTGCACACAGCCTCTCTGATCCGTTGTTTTTAGATTACATTAAACACTTTATTGTAACCACGTTATCAGTTAGTTACAATTGAAAATAGTGTAAAAATGTCTGAAAATTATGTAACATGAGCGCATCGGAATCGACTCACCTTTCACCTTATTAATCATAAATTATAAGGGATGAAAAAAGTTCTATTCACGATTATCGCGACCTCCTGCTTTGCAGTGGCCGGATATTCATCAAGTCACAGAGAGGCTCCCTTAATTGCAAACGACCCATTGGCTGACAACACCGATGTGTATGCATTTAAAAGCCCCGACGACCCCAATTCCATTACGATTGTAGCCAACTACATTCCGGCGGAATTCAGAAACGGTGGTCCGAATTATTACACCTTCGGTGAGGATATCCGCTACGAAGTGCACATCGACAACGATGCGTCCACTTCCGGGGATGATATCACTTACCGGTTCACTTTCTCGAGGATGAATGAAGATGCCAACACATTCTTCAACATCCGTCTTGGAAATGAAAACCTCAAAACAACGTACACTATGGAAAAAAGTACGGATGGAGGAGCAACGTTTACCACTATGTTTACAGACGGTGTAGTACCGCCGCCAAACATCGGTGATCGTTCCATTAACGGAGCGGCAGGATTGAATGTTCCCGATTATGACGACCTCATAACGGCAGCTATTCACCCGACAACAGACGGAGGCCGCGTATTCTGCGGTCCTTCGGATGATCCGTTCTTTGTTGACCTCGGAGGTATCTTCGATCTTGGAGATGCTCCACGTCAGAACAACAATGGTGTAGTAGAAGACGGCCTTGCCAAATTCAACACCCATTCTATTGTGATCCAGATCCCTGTTTCTGTGCTTCAGAAAGACGGACTAACGGTTTCACAGGCAGACAACATTCTCGACGAGGATTTCGTGATCGGTGTGTGGGCATCCGCCAGCCGTCAGCAGATCCGAACGCTGAATGCAAACGGAACAACTGATTATTCAGGAAACTGGATCCAGGTTTCACGTCTCGGAATGCCTTTAACCAATGAAGCAATCATTCCGATCGGTAAAAAAGACCTTTGGAACTCCCTCACTCCTTACCAGGAACTGGCCGAAACAACATTGGATGAGTATTTCTACAATCCTGAGCTGGCTCTTTACATGGATCCTGATTTCTACGCAAGTGCAGTTCCTGCATTCGACGGACTGAGAATTCAGCGCGCTTCTCTCGGAGCATTCGATTTCAGCAACGGGGCAGACGGGCTCTTCGGTCTGAAAAACACCGCAGCAGTTGCCAATACGGCCCTTGCAGAAAGTGCTTTCGGAGGATTGCTGCTTCCTGCAGCAGGAAAACCACGCTCAGTAGATTTATGGCCGATCTTCCACACGGGAGTTCCCAATGCGCGCCCTTACCAACTGGCGACAGGGAAAAACGGCGATCCGCTTGCAGCAGGTAAACCATTCATCAGCAACTTCATGCCAAACGGCGGAGATATGCTTCGCCTGAACATGGCCGTTCCTGCAACGGCACGCAACAGCATGGCATTCAGCTCACTTGGATTGATCCAGGCAGCAGTGCTGGGATTAACGGATCCTGCTTACAACACCACAACAACTATTCAGTTCATTCCGAACATGGATGGCTTCCCGAACGGACGACGACTGGAAGATGACGTAACGCGCATCGAGCTCCAGGCAGTTGGAGGAGTAGTACTTGCCGCTATCGGCTTGTGGGCGGATGATTACTATCCGGGCTCTTCACCAACGCCAGTTACGAATTTGCTCACCAACACCCTCAATTATTCTACAGGAGTAGAAGCAAATGATGTGGCGTTCAAAACCACATTCCCTTACGTGGCATCTCCGTGGGTTGGTAAAGATTAATCATCGTTCATTAAACAAAGCAATTATGAAAAATATTTTAAAAATCCTGTTGGTCGCTTTCCCGGTCGGTTCTGCCTTTGCATCGAGCCACAGGGAAGCTCCGCTCATTGCCAACGATCCGCTGGCAGACAACACGGACCTTTATGCATTCAAAAGTCCGAATGACCCCAATTCCATTACGATCATCGCCAATTACGTACCTTTGCAGGTCCCTCACGGAGGCCCGAACTATTACAGCTTCGGACAGGATATCCGCTACGAGATCCACATCGACAACGATGCCTCCACAGCAGGCGACGATATCGTTTACCGTTTCACCTTTATGCAGGCGAACCAGGACCCTACAACTTTCTTCAACATCCGTTTAGGGCAGCAAAACCTGAAGACGACTTACAACATGGAAAGAAGTATGGATGGAGGAGCAACTTTCGCAGCCGTTATTACCGGCGGAGAAGTGCCACCACCGAACATCGGGCCACGCTCTATCGAAAGTCCCGTTGGTCTTGACAAGCCGTCTTACCAGAGTATCGTAGACGATGCTATCAGGACAACGACCATGTCTGAAAAAGTATTCTGCGGTACCGCTGATGACCCTTTCTTCGTTGACCTCGGTGGTATTTTCGACCTTGGTGATGCGCCCCGTCAGAATGGAGGAACATCACAGGATGCATTGAAATGCCTGAACGTTAGCTCCATTGCTCTTCAGATCCCTGTTACCCTTTTGCAGAAAGACGGTCAGGCCGTAACAGCTGCCGACAATATCCTTGACGGTGACTACGTGATCGGTGTATGGGCATCTGCCAGCAGAAAGAAAACACGCACACTGAACCCGACAGGCGGCGGCTATGCCGATTCCGATCAGTGGGTACAGGTTTCACGACTTGGAATGCCTTTGACAAACGAAGCAATTATCCCTGTAGGAAGAAAAGATTTCTGGAATTCACTGACTCCTTACCAGGAGCTTGCTGAAACAACACTTGATCAGTATTTCTACAACCCGGAGCTGGCTTTGTACATGGATGATGCTGCATTCGGCTCTGCCGTTCCTGCATTCGCTCCGCTGCGTGTTCAGAAAGATTCCCGTCCCGACCTTAACGGTGGAACAGGTTTCGACTTCAGCAATACCCACAACGGGATCCAGGCATTAGCCGGTACTTCCACCGTTGCAGGAACAGCGCTGGATACTTACGGCTCATTGCTGCTACCGGGCAACGGGAAACCACGTTCGGTGGATCTCTGGCCGATCTTCCACACGGGAGTTCCGAATGTTGCTCCTTACCAATTGGCTACAGGAAAAGGCGGTGACCCTTTTGCAGACGGAAAACCATTTATCAATAACTTCCTGCCAAACGGTGGTGATATGCTTCGCCTGAACATGGCGGTTCCTGCAACACCACGCAACAGTGCGGCTTTCAGTTCTCTTGGACTGGTGGAAGCGATGCGTCTCGGACTTACAAACATCCAGTACAATACAACTACGGACCTGGAGCCTATCCCGAACATGGATGGCTTCCCGAACGGACGACGCCTGGAAGATGACGTTACACGTATCGAGCTGCAGGCAGTAGCCGGTGCCGTACTGGCAGCTATCGGACTGTACTACGATGATTATACGCCTTCTATCCTGGGCCCTACATTCGATGTGATTGCTACACCTGATTTTGCGGGCGTATTGGGTTACTCGACAGGAGTAGAGGAAAATGACGTTGCATTCGTTACGACGTTCCCTTATGTTGCTCTTCCATGGAGAGGTACTGACAATTGTCTGGGCCGCGATATCGCTTACACGCAGCCGGCTATTCTTCCGGCCTCGTCACTTGGTCTGACGGAGAATACCATTTCTGCCGAGCAGTACGGTATCAGTGCTTACCCGAACCCGTTCAGCGAAACGGTGGGCTTCGAGTACACGCTTTCAAAAGCAGCTACGGTAGACATCAAGCTGTATACCGTAACAGGTCAGCTCGTAGGAACAGTGCTTAAAAACGCGAATCAGGGTGCAGGTACACACACACCGGTTTACAATTCATCCATGATGGAAGCCGGCGTTTACTTTGCCAAGATCGTGATCACTTCAGCCGACGGAAGATCGTCCAAGCTGGTTAAGATCATTAAAACAAACTAATAACTGAGACGGGGGGGCGGCATCCGGCTGTCTCCCTTTTTCAATCATGAAAAGCTACAATTATCAGAAAAACTACAATTAAACTGATTCAGATGAAAAAAACTTACACTTCCAGAACAAGACTGACAGTCGTTTGCGTTGCAGCGGGATTGCTTGTATCCGGTCTTTTATACGCCTTCAAATCCACTGATACAGCTTCAGAAGGACAGGCGATTGCTTCTGTCAAAGAAGCTTACGCGATTCCTGCCCTGCTCGAGCGCGACAAAAACCTTTCTTACGACGAATTCATTAAGATCCGCGAGAAATTCGACAAGCTCAGCGATGATTATAAAAAAGATCCGGCCAACCTCGAAAGCCTGATCAAGCTGGCAGAGATCTATATTTTCGAAGCACGCGTTACCGGGCAGCATCCTTACTATTACGGAGCAGCCTTAACAACGCTCGACGAGCTAATCGCCAACAGCAAAAAACTGACGCCCGATCAGCATTTCAATGCGCTGTTCTACAAAGCAACCGTTCAGCTTTCGCAGCACAACTTCAACGAAGCGCTTGAAACAGGCCGGAAAGCACTGGCGCTCAACAACGTCAATTCCGGTATTTACGGAGTTATGGTAGACGCGAACGTAGAGATCGGGAACTATGCCGAGGCCGTGAAGTATTCCGACAAAATGATCTCTATCCGTCCGGATCTCCGCTCTTATTCCCGCATTTCCTACCTGAGAGAGATCTACGGCGACATGCCGGGAAGTATTTCCTCCATGAAAATGGCTATCGATGCCGGGGCTCCTTATTCCGAATACAAATGCTGGACGATCGTAACGATGGGAAAATTGTATGAAGATCACAACAACCTCGATTCAGCTTCGGCTTACTACCAGTTTGCACTGAAAGAGCGCGAAAACTATCCGTTCGGTATTGCAGGACTTGCCAGCATCGAAGCGAAAAAAGGAAATTATGCCAAAGCCGATTCCCTCTACATCCAGGCTTTGAAAGTGTTACCGGAGATCAGCTTCAGCATAGCACGAGCGCGCATTTACAAAGAAACCGGGAAGACCGCTGAAATGAACAGGCTGGTGAAAGAGATCGAGACCATGTTCCGCGAAGACATGAATTCCGGTCACAACATGAACCTGGAATACGCACAGTTCCTCAACGAATTCAAGCAGGATTACGACAGCGCACTTGCGCTTGGTTTGCAGGAATTGCAGAAACGTCCGAACAACATCGACGTGAACCGTTTGCTCGCATTTACTTATTACGCGAAAGGCGATATGGAAAACGCAGGTAAACACGCCGATATTGCTATGAAGACCAACAAACAGGATTCCGAGCTTTACTGCATTGCAGGACTGGCGAAAAACGACAAAAAACTAGTGGCCCGATCCTTCAAAATCGATCAGTACCAGGACCATTACTTCGTTGAGAATGCTAAACGAATGCTCTGATCAACGGAACAGGAGCTTCATTTTAAACTCAGTAACTGACAAATTCGCGATTCGTTTTCACTCTACTTCACGCTTATGAAAAAAGGTTTAATACGCTATACCGGCAGGAAGCTGCTGTTTACTTTCCTGCTCCTGTTTTGCTCTTTCCAGCTGAAAGCACACACGCTCAACGGGATCGTTACCGACGAACAATCGGGCGGTATCCCGGGGGCGGTCGTTACCCTGCTCGGGGAGAACACAACGGTAGTTACCAACGGGCTGGGCGAATTTATCCTGACGGAAGTTCACCTGGGTGATTCTATTTCCATCGAGTTCAACGGCTACGAAAGATCTGTTGTTCTGCTGGATGACGAAGACTATTTCCGCACGGACTACCAGTTCATGCTCTTCGAAAAAACAACCAGCCTGAAAGAGGTCGTTGTAACGGCCAAAACGACCAGCTTGTCGCAAACCGCCAACATCGATCTGACGCTGCAGCCCGTTCGTTCTACACAGGAATTGCTGACGCTCGTTCCCGGATTGTTCATTGCCCAGCATGCCGGGGGAGGAAAGGCAGAACAGCTCTTTCTTCGCGGCTTCGACATCGATCACGGTACGGATGTGGCCCTTTCACTCGACGGAATGCCGGTGAACATGGTTTCCCACGCTCACGGCCAGGGATATGCCGACATGCACTTCATCATGCCCGAAGTGATCGAAAAGATCGATTTCGGAAAGGGTCCCTACAATCCTTCGAAGGGAAATTTTGCGACAGCCGGTTATGTCGATTTCCAGACGAAGGACAAGCTTGACCGCAATTCCATCGCGCTGGAATACGGGATGTTCAATCATAAAAAGCTGACAAGCACACTGAAGATCCTGGATAGGAAAAACCAGCATGCTTATTTCGCCGCAGATTACATGCTCACGGATGGTTATTTCGACTCTCCGCAGGATTTCAACAGGATTAACCTCTTCGCCAAGTATTCCGGTATCGTTTCTCCGAATTTTAAGATGAACGTTTCGGCTTCCATGTTCCAGAGCAGCTGGAATGCTTCCGGGCAAATTCCCGACAGGGCTGTAAACAGCGGGCAGATTACCCGTTTCGGCTCTATCGACGATACCGAAGGCGGCCAGACCTCACGTGTCAATCTGCAGCTGGGGCTTGTCAACAAACTTGCGGGAAATGCCGTTCTGAAAAGCGATTTCTTCGTTACCGGCTACGATTTCAACCTGTATTCGAATTTTACGTTCTTCCTGGAAGATTCTATCAATGGCGACCAGATCCGCCAGTCGGAAAACAGGAAAATCTACGGAGGAAAATCCGAATGGAAGAAATTCTTTCTCTACCAGAACGACAACAAATTCACTATTTCCGCCGGAGCCGGTTTCCGCTACGACGATATCAATAACATCGGGCTGGCTTCGACCACGCACCGCAAGATCGTTCGCAACCAGCTACAGCTTGGAAATGTCGATGAGACCAATCTGTTCGGTTATGTGAACGGTGAGCTTTCCGCAGGTAAATTCGTGTTCAACCTCGGACTTCGCGCGGATAATTTTAATTTCTATTATGAGAACCTGCTCGATACGGCCTACAAGCCACGAAGCCTTTCTCAATCCGTCGTGCTTCCAAAGCTGAGCATCATTCACAATACCAGCGATCAACTGCAGCTCTTCCTGAAATCGGGAGTTGGCTACCATTCGAACGATACACGCGTGGTGCTTGCTTCCATGGACAACTTAAACAGGAAAGTATTGCCGCTTGCCTACGGAACCGACCTTGGATTTACTTACAAGCCTGTAAAAACACTGCTTTTCAATGCCGCTTTGTGGTACTTGTTTTCCGAACAGGAATTCGTTTACGTCGGTGATGCGGGAATCGTTGAGCCGAGCGGTCAGTCGCAGCGAATGGGCTTTGATTTCGGAGCTACTTTCCAGCCTTTGCCGTGGCTTTTCCTCTATTCCAATCTGAACTATGCCCACGCAAGACTGGTTGGCGAGCCGGAAGGAGAGAATTTTATCCCGCTTGCTCCGAAATGGACATCGAACGGAAAGGTGCAGGTGAACCTGGAAAACGGCATTTTCGCTTCTATAGCGTACCGTTACATGGGCGACCGTGCGGCTATCGAAGACAACAGTGTGATCGCCAAAGGGTATTTCGTGAATGATTTCACGATCGGCTTACAACGAAAATCATTCGTGATCACCGGAATTATCAATAACATTTTTAATGTTCAGTGGAAAGAAACACAGTTTCTCACCGAATCCAGGCTGAAGGACGAATTACAACCTGTGGAAGAAATTCATTTCACCCCGGGAACTCCATTTGCTGCACGCGTGCAGATCAAATTTATGTTCTAGATTTTATGTTGAGATCAGTTTTGTAGTTTTTCTTGACACGAAAGGCAGTCTGCAACGGCTGCCTTTTTTCATACCCTGATTTAACGGCAGATTTTCAGGAATAGGTTGCTGCCAGCTTTGCTGTCGCAGGTCTCTTTAACCACATAGAAAGATAGGGTTAAAACCTCTCTAGTCCTTAAAATCCCTGTACCCCTAGTAATTGCTAGGGGTTCCGAGTTTTAGGTAAAAATAGGGATTCAGACGGATTCAGAGGTTTTAAGAGGTTAGAATGCCCCTATTTGCCCCCATTTTGTCCCCCCGCCTTTGACCCAGCCCCATATATTGCTGGAAAAACCAAAGGAATATGAAACTTAGAATCAACTTCGGCCTGAAGGCTGGCGTAACAGGTGAAATCCCTGTACTGGCAATTATGACATCCGGACAAAAGGAAATTGACCTGATTACAGGTAAGACCACCTACAAACGTCTGCGCTATTACACGGGTGTGAAAGTAAAAATAGATGAATGGAACAAAGCGGCTAAGCACCCATATCACAAATCCGCGCAAGCGGAATTGCTGCAATTCGAAAAGACAACGCAGGAGCTTTACAGCGTTTTACAGTCCATCAACGGCACTGTTACGCTTGATTCCTTGAAAGTGGCGTTAGACGAGAAACTGAAGGGCAAAAAGCAAATAGCCGTGCAACGTATCAGGATTGCGGAGTTCATCGAATCTGAAATTATCGGCGATCCCGAAATGTATGAAAAGACTAAAATTGGGTATGAGCGCCTAAAGAAGTATATCGTAGACTTCGAAAGCATATACGGCCGTCCCGTGTATAACCATGAGTTCAACGACAAGGTTTATCGTCTGTTCATGGCAGAGGTGCGTAAGAGGAACAACCGTTACAACAGCGTGACCGTAGTTTATAAAAATCTGCGGGCAACATTTAACCGCATCAAACGCACGTACAAGGTTCCAGTATTCAACTTAACGGAAGAACTACCAAAGTCTGAAAAGCAAGCAAATATTAAGACGGCTAAAGTATATCTCAACTTTGAGCAGATCAAACAGGTGATGAATTACAAGCCGACAACGAAACAACAGGAAAATGTAAAGCTCATATTTCTGACGCTGCTTTTTACCGGTTGCCGGTACTCTGACGTATACAAAATCAAACCGGAAGGGCAATACAGCAAGACAGGTTTAAAATTCAGCTATGGCCGTTATATCAGTCAAAAAACCAATATTGAGGTAATAGTCCCGATCTTAAAGCCGCTTGCTGACGCTATTGCAACCAACAGCGGGAAAATGGGCAAACCTATGCACCTAACCGAATTTAACAAGGCTTTAAAAGCCTTGGTTCGTGAATGCGGGCTTACAGAATCTGTTACGCTGACGTTTACAGACAGCTACGGGAATAAACAATTTGAGGAAAAGCCGTTTTACGAGTTCGTTAGCTCACACACCGGGCGGCGTTCGTTTGTGTCGAACCTGCTGAATCACATTCCCGACACGATCCTTTCAAAGATTACAGGGCACGATACAGGCGGGGGAATGTCAACAAACATGATTCATGGGTACAACCAAATAAGCCCTATAGATAGCGCCGTACTGTTCTACCGGACGTTAAGCAGGTTGCAAAGCATCGACAAGGAACATTTTATTTTCAAATTGGTATAGCAAATAAGTTGACGAAAAAGCCCAGCCAGAATCGGCTGGGCTTTTTATTTACGTACGTTCCATTCATTACAATTGATTAAATAATTCCGGCAACGTCGAGAACACGCCACATTATAAAAAAGACAATTCCAGTCATAAATAGAAAAAGCATACGTTTGTAGTCTCTATCTGCGCGATCGGACTTTATTTGCATTTCTTTTTGGAGTTTTTCGATTAGCATTTCTTTATACCCTTCGGGTGCAATCCCATCCTTAAACCACGTTTCAACAACACCGTTATTTATATCGTACTGGTGCATATCAAATTGCATTCCTTGAAATTCTGTAAGTAGCCACCGGAACGCATTTAGGATTGACAAGAGCCACGCGAACAAAGCTATCCCTAAGAATATGTGGTTTAGTTGAAGGTGCCGTATTTCATAGGTTTTCGACAAAGTGAACCCAATTGCTGCAACATCTAGTCCCATTAGATAATAGATGAACTTTTCTCTTCTATCTCGATACTTAACGATTATATCATGTCTTGTTGGTTCACCCATACTGTCGGATTTTACTTTATTTCAGAGCAATGTAAACAAAAAACTATGTCGAATTTCAGGCGGGGCTTTTACCTTGATAAAATCATCTAAAAAGTCTATTGATTCGGGTTACATCGGTCTTTCTGATGTTGAAACGCGGATTTGGGTTAGTACCCTCCCAATGAAGTTTGAATCCTTCGGATTCGAAAGCCTTGATGATTGTGTCATTACTACAATACTTGCCCTTACCAAGTTGTCCAAAGTGGCCGCTTATACGCTCCAAACTGTGTTTCAAACCGTATGAATGTGCATCTTGAAAAATTGCCTTTGTCTTGATAGGAAAAAGAATTCGGACGACTTGTTGTGCTTCAACAACGGAAAAATCGTTGTCCTTACTTTTCAGGAAATCTAATTTCGATAATCCACAAATTACTAAATCATCCGGATTATTAGATTGAAAACGGCCAGACTCGTTAAACCATCTTGGGATTTCACGCTCAATTTTCCTAACCTCATTCGCAACTATGTTATCATCCCAAACTTCAAGAATACTCGTGTGATAGAGTTCCCGTCTTTCATCTAAATGGGGTTTAGCTATGAAACGAGGGATTTGCGTATGAATGATAAAAGGACCTTCGGACTTAGTATTAGGTGGGTCACTCCACAAAAATTTAGGATACTTACGTGCCATATAAAAGAACCAGTTTTTATCCAGGTGGTGCCCCTGTTCAAATAGTTGTTTAAGGTAACTTTTTTAGTTAGGTAATTGACAGTGTCTCTTAAAAACAGAGAAAATTTTTCTTTGAATAAACTTATACTTATTTGATTTTCAGATTTTTTTGTTTTTATTGCAATTCTATTCACGAATATTACCTCTACTAAATGAATCCATTTAATTCGAACTTACCTAACCTAACACTATGTGGGCTGATAATGAAACAACAGAAGACCTTTTAGGGTTCAGAATCCATGCTGACCTATTAATTGATGTTATTAATGACGAAACCGTATTACCAGTCACCATCGGTGTCTTTGGGGACTGGGGAAGTGGTAAATCGAGTATCCTACAAATCGTTCGGGAGGAACTTTCAGGAGAAGGTGATGATTTAAAGGATGGAACACTTGTATTATACTTTAACGGTTGGTTATTTGAGGGTTATGATGACGCAAAAGCAGCATTGTTAGAATCAATTATAGAAAAGTTTGCCAAGCATAAAACAATCGGCAACAAGGTTAAAGACAGTGCTTCCAAATTACTTCGATCCGTTAACTGGATGAGGGTGATTGGAATGGGATTCAAAAGAGTAGTTATTCCGGGTGCGACGGCATACATGAGCGGAGGACTTTCTTTACTTCCGCAATTAACAAAAGCGCTCTCTCAATTTAAAGCGGAGGATTTAGCCGAGAAGCTAACTTCAGAAGGCACGGAAGATTTTCTAAACGGGATACTGCAAAAAAATAGTGAAGAAGAGGTGACGCTGATTAGAGAATTTAGAGATGACTTTAAAAAGATGATCGATAAGTCAGAAATCAAAAAATTAGTAGTCATTATTGATGACTTGGATCGATGTATGCCTGAACGCCTAATTGAAAACCTGGAGGCAATTAAGCTCTTCCTTAATGTAGAAAAGACAGCTTTCATAATTGGAGCTGATCCAAGGATAGTAAGGTTTGCCATTGAAGACCGATATAAAACAGATCGCATAGAAAACTCTGATGATCCTGACAGTCGCAATAAACGAATTGTAAATGATTATCTAGAAAAGTTAATTCAAATACCATACATCCTTCCGAAACTCTCTGATAGTGAAGTTGAAACCTATATGACTTTATTGTTTTGCAAAAGAGAGTTAGGTGAAAGTTTTACAACAGTATTGAATTCTTTTAAAACTTATAGAGAAAAAGATCGCTACGGTACATTTGGATTTGGTGATTTAGAAGCGATTATTAGTCCCGCTGAGTATCAAAAAATGAAAGAAAGCGTTTCTTTAATTGCATCCTTGGCTCCGATAATAACTGAAGGGTTAAATGGTAATCCAAGGCAAATTAAACGTTTCCTGAACACATTTACTCTTCGAAATCGGCTAGTTAAAGTTGCTAAAATCAATGATTTTCAAGTCGACATTCTAGCCAAATTAATGGTATTGGAATACTCCAGCCCTGCATTATTCAGAAAGATATATGAGTGGCAGATTACTCAAAAAGGTGAAGCTGAAGAGATAAAAGTGTTAGAGGACCTCGTGGAGAATAAAGATTTTGAGGGAATTAAAGACAAGTTCGGTGGCGAATGGTCATCTGAAAAACTGATTCGTTGGATAAGTATTGAACCCAAACTATCAAATGTGGATTTACGAGACTACTATTGGATTTCGCGAGATCAATTAACAGGGTCGATTAGCGGAGCATCTCTGATTCCCCCACATATTCGCACATTATTTAAGCAGCTAGTTGAACATGGTTCGGGAGCAATACTATCCAGTCTTGTATCTCAACAGACTGGGAGTAGTTTGACCGAATTCGATAGAGAAATGTTATATTCTCTTTTAGAAAAGGAGCTATCAAAATCTCCAGACGAAGTCAAAACTCACGAAATCTTTGTGGAACTTATCTCGCAAAATATTGCGGGTGGTTTAGAGTCATATACGAGAGCAATAAAACAGTGTGACCACTCCAAAATTCCTTTCAGTCTGCGACAAAACTACACTTTGGCCGAACAAAAAAATAAGAGTATATCATCTATTTATACTCTCTTCAACTCTAAGTCACAAATATATAAAGCACTACATCAAAAATCTTAGCTATGGGAACAACACAAAGGATAATACCAGGTGTCACTGGACAGCCTAATTGGAAAGATTTAAACAAATCTATTACGAACATCGCGAAGACAATTGAGGATGAAAATGAGCTGAATGATGAGGAAAAAGACGAACCTACGAAATCAGAAACTGAAGAAGAAAAGTTAAAACGTGAACAAGAGATAGCGAAACGCTATAAGACTATTACGAAACGCCGAAATAATCATGTTAAGAAAACATTTAATGCGATTGTTAGAACCGGTGGAGGGAAGAACAACATAGTTAAAGGACGATCCAACTCTATAGGGAGAGCTGGCTTGAAGTCAGCACGAAAATTGACCAGCTTTTTTATAGGAGTCAGTAGCAACGGCTTAACCGAAGCCTTATCGCAAATAGGTTTCGGTTCCTTAGAAGGTAAATCTGTTCAAAATGTCATTGATTATTTGCTCAACTACTGTTCTGATTCCAGTGTTGGCATGGACGAAACGGCGGCTAAAAAAGCATCATGTGAAATATTGAATATAGTAGCTCAAGAATCAGGAAATGACATTGACAAATTCGAACAACTTCTTAAAGACTACGCGACGGGCAATGGTCTTAAAAATTTAATTTGTCTGTATTGGGGAATTTACATTTTTGAACATTTGTCTCAGAGGTTCGAGGAGAAGATTGCACAGTTACGAGGCGAACAAATCAGTAGAGAAACCTTTAAAATTATTAAAGACGATATTCAAGGACAGGTCAAAGTGCTAAATGAACACAGGCCTATATCAAATATCAACTGGCATGCCGACGAAGGCAAAAAAACCATAGAACAAATATTTAAATCAATCCTTAACGTAATCTGTGATGACAATTAGAGTAAGCGCCCCTCATTATAATAAGAAAGGTACCATCGTAACGTTAACAAGCCCTGGTGGTACGTCAGAATTATTTATAGATTTTGAAACGCTAAGACCTTTTGCGAGCCAAGCGTCACGTGAATCTTTAGATTTCTTTTTTATTTCTGCAGCTGTCTATGGAATAGATCGATTTGTTGAACGGCGGAAGAATTCCGTTGACGGATGGTCCAGGGAATTACATGCAATTTTTCCAGTAACTAATATCGAGAAATGGCAACCTGTTAAATTGCTATTAGAAGCAACGCTTTCACTACTTACTGGTGATTATTGGAAGATCGAATTTTATACTTCGACGTTCAGTTTTCAGGCAAAAGCTTTAGATGATTCTTTTGATGGTGCTTTTTCACAAATTGGCTTGTTTTCTGGAGGACTCGATTCATTGATAGGTGCCTTAGATTTTTTGAAATCAAAACCAAAGGAGAAGACAATTTTTATCTCACATAACGATTCTCAAATGCATGGGCCACCATTAGAACAAAAAAAACTAATTGATGCGCTGGAAACACCTTACAAAGGTCAATTTGTATATGTGCCGTCGATTAAAGTGTATCTTAAAAAAACGGATCTAGTAAAAGAGACAACCTTCCGGAGTAGATCCGTCTTGTTCATAGGAATAGCGCAACTTGTTTCCAACTGCAAAAATGTCAACAAGATAACAGTTCCAGAAAATGGGTCAGTATCATTAAACTATCCATTAAGCAAATCTAGACGAAGCTCCTGCAGTACACGGACAACGCATCCTACCGTAATTAAAGAGCTTCAAGGAATCTTTGAACGACTTGATATTGATACGATTCTGGAAAATCCTTATGAATTCTTGACCAAAGGCCAAATGGTTTCGCGGTGTCCGGACCAAACAACATTATTGACTACCGTAGATACCTCTAATTCTTGCGGTAAAAGGGGACATAATCGAAACAAAAGGAATCCATTAGCATCTCATTGTGGAGTATGCATGCCATGTGTTTACAGACAAGCTGCACTATCTCATTTTGGAGATAAAAAAGATTATGGAAATTCAGTTTTGCAACTTCAAGGTGCAAGATTAGATGGGGAGCTTTTTTTGAAATCGGATCAAGGAAGAGATTTTAACGCATGTCTAAATTTCCTTAACACGCCGCTTACAAATAAAGAGATTAAAGAAGAATTACTTATTAATGGTGTTACCGATCTTGATAAATTAGAACGATATGTGGAAGTGGTTATAGCAACAAGAGCCGAATTGCTTAGCTGGATAACCGATGCAGGTGGTACGATAATAAAACGTAAACTTGGGATCAAATGATAGATACCCATTGCCATATTGATCTATATCCTGATCCAGAGAAAGTCATCCGCGAATGTGATGTAAATGGAATCATTACAATAGGAATGACGAATCTACCGAGCCATTTTGAAGTCGGGCACGAACACTTATTATCTTCTACGAAGTGCCGATTAGCACTCGGTATGCATCCCCTATTCTCCCAATACCATAAAGATGAGTTTCCACTTTTTGTAAGAAATCTTCCGCGAACATCTTATGTTGGTGAAATTGGGTTAGATTTTTCTAAAGAAGGTTTCGCATCGAAAGAGCTGCAAGTTTCTACTTTCATAAAAGTATTGGAACAAGTCAGTGGAAAAAAGAAAATTTTAAGTTTACACTCGCGAAGAGCTGAAAATGAGGTTCTGAATCTCTTGACAGAGTATAAAATTAAAAGCGCCATTTTCCATTGGTATAGTGGTCCCCTGTCACTAGTCGCTAAAATAGCGGAATTGGGTTACTATCTTTCAGTAAACTCAGCAATGATAAATTCCACTGCAGGTCAAAAAATCATACGAGAAATTCCTTTAGATAGATTGTTAACCGAAACAGATGGGCCATTTATTATTGTTGCCGGAAGACCGGTAAGACCTATTGACATACAATCTATAGAGCGAGGGATAGCCTCTTTATTAAATAAGCGGCCAGAGGAAATTTCTGAGAATGTCCATCGTAACTTTCGATCATTGCTTTCCTCTCTCAAATGATGTTGTGAGCTATTCCGTGAAATAAAATCCTGAATCGCAAACTTGCTGTATCGGATCGTCCGCGCATTCATACGTATCTGTTTAAAAATACCGTTCTGAACCATTTTCAGGAAAACGTTCCGGCATACTTTCAACATCCGTCGAGCTTCTAAAAGTGTCAACGGCTCGTCGTCCTGGGCGACGGTTTTTTGTTCCGTCTGAATCGGTGCCGGGCGGCGGCGAAGGTCGTTTAATTCTGTGCGAACCACTTTCAGCTCGTTCTTGGTTTCGGCAAGGTCTACGGCGAGTGATTTGATCGCCATTTGCAACAATTCTAAGTCCATGATTTATTGGTTTTGATTGGTGATTATTTCTGCGGCACCAGTGCCGCGATGATTTCCTTTTGTTTGTAGTAAATACGCCCGCCGAGCTGATAGCTTGGCAGCAACCCTTGAGCCGTCCAAGTGCGGAGCGTCACAAGGCTGATTGAAAGCAGGGCGGCGGCTTGCGCCCGCGTCATTAAGACGGCTTGTTTTTCCTTTTTCATACCGGATCAGTTGAAGTGTCGTTCTGCGGATCGGTTCGTTTTGCTTCGATCAAAACAAACATCTCTTTAAAGGCTTTGAGGTCTAATGCCACAAGTTGTTCTTTCAGTTGCGCGGGGCGCTGTTGCTGCGCGAGTCGTTGCGCTTGCTCGGCCGCAATGCGCCGCTGTTCCTCAGCGACCGCTTGCGTCAAGTATGCCATCCCGAGCAGGCAATAAAATGCATCCCGATATGATCGATCGGTAGTTTGTATTCTCCTTTTCATGCTTCTTTGGTTTTATCGGTGATGAATGCGCGAACCTGCGCGATAAGTTCGGGCTGCTGTGCCATTGTAAGTGTAGTTCCCAAAAGCTCCTGAAAGGTCTGTTCGCCGAGCTTTTCCCGGTATTCTTTCAGGTAGCCGGTAACAACGTCATCCGGTAGTATTCCAAGACCGGAACCGGGTTCACCCGCTTCGCTTCCCGTCTTCGAAAACAGGCCATGAATGGACGGGGAACCCGCAAGATCTTTCAGCACTTTTGCAAGTCCTTCGCTCTTCGTTCCCGCATCGGCAACGGCCTGTTTCAATCGCTTGATTTTGCGCTTCTGCTTCTTGATCTTCTGCGCCTGTTGGTCTTTGATTCCCCGGAGCTTGTCGAGTTCGTATTTTCGCGAGGCTTCCTCGCGGTATTGCTCCAGTGCGGCTTCTACTTTCTGCTCAAAGGTCGGCACCTGTTCGGGCGCGGGCTGGTCTGACAGAACATAAACCCTTTTATCCGAAACCCGTGAATTTCCTTTATACAGCATTACGACCAACTCGCGGCTGTTATCTTTGATAAATGGCCTGTGATCCATGAAAACGAGCGGATCGCTCGTGCGCGGGATCACGACCAGCCCATCAATGCGGACTTCATACTCAACCGAGGTTTCCTGTTCATCCATCCGAAACAGGTAATTCGCCATGTCGCAGGCTTCATCCATTGAATAATACGTGCGTGTGTCCATGTCTAATAATCATTGAAATTGTAATCTTCATCGTCTAAATAATCATCCTGCCCCGCTTGCGGTTCCGGTGGCCAAAGCTGCCGGGGAGGTCTTATGCCCGGATCGTTACCGGGCGGTTCATCGGGTGTCAGGTCGCCAAAATCGTCCGGGTCGTCGTCTTTCAGTTCGTCAGCTTCGAAGTCACCGAAATCACCGCCCTGTAAATGCTGCTGCGCGGCTCCATATAGGCTATGTTCAAATGTGTCTAATCCGCTCATGTCGATTTCCTGCGGCTCTTCGGTGGTCTGCTGCATTGCTGCCCGTGCTCGGTCGTCCTCTCCCATTTCGGCGCGGAGCTGTTCGGCTTCTTCTTCCAGTTCGCGCTGATGCCGTTCTATTTCGAGTTCATAGGTCGTTTTCCGGCGTTCGAGCGGCGGGAATACCGGCGGAACTGCTATGGCTTTTGGTTTCGGTGGTTCCGGCGTGACCGCGATAGGTTCCGGCGCGGGCGTTACAGCAGGTGAAACGGGCACGGCAGCGGCGACTGCTTTCTGTGCTTCATGCTTCATCATTGCAGCGCGCAGCCAGTCGTCCTTTAGTCCCGCAAGGCGGTCTTTCATCGTTGAACCTTCCTGCCTGTATTCTTTGGATTTTGCCACGCTATGCGCAACGGTCGCAGCACCGACAACGCGCAGTAATCCCGATTCGTCACCGATATAGTGCCCGGTTCCGATCAATGCCGCCCCGATCAGCGGCGCAGCTTTTCCGGCGGCGGCACTAACGGCCGTTCCCAGACCAACCCCGGCGAGGTCGGCAACAGTTTTTAGAAGCGTGTTGTTTAAGTTTCCTTTTGCCTGTTTTTCGTTGAATGGTTGCAATACGCCATTCAGCCCGCCTTGTTTGGGCGGGGCTTTGTGCTTCTTCTTTTTCTTCTTCTTGTCCTTTTCGGGCTTGCGGTATTTTTCGTCGATCTCTTCAAGCCGCTTACTATACGAGCTTTCCATACTTCATGATTTAGGGCGGAACCTTCGGTTATACGGTTCCAGTATCACGAAGGTATGGACAGACAAAAGTCAGGGGGGAAAAGTTGGGGGCATTGAGGGCAAAAAGGGGCAGAAAGACACAATTCTGACGATGAAAATTCCTTAATCTCCGTCGCAACTGCGTATATGGTCGTTAATCATTTTCATGATCGGGTAATGCGGTAATTTCTCAAAGTAGGGCAGAATTGCGCGCAGGTGCAAAAGGGTATTCCGGTCGTAATTACCCGTCGGATTTTTGAGCATTTTGTACAAGTCGGAGTTCGCTATATTCTTCGGCTCGGGAACCCCGATTAACTTGTGCAACAGCCGTGCAAGATCGGTGATATTTGCCGAGTTGCTGTTACACCCGGTGGCTTCCATGAGAAAATGAAAAGCCAGCACCTGTTGCGGTCGTTTGAAGCGATCTTTTCGGTCGCCTTCAGATTCGGGTTCACCTTCCTGTGATACGATGCCAGGGCGAAACTCTTTTTCAAGTTTTATGGTCGCAGAATGCAGTGCGAGCAGTTCAATTATCTGCTGATCCGTGAGTGCTAAGGCTTGCTTTTCCTGTCCGATAATCTCGGCAGGGTTTGCGCCGTAGTCGAGCAGATCGACATAATACTCCGGCAATTCGAAGAAATCGGGATCGGTGGAACCTTCCGAATACCGTTCGATCAGCTCCAATGCTTTACGGCTTTTCTCGCGGATCGGTACAAGGTGGTCAATGACCGGGGAAATGGCAGCATACCCGTACAGCTTGTAAAAGTGATCGAACAGCGTTCGCAGCTCGTCGAAGAAAACGGTTTTCGATGGGATCGCGGGGTTATCTTCAAACAAGATCGTTCGGAAGTACCCGGCAGCATATTCTTTGTCGTCTGCGTTTTTCACACCGTCAAGGTATGCTTCTTTCAGCCGGGGATAATAGATTGAGAGGGCACTGTCAAAGTGCGATTGATGGTGGTGGTGATCGCCCATGATTCTCTAACGTTGGTGTTTAAGGAAAATTACAGATTTATATGAGATTTGTTCTCATCATTTTCAAAACCGCTCGAATTCGTGCATCGGTTTACCTATATTCGTTTTGAGTTTCTTTAAACCACTAAAACGACACTTGTCAATGGATGATCTTGTACATGACTATATAATAATTGATGGCGTGCGTTTTTCAGAACTGGTTCAAAATTCCAATGACCCCTTGGAGCTTTACGAAGTGTCAGGCAAAGCGGTTATTGACTTTGACTGTATCGAACCGGAATTTAGGAAATCCCTAACGATTAAAAATTGTCGCTTTTCGTCATCTCTTTATTTTGAAAACTATGATCTTTCCTATCCGATTAGAATCAGTAATTGCACTTTTAAGGGGACTCTTAATTTTACCAACTGCTCACAAAGTTTTGAAATAGACGACACTTTAAACTTAGAGGTCAATGATTGTCACCTTGAAACCGTTATTCTATATAAACTTCGAGTTGAAAAATCAATCAGATTTCAAAATTGCACAATGAAGACCTTTGCAATTCGAGAGGTCAATATTGCAATGAGCTTTTACTCGATAAAATGTGAGATTGAAACCTCTTTAATTGTAGCAAAAACTGTTATCAAATCTATCTTTCATTTTTCGGAAGGGTCATTTGGTTTTGTGACGTTCGACTCTTCTGATTTTGGAACGCTTTCAATTAGGGAAACTAAATGCGAGAAAGATTGGGTTATAGATGGTGGGATGATTAACGAGCTTGAGGTCATTGAGGGCGAATTCAATTTCTTTCTTATTAAGAATGCCTTCATCTGCGATTCCTTAACTCTTAGAGAATCCAAGTTCCATGACCGATTAAATTGGTTTTTCCCTAAAGATGGTTTGAAAACTGATTTCTTAAATCTAAGAGTTTTAGTAACAGAAATTGAGATAAAAGACAGGTTTCTGATATACGGTGAACCAAATTCATTTATTAGCACTTTACACGTAGTCAGGCACGATGGTTTGATAGAAGGCGTCGATTTGGAAATTGGAACATTAGAAATTCACGGTCAAAGAAGTACCTCCGATTTGAATTTTAATAATTGCAGGGTGAATACCTTTAATTGTGTCGCGGTAATATCTAATCTTTCCCTATCAACGATAAGAGGGACAGGGAAAAGTCCAAGATTACTCTTTAACGAATCTAATCTAAAGAATGCACAATTCTTCAATGTCGATTTAAAATCGTTTCAAACTATTGAATTTAGAAATTCGTCATTTGATGCATCTACAGCTAACATCAACTGGTTCGAAGATAAGCAAATACGAACCCCGTCGGAGGGTGCTGATGGCTTTCGGCAAAAGAGAGAACTTTACCGACAGCTTAAGAACAATCAAGAACGACAAGGGAACCGAATCCAGTCTCTAAAATTCCAAGCACTAGAGACGGAGTATTATAAGCAGGAACTATTCTATGGGGTAAAAAGGCCTTTTCGTCTTTGGAAAGCTGACAGAATTGCTATCTGGGCAGGAAAGTCTAACGAACACGGACAACATTGGGGCAAACCGGTCTGTTTAGCAATCATAATTGGTTTCGGGTTTTATTGGGCTATTCTTGTGGGCGTGTCAAATGATCTGCATTTCACCATTGACCTATCAGCAAATAGCATTAATCATACTCTTCAGTCATTGTTCATTGACAAGATTGCAATGTGGCCACAGCTTATGAATCCAATTCATGACCTGAATAAAATATTTCCAGATCAACAAATTGGTTTTTGGACTCATGTGCTAGATTATGTTTTGCGAATAATAATTGCATTTTTCATTTTTCAAACCGTGTCTGCCTTTAGAAAGTTTATTCGAGTTTAGTAATTTCAATGCGGAACAGTTTGTCATCCTTAACTGTATTTAACTGTTCTTATTTGTTATGATGCGTAATGATCTGGAATTATCTAATCTACCATCCTCGAGGATTTATAAATTTTCTGATCTTCTCTTCTTCTCCGCGTGAAAGTTGATATTCAATCTGAGCTTTTATATAAGCTGTAATTGGAATTATTTCTAAAGAGTCATCAGCTCTTTTAACAACTGATAATAACCTGCTCCATTTCTCGGCGTTCACTTGACCAATTATTACATCACCACTATACATCCCACCATTCCCGATCCAATTTATTTTCTCAAAATTCTTGATGCCTGGATTACAATTAAGGTAGATCAGCATCAATTCATCGTGGAAATCCGCCATAGACCCTCTCAATAACTCAAATACAGCTCTTATTCTTTCGGAATGGAGGTAGTTCTTAGAAACGTATTTGGTCAAAAAATCTTTTGCTTTCAGTAATTGGCTTGTTTCTAATTGTTTGAATAATATCCCTATAGGATGTTCAAGGAATCCACTACTGAAATTATTCTCAATTATAGTATCAACAGTTTCCTCAACTAAGGATTCATAATTGTCCAAATCCCAAACAAATGGGAGACGATTGTGAGTGTCTATCCGATCGAAACTTGTTTTTGAAGAATAGAATGCTTTGATGTATCGAATTAAAAAACGGTGATCTAATACGACCAAGGTTTTTAAACCTTCTCGCCCGTAATCATAGCCATTATTTAACTTTTCCTGGAGTAAATATGTGTCTTCCATAAGTGAAATTGGAATAGCAAATCCGTTGGAGTAAGTCTCAAAAAAATCATAGCCCGTTCCTATGTTTAACTCTTCTAATTCTACTTTTCGATTGACTATGTTAAGAATTCTAACGAAGACATTTTCTTTCTCGTTCGAAAATTTACGCACAATTGGAATCTGTGAGAGCAATCTTTTAAGAAGATTTTCTTCAACCATTTTTACATCAAAAAATTTTTCCAAGTGTTTAAAATTTATTGCCACTGGTCTATCAATGGATTCAATGGTTTTTATCAACGATTTGCAATATGCTTGATCGACAAATTTTTCCGGAAGGATATAAAAAAACATCAATTTCCAGTAAATGCTGTTTTCATTATCCCAGTCATTTATAATAAACCATAATCTTTCTGCCCAATGGTTTGACTTATTTGCAATAATTTCGATTACCGAATAGTAAGGTTGTGCGCCTGGAGGATAATTCTGCAAAACATAATTAAGGAGCAAAAATCCCAATTCATTATTTGCTTCGAAATTGCTTTCTAAAATGACGTTCAAAGATTCCTGCACACACCAAAACTGATCTTTTTCAACTGATAAGAAATTCGAGATTGTTTCTTGAAGAACGGGAAATTCCTCGGGATCATTGAAAAGAAATGATTGACTTATGGCGGCTTTTCTTGCTGCCTTTGCATCATCGTTAGATTGTCGATCTGTAACACCAGGATCTCTGTGAAATCGCCAGTCGAACAATTTGAATAGTTCAAATTGCTTACTGATATATTGTCGGGACAAATTCTGGTAGCTTAGATCAGTAATCCGTTCTCGATCAAGATCTCTAACTAGATTTTGAACCACATAAATATGTTTGAAATCCTGATTGTCCAGATGCTTTTTTATTAGCGGTACCAAGAAATTCAAATCGAAGTCAATGATTTCAGGGATAGCTTTTTCGATACCCCAGTTATAATCTGCAATTACAGATAAGAATAGGTCGGGATAGCTGTCAAATTTCTCATCAATAGTATTCCATATATTTTTCCTGAACTCTGATATAACACTGTCTAGATACAGTGAGTAATGACCGAAATAGACTTTGTTCATCTTGGTCTTGTTTACTTTAAAATGATGTGATAAGAAAGTTGGACAAACCGCCGCAAAAAATCTTACGTAGTGCATTTTATCTTTCTTTACATTATCAATCACATGCTCGAAAAGCTGCATTTGTCGCGGAAAACCATACTGAGAATCAGTATACTCAAATAGGACACGTTCTTTTATTCGCCGAATTAGCTCAGGTAGAGCTGGCGGATATTTTCGGCAATACTCAAATGCTAATTCTAGTGCGTTATTAAAGTTATCTGTGTCATGTCGTAAAAATTCTGCGAGGTACTTTATCGTTTCATCGTTATCCCACACAAAGTCGTTAGTTCCATAGTCGGTGTCATAAATAGGGTCGGAAGGCTCTGGGAGTAATTTAATCCGATTGAAAAAGAAAGCAAGTGTTTCATCTTGTTTATAGAACCAAAATCTGGTAAAAAAATTTAATGTTGCTTTTTCATCATCCTTTATGCTTTGAAGATACTCGTTCAAAGAGGGGTTGATCTTACCAAATACATTCGCATACCCAAATGAGTTGTTGGATGGAATGATTGTATCGGAAAAACGCTCTCCCCATTTTTCATAATATTTAAATAGCAGATTTTTGAAGGACAATAATCGGTCTTCAATGAACGTCTTGTAAAAAAAATAGGTTCCCACGATCTGTTCAGAAACTCTCACATGATCGAATTGAATCTCCACCAATTCTCTTTTTTCTAATTCATCTATCGACTCATGAAAAGCATGATAATCTATTTCAAAAAGATCAAGGAGTTCTTTGATGAATACCTTGTCATATCGATTAATCGTAAAAAAGAATGAAATTAATCCTAAGGTTTGAAGCAAGGTTTTACTGGTGAATACGTCTGACTCTCTAATGAAAGATTGAAAATAAACATCATAGAGTTCGTATACTCCACCGATTAAAAAATCATGCTGTTCTTCATTCGCAATCCTGGCAGCCATTATCGCCAAACGTGCATTCCCACCACTTACATCAACAATTTTGGATTGATAAACTTCGTTTTTAATATTAAAGGGTTCATTTTCGATCAACTGGACAATCTCTTCATCTGTAAATTTTTCTAGCACGAGTTTGTATGATTCCAAATCAGAAGCAGCCTTGATAATATCTTCATAGGCATAATCTCTAACTGTAAGGACCATTTTAAAATCTCCTGACCTTCGCTCCTTGAAAATTCCTAGTATTTGTTTAAGATTTAATATTTGGCGATTGGCATCGTCAATTAGCAGAACATATTTTTTATCCTTTTGTAAATGAATTCTCAAATCCTCTGCTATATCAGCATCTTTCGTCGCAATGGCGTATGCTTCAAAATCAGGATTGGATACCAAAAAAGTTTCAACTGCTTCAAGAGCAATTTTTGTCTTTCCAACTCCGGGAAATCCAGTAATCACTATTAAATCATGTCTTTTAAGTACCGCTTCTATTTCAGCTAATTCCGATACCCTATGAAGGAAAGTGTTATCTAACGGAGTTGATAATTTGCCCCCTTTATTATTATACTCCTCGACGAATTTACTTAATGGAAGTATTTGTCCAGTATCCAGGGGTAGTCCGAGAATGTCTTTAGCGAGAATGAGGTATTTAGAATAAATCTCAATGGCAAGGATGTCCAAACCTACAAGGTCTACCGGAACTCTTTTAGTTATTGCATATTTGGTGATAGTTGTTTCATCTTCTACATTAAGCCTGGAATTAAAGAAGACTTGTATTCTACTGACCTCGTGTGGAGGAACGCCCGTTAAGTTTACGTCTAAGCATTTGTCAATGTCGTCTTTGACCTTTGTAACGAGACCATCGGACTTTGTTGTGAACTCGACATACCTTAATCCACCATCTTTTAGCCTGTAAAAAGTATCTGGTGTTCCTTTAACTGTTTTCTGCTTACCAAGTTGAGAACCAGTTCTATTGAAACTAGTTATCTCTGATTCCTTGAATGAAATGTAAATGTCACAAAGATTTTGGAAGGCGGCGCTATCCAAACCTATCAATTGCTGTTCAATGAGCTTTAAGCGGCCAGTCATAAAAAGTGAATTGTGGTTGGTGAAATTTACTTATTCGGATCAAAATTAAAATCTAATAACTCCGAAACAGATATTTCTAACCCTTTTGCAATATCAAGTAAATACAGATAACTAGGATTAAAATCCCCTGATTCAACTTTATGTATCGATTGTTGGTCCTTGAGTATTTTAACTCCAAGTTTTGCTTGTGAAAGACCTTTTGATTCTCTAATTAATTTGATTCTTTGTCCTAGCTTTAGTAACTCTTCGGGATTGTCCATTTAGTATCTGATTGAGCGAGGTAATTTGGTACTAACTCGAAACATATTTGACATACGATAGTATGTTATTTTATCATTTTATATATATTTGTTTCGATGAGCTTAAACCCATCGAAAATTCCGAATAAGAAACATTAATTTTGAACTGTAAACAAAGAACAGACAGAAGTATTTCTTAGCATATAATGAGTAGCGTTAGCTATTGGATCTTGTCCTCTAAAATCGTCAAATTTACCCGTGTACAAGAACTGATAGACTAACCGCGCTCCCGATACGGGCGTGGTTGTCTTTGGTTTATTGTACACAGGGCGTTTGACGATGCCTAGAGGACGATAAGCTAAGCACCACGCCTACTTTTTTTCATTCTGTTTCGGGTGCTGGACAGGCCATTACTTCAACCATGCAAACATTTGAATTAGCTTACATTAACCCCAAAGATTTAGTCTTGGAACTTATTGAAAACGATATTACGAACGGTCGATTAATTTATGGTTTGAGCACCTTGAGAATTGATGCCGAAGCCTATCATCTCAGTCTGTCTAAAATTATTTTTCGATACTTTGGATATTCGGAACAAACAGTTCCTGATGAGATTTCGGATATGTATTTTGAATTGATCCGGCGTGCTTGCTTAGGAACATGGGAAGAAATAGAATCGCCGGATAGAGCGTTGGCTATCGGCATATTTGAAGAGTTAAGCAGTGCTATTCGAATAACTGCTACTCCTTAATTGGATCATTTAAAATTGCATCCGGTCGCACGTCTAATATTTCAGCAAGCTTATAAACGTTTAATACTCCTGTATTTACAGTTCCATACTCGATCCGTTGATATTGCGTCTCACTGTTTGGTGATTAGATAGTAATTTGACAGGCACCCCGCCGGGGTGCCTGTTTTGCCTTAAAACCTAGGGATTTAAGAGGATTCAGAGTGTTTTCAGGGGATTTTGACCGCCTCGGAATGACCGGTAGGATTCCTATTTGCCACCTCATTTGGCTCCTGACACTCAAAACATCCCTGAAACCCCTGTATTTACCAGGGTTTTCGTTGGTTGAATCCCTTTCACATAGGAACATAGGAAACATAGATTTTTACCGGCGGGGTGATTGCCCCAGATCGCACAGATTTCACAGGGCCAACACATAGGAACATCAGTATTCCCCTTCGTACTCAGTAATCAGCGGAATGGTCAGCTCAATCCGCGTTCCGGCAGAAATACCGTCCTCGATTTTATCACTGATCTCTACTTTGAAAGCTGATCCCAGCTGATCTCTGAAAACAGTGAGGCGCTCTTCCGTAATGGCTGTTCCGAATGAACGGTGCTTTGAATTGTTTTTCAGCCCGCTTTTCAACCGCCCGACGCCGTTGTCGTCTATGATCACTTTCAGCTGCTTTTCTTCCGGCGCTGAGAACGTAACCATGATTATTCCGTCTTTATCCATCCCCGAAACACCGTGCAGCACCGCGTTTTCGATGTACGGCTGGATAAGCATGGGCGGAAGATAGTAGTTCAGCTGTTCCGGCTTGAGGTGAATAGTAATGGTGAACCGGAATTTATCGCGGAAACGCATCTGTTCCAGCTCCAGGTAATTCTGAAGAATGGTCAGCTCTTCTTCCAGCGCAATGTAATTCTCTCTCGAATTGGCGAGTGTTTTACGGATCAGCGAAGAGAATTTCAGCAGGTATCTTTCGGCTTTTTCATTTTCCTCGTACATCAGGAAGCTCTGGATCGAGTTCATGGAATTGAAGATAAAATGCGGGTTCATCTGCGCGCTCAACGCTTTTTGTTTCAGCTGATTGATCGTTGTCTGGTAATGATGCCGCGCTTTTACTCTTCTCAGAATGACCTTGAAGATCCATAGAAAGATACCGATCGTTAACAGGAAAAGCAAAGCGATGAAATACCATTCCGCATAAAACGGCTTGTCGATAGTAAAGTGCAGCAGTTTTTTCGTTTCCGACCACTGCTCGCTGTCATCGAGGAACTGCACACTGATAACGTAATCGCCGGAACGCGGTTCATTCAGCCGGATTTCCGGGTTTACCGAGGTCTGCCATGCCGCATCGTCGCGCAGCCTGTAGCGAAAACGGTGCTTCCCCATTCCACGAAAATTATCCGTCCGGAAGCCAATCGTAATGGTGCTTATGTAAGGTGAAACGGCTTCCCGGGGAATTTTTTCAGTCAGTTTTCCGTCCAGCTCGAGGAAAGCAAAATGAACAGTTCCGCGATTCGCAGGTGAAAGCACTGTCATATCCACAATGCTGACGCCGTGCGTGGTAGCTACCCAAAGCTCGTTTTTCTGCCGGTAAACGGAATTGATCTCGTTGGAACACAATCCCTGGCTGGTAGTGAGGTTCCAGCGTTTTTTGACTTTGCCTTTCTCAAATGAAAAAATGCTTAATCCGCGGTTGGTCCCTGCGTATAAAAGCCCGTGCTTGTCTACATACAGGCAATTGACCTGGTTGCTGAGCAATCCATTTTTCTCATCCAGTACCAGCGTGATCGTGTTCTCGTCGTTGAAGCAGTAAATTCCCTTTCCCCTTGTTCCTACAACGGATCCCAGCTGCGCATGGTATTCCATATCGATCGCCCTTTCTTTGAAGAGTGAATCTTTCAGGTGAGAAGAATGTGCCAGCTGGTCCCTGATCTCGAAGATCCCGTTCTGGTTCCCGGCAAAAACCCTTCCCGAAGGCGTTTCCACAACAGTGTGGAAGTAGTTCTGCCTTTTAAACTTCATGGATTCGACACCGAAATAGCTGTAGATCGTATCGAATCGTTCATTCGGGAAGATCTTGCAGATACGGCTCATGGAG
>Ga0247810_10000302_pt1 | contig 67201 bp, 67 predicted proteins | sample UWRJL119311C1_FD_179918 | JGI IMG/M metagenome (GOLD analysis project Ga0247810, IMG submission 179918) | Plant litter microbial communities from Arlington Agricultural Research Station in Wisconsin, United States - UWRJ-L119-311C-1 | ecosystem: Environmental > Terrestrial > Plant litter >...
GCTGTCAATGTGTAGAGCGTATTATCCGTCCGAACTTGAACGCCAGTCGCGCATTTCCCAGTAAAGAGGATCTTGCGTGCACGTGTGTGGTGGTAAACTTTCAGACCCGCTGGCACACCAATCTTCTCCATATAACTCGTCCGCGAAGATGAGCGAGTAGCAGTGCGAGGATCAACAGTTGTTGTGACGTATGCACTCGAGCCAGCAAGTTGTCCACTGTTGAGACCTATCGTACTCTGAGGGAGACCCAGAGAACGAATAGCCTGTGCGATCCAAGTGATCGTAGGGTCTACCCACTGAGCCCACGACACCTGCAGTGGACCCGCAAGAGAATTGTCAAACGCAGATGAATCATATATGAAGGTTGCATTTGGAGTGTTACGTTTTGGAAAATTAGGGGGCGTGAGGGTTGCAGACTTCTTGAAGAATGGGAGCACATTTGGATAGGTGTAGCTTGGATCCCCGACCAGGTCCGCCCATCGCTGATAAGCACCAAACGTGGCTCGGTGATAGGCAAGAGTATTTATGGCTGAAGAGCCCCCGAGGGTCTTCCCTTGCGCATAGTGGATCGGACGGTTACCAGCAGCTGTCTGTGGAATAGTAACGTAGTCCCAGTCCATCAATGGGTTTCGAGGATAAGATGGGGTTGTGTCAAGGAAAGGTATTCCCAATGCCAGACCCGGGACCGTGCTAGCATTTCCATTGTCCTGCTCGTATAAACCACCGGCTTCGATGACAGCCACCGTTGCAACCTTGGACAAACGCGATGCAATAGCCAATCCGGCGGTGCCACCTCCAATGACTGTCGATTGAACATTAGAAACATGCTTTCACAAAGCTGACTGAGAGAAACCATACCAACATAGTCGTAGGTTGCTTGCTTTCCAAAGACAGGATCGACTGCAGCTGCCTCACCCAGGAGCGACAACAGCTGAAGTGCAATGCCAGCGCGTGCTGGGTTGGATAAAAGCATTTCTCATTAGAGACGCGCACCAGTCAATGGGTCGAGCAGAGCTATGGACAATTGACACGCGTGCAGTGCAGGTCGTAGACAGTGACACTGACACTAATAGTCCCAGCGCAGGTGAAGCCCCTTATATATTGGTGATACGAGGAATGCTACGAGGAAGCTATGCGCAACTCACAATATAATTACCTTGTACTCGGTTACGGAAGAAGAGGCGGGATGCGGGACACCAACCCGCGCTAGCACTAGCAGCGACCCATCCACAAGGGATATACATACAGTAATATGGCCCGGAGTGTGGCGCTGCCCTGCTACTGTACTAAGTACGGTGTTGTATCCAACTCACTCATGCTTGAGGTACCGTGGTCCATCCATCTCTTGGTCCCAACTCAAGCTGCCAATGTAACAGAAGAGGGTGTGTGAGGGGGACGGGAGGTTTGGTCGCTCCACGTGGTGCTCAAGAGCTAGTTACTGTATTGAGGGATGAGGCTGCTCATATCGCATGGCATCTAAGAGTCCGCTATCCTCCCAGTGGCTGCACTATTGGTGTATCCCTACAGCTCCACGTTGCGGTTTGAGGTATTGACAAATGCGAGGATAGATGTGATATGTTGTGGATGGGTAAGCTTACAGTACTTACAGTACAGCTTTCACGCCACTATGCAAGCGTGCATCTTTGATGTCAGGGTCGGCGGAGAGGGGGAGGTTTACGCTGGCTTCACCGCCCGGCAGGAAATCAGCCATGTTTGATCCTGTACGATATACTCTGCTGTGCTGTACTATACACTTGGATAACTTCTTTTTGTATAATCTCAGATCGATCAAGTTCAATACTTTTTAATATCCAATCATGATACTACAATCATGATACTTACTACCAGTACAATTGTCCGCTCTGACAGACCTTAGAAGATTTCATTGTGATATCCATCACATGATATGGTCGGATTTATATTATACCATCTACATTCTTAGTGTGTTATTTATAGCAGTCATCTGGCAATGCAAGTAGTTTGTCTTCCACTAAGCCGCAGTATTGTAACACACCCCGCCCCGTACACACACTCCTCTGAACGTGGCCAACATGGTTGACTCAATTAGCTGCGAGCCCCAAAGCGGTCCAGTTAATATCTTCCAACTCCGCCTCTTCCAGATACACAAGTGTCAACGAGTACGTAAGCAACGCCAGAATGCGGAGAATTGAGCACTTTGTCTGCTCTACTATCCGGAGGGATAGGCATTCATGCATGTATACACATGTCTCGGATGAATAGACTCGAAGTTGAGTGGTGGAGTTGACAAGCCATGTCACCCCTCCCTCCCAGAAGTTTGTTTTGGCCAATATCTGGCTGTCTTGGCCAGATCCTGTTTAGCGAGGAGGCTTTGGTGTGAAATCTCTTAATCTGAACAAGATTCTCCACATCTATACACAGGTTGCAAGCTGTTCTGTGAGAGAGGTGAGACACGGCACCATTGACCAAAAGTGAACTTTTTACTAGTCTGAGTCCTTTAGTTGCCAGATCATGCTATATATAATCTGCTTATTACTACCAGGTACCTGTGTGCATGGGAATGATCTGATATAAGATTTGCAATTTATCATACGCAATTTGTCGTGCATTTTTGTCCAACATCCAATTTAACAAGTATCTAAGAACGAAGCAATCAATCTACCCTTCTCCTTGATGACCAACTAGCTGAACCAGTCTTGAAGCAATTAATCTTGTCCTTTTTATGAGCTACCTGGTTTTCCTTCTCCTTCGGTCTCGCATCACTAAGCCTGACATACCTATCGTGACTGATCTTTTTCCAATAGACGGCTATCGCGTTTAAGCCGCCAAACCAACCTAAGGCAATAAGTAAGAATGATCTTCACAACATGATGATCCCGCTTCACAGTCTTAGGTGTTGGCGAACCTACACCCAATCCGCTCCGGGCAGCGATGCCACTTTTCCAACCTGCTCGATTTCGATATAATCCACCCTGCGAGTCTGACACTTGCTGCTGAGCCGTGTCATCATGTGCATCACGCCCCATTCGCGCCCACGTCTTCCTCCGAGCCTCATGCGTGATCAGATCATACTCCCGGCAGGATCACAAACAAGCCTTCTGTCAGAGACCAACACCCTCGAATGCTCGCATTTCTTTTCAACACGAACTCCACCCTGGAGGTTTCTCCCCGTCGACTACTCACTATCGTGCTGACCGGCACGTCGGCGATGGTGGTCGTTGGATGGATCAAAAAAGCATCCAGATGAGGCTACTAGCTGAAACCCATCTTGCAAAAGCGTGCTGACATGGCTTCATATATTGCTTTTCATTGACAATAACGAAACTCCATGGTGGAGATGCTATCTTTAGGCTCCTGGGATTATACTGTTCCGGATGTGATTAATGTATTGAGCCGCCATGGGAAATAACTAGGCATCAGGCGATGAGCACTAGCATCCTCTACGGTCGTGCACGAAGTAGTGTCTGAAGTGTGGTCACTATCCCTCAACCTCTCTGAAAGTGTAATACCTGTCTTGTATAGGATTCGGATACAGGCTCCAAGACATTCCGGCTCTCATTTCCTTTACAATAGTTGCTTGAGTTGGTGGGATTCCGCATGTGCAGTTGTCAAGGTTTGGGAAACAGTACTGAACTTTATCATAGATAGTTAAGTATGCAAGTAGATGAATTGATTTCATTCAAGACAGATCTGAAATCTATTCTAACAGCGACTGACTGTTCCATAAAATGACCCGATCAAATTAATAGGGTCAAAAGACTACATATATACAGGTTGATGCCAATAACGCCCGCAGCCCAGCAACTTTGGTGCTCAGTTTGAATTTCCCATCGCTTCCCTATTTCCGACACTGCCCCCCGCTCTAAATAGATGCGGATTCCTGATGAATTTCTCGTGGAGCTTGAACTCGCCAAACTCTTGCTCTTGCTCGGTCTTTGAGCCTATGGCACCATAGCCACCACCCCCAGGAGTCTGAATAATGACTCGATCTCCAACGCCAGCCATGATTGATGCCTTGCCGCCCATACTTATTGTACGTGTAGATCCATCTTCCGGATCGATCTTGACCCACAGGTTCTTGCCCCGTTGTCCATTTTCTCCACCCGCCATTCCATATGGCGCAACGACCCGTCGTTCGGAGAGAATGCTGACCTGCATAGGCCGGCGAAGTTCGATATCTCGAATACATCCATTTCCACCTGGGTTTCGTCCTCCACCGCCGCTACCTTTGCGAATAGAGAACTCGCGAAGGATGACAGGATACCGCTTTTCGAAAGTCTCGGGATCTGTCATTCGGGTGTTGGTGGATCCGGTGTGTACTCCGTCTTGACCCTCCCAGTCTGCTCCTGCTCCAGCACCTCCGGCAATTGTCTCGTAGTAGCCGAAGCCTTTGGTAATATTCCCCTTTGAATCAGTACCACCATAGCCAAATGTAAGGTTGTTACATGTTCCTTGACTAGCTGCTGCTGCTCGGAAAGCTTTGAAGATCAGATCGATAATGCGCTGTGCAGTTTCGACGTTTGATCCAATTGTTGCCGCTTTCAAACTTGGGGTGAGAATCGTGTTGGGAGGGCAGAAAACCTCAATTGGCGTTAAGCATCCTTGATTGAGAGGTATATCAGACGAGATTAAACTTCTTAGACAGTAGATGATACCGGAATACATGACTGCTGGAGGACTGTTGAGGTTGTTAAGCGCTTCTGGTCCGGTACCCGTGAAGTCAAATTTAGCAGATCCCGTCTCACCATCGATAGTAATCTTAAGAACTAGCTCCGTACCATCATCGAGATAATCAATAGCCTCAAGAGGTTGACCACGGAAGCGAACACTGAATGTCTTAAGCAACTCCCGAACACTCTCCTCAGCATTTTTCTGAATGGCAGCCATGTAGAACTGTATGACCGGCCAGCTATACTCCTTGATAAGTGCACCGATGAGCTGGATACCACGATTGTTTGATGCAATACCAGCTTTCAAATCGGCGATGTTGTCTTTGAGAGTTCTGGTTCCACTGCAGCCTGGATAGCTGCTTGGGACATCAACAAGGTGGTGAATGAGTCCGGCTTCGTCAAATACACCCTCTTTAACGAGCTTGAAAGACTCAATCGCAGCACCTTCTTGCCAGAGCTCCGTAGAATTAGGCGGCATAGACCCAGCCGCAATACCACCAATATCAGCGTGATGACCTCTATTAGCGACAAAGAACAAAATCTCGGTTGGATTTGTCTCATCATCAAAGACTGGTGTTATGACTGTCAAATCTGGAAGATGAGTTCCACCAGCGGCTGGGTGATTAGAAAGCAATACATCTCCAGGTTTAAGTTCACCTTTGTTTGGATACTTCTTCGCTTGATATGCCACGGCGTAACTCATTGAGCCAAGATGAGCAGGAATATGAGGGGCATTGGCTGTTAGACCTCCATCAGCAGAAAATATCGCACAAGAGTAATCAAGGCGCTCCTTGATGTTTGTGGAAATGGATGTCTTTTGCAAGGTCTGACCCATCTGCTCGGCAACACTCATGAATCGATGACCAAACACCGAAAGCTGGATAGGATCCACACTTTCAACTCCGATCTTCTTCTTCTCGGTATCCAGAAGCTCAATGACTACGTGCTCGGCGAGAATAGTTGCCTCGGCAGCAGGATCGAGGACAATGGTTTGAGTAGCATCAATGATCATAGCTGGGCCACGAATTCTTCGGTCTTTGGCCAGATCACCAAGCTGATACACGTAAGTATCAACCCAGCCTTCTTTTTCAAAATAGACCTTTCGTGTTGATGCTGACTCATTTTTTCCTAGATAAGGGAAGTTCTGACAGTCATCTAACTGCTCGAATGCGCTCGATACCTGAACATTCATACCACGACCCACGCTTCTGATCCTGATATCATCCACTAAAATATCCCGAGGTTGTGTGAATCCAAATTCTTGCATATGGCGGTTGGTGAAAGCTTCAGCAAATAAATCAATGCTCTCTGGTTGAGTGATCATTATTGAGGTATCGGATCCTCTATAACGCATGTTTAGGAAGTTTTCGTGAACAACTTGGTCTGCGCTAAAGCCCTGGCTGGTAAGCCCAGCAAGAGCTTTTTGTCTCAGCCCATCTATCCGTTGAGAGATCCTCGCTATAGAGTCTTTACCAAAGGCAACTGACTCTGGCTCTTGTACCTCAACCACAACATCAGCCAAAGCCATACCGTAAGCTGAGAGAATACTCGAGAGACGATGTATCAATACTCGTTTGATACCAAGATCGCGCGCTACGGCAGTAGCATGTTGACCACCAGCACCACCAAAACAGGCCAAGTTATGAGCAGCAGTCTCAAATCCACGACCTTCACTCAAGGTTCTAATAGGTCGAGTCATAGAAGCGTTAGCAACAGATAGAAATCCCATGGCTACTTCTTCGGCTGAGAGCTTGTCACTACCGTGCTTCTCAGCATTGACTTCGGTGGTAAGCGCAAGAAATTTCCCTTTCGTTGCCTCAAAGTCAAGCTTGTTTGGAAAGTAATCACTCAGGATACGACCCAGGAAGAAATTGGCGTCTGTAATGGTAAGTGGTCCGCCTTTTCCGTAACAAGCTGGTCCTGGGAATGAGCCCGCTGAATCGGGACCGACAACGAATAATCCATTTCGCCAGAACAACATTGATCCACCGCCAGCTGCAACAGTGTTGATGTCAAGCTGAGGGCTTTGGATTGTAACTTCAGCAGTGGTACTTTCGAACACATGCTCATAAGCACCGTCAAAACGAGAGACATCAGTACTGGTTCCACCCATGTCGAACCCAAGAACTGGGGTGCCGTCGGTTTTATCCCAACATGTTTTTGCCATTCCAACAACGCCTCCAGCTGGTCCAGACAAGATGGCACGAAGACCAGTGAACTTTTGAAATGATACCAGTCCGCCGTCAGACTGTGAAAGGAGTAGCTTGTTTAGATTTTGAGCGTCTTTGAATTCTCCTTGGAAACCCTTGGCGAAGCTGGCAAGGTAATCTTGGGTGATGGGTGATAGATAGGCATCCGCAGTTGCAGACTGTGCCCTAGGGACTAATTTAATCATAGGCTGAAGTTGACTGGATACTGCAATTTTGAAACCCATTTCTCTGGCAATCTCGGCTATCTTTAACTCGTGATCCGAGTACGCATATGAATGCATAAGTGCCAAAGCCAAACTACGGAAACCCTCGTCCCATAATGCTTGCAAGTCCTGCTTGACGGCATCGTAATTTGGTTTCTTAAGTATTCGAACAGCTTCACCAGAAAGACCTTCAACTAAATCTGGGTCGCTGGCGATGTCGATAGGCTGTGGCTCTGGATCTTCTGTGAAACCTTCGATAGTGACTCTTTCATCAATCTCAATAACTTTCTCATATAATTTATCAAGCCTTTTGACCGATAAATCAAATAGATTCGGCCTAGCTTGGTTTCCAATAACTAAAAGATCAACGAAACCTTTCGTTATTAAAAGTGCAACTCGTTCACCTTTCCGTTCTAATAATGCGCTATTCTATATTAGTTTATATTCATTTACTGGAATGGGAGGGAGGCAAGGTTACTTTGTTGCTACCGTTGTACCCATACGAATGGACTCTACGCTGCTCAAGTCTAGAGGCGTACCCCTCGGTATCGAAGTCCCAGAAGCAAGCTCTAGTATCCTGCGCACACCTTCTGTTGGTGCATCTGGATATTGATCGGGACAAACGGAAAGCAATTTGAAAACAACATCTTCTTTCTGGCCTGGGATGTTTGCCCAGAAATCTGCAAAAGTTCCTCCTGTTGTATGTTAGTTATGCTCGCATGGCAACCTTGTTATTGAAAATCTTACCCCGATCTATAGCTATCCGAATCCCTGCTGGAGCGGCTGATGGCATTTTGACTTTATTGGTGATGAAGAAGGAGGCTTGCAGGCAGGATAGGAGACAAGGAGAGTGTGACTTGAATGGGAAATAGGAAGGCTGAAAAGGAGATATATTTAAAGAAACCACTGCATTTATCATGCCAAACCATCAGCCGACAATTCGGGCTTGACGGGCCGGTCATGCTTTCGTCACTCATGTTTATCGGTGATGGGCCTGAATTGACCGTAATCTTTATCGCGAGATGGCTTCAGTATCAATTCCAGAGTCGGCTCGCTTAGCAACATGCCGAAACTCTTTGCTGCCGATAACGCCCAATCTCAGCCCACTCTTGTTGATCAACGGGAATCAGGCGGCGTGCAATGAAGTAACGACTCATGCAGGGACAATTACACCAGCTTCTCCACCATATTACTGGCTTGAAGATCCACTGTTCAGTAAATATGGGGAAGGTTGGAGATTGTACGGCTGATAACAAATGATCGGTTACTCTGACCGATCCCTCGTCTGAGTGACATCGATGCTCTACGCAGGCACTCCAAAACCAGAACAACATGGCCATGTCTATATAGAGACAAGCGAATCCGCATTTAGCTGTTGATACACCGTTAGAATTTGCCACAAAAACAACTTCTGAATTTCAACGTTCTTGGATTGAACTGTGAGCTGCAACCACTGCACTACTTACCCGATCCATATCTCAGGGCATCCTATACATCCACACCATGGGGTCCGCTGAGGAGGCTGGCATTACGCCAGATGCACAGGCACCAGCAAGTGTTACTAAAGCTGATTCGATAAACATGGATCTGTACATCGATCCAGTGAAGGAGCGGAAGATGATGCTGAAGTTTGATGTGAGTACCCCCTCTCGATACCATGAACGTTCACTGATGTTTTCCTCTAGATCTGTGCCATAGGGATGCTTGGTCTTTTCTATATGATGGCAAATCTTGATCGGTAAGCGAAACTTTCAAGGCTATTGGTAGTTCATAACTCGTAGCCAAATTCATGAACGACTAGACCTTGCTATGTGTGTCAAGCATTGTAAATCATACATCTTGCTACTGTAGAAGCAAGACTTTGAAAAAGCAGGCAAATTGTTCTTTTCTGGCTTCTCAACAGATTGCAGGGTTTGACACATCCGAGCCAGGTCGCACTTTTTAGCCTTTCTTTAATCCTCACTCCTTACAGCGTATTGTGACCGCACCAGTTGGACGAGATTTCTTTTGGAATTTTACTTACTCTTACGTAGTGGAAACTTAGGAAATGCAAATATCGCCGGAATGAGCGAAGAAATCGGCCTTACTGGCAATCAGTTTGGTACCGCTGTCACTCTTTTATATGCCACTTATGTCACCGTCGAAGCTCCTACGGCAATTCTTCTCAAGATTATTGGTCCACGATACTTACTTGCTGGCTGCGCCTTCTGCTGGGGTGCTACCACACTCGGCATGGGATTTATCAACAACGCCGGTAGTCTTTATGCTTGTCGTCTTCTTATTGGATTCTTTGAGGCTGCTATATTTCCATGTATAGACGTAAGTTAGATTGGAGTTTCCCAAGTTTAATAGGTTTGGAGAGCGGCTTTTTCTCGAGATATACAAGGTTTAAAACCCAGCATGTCTCTAGAGAACGATCTCACTGACCCTGTGTCACTTCCCGGATATGCCGAGGGTAAACTAACACCGGTTTCTTATAGGTATATATTGGAATGGTTTACAAGAAAGAAGAGCGAGGAACAAGATCCGCCATTATTTTTGCTTTCAGTGCATTTTCCAGTGCTTTTGGTGGTCTTCTAGCATATGGTCTTACCCAGATCCATGGTCCGAACGGCTTTTCAGGTTGGAGATGGCTTTTCATCGTAGAAGGTATTCTCACTTTACTCATCGTACCGTTATACTGGTTCGTATTTCCAAACGATGCACGCACAGCATGGTTCTTGACAGACGACGAGAAGAGAATGGTGAATGCTCGTTATGAGCTCAACCCTCACTGGGGTATTGACGACGAGTTTGCTTGGAGTGCGATAATTGATGTGCTGAAGGATCCCAAGTTTTATGCTTTGTAAGTCGTTTCGCCGTGCCGAGAAAAGCATAACACTAACATTGCTAGCTTCGTTTTCCAGTTCTGTTGCGATGTCAGTCTCTATGCCGTCCAAACCTTCCTACCTGCAATTGTCAAAGGACTTGGATATACATCCGTCATCGCAAACCTTATGACTGTTCCAGTCTACATGCTTGGTCTCGTCTGGTTCCTCTTTATCGCTTACATGTCCGATCGTACCAAGATGCGGGGTGTCTGGATTGGGGGACCACTCATCCTGCTTATTATTGGGCTCGCCATTCTTATCGGAGCCGAGAGAACCGGCGTGCGGTTCTTTGGATGCTTTGTGACGATCCTTGGAATCTATCCTACCGTTGGTCTCTCTATAATGTGGTTGTCTGATAATGTGGGACGTCACTTCAAGCGAGCCTCTATGGTGGGTATGGTCCTTACGATCGCCAACACAGCTGGTGTAGCTGTTGGCCAGATCTATCGTGCCCCTGAAGCCCCGAGATACATCAAGGGTCTTACGATTAGTTTGGGACTGAACGTTGTGGCATTGGTAATGCTGATCGGGTTGATGGGAGGAATGTGGTGGGCGAACAAGCAACGTGCTGCTCGAATTCAAAAGGCGATATCAGAGGGAAACCCACTACCTGAGCAGCCAGAGAAAGGAGATTCTGATGTATACTTTGTGTACAGTCTATAAATTTGTACGACCAGTAGCGGGAGCGAATTATATTTATGTCGACAAGCTAGAGCCCTTGAATTAAGTCTCACGTGAGCAATGTATCTTACAGGCTGGACCACCTGGACCACTATATGTATAAAGTAATTTTATGGTAGACATGCAGTGCATTAGCTCTACTCGAAAGTGCTGTTCATAGCGTGCCGACTCCAGTTTTCTAAGGTATTATAGTAAAATCCAAAAAGATCAAACTCAGATCACCTCGGATTTAAGTGATTTAAGAACCACCCAGTATGTCTGGTATCAAGTCTTCCTATATACTTTCACGTCTGACGTACCCTGAAATTGGAAAAGCCGTTCAAATCCAAGTCAGGTCCGAGAACGCAGCTAGTTGGTTGCTTACCTCGCATATGCAGTTCCCCAATCTCCTCTCTGCTTCCCCGCAGACTGCTAGGTTAGAAGTATCAAAGTGTTTGACAAATCGCCGTAGCGTTAACCTGAAAGTAGCTACGACGCCCAGCAACTTCCCCAGGTTTTGTTTTGCTGGGCCGTCCACGTGATCATAGTTATCCCATTCTCGGCTTTCGTTCCCGATCAACGGCGACAGCCTCACCACATTGCTTTCTACTTATTCCTCACTTTGCACTAGACATTGCTAATAGAACACAATGGATCAAAGTCGATCACCATCAATTAGTCGCAATCGTGAGAAAGGTCAAACCGGAGTTGCAAAGAGAAGCTATGTAGCCTGCGAACGGTGCCACAAGAACAAAACGGTAAGCGAAGCCGAGATTTCATGTATATCCCATCTGTTTCAACCAGTAATTATTTGTGGGGCCAGAATGAATTCAGGTCATTCTATCTATGCGCATGATTCATAAACGTATATTCTGAGAGATTGAAGGATAATGTTGGAAACAAACTAATGTTTGCTATACAAAGAAATGTAATGGAGAAACGCCCTGTCGAAACTGTCAACAGTCCAGAAAACCTGTTGATTGCATATATCCCGTTCGGGACAGAAAGGTTCCAGTTGCTCAAAGGTAAGCCGCAATTCTAGAGTCAGATATTCATGAGCTTATTTAATACCACAGTTACTTAGAGACTTTGGAAGCTGAGAATAGAGCTCTGAAGCGCAGGAGATTGGACGAAACTCCGCATAGTTCTCAACAAGCACAGGGAAACTCAGCGCCAATACATACGACAACCCTAGGGTGCCAACTTCCGGTTCCTAAAAGTATGGAGAAAGGTAGCTTTCGGCCTTTATCTGGACAGCCGAGCCGAACAGGTAGCGAAGCACCAGACTCGATGATTGAACTAGGGCTTGCCTTTGCATCTGATGAGAACTACATACAGCCTAGATACTCTGGAGAGGCGAGTTCTGAAACCTTTGGAGGTCGCCTTCATCAATATATTAACCATGGAGAGAGGAGGCCCCCACCACGTTCTTATCCTTACTACAAAAACCCAAAGCTACTGAGGGTCTCCAGCACGGAATGCAATCTACCAAACAAAAACTACGCGAAGTTGCTGGTAAGAGCAGTGCTTCAATTTATAGGTGGCGACCATCATCTTCTACTTAGAAAGTCTTTTCTTCGGAAGCTTGATGAAACCTACCAGCTGGAGGTTTTAGATGATCCTATATGGCTGTGTAGGTTGTACACAGTACTCGCTTTAGGGGAACTTTATTCCATCGGCAGATCTGGAAGCACGAGGAGAGTAACAGGTGTTCCTGGGACGGCATTCTTTATCAAAGCTATGGGGTTCTTTCAAGACATGCATGAAGAACCTACAGTGCCATATATTGAGACTTTGTTACTTTTGGTAAGAAATTATCTAGAATATATCTATAAGTAATACTCTAACACTTTTTAGTCATTTTACTCTGTTGCTCTCAACCGGAGAAACACGGCTTACACCTACACTGGATTGGCCCTTAGGTTGTGTCTCACCCTAGGTCTACACCGCCGAATTCCTGACGACTCTGGAATGAGTGCTCCTGAGCGAGAGAATCGAGTACGAGTATGGTGGACATGCTATGCGTTAGATCGAATTTACACAAGCAAAGTTGGTCTCCCCGTTATGTTGAGAGACGAAGATATCGATGTCCAGATGCCTTCGCTGGATGGCCTTACTGCGGAGGAAGCGGAAGATTTTTACCCTCCTGAACTTATGACTGCTCAAATTAAGCTGGCCCGCATCACCGGAAATGTGATGAGCGATTTGTACAAGATTCCTCAACCAGGCCGAGCCAATACGTTTGTTCAGAGCGTCCAACGCATTCTCACAAGCTTAAGATCTTGGCATGAAACATTACCACCTGTCCTGCGACTCGATTTCAGCGCTATGCCTATCTATCCATCTCGTTCTGTAGCATCGTTACATCTTCATTTTGGGAACGCGGTAATCCAGACAACCCGTCCAATTCTGTTCCACTTGTTCAGATCACAGTTTGCGCAGCAGTCAACCGATACTCCTTCGGGGCCTGTATCACCTATGACTTCTGCACTTGGAGAGGCTTGCGTTCAGGCAGCTAGGACATCCAACAGTATCTTGGCTCAGCTTTGGGTAGATGGATGTTTAGCCCCTTACGGTTACTTTGATGCTTTATCGGTTTTTGCGTCGACCATGATTTTAATGATGTCTTCAACTATGAAAGAGGATAATAGTAATGACAACGATGCTGTTGAGACCGCATGGAGGTGAGTTATACGAAGATTCTCAAGTATTTGCCCAACAACTTTGGAATCAATACTAACATATTCTACTCAGTCTTTTGCGTTCGATGAGAGAGACTGGTAATTTACCTGCTAGTGGATAGTAAGTCTTACTTGCGAATTGAGAAACACAGGTGATAAGATGATTGGCTAACTAATGTGATCGTGCTAAGTTACGACCAATTAGTCGAGCTGAAAGTGGATTTGGATTCTCTGAAACAGGCCACCAAAGAGGTACCAGCGACCTTGAATAGTGCGGGCGAACCAAATGGGCTAGAAATGCTTCTTGCTGCCAGTGATTCTGTTGGGCATCAGCCATCGCGAACCCACGGAATTGGCCATTCCCCCTCCGACGGCACGTTTGGAGTGGGCGACGCCATGGGTGCCTTGGACGGGCCCTTCCTGATCGACTTCTTGCAGCAGCCGTACGATACATGGAATTCAAATGCTTTCGACCCTTCGTCCGGCTTGCCTGTAACCCAGTCTCAGTTTGACTGGGAGAATGCAAACTTATTTGGGAATCCTGGAACTCTGTAACATATGCAGTGGTAACTTATTGTGATCTTAGAAACTCCTCTACTAAGGAGAGCTATTTCACGTTAATTACTATACCGAACAGACTCTTCGATCCTATATTATGTGCTATCCAAGGCCCATCAATCTGCATAATGACACGATAATCCTCCCATTGAGCGCTGTCAGTCAAGAAATAAATACTGTCAAAGGAGTCAAAATCAAGAACAAACGCCCTGTCCATATAGGCTTTAACTATATGTCTTAATAAGTGCCATGATCTCAGAGTGTATTTGGATTGGATCCTTTCTGAGTTACACTATCTGCTGAGGGTCAAGGTTCAAGGTTCAAGGCCGGGTCGTTTTGATGACTGACTAGTCGGTAGGACTGGTAGCCGGAATGAGTGTATGTGTCGTTTTCTAGCACACCGATGATGATATCGTAAATCCAAGGGAGATCTAGAAGTACGGAATACAAACTACTTACAGTCAATAGAAAGGTTTCCAGAGCACAAGTCAATTAGTTGGCAGACTTAATTGGCGGCATCTATTAACCCAATCCCTGAAGCTCAGACGTGGACCACGGGAACTGTGACGCTGTATATCTAGTAAGCAGGGAATTTCTTTGGAAACGATGTTTCTGTAAACCAGAAGGACATCGCAACGCAAGTTGTTACTATATTAGCTTAGCAACAGAAATCTAATAGATTAGCGGAAAGCTTCAACAAAGCATTCTTCAAAAACGTAATGAACAAAGCCAAGACGGTGTGACAGCAATTTTTGAGAGAAGTATATAGCTGCATTGTCTCATGTATCAGCACTTGATGAGAATGGCCAGTCTAACTGGGCGTTCATAATTTTAATTATGGTATTAGAACATCTGGAATCTCATTCCCTCCTATTAGCGAGAAGTGAGCTCTTCTAACCTACAAGAGTTGTAATAACCTTCAAAGTGCTACCATCACACCTCACTATTGTCCATTGTCATTATGTGACCTTCTTCTTAGCCAGCACTTAACAGTATGTTTCGCTGAAAACCCTCAAGAATTCATGAACAGGTATATTTAGTCTCATTTTGATTTCACTTTTTGGGTTCTTCATCTTTCTCGGTATCCTTGGGCCGCCTATCTAGAATCTCATCGACAATCCCCATCTCCAAAGCCTCCTGGGCACTCAAGAACCTGTCTCTCTCCATCAACCTTTCAATTTCCTCCAAGGTATGCTCCTTCGTCAAGTGCTTGATGTAAATCCCATTCAGCTGTTTCCGCACCCTCAAAATTTCAGTAGCATGGATCGCAATATCTGATGCCTGGCCAAAATATCCTCCACTGGGCTGATGGACCATTATACTCGAGTGAGGCAAGCAATACCGCTTGCCCTTCTCACCACCACATAACAGCAAAGATCCCATGGACGCAGCCTGTCCAACACATATAGTCGATACGGGAGCGGTGATATATGTCATGGTATCGTAAATTGCGAGACCAGCTGTGACAGAGCCTCCGGGAGAATTGATGTAAAGCGTTATAGGTTTGTCCTGGGATTCGGACTCGAGGAAGAGAAGTTGCGCCACTATAGCAGCGGAGAGTGTGTCATTGACTTCGCCATTGAGACAGATAATTCGTTCCTTTACAGAGTCAGCATGTATTGCGACATGAGGGAGAATGAAATACCTGTAGGAGCTTAGAGAAGATGTCCGCTACGCTTCATTAGCACCACGAATTTGAGTCCCGGGGGTGAATTTACATGTACGCCAGCCTCCTCCCTAGATGATTAGTATATGAAAGTACATAGAGGGAGTATATAAAGCTTACTATTGACTCGGTGATAAATGGAACGGGTGTCCAACTCTTCGGTTCGGATCTTTGAGGCAGTGACGAAAATGATCTGGCCGCTCTGAAGATGGCACTCCGAGCTGGAGCGCGCAGTATTCTTGTCGCGAACATCTATATTCGAGCCAATGGACCTAATGGGTTTGACCGGTTACAGATATGCTTTCTTGTCCTCCGGCGGATGATGCTCCAACGAAGCGGGCGGTGCGCCCGCATGCGCCGCGTTTTATCTCAGAACCAGAAAAGCTCACGTAGCTACAACAAGCCTTGTAAACAATCTAGTTGCCAGCAACGAGACTATGTGGCATGATCAGATGCATGATATCAAGAGGTAGCAGCACTGCCAGGCTGTTCAAAATAGCAAATCGAAACTATTACTCTACCTCGTCCAGCAGCAGCGAAACCTTACCAGGCTTGAAGCAAGTCCTCCGAGATTCGAACATCACCATAGGTTCTCACTATGAAGCCAATCGTACATCGCAAAGCTCAATTGATGGAATAAATGGTACAAATGGAGTTGCAAATGGGCAGCACTCTGGCCTCGTCCTTGGGGATTGGGAGAAGTATCTAGGCTCGTCACTAGACAAGCTTGACCTTCCTGCATCACCGTTCATGGATCCTGAGGCTATAGAGGCAAAAAGCCAATGGCACTCGCCAAAAGCCCGCCCCAGCGACAATCCTACAGAGTTTCAGATCCAGCTGGCAAAGAACCCATATGCCCAGATGCTAGCTACACCTATTCGGCATTGCCATGGGACCAAAGCTCTCTTACCTTCGTTTTTCTTGCAAGAGTTTGACGTAGTAGCACATCCAGTTTCCAAACGACCATGGATGGTTCCTCAAAACCTCACTAAAACGTATGGCAGTGGATCGCAAACAGCAACCTCTTTACTTGATCGGCACCAGAGATCCAACGAACCTTTCGTACAAACAGGGAAGGACAACGAGGATATGCCCAGTGAAAGTAGTGAACTTAAAAGCAGAACGGTAGGCCCGTCCGGAAAGCTTGCCGTTCCAGCAGCAAACTTTAAATCGCCAGATATAGAAACGCTATCCACAACTGGAATGAATATCACTCAATCAACAACTACCAGCCCTCGCATAGCATCAGGTCCACACGATGTGTCTTCCACAAAACCATATTCTCGGAATTCACAGATCGGCGTCTCGTATTACGTAAATTCACGGCAGCAACTTATACGTTCCTTCAGTGAAAGAGGCTCTGGTTATGAAGACCAGTGGACACAGATGAGCTCCGACCGTATCAAGAAAAGCGTGTCTGCAAGACATATTAAAGAAGCAACGAAATGGCGAAAAGATATGGATACTTTTATCTTGGAATTGATGAGACGAAGACTTGGCGAACACTTTCACTATCTGGCGTACTTGAAGCGAGGGTATGTCTCTGGGAGCGCAAGCTGGGAAGAGGCAACATTGCCAAAGCGACAGGCTGGTGCAATTCTATGGACTGGCCCATATACTTTAGAGCCACACGATCTCGTTCAGGATGGGTTCGCAGAGCAGATCACTGTGCCCGAATTTTCTACCCTAGAGTCTGGTAAAGAAAAGAAGAAAGTAGCGGTGTTTAACTTGCGTCGGCTGCTTGGGAGTGAGCATCTCGCCAGACTACGGGAAAATAGCCCAATCTTCCAAAATGAAATAGTAATTATTCGTGACAAACGAATGACTATTGACATGCGAATGAGGCTGTGGAAAGTTGAAGGATATATGGCAAACTATGCGCATTATGCCCCTGGAGCCATTTAAAACGCGTACAGCACTGTTGACGCACTGTTGTCGGACTGAACATATTCTTAAAAAGTACGGCGTATGAACTACAAGTGCACCCATCTCATCTCAGCCCATAGAATCTATAGGAACATAAAAGATTTGATCATAGATACGGTACATTATGGTTGGTGTTTATCTTCTACATGGTAGAAAACTACGTACGGCTACACGAGTTTGATTTACCCAAAACCGGGGAATGTAACGAATGAAGCCAGCACTGCCTGGTTAAATCTCAGTAACGGGACCTTAAAAGGAAAACACTATCATACGGGACGGCTTGGCAGTCAAACCCAGAAGCTAAATGTGTACTGTTGCCTGGCGAGTGACGAGATGAATTTTACGTGTAGGAAAATGTACATTACACATATGCCCAATACTGCTACGAAGTATCCGATGCATCTCCTCTGGCCTCCTGCTATGGTGTGTGCCAATGAATAAAACACGCCCTTGGATGGTGTCACGAAGCTGTCAGTGTTATCATCTAAAGAAAGCCCATGATTGTAAACGGTGATAAGTACTACTGGTCTAGCCTACCTGCTCTTAACATTGATATCCAACCTTGTGGCTTTTTTACAATTGTTAATGTCATCCTAGCCATATCTGCTGGATCTTGAGCTTTCACTAAGCTTCCTACATATCTACAATGTTACCTTTTCTCTCCAAAGCACCCTAGGAATTTTATTTATTGTGAGATGGACGATCTCCCGCATGATCCCTCTCCCAAACTCTCGAAGTGGCAACAAATAAGACATGCCGAATACGGGCTATCGACCAGGGAATTCAATACTGTACAGGGCGTCGTTCTTATCATAGGGTTCGTTTGTTCGTTCGTCCGTGATGCTTATCCGCCGATGAATGTTCCGAATGCGCGTAGTGTCGCACAGCCTTTGACCGTGGACGGAATGCGATGCTACGATATAACTTTGGTAGAGGGGGGCCGGTTATAGGAAGGCGTGAAGAAGAGACCACCTTCTGGTTCGAACGCTAACACGAGGAACAAGCAAGACAGGTGATCTCGTGAGTGCAGGACAGTGCCTGTAGGAGAACCACACGAGATTAGCGCAGCACGGTGCAGCAGGAACCAGAATGACTTTCCAGTATTACCAATTCGCGGCCCTGTGATAAGTTTGGCTGCCTGTATGCTTGCTTGGTTCTTATTGGCGGTGTTTATGCCATCATATTGCCGTGTCCAAATTACCATGTATCTGTCTTGTGTCATAGAACTGCTCGAAAGAGAGATGCGGTCTGTTCTAGACTGCTATTGAATCCTCTTGTCTGCCCCCTTGACTTTCCTCTCCCGGCCATGGTGTTTCTAATGAAATTGAGCTGGCTCCAACTTATCAACGTCATACGGCTCCGTGGCAATGTTTGCTGGGTTTTTGGCCTTCACAGACTCGCATGCTGAAACATCGGTCATTTCTGGTCAACCTCCATTACATAAGACATCAAGACATACATCACCACGAACAATGCAAGCCATCACCCACACCATCCCCAACACCGACACCAACACCTCAAAGTGTCCACACATTTAATCTCAGTCATCTCCATCACATCTCCAATCCATCGCCAGCGCTTGGCTCATGCCTCTTTGGGACAAACCCATAGCTTGGAGTCTGCCGAATCCCCCGTCAACGTCCAACGTCCCACCCCGAGAGACAAGAGCCGTCTGGGGCCAGCGATTGGCGAAATCTGCATGCCGGTCAGATCTCGCAATTCTTAATGTCACCTTGTATCTCGGCCTCCATTCTCTACCGTTTGTAATCTTATCGCACGCAATCCGCGCGCCGAAGCCAAGGACGGAGAGTCTCCCCAAACCTTCTTTGCACGCCCGATAACCTCGCTGGATGCGTGTTGGTCGTGCGCGCCAACACCGCTTTGCGACTCTTGTTGCCGCCTTCCATTCCGAGGCATTCCATTGAGAGCGTCCTTGTCATGTTGTACCTGCATCAGCTATAGTGTTATCCATCACGATGGTTGGAATTCAGGCGGGGTAGCCGAAACCCAGTCCAATTTCGGCCCCAAGAAGCACGTCGAGCGGCAGACACAACTCTGGGTTTCGCTTTGACGGTAATGCCATGTCCAGTAACAGTGGCGATTTTACAAAGGGTAGAAAGAAGCCCAGGCACTCTCAGCGCGACATTCTTGATGCTATCGCATACTGTCCCCCGGTCTGACAGCCTGAGCAGGCAAGGCTCCCGCCAGATTGTAAGGTCATGCCTGGTTCAACGTCTTCCTGGAGGATCAAGCGCGACTCCTTCGGCAGATAAGCGAAAGAACAACTAAGAACAAGTCCCCTTAAGCCACTCATAGGTGCTTGAGCCTCCAATTACCGGGATCTCCACCTTTCTCCACAATGTGTCTGATAGACAGCATGGGTTGGGGAGCTTGTCTTATGGGGAAGTTCGCAAGCATCTTGACGGTGCTAGATGCAGATGAGTAGGTCAAACTTATCAAACTCCCAAAGATACCATACAGTCTGTGATGGAGCAAGAGTATATAAAGAACTCTATCGCCATGTCTATAGACTTTTCTCTCTACCGCTCTACCTCTATCCTTCTCGGCCTCTCTACCTCTACTCCTCCTGGCAACCTCACCTGTAATCCTCCTTGAAACTTCATTCTTTACACTCTTTCAAGATGCGTTTCATTACAGCAGCGGCCTCTGCTGGCTTTTTGGCATCCCAAGTTCTTGGTCATCCCCATGCGAGCGTTGTTCGCAAAGACCTCAAAGGCAGATCTGTGGACTTGAACGCCTACAGACTGACCACCACCTCTGAGTACAGCAACGTTGGGAAGACAAAGGAGGCAGACTTTTCAAGAATGCTCCTGAAGAGAGATACCTACGTTGATTCCGCATCTGCTGTTCTTGAGAGCACAGTCCCCGGAGCCGAGTTCCGCTTGGTTGATGATCACTATGTTGGAACCAATGGAGTTGCTCATGTCAACTTCAAGCAAACTGTTCACGGCCTCGATGTCGATAATGCTGATTTCAACGTCAACGTAAGTCTCGACTCTGTTATGATCTTCTTGCTTTGATCCGAAAACTAACGTAACTTCTGTAGATCGCCAAAGATGGCAGCGTTCTGTCCTTTGGAAACTCGTTCTTCACCGGCAATGTTCCAGCAGAGAGTCCTCTGGTGAAGCGTGATCAGGTTGACCCAGTAGCTGCATTGAAGGGCGCCACTGACATCCTTGGTCTTTCAATCAACACAGAATCAGCCACCGCTGTTTCTGAGAGTGAAGGCAAAGGCACTGAGCACTATGTCATTGAAGGCACTAGTGGAGCAGTGTCTGCTCCTAAGGCTCGTCTTATGTATATTCAGACCCCTGAAAATACACTTGCATTGACCTGGAGAGTTGAGACTGATTTGCACGACGACTGGATCCTATCCTACGTTGACGCTAGCGGAGGCGACAAAGTTTACAACGTTGTGAACTATGTGGCAGATGCTGGATATCAAGTATAGTAAGTAACACGATGTCCACAGCCTTTTATCATGGCTAATTACGTACAGCCCTTGGGGAGTGAATGATCCTTCAGCAGGAAGCCGTAAATTGGAGACCAACCCAGCCGATGCTACCGCTTCTGAATTCACATGGCAAGGTGACGGAACCACAACATACTCGACCACGAGAGGAAACAACGCTATCGCCGGTGCTAACTATGAGGGTGACACCAGCTACATTAACGATTACCGCCCTACTGTTAGCAACGCCAACTTTGTCTTTGACTACAACCCAGCATGGACCAACCCTAAGACATACTCCAACTCCTCTGTCACTCAGCTCTTCTACACATCAAACGTGTACCATGATGTTCTCCATAACCTCGGATTCAACGAAGCCGCAGGTAACTTCGAGACCAACAACAATGGCCAAGGAGGCAAGGGAGGTGACGCTGTCATTCTCAATGCTCAAGATGGAGCTCGATTCAACAACGCCAACTTCGCCACCCCCGTCGATGGTCAGCCAGGCAGAATGTCCATGTTCATCTGGAACGACAAAGTCCCCAATCGTGACTGCAGTTTCGATGCTAGCGTGGTCATTCACGAATACACACATGGTGTGTCCACCCGCCTTACCGGTGGTCCAGCAAACTCCAACTGCCTGAATGTGTACGAGTCCGGTGGTATGGGAGAAGGATGGGGAGACTTCATGTCTGTCGCCATCAACCTCAAGGAGGGCGAGAAACGCACAGCCAACAAACCCATGGGTGCATGGATTAGCTTCAGACCCGCCGGAATCAGAGCTTACCTTTACTCCACCAGCTTGACCACCAACCCCCTTACCTACAAGATAGTCAACACATACAACTCCGCTGCTCAGCCAGCCGTACACAACACCGGAACCGTTTGGGCCACCATGCTGTACGAGATGATGTGGAACTTGATTGAGAAACATGGCATCAACTCCCAACGCTTCCCAACCTACTCCAACGGTGTCCCCACCGACGGACGATTCTTGTCCATGAAGCTTGTCCTCGACGCCATGGCTCTGTAAGCTTCCCTCTTTCTCTTGACCATGTAATCTTACTAACATCAAACCAGACAACCCTGCAGTCCTACCTTCATCCAAGCACGTGATGCCATCATTGATGCCGATGAGGCTCTTACTGGTGGTGAGAACGTATGCGAGATCTGGAAAGCCTTCGCGAAGCGAGGTCTCGGCTCCAAGGCAACTAGAGGTTCAGGAAACGGTGGCCGTACCGAGAACTACGATCTCCCAACTGGCGTGTGCTAGTTTGGATTACATCGCTACCTTCTTTTTGTAAATATTTAGTAGTCTTGTCTATAGTTCTCGAGAGTGTGTCTGCAGAGCAAACGTAATGAAGTTATGATCAACCAATAATTTTGAGTCTGCTATTTGTACGTTCTTGGAATCAGGATGAGTGTTATCGAATGCACTATACAAATGTCTGGGTAACTTGTAGTGTGATCATGATAGTGAAGTACGTATAGGTTGCTGTATATGAGCAATACACAAGTAATCACCAAGAAATATTCTAAGGTTTCCCAAAGATTTGTCGACGAGAGACAAGGGCTAGGGCTATAATTCCAACACAGAGTCCGGCACAATAGGTAGTATGTAAATCATTTAAATTCGTATCCATTGGTACAAAAGATATATCCCTCCTACTCCTCCTAACGCCCGTATACCAAAAACCTTAGCTCATGGAACCAAAACCTAGGTAGGCTGTTCTCGTTATTGAAGTATTCTCGTTATTGAAGTCATGTCACAATTTTCGCCAGCAAACCGGTGCCCGCCTTCTCTTGGGTTACTTCCCTCCATGGGTTCCACGGCAGCCCTCGGCTTGCCTCTTCGCCGCTCGTGCGGCTTTTTCCTTTTTCCCCACGGCGCTCGAGCGGAAGGTGAAGTTCTGCACGCTGTATTCGTCATAGACAGACACCAATGCCTTGCCGCCATGATCAGCCAGCAGGACCATGCAGGACATGATCTTGGCGTAGAGGATTCCGTTTTTGCTTCGCTGGGCGCGGGCCAGGCACGTCGACGCGTGGGCCACGATGCTGGTTTGGTGATAGCTGCGTGAGTTTGGGTTGGCGCCGCGCTTGAGCAGGAGCGCGGCGACGTCTCTGATCCCGTGCCGCACGGCGATCGCGAGCGCGGTGTAGCCACGGCGGTCTCGGAGGTGGATATCGCTTTTCTCAATGAGCGCTGTCATCGATGCTGCGTCTTTCATCCCGTTGGGCCACCAGTTGCGGAGTGTTGCCATCAGCTTCGAGTCGCCGTTGCAGTCAAGGTCGGTATCTGGATTCCTGCCCCCTTGTCTGATTTTGCTCCATACAGCTTGCGTTTCCTGGGTCTGCGCCAGCCGTATACCGGCCGAGTCTTGTATGCCGACTACACTGTCAGCAGCCAAATTGTCCTCGAGCGTGAGACCTTCACAATTTGCGCTTTCCTCGATGTTGTAAACTTGCTCCGCATTGCTGTTACTGCAACACACTTCCCCGAGAAGATCTTGTGCAATGTCGAATAGGAGGCGACGCTCGGTATAAAAAATCTGCTCCAATTTAGACGCAACCGTGACCCCGTGGTAGTCTCGAATAGAGAAATCAAACCCACGCTCTATTGCTTTCTTCAGTACTTCTCGTCGAGAACTCATGAATGCCGAAAAACTGTTTTCTGCATATATACAAAAGACATGAAGGAAGGTCTCGCCGGATGTGTTGCGTGCATGCAATTGAAGGGTTGAGCATGACATAAGCTCAATAACATGAGCTGTGTTTCCCATGGTTGAGGCATAATGTAGCGGGGTGTTACCGAATCGATCAGTGGTATTGATTAGACACGTCTCATAAAAGATGAGCCAGTGTTGGTACAGAAAAGATCTTCGAGACTCTTTGTGCACAGCAGAAAATCCGCAGACTTTGCAGAGTGCCAGATTTTGACATTTGTCGTCGAGGAATGAACAGCATTTCCTGTTCCGTAGGGAGATCTCCTCGTACTCAGGCCAAGACCCAGGTATTCCTTCCAATTTCGACTCGTCGATCAGTTCTTTCCAGAGAATACTTTCTTCTGTGGTGAGACATAGGTCTGCGGTGCTAGATAACCGATTTGATTTGATGCTCATCTCAGAGGCGAGGCTTGACTTCCATGAGTTCCTCGATGAGATGACCGAGCCGATATGGCTCAGGGAATGCGATAGTCTTGAACGTATGGTGTAGCTCAGGCTCTTCAGGCTAGACATACTGGCTTTGCTAGCTTTACTTCTGATACTGCTCGCTCTAGAATGGGTTTCCTCTGTTCCTGTATTATCAGAAGCATTGAAGTGATTTTCTCTAGGAGCGCCAGTGAAGATATTCATGGGCAGCAGAGCGCCGGCTTCTAGATACACATGCCCTTCAGGATTTATGATCTGTATCCTTGATTGGGGTGATGTTGAGCACTCCAAGATCTCATCAGATGGATTGGTATCGGTGCTCTCATCTCTATTTTCTAGAGTCAATAGATCCTGGTGATGGTAGTGGTCGGAAGCTCGGACCCTCTGTGACAGTTTGAGCTGTTTCCAGCGATTCTTTACATGGTACTGGCTTTTAGGTCTATGATCTCGGAGATCCGTTACACGGTCTAGCAACAAGTCCTTCAGTTGGACTTGTATACTTCTTAGACTGGATCACGTCAACTGCTATTGGGTACAGCCAAGCAAGTGCTTCCCGATACCAATAACTTACCTAGGAGTAAAGCCGTCGCCTCGGAGCAGCCGTGGGATATCTTTGGTTCTCACATTGGTCAAGAGGTACAGACGGGTAAGCTTTCGTTTTCTTGCGGCAGTCCAGGCAAGCTTTGGTCGACCACCCGGATTAACAGGTGCCATTTTCAAGTCTTGGTTTTCTGGATGACAGGCAAAGGCGTTGGAAATCTCAGCATTGAGACCTGGAAAGAGTACTATGCCCGAGCTGGAAAAAACTGTATTGCATGCCACATCAGTGCAAGTGACTTTTCATTTCAATCATATATGGATGGTGGCTTGTAAGCATTCGCCAAATGGGGTAAGGCGGTGGACCCCAGGCCCTGGTTTCTGCGCCGCGTTCTTCTACTATAAAGAGCCAATCAGCGCAGGCATCTCTCCATGCTATCGTTTAGCCACTTTTACCAAGGCAGAAGTGATATTCAGTTCTTCATATATTGATGACTGCAATGACTTCTTCGGGTCTAAAAACTGAGAGTTATCTAACGTGTAAAAGAAAACCTCACAACAAGATTAGGTGGAAGCCTAGTACATGGCAATGAAACCCACCCCCACCAAAATTTGGAAAAGAGAGCCATCCCTGTTGCATCGTACGCCGCGTGATACCGGTATCAGAGGGCTATACCAAGGCTAAGCTAAGGTGAATTGAATGTTGTCTACGATATTGAGCCAGTTCGAGTGGGAAGCTAGCCAAACCCGTGGAGGAGTAGCTTCGAGGATTTCCACGGCCAGACAACCCAATGGGCTGCATCTGAAGCTGAAGAAGATTGAGATATAAGTTGCTTCTCTTCCTTCTTTCACGGTGGGCTAACCCCAACCTCATTTTGTTCACAATGCTCGAGGGAAATCTAGAGAATGTCATTTCCTGGGATATAGATGGGCGTCAAACCCCCTATCCACCTGTGAACTTTGTAGATAAAGCAAGTAAAGTTTAGATAGTAATGAAGATATAGTCAAGTCTAGTATGAGAAGATACCAACATTCACCTAATACTACCATACCACTATCAGGCCGGCAATGGTCTTTACTAGGTACGGCACGCGCCGAAATCCACCTAGCCGCAATTGGCAGTCTCTTATGGGGTATAGCGTCTTTGGCGTCTCAGTATGAAAATGGCACGTGATCAATACCACCCTGAAAACTCAATCTCATAAGACAACATCTCACCGACGCTTTCTTCGTAATTATGACGTTTTTAAGTTGGCCGTACGTTGAAGGTATATCAGCATGGGGGCAAATGACTTCGGCAACCAGGTAATCTCAACCTCCATTGTTGAAACTGAACACTCCTAATAACCCATATCTCAACAGGTTTTGTGAAATTGTTTGTTTCTGCGTCTTTCTAAACATTACGCTCGAGGTTCTAATGAAAGACAGAATAATTACTTCACAACCTATATTGCAGGTTTTGTCAACACCATTACCAATCTCGCTTATGGTATGCACCCTAATCATACCACTCCGTCACCATGCCAGAAGAACGACGTACCTGTTGCCCACAATGAATTGTATTAATTGTGAGAAATAGTGTATCTTGGAATCTGTGGAATAATCAACAACAGAAAGCACCCTTTGAGCAGTGATATCAATATACGCCTTTGCTATATGTCCCTATTTGTTGTCGGAGCGTGTTCAACCATATTCCACTCCAATGTCAAGTACTTTGCTCAAATACGTAAGGAATGCATCTTTTTATGGCTAACAACCCAATTCCTGCTTCTCTAAACAAATTGCCGTCCATCGTCTAGGTATAGCTCGTACCTCACCTGAAAGTTCAGCTGTGATTGTCCCAAAGGCTGTTCAGCATTGACCTTATTGTGTCACGGGATTCTTAAGTTCTGAATCTGGCAGCCTGGGATCATAACATAAAAGCGTTTAGCCACAGGAATCTATCGAAATTCCAATATTATAGCCTTTTCGACTATGGAGTTGTTGTCGAAACTGTTGGCCGCGACCTACGCACCGCTGACTCTCATCCTCGCAACATCTTTTACACAGGTCAATGGAAAACTAATTCGTGTATCCCAATAAATAGTAGATCAAGCATCAATCCTCCTCCCTACGGCCACTATCCTCTACGCTTCTTTTAGCTTCACCCTCGCTCCCCTCCCGCGTCGCCTTCTCTCTGGCAGTCTCTCGCTTGCTTCTGTATTATTAGTTTCCTACCACGCCATCTACCATTCCCAAAGGATCTTCGGACTTGTATTCCTTGCTTTAGTTTTTGTAATTGTTGCAAGATGCATGGTTTTGCTTTCTAGAGTTACGGATGAGAAGGTGAGGCGAGACATGAGAAGTTTGGCGTTATTTGGAGGCCGTAAGTTCTGCTTAGAAGGAGTTATTAAGAGGGTAGTGAACTTTTGGAGTGGGCTAACGAAAGATATAGTACTATTTGTGGGAGGCAGCATTGCCTTTGACATAGATCGAAACCATTGCGCTCAGCTGAGAGCAATGCGGGAGGTAGTGGGTCTCCCATGGGGAGTTGTGTTGGAGATGCATGGCTGGTGAGTGACACCTTTCTCATCTATTCTTTTCCAAACGATTCGAAGAACGAAAGAATGAGTGGCGGACGGGATTGATGATTTTCAAAATAGGTGGCATATTGGAAGCGGACTTGGGGTCTATTACTTCATCGTATTGATCGAATATCTTCGTCTCTACCTCTCAAAATCAACTGCCGTTACTGGTGGCGCAGAAATCACGATGGAATGGAAAAGCTTATTTTCCATTCCTAAAATAGAAGTACAGGATAGAAAGACAGAATAATAAGAAAGGGCAGCGTCTTATATAGTCTATCATAACACAGTCATTATATATTAGAAGCAGGACTTCAATATCGAATCCAGGAAGTAGATATGTAGATAAGTGTTGTGCTGGAACTACAGGTGTTACATCCGAACTGTTTTCAGCTGTATCATATGTCTTGGAAGCCCCATATTTACACCATTGCATATAATGCTATGTATTTACTCCCAGATTCTTTATCAATACTCATTCTGTGCCTATCCAAGAGCACCAATATGGTTTATGGCGAATATATTCGAATTAGATTCGACTTCCTGCGAGTAAGTCATAGAGCTTAACCCTGTTTTGTCACTTCTACCTTGGATTTGGATAAGATTGAATGTATTTGTTAAAGAAAGGTAGCTCAGAGGGGAAACTTTAAGAGCAATGGGGGTTTATTTAACATTTTTGGATGGTTTAAAGGATTCATTGCATAGAATTGACTATATGAGAGAAGGTGTATTGATGTAGAAAGGTCCGAGGATATCTGACAGGTATTTACCTACCTCGATCGGCCTTACGATTCAAGTAGTTGTGTCCGAGTTAAGGCTACATAATATAAATCAATGCTCGACTAGCGTGTGTATTCAATAAAAACTAGTTAATACAGTATGAAGATTCTTTGCTTGAAAGTTATAATTTGCAATTGAATAACTTTGCATTCTAAAATATCGCTTAATTCATATCGCACTGATCATATTGCTATCTATGGATCAGTGGCTAAGTCAGCTCTATACTTGCACAATGACAAACGTGTCAGAGCCCATTTCACCCCACCAACTTCTTATCCATTCAGTGTTCTCTTACTGCGTCTTCCGTGTGACAGTTATATATTAGTATTCCTTGCAGCTACTCTTGAGTCTACCCTGATACTCATATTAGCCAACGTCACATGGTAGCAGGACGAGGCATGAAAAGCAAGTCGAAGCTCCGGGCTGATCAAGCTGCAAGCATAGGTGGCACGAGGAGTTGCACACCAACACAAATGGCAGGGTGCCAACTAGCCAAACCAAATGGTAGCTCGTGTCCATAGCTGAGATACGCTATGCCATATTAAACCAGCGCGGTTAAATTACATCTAGCCAGTCACAGCTTCGCTTCAGTTGTTTCTATATTTTGTCCAATTTCCTCCACGTTCTGTTTTATCACATATTTTCTGAGAATCCACCAACACCTAAAACTTCTCAACTTGCAGCCTTGCAACACAATATAATCCGACGTCGTGAAATCGGTGTTGTTCTATTCATCAACCTCTATCTCCAATATGGGCCTCAAAGTTGACATTTGTCAAGATTCGGACATGGCAAGAACGTTCGCTATCATGAGTAGTGCATTTGGCCACGAACACCCTTATATCGATGCGGCCTTTCCTGGCCATGATACGCCCACGGGCCGTGAGCGTGGTGGTATGCGCATGCTCGCGATCAAGAAAAGCGACCCGTCAGCAACCTTTCTCAAGGTAACCGACACGGAAACGGGTTTGATGATTGCCCAAGCCAAGTGGAATATTTACAAGAATACTATTCCACCAGAGTCGGACTTAGATGGGCCCTTCTGGGATACCTTGGAGGAGAAGGAGTATGCACAACACTTATGTAGAGAGTACCTGATCCCTCGTAGGAAGGCGATCAAAGATTCAGCTGGAAATATACTTTGTAAATGACAGCCACTATGCCAGTGCTATTAAGTATTTTTCTTTGGGCTGACAAAAAGTGTAGCGCTTGATCTGTTGTCCGTGGATCCTCAGTACCAACGGCGTGGGGCAGGTCGTCTCCTAGTTAAATGGGGAACAAAAATTGCAGACGAGCTTGGCTTTCCGGTATGATTTGATCCAATATAACTGCTATTTTTAGACACGTGATCTGACCTGGGAAAATGTAGGCTGTTGTGGAATCATCAGATTATGGTCGGGGTCTCTATGAATCCGAGGGTTTCGAGTATGTTGACCGTTGGGAAACACGGCTCCCTGAGCGGTGGGCAGATAAGGGGAAACAGAAGTTCATATGGATGGTTCGGCCCGCGACCAAGCAGAAATAACTCAGCGAGTCGGTTAATTGAATGTTTCAGTAGTAATAAGACAGTTGTTGAAAATGGTAAAGCTTCTTAGACACACTGTACAAAATTGTGACATGCTCTTTTCCTGATTTCTAGCTCGTTCTGTGTAGCACAAGTAACCATTCTCATCTCACATGAAAATACAAGCGGAACAATCTGACACAGCGATGAAGGTAAGGTGAAGGTGTCAAAATAATTTACTAGAAGGTTTAAGGACCCAAATAATTATTTCTTCTGGATTCTGTTTAGCTGTGGTGTGGAGGCAAGTTTGAGTCACATAAGAAAGGGGGAAACAGCATATAAAGAGCCTCGATTACAGAAACGTTGGAATGATCGTCAATTAAAATTCCTAGTCATTTTCTATTCAGTCAGATGTCATTTCTCATCTGAACACATGAGACCATTCGTGATTCTAGGTAGTCCAAGTTGTAGAGAAAATGGTCGAGTCCGAGACTGTCTATCCAATTACTGTCCGGAGAACTCCTACAAAGATAACATTTCAGGCACTTTCTCTCCCCTCGAACTGCACCACAACAGTCGTTGACTGCCGAATGATCATATCTTCTGAACTAGTCAATCTAGCCTTAGACCCCCATTCCGTATCTTTCATATTACTAGTAGCTGAAGCTGAGTGAACGACGCCTGGATGTCTGCCTAGATGGTCGGTGTGGTTGCTGTTACTCGCAGTCTTTCTCTTATTGATTGGACCAAGAGGGTAGCTAGTCGATCGTAGCAGTGCCGACCCCCCCATAGATCGTAGATCACTGGCCAATATTCCGGTTTGTAAACCGTCCATAATAGGCTTTATAAATGGGATTGTTGTGATAACAATGCTGACATTAACAAGCACAGACGTGACCAACACTGTGTAGAAATCATCATGAGAATGGTCGTGAGATTCGGAAACTTTGTTGAGGCACACCATGCGAAGGATGCTAATTGGTATAATTCTATTCCCAATGAGCTAAGAATGCTGGTCACCGGGTGGTGTTGGGGACTTACAAGAATCTCGAAGCAAATGCAGCAATAGTATAAACTTTGTGTTTCTTTCTCAGATGAATGTCGTACAAAAGGTATACCGGAAGAGCAACGGTAAGTAAGTCGATTGAAACGTCGACAGCTCCAAAAACATTCCAGAATGCAGTATACATGATATATTAGCTAAGGACTCATTTTCAGTCTAGACGCAACAAACCTGATTGAAACATCGTGGAGAAAATATTTCCCACGTCATGGGAGCTGGACACTGAAAGGCGATTGTAAAGAAAAGGACCGTATATGTTGTAATGTTGAACACTATAACCGCTCTAACGACTTTCAGACGGACGTCTTGACGGCCAAGGACGACAAGAAATTGCAGAAGGACCATTTTGGCTATACATAATGAGGCTGGTAGGAGGAGTTGGGACGCAAACGCTGCCTTTTGGGGTTATGGATCAGCAATCAAAGAGGCGAATAACACTGGTTAGCTTCAACTTGACATACCTTCTGGTAACTTTGGATCTGGCTTGCAGACAACATGAACTGAGGTTTTCCCAGACCAGCATCAACCTGAAACGACACAGCGATGTCAAATGCAATAGTGATTGCCTGAAGAGAGGTAAATTGTCAGGCCGACCTTGATTGTTTTGTTCCAGGAAGAGAGGAATTACCATGGCAATCAACATGAATAAATCATCAAGGGCTAAACATTTTGTTATCACCCATTTGCTAAACAGTTTTACAAAAGTTGCCAGACACATAACCACCATGAGTATCCACGTTACAATGTTGATCCATGGCCCGAGGTCAGAAGCCGTTATTGATTTCCCAGTTGAAGACATTGAATCTGTCCAAAAGTCGTCGGCGCTCCAGATGAAATCATAAGCTGTGATGTTTAGACTGCGCTACCAGGTGGATACAAAGGTAGATGGGTTCAAGAAGAATCCTGGCTCCCAAACTAAGATAAGTTCTTGCAATGGTTACGACCCTCATCGAGTGAACAAATGCTCAGTCACATGAACTATAGTCCCAGCAAATAAGCTCCGCATGAGCTGTGTGAGACATGATTTTCCTCGAGTTTAATTGCATTTCAGGGCTATCTTTCATTTGAATCTCATTGAGGAGCTTTCTACTCTGTCTACGTCCAGCCTACTGTCAATTTCTGTTGTTGGTCATGGTTTAGAGTAGGATCCTGACTTCCCCCTAGGCAGAAATTGCACTTCTCTTCAGGAACTGTGCCGGAGGTCAAAACGGTATATTGGTGAAGCAGGTCAGCTCAAGCAATACGATAAGTAACAATACTGTGAAAGTCTTCCTCAAGTATCGGCAGATATGGCATATTGTAAGTAGTATAGGTAGTATGGACACTTGCAGGATCCTTGCCTTCGTCTCCAAAAGAAAAGATCAGCATGGTCGCAGTGTAATTCCAGACCACATCCGTCACACCTGATTGAAGGGCATGTGTCGCATGGAAACTCGGCACTTCGGTCTGGAAGCAATCGAGGGGCGCAAAGTTAATATATGCATGCTATGCAAGTATGCAAGAAATTAATGAAGGCTTTGCGGGTGGAACATTAAGCGTAAATGCTATGTAGCATTACTAGGGTGATCCAGACTGTCGGTATTCCGGGAAAGGTCCGGTTGGCTTTATTATTTACTGCATCCCTCCATCAGCAACGAACACGTCCTTTAAGGCGTATCAAAAGCCCCTGCGAATGCACGCTCTTTGTCGTGGATGCAAGTGAAATTAACCAACTTTTCCAACAGCCTATCAATCACAGCTCGATAATCATTCGTGGGATGTTTGTCTTTTTCAGCTGGGTAAGTTCTATATAAGCTTCGTATACAATACGACGATACGATTGAGGAAAATCGGGAACCGATAGCGGCAATCATACAGCTACTCACCCAACCAGGCTATAGCGTTTCGGATGCCATATCCTTTCATGAATTTGGCAACATGTCTAAAGGTGGCTCCGTGCCTGAAATTGGTTAGGAGAGAGATCTTGGCATACTGTGGTAAATATCTTGTAGTATTCGCACATCATCTACTACTGGTTCACGATAAATGTTCCATGATGCCCCTATTGAGATCAAAAGGAACGAGAGCTGTTGGTATGCACCGAACCGGATGGTCCCAAAGTAGAAAGTGGCAACCAACAACAACATGAATAGAAATGAAATACATCCTTGGCGGTGCATGGCATAGATATTGGTATTTTATTAAGGTTCGGCAAGCTTCTGCATGAACGAAAACCAAGGCAGTCTAGCTCTATAAATGCAGCCACACCACGCACCCAACAGAATACTAACCCTTTAGTAGCAGGAGGCAGTAAGTGTTCCCTTAACGACAACCCTTCGAGGGGAAAAGTGCCCAGACGAAGAGTACACTTCTGGTATGGACCATACCAATATCTAGAATAGTCTTAGAAACCATCGATGGAATCATGATAATATTTCAAGCGATGTGGCTACATGGTCTGTCTTAGAGTCAGGTTTTGCAAACGGGATTCGGGATTCAATCCCGACGCTACTAATCTGTTGGTTACAACGTCTTGCTGTTCGATCCTATCCAATCAAGGATTGATTTATGCGGGCGCTGGAGATAGCGTGCTGTCGGCATATTGACAAAGTGCGCCGCAATCTAATCAAGTTACTTAGATATTTTCGCTCTCAGCAGTCAGTCATGAAACTGATCTTCACTTGCGGCTGGATTCGGTTCTGAACTGTTGTCCAAAACATATTTGGCCAACTTGATCTGCTCACAATGTCCAACAAAGAACAGACTCATCAGTTATCAACAATACCAGCCATCGAAGTTAACGATGATAGCAAATCATCAAGTTTTCAAAACATGAATCACTATGATTATGGCCGGGATGAAGCAGTGCTGGCGCGTTTTGGAAAGAAGCAACAGTTGAAAGTAGGCATAGATCCTTCAGCACATGTCCATAGTATACTTACAGCTATCAGCGCAACTTTGGTCTACTTTCAATCGTAGGATTAACATGCACATTAATGATAACGTGGGAAGGAACCTTAACGTTCGTCGTCAACACCTAAACCCAGAAACTGAACTAAATCAATCTGCAGAGTATTCCAGCTAGGTCTAACCAACGGCGGTCCAGCTGGCCTTGTATATGGGTTTTTATTTGCTTGGATAGGTACAGCGCTGCAGGCATTGGTGATGGGCGAAATGGCGTCTATGTTAGTTTTTTTTACTTACGTTGTTGGACAGAGTACTGAATATCGAATAGGATTCCTTTGGCGGGTGGTGCATACAATTGGTTTGGAGACACTCACCTGAACTCTATTCGGTCGTATTGACACTTAGTAGGGTCTCAGTTCTTTCGCCGCCATGGTGCTCGAAATTCCTCAGCTACGTTACTGGCTGGATTACGGTCATTTCGTGGCAAGCAGCATTGGCAAGTTCTGCATTTCTCGGCGGTCTAATGATTCAAGGTCTACTTGCTCTGAATTATCCAAGTTACGTTGCACAAAGATGGCATGGTACACTGATTCTTTATGCTTTAGTCGGAATTAGCCTCCTCGTCAACACTTGGCTAGCACGCCTACTTCCCAGAATCGAAGGAATCGTTTTAGTCATTCATGTAATTGGGTTCTTCTGTGTTCTGATTCCTTTAGTCTATCTTGCACCTCACGGAACTCCAGCCGAAGTATTTGCCACATTCAACAATGATAGTGGATGGGAATCTCAAGGTCTCTCATTTATGATCGGGCTATCAACAAGCATGTTCGCGTTTATAGGATGCGACGCAGCCAGCCATATGGGTAAGTTGGCTTTGCTTCTAGACGTGGGTGGAAGCAAGTGAGAAATCCGTCCGCTGATTCAATTGCTCCGTCACCTATAGCCGAAGAAATCGAAAACGCAGATGTCGTTATTCCGAGAAGCATGATAGCTTCTGTTGCTCTCAATGGATCCTTAGGATTTAGTATGGTTATAGCGACTTTGTTCTGCATAGGTGATGTGAAAGATGTACTTGCATCACACACTGGCTTTCCCTTCATCCAAATATTTCGAAATTCGACAGGGTCAAACGCCGGTGCAACAGCGATGGTAGGATTGGCTATTATATTCAATTTTTCAAGGTGGATATATGCTAATACTGTACAGACTTCACTAATTATTGCTGCAATGGTCTTTGCTACGATTGGCCTCCTCGCTACAGCATCTCGCATGGCTTGGGCTTTTGCTCGAGAGAAAGGGTTACCTGGTTATACTATCTTGGTGAAGGTACGAGCTGCCTGGTACTTTTGAACTGTGCGTCTAGGCTAACAAGCTTTTAAACTAGGTGGAGACCAAATCCTTGCTCCCAATCTACACTATTGCGTTGTCTACATTAATTAGCATGCTGCTTGGACTCATTAATATAGGATCTACAGCCGCATTCAATGCCCTTACGTCCCTGGTTATATCCGCCTTTTATTCCTCCTACATTATCTCCGCAAGCGTTTTACTTCACAAACGACTCACCACAAGCGAAGATAATATGACATATGGCCCTTTCAAACTGGGTCGCGCCGGTGTTCCCATTATCGTATTGTCGCTCATATATAGCGCCATCGGCGTAGTCTTCTCTTTCTGGCCTGGTGCGCCAAGTCCAACATTGTTAACAATGAATTGGTCCATTGTTGTTTTTTCGGGCGTGATGATCTTAAGTATGGTCTTCTGGGCAGTCCATGGTCGTCTTGTCTATAATGGCCCAATCCTTGAAATTGACCCAAGAGCGGCAATAGAGCAGCGTTAGTGAAGCTATGAGTGTCTGTTTCCAGCCAATTTCTCTTCACAATTACGACTGGAGATAAAGTCGCCCAAGATCAATAAAAGGCTTGAATGAAAATGTTTGTTCTAGCCAAATAAGCTTATTTCCTGGGATACAAGAAACTGTGTGGCGCATAACCTTCTAATCTTAAGTCATTTTACCTAAAATATCACAATCAAAATCCTTTAACTCAATGAAACTTTAAGTCTGTTGTTTCACCATCGCGTCTTTTGCTAAGTATAGTGTTGTCAGATAATTACACAGTAGACATGTATGCAATATTATGTACAATGAAGTTCTAGTATAAAACATACAATGTCCATCCGTAGCAAATCTGATTTGGTTTCCTAGTGTCCTTCATCACCTTCGTTTTGATTTGCTCACATTCCAACATAATAACCCCGCGAGGTTCCATCGCCCTGCTATCACATTTAGTCGTGTTGTTATTGCCAGATTCTGAATGGCCGCATATGTGTATATGAAGAAGGTGCCCACGTCATGATTGGATGCAAATCATGCCATGCCACCTTGTGCCTTAAGCACACACCGGCTAAGTGCGATGCCCAATTGTATCACCAACACTTAATATGCCAGAACCAAACAATTGAGTCCGGAGCGTCCCCCTTCCCCACCGGCGCTTCCTCGTTGCATTCAAAATTGATGAGATTTCTAAAAACGATTCACCTCATGATTTGTCAACTTACTTCTGTAATATGTATACTTGCCTTCCTGTATAGGAATCAACAGCGTTGTCACCGCTCTCCCTGCCCCCCTTGGACCCTACGAGAATGTTGCAGCTGAGAGGAATTACCTCCCCCCCCGCCCTGCTGAGGGGATCCCAGTCTCCCTATCCATGGAAGCCCTGCTTACTGGTGCTACTCTGTAATACAGAGTTGCTGACGCTTTGCCTTTGCATACTCATTGTGTAGTGAACACACAAACACTTGATGCGAAGTTGGTAGCCAGAACATTCGCCATCTGCCGAACTAAATAGAGGATTGCTGTACTCGCAAACTTTCCAGTTGGATCCATACTTGCAGAAATACTGCATTTGTAAGGCACAAGTACCCAATTGATGACTTGGGAAGAATCAGTCTATTAGGGAAGAGTCACACCTAAGAACCTGTAGTTGGTATGATTTGCCTGATCCTTGTATCCTTGTTTGTAACATTTCTTGATCTCGTTCATCTCTTTCAAACCGCAATTTATCTCAGTGAAAACTTTTATGATTAAAATCTTTGCATAGTCTCTCTCGGTACGCTGAGTCTCAACTATGACAGAGTCAAGTCCTATTCCAAATCATAGAGCGGTAGAAAGCATCGATATGGAGGAAAAGAGTGAATCAACTTCTGTCCATAATGCTGTTCTCACAGTACCTGAAGATATAGAGAGTAGCAGGGTCAATATCCCACAGAAGTCTAACTTACACCACAAAACTATCATGTTCGCCCTGTGCACAACAGTTTTTGTGGTTTCACTTGATACGTTCATCATGACAAATATACACTTCCAACTATTGCCATTGATTTTGAAGTTTCAGACGTCGGATATGCGTGGATAGGCTCGGCCTATATGCTGAGTTTCGGGGTTGTTGTCCCGATGTGGGCCAACATAAGTAACATCTAAGGAAGAAGAGTAATTCTGCTAATTACTAGCGCATTGTTCTTTGCCGGTACTCTTCTTGGGGCTTTGTCAAAGAGTATGGCTGTGTTGATTGCAGGCCGAGTTGTTCAGGGGAGTGGAGGAGGTGGTTTGACGGTATTGACGAACATTTGTGTAGGCGATCTGTACGACATGAAGTGAGGCATCCAAGCTCTTTCACCTGGGGAACACAAGAAATGCTAACAAAGACAAAAGAGAACGTGGCTAGTACTTTGGAATCGTCGGTGCGGTGATTGCCATCGCCGCCGCTGCTGGACCAATAATTGGAGGAGTACTGGCACAAACTGCAAGCTGGCGATGGTGCTTCTGGATCAATGGTATGATACTAGAGGAAGTACTTACCCCACCACAGGAAAGAACTCTGACTAGATTCAATTAGTGCCTTTTACGGCTATTGCATGCTTTGTTCTCTTGGTCTTCTTACGCCTCGAGAGGCCGGCTCCTCAACCGCTCTCAGGAGTCCGGAAGGTTGACTGGATGGGACTTATCAGCATTATTGGATCAACACTAATGCTACTCATCGGTCTTCAAATGGGTGGCTCCATAGCTCCATGGAACTCCTCTGGTGTAATTTCCCTGGTCGTTATCGGAACAGCTGGGTTCGGAGTCTTCCTATTGATAGAGTGGAGGCTAGCAAAATTCCCGCTTATGCCACTTAGCTTTTTTGCGACTGTCTCACGCTTATCGATTTTGTCTGTCAATGTCTCGCAATCTTTTATTACTACTGGATGCACATATTTCTTGCCCTTATACTTCCAGATTGTTCTAAAGGCTTCATCTATCATGTCTGGTGTATACTTCCTCCCCACCACGGTGGTTCTTGCAGTTTTTTTCATATGCGTCGGTCACATTGTGAAGAAGTCTGGTGAATATAGACTACTTATTCAAATTGGCACGAGCGCTTTAGTACTTGGAGCAGGCCTCTGTATCCGTTTGAAGTCTTATTCAGACTGGCCAATTATTATAATCAGTCAAATTATCCTTGCGATGGGCTTGGGGCTGACGTACCAAGCGCCTCTGATAGCATTTCATGCACAGGTCGACGACGAAAATGTTGCTGATGCCACGTCAACATTTCAATTTCTCAAGACACTCAGCCAGACGGTCAGCGTAATCCTGAGCCAAGTCATTCTCCAGAATCAGACTCAAAAACAAGCGAGTGTACTTTACTCTGCGCAACTACCGAAGGAGCTGATTATGTCTTTGAGTTCGGGTAATGTCATTTCGACAGCCTCAGCAATTCGCAACTTGACAGAGGGACAGCAGGAAATTGTTCATTCTGTGCTTACTAAAGCTTTTAACGATATATGGATATTCTATGTAGTCATTGCTTCCCTAGGATTTCTCGCTAGTTTTGGTATCGTGAGGTTCAACTTGTAGATATATTCTTGATGGCGAAAAACTTTATGGATGGCTTGTTAAGTCATATGAATTGTTTATGTATCCCTTTTAGCTTTTCATTAGTGTCGGTTCGCCATACGCATGGTTATTGGGTATGATCACTTCGATTCCGAGGCACCACTACGCTCCTATAGCGCATGTGCTCGTTGTATATCAATGGGTTCAAGTATGTTATATTAACTTCATATAAAGCAGTGTTTGGCTCTCCAAAGTGAGCGGCGTAGTCATGCTACTAAGTCACATGACTATTGTGCCATTTACACCAGCCGTTTTAGTCACAGCCGGTGTGGCGTATATGATCCAGAATGTGGATTCTCATTTCACAAATTGTCTCAACTCATCCATAATGGTGTATCGGTAACATTTCCGCCTCTCAGAGTTTATTCTCAAGAACGCGGTAGCGCAGGGTATGTTTATACATTCTTCTTATTAAGTTAAATTCATTACTAACAATTACCAGGTTCGACTCCCTGTTATGGAACATGTCTAATCTATTTTTTTTTGCCAATTTGATGCTTTGTGGCATGGGCAGAATAACAAGCCAGTTATTTTAATTTATTTATGAACTTTTGCCTTATCCATCTATAGCTTATAGTATGGAGATTCTGCTCCAGTACGGATGGGATAATCATTTTGTGGTGATTTGTGAAAGGGATAATGGAAGTGTGGCATATAAATGAAAGGGATGAAGGTGGGATAGTGGGGAGGCGAGGCGTTGGGAGGAGAGAGGTGATTGGTCCCGCTTAGTCATAGACGGAATATCGATGCGTGATATGTGTAGGCTTGCAATTAATATTGTTATTGAACTTTGATTTTTGTTAAGAGAACTCTTAACAATTCCGCTGCTTTCACCTGCTCTAGACAGCTGCACTAGGTACTGTATCTGGTTTAATTGAGGTTCTGACAAGTCTTCGAATCTTGAGCTAACATAATAGAAGGGGTATTCGCTGCTTCTCCGTGTCTTAATATTTTCGGCTGCATGAATACAGTATGGAGATTCTGCTACAGCATGAATGGGGTCATTTCATTAAATCGTTTACATAGTGCTACAAGATGTGGGTATGATACAGACAGCCTCCAAATCCCCTCACTCTTAAATACAGAGGCGCCCAATCTCTATCAGCAACCTGAACGCCAAAATACACCGCTTTTTGTCTAGTTCGAATGATAACTCTTCATACTGGCAGCTCCAGTCCGTCCGCCAATGGCAAAGCTCCTCAGACTATCCCCATCATCACCGTCACCTGATGTCCTACCGCCTTGTCTGCTCAATCTTAAATCGACCGGTGGAGGTTGGCGATAGGGCGCAACACTGTCATCCTCGTCGACCAGAATAATCATCCAAACACCAATTTCGCCGTTGTGACCAATGAGTGGTGTGCAATGGAACCAACGGCTTCTGCCTGCCGCATCTTGCTTGGAGATCCAGCGCAGCTTGGCTGTAACTCCCCGACCGTCGGCTAAAGCTTGGGTGAGCTCATCACGGACTCTTTGCGAGCCACCAATTTTGTGCATGAACGGGCTTTGAAGGATACCAGGCACGCGAAGGCTGGGGCTGGCGAAGAGGATGCGAAGACTTGGGTAAGGTCGCACTAGGAGATAGTTCTCATAGATACCCTTGAGCTGTCCGCTAATGGATATTCCTCGAGATAGATCCTTTGTTCCGTCAGGGCTCGTAGAGTTGATTACCAAGCGTGGTCTATTCCAGTTCTCGACATGTTTTGAGCTGCTGTCGTCGCTCTCTTCGTGCAAATCCTTGTGCATTCTTCCCCCATATCTCCGAACAGTATCGAGCTCAGTGAGGTTCAACATCTGGCTTAAATCCCGGAATTCGTCCTTTGGCTCGATCTCAGTTGCAAGCATTGCCTTCTCCTCTTCCGTAGTCTCATCTTTGGCGACAAGACGTTGAAGAGATTCAAGATCGGAACAATCTTTTACCAGGCCAGACACATCAACCTGAGCACCAATAAAATATCTGATTACTCCACGACTATCGCAAAGGGGTGCCGTCATCAACAAATTCATGAAAGGGCTGCCATCACGACGACTACAAGTTATTAGCATTGAGCCATACATTTCATAGTTGAGACTCACTAATTTAAAAACACTTCGCAATGCTCCTTTCCAGCCTCCATCTTCTGTCGTAGTCTTCGAATACTAAATGGATTGGTTTTAGGTCCTTGGAGGAATCTGCAGTTCTTGCCAATGACGTAGTCCAGACCATACTGGGTTGTGCGGTGGAATTCTGATTCTGTTAGTTAAAGCTGCTTGGTGATTCAAAAATAAGGTGAGACTTACCTTCAGAAGAAAAGACAATTGGATTATCAGGTCGGGAAGGATCGGTAAGACAGAAAACCTCCGCTAACCCTTCTGAAGCTTCTCGCAAAGCAGCTGGCAAGGTCCCAGTAATCCGTTTCGAAATTGATTTGCTGACGGTCTGGATGTAGGTATGTGTTATGTATGCTGCAAGATCTTCTCTAACTAGTTGATCAAAAGATTCCTTTATTTTCAATTTCAAATCTACATTGGCTGTAGGTTTGGGAGTTCTCTTGGTAAATTCATATCCATCAATAGGGTCAAGTGCCTCTGCAACCGCATTGCTGTACTCTATGGCCCGAAGCGCTTTAACAGCATCCAAGTGATAAATCAACATCGGAACTGAATTTGGTCTATATGTACCAAGAAAAGCAGTAAAGCGTAGCATAAGAGATGGGTCGGAGAAAATAATCCTAAGATGTTCAGCGGAAAAGAGTTGCTCTGATCGCTTCTCTAGCGAGTATTTGTTGCCATGAGCTTGAGGAGGTGCCACCAAATCAAACGATCCAGGTTCCAGATCCTCCTCATGCAGGGGCTCGAGCATGTCTCTTTCGTCGTATCCTTTTTGCTGTAGCGCTGGGAGTGGTGTCGTCATATCTGTACGGAACGAGTCGGGGGATTCTGAGCGAGCTTCGTGTGAGAAAGTCGGAGATTGAGGCGAGGGTTCCTCTGGAGAGTGGCTTCCGAGGACCTGCTGTCTACGTTTATATTGCTCCACCAGATACTCCTCTCGCTCGAGGCGATCTTTGTGTGCTTGGCGCTCCTGCTGGTGTTGACTACTGCTGCTGCTATACTGTTAGCCGGTTCAGGCTGTCTCAACTTACTACAGCTGGCCTACCTGGTACGTATTGGAAATGTCGGAGATGCAAGTCCGCCAGGTGTTTGTTTGGCAGGTGAGATGGGGATTGGACTTGGTGCGTTCTGTTGTAAACTTGCCAATTGACCAACCGACATGCTTCTCCTCCTACTAGATCGGGACGACGCAGCAGCTCGATATATGGTATCCTTGATATCATCCGGTACCGCGGACTCTTCCTTGTCTTCTCGCAGGTTTGTACGAGAAGAAGACTTGAAGAGGCCCGGGATATCGAACCGCCGCTTGCGATCTGAAGAGTTAAGGATGTTCATCTCTGCTGGAGGTGCCTTTTCCGGCTTGGGGAACTATATGACCTGCGGTGTTAGTAAAAAGTACTTTGACTTTCGAAGAGGCGTTACGATCTAACTTCTGGAACATGTACGGGTGCTCAGAAAGATGGCTTTTGCAAGCGCGCGGGGACATGTCAAACTTTATAGACGAAAGTCAAAAGCGGAATATGTAACAAGGATAGACACCTACTAGGGACCATCCAGAGGACTTTTTCTTCTCCTTGACGACTGCTGGTGCCAATCGGGTGCCATCAGCCTGTTGCGCCATGATCATGATGGGGACCATGTTAGTAGATGAGTAGTGCCGGTGCCAATCGACAATTAGGGCAATCTGTGTACTCCCGTGTTCTAGTAAGGTCACAGCCACCGCCCAATCGAAGCACGATGGATGTGGTGGAACGGTGGGACCACACACAAAGGGGAGACGGCGACGAAAAGATGGAATGGGGATCCTGGCGTGCTGGGGTTTGCTGAAGACTGTATTGAGCGTGGGAGTGGACCTGTGTATCTTTGGCGTGAGGTGGGTAAGTATTGCAGGTGCAGTACGGCAATACAATATCCCGACACTTGACTGCCGATCTGGGACGGGGAAGCAATTGAAACAACACTCACTCACCTAGCTGATACCTACCCATTCACCAACATCACGAACGCGTTCAAATAGCACGACTGGATGCTTGAGAAGAGAGTCGTAGTGACATCTTCCATCCTAAGAGAAAGACGAACGACGGACAACGGATGACAGCTGACGGCCGACAAACGGTTCATGCTCCCGGGCAAAACACGCGCTTGGAAGTTTGGACTACGATAACTGTACGTTACGCTATGGAACAATTGTACTGTTTGCACCATCTAATAATGCTCTACAGTACAGTGAAAGATCCTTCCAGCTCCACCTTTCTCTAGTGCGGGATGTTCATCGGAATCTAGCACGGCCACATCTGCGATGACGCCTGATGATCCCACGCGCATGAGGTTAAAGAAAAAAGCATCTCAAACATGCACCACCTGCCGAGATATATAAAAAGAATTCCCTCGAAACAATTTCCCGACAAAGCAAACACTTCCAAACCACGGATGCTCCAATACCAACCAGCATTGCGTTACCCATACTTGTTCCCACCCGGTCCCCTTGTACATATGGCATAGCACTGCAATGTGGCGCCCTGTCCAGTCGATCATGCATCATCATTCATCCCATCAATTCGGTTCGTTGCCTTGGTGCCCTGGTCACTCCGGTCCCCTAGTGCCGTACTGTGTGCGATGGTGCCCTGACTCGACCCTTGAACTCCCCTGGACGATTCCCCCTGAGCTTCCCCTGAGCGTTCCCCTGAACACGATCGAAACGATCAACATCTCTAACCCCTACATATCTCCGATCGATATTCCGAAGGGATATTACTCTTTAACCCTACACTAGAGTCCAGTACTTTACGGTACTCTACAGTGGCCATGGCATAGCTGGATCATCCGACCCTGGAACGGAAGCGGATTTTCATCAACTGCATCAATAGCCGGTTTTGTTCTCCTGAGACCGATGGATTGCCCATACTTACAAGTGCTTTTCCGTCACAATTCGTCAATTCCTCATGATTTTCTAGTCTATTTCAGCCACCTAATCTACTAAACTCAATGCTCCATTTTTACTGTGGTACCATCGTGCAGAGCCAAGTAGTTGGGTCGATGTCATATCAACGCCGAGGTTGCATCAGGTCAGCCACGAGGAAGTCCTCATGCAGGGGCCGTCCTACGACCAATGCTTTTTCTATCTCTTTCTTTGGCCATGTACTGTACCTAACATTGTTGCATTTTCCATCTACATCTGGCTGTCTTCAAGCGAAATGAAATGAATGCAGCTCTACGACATTTGTATACTTTTTCTTTTTTCCGCGCATTGTTCTGCATTGCGATATAACTTGCGCTTACTAGTCTATTCCAATAGTATGCTGCGAGAAACCCTGTGGCTGCTTGTGCCATGTTGTGTGCATTGACTATATATGGGGAACGCCTAGAGAAGATGTTTTTTTCAGGCAAACCCTGTAACCCACCAAGCCAACTGCTCATTGAAAAAACGGCTGAGGATGGCCAATTATTTGACATCCCTCATTTGATGCTCTGAGACTAATTTGTACTCGCCCATCAAAGCATTGGCTGTCGCTAGTTGATATTGACATGAACCAGCAAGATGTGCTAAATTCAGTTAGGAAAATCATCGTCATGTATGTTGGGCATTGTCAGAATGTAACATATTTACTGAAATCATCAAGATATCTGGATTACTTGCAATCTTCCTAGATTCTGCCTTAACCGGAATTCCATCAAGTCGCATTAGAATTATGTTTACTCACAAACATGTGAAATCGATATACCATCAGATCTTCAATACACCAAGTGCTATGATCGCTGCAAGCCCGGAAGTTGATATCCGAAACGCTCTCGATGATTTTGAAGTTGTAAGTAAACTTGTGCAAGTTCTGGGAAATTTGGATAATATTTTGTGATTCATTTCACTTCTGCAGAGCATATCTACAGGAATCCTTTTATATGCTCCTTATCTCTGGTTATTCCTCTAGTTGAATTCTGTTTCATTTCCCAGGATTTCGACTCTTGGACTAAACCAAACTTCAACAGCTTAACATCCATATGCTCTTGTCCCCACCTTCTGACATCCCACTTTCAGAAACGTCCACAGAGGGCCTAATCTCCAGTGGTTCTGTCTGCTGTTGGGACTCCTTCGCTTACCATCTTCCATTGTTTATTGTCTATCGCCTAGGATATCACTGCATTGAATTCCTATGCATTCGTAAGATAATCCAGATATCTTTAATACATACTGCTTCCTCTCGTAGACTCTTTTACTCGATGGACTGGTGGTACAAGCTGTCTTTACCTATGTAGCGTGCCAAAAGTTTCGACCAAAATTTCAAGTGAAAGGAACTGTATCTTGCTTATCACAAACCTGCCTCCGCCAAGCAGGAAATATTGACAAAAGACATCACTGCCTTGGCTCAGATTATCAACCATGATGACATGCCAGATATCTCCCACTCTTGCGTGGAAAGGATGGGATATATGAATCCAGAATGTCCATGAAAGAGGACGGAAGATATCACAAAGTAATTTCACACGCAATGGATTATCTTTTCGTATTAACGATAGCTCTAGGAGCATCCGCCTCATCAGTCCTGCAATTAAATGGAACTTCTTACTACACTCCGGATGTAGTTTTCGCTTCTTTGCCGTGCTCAACTGAAGTCAAGGTCCCTACTCCTTTCACGTATCTGACTTTCTCTGATACAACTATCACATCATCGATCCTGCAGGCAAAAGTGTCAGAGTTTCTCGAGACAGATGACGTCTTCTCTCCTTCATTTCTAGAAACTGTATATGTGACAAGCACCATCAGCCCGGAAGTGGAACTAGCCCAAGATGCGAAAGACTATTTGACTTCCGTGGGCTGCAAGAGCATGGAGACTATTTATCTACATTCCAGTGTAGCATCGGGTCCATACATTTTGCATCCATCCGGGTCTATAACTAAAGTTTATAGACTATATGCTGATCCGCAACTCATTCTCGTGACATCAGTAACAGCCGGTCCAAACGATACATACGATCCAATCACCGCCGCAGCACCCAATGCAAATGGGGGTGCTACTTTCGCCGTACCATCGAAATTGTATTATCCAGCTCCAACCATAGAGCGACCGTTAGAGGGCAAGAGACTTGTAGTGAAAGATATCTATGATCTCAAAGGAATCAGGACCACCGGAGGATCAAGAGGCTTCCATGAGATCAGTAGACTAGCAGCCGAATCTGGACCTGCGTTGCAGAGATTGATCGATCTTGGCGCTGTAGTGGTAGGGAAATCAAAAACGACGTGAGTCTCCGTTGATAATCTCTCTGGAATAACCGAGACTAATATCGACAGTGTGTTCGCGCTTGGAGAAAAACCAACGAGGTGCGTGTGTTCTACTTCCAAAAGGAAGCATTATTTCTGACATAATGACACAGTGACTACATTGATCAAATCGCACCATTCAACCCACGTGGAGATGGTTACCAGAACCCACAAGGATCCTCTAGCGGGACTGGTGCTGGAGTTGCATCTTATGATTTTATAGATTTTGGAACAGGATCTGATAGTAAGTCCAGTTCCAATGAGTTATGATACCATGCAAAAGCAACTTCATTGCTAACATATCCAAGCCGGAGGCTCAGTGCGGCTTCCAGCAATGGCCAATGGTATTTATGGCATGCGCATATCCAATGCATCTCTCCTCGTAGATGGCATCCTTCCCATTAGCGCCGCATTTGATACTCCGGGTCTCCTAACGCGTGACGCCAAACTCATGAAAACCTCCCTGAACACCTGGTTTAAGTCAACACCCTACAAATCCTACCCAAAGCGAGTCATTATGCCAACCGAGTTCTGGCCTACCGTTAACGGCACCTCGATGGACGTTTTCGATTACTTCATCTCGAACCTAACCACTTTCCTGAACGCCACCGTCGAGTCCGTCAACACGAATAGCTCGTTCAAAGCCTTCACCGGCCACTCAGAAGGACTGCAGGCATATATGGGGCCTACATACCCTAATATCACAGCCTACGATCAATACAACCGTCTTGCAGCACCATTCGCCGTGGAATATGAAGCGAAATTCGGCTATAAACCATTCTGGAACCCGGTCGCACGATCAAAGTGGACTTGGGGTGCACTCGTTACGCAGCAGGATTATGACAACTCGAAAAGCCGAGTTGCTGAGTACCAAGCATGGTTTCGCTCCCAATTAGTTCCGACGTGTGAGGAGGCATTGGTCATCTTTCCAATGGGAGCAGGCATCGAAGATTATCGTGATGTATGTTTTGGATATCTATCTTTTTTATTCTTCTCGTGTCATGAAGGCAAGCTAACATACGATCGATAGGTCTACCATAGCGCACCGCTTCCAACCAATGGAAATGGAGGTTTCGGAAGCGCTTATTCACACACTCTTCAGTCTGTATTTGCTGGCGGTGAGATTCTCCACCCCTTTCTAGCTCCAATATCTTCAAAAATTAGAAACCGAAGAGAAGAAAACGACACAATTATCCATACTAACGTCGTGCAGTACCTGACTACACGATCCCAATCGGTGTACGTAAATACTTCTCACGTGTCACACAACAGGAAGAAGAGCTACCTGTCACCTTAGGTATCATCTCAGCGGCGAACTGCGAAGGAATGCTGGCTGATTTGGTGGTGGAATTGGGCGAGAAAATCCCTGGGATTGTGACAAAGGTCTTCCCCGGGAAGAAACTATATGAACTGGAACCTATTCCGGCACAGGTGTAGAATTTGGGGAGGAAATGAGAATGCTGTTTGAAGCATATATTTTGGATTTTTCGTCTGAACTGATAGACATAGACAACAAAATAATGTCTCACATTTCGAAATGTCAGATGTAAAGGGGCTTAAGCGAACTACAGTGTCAAACTTAGGAACCGGCGGCAGACAAGTGGGAAGTAAATGCGTGATCAATCCTTTTTAGAAATGGACATATGAGATATTAAATCCACTCTATTACATATTGTCAGTATCTTCTCTTGCCTAACATGTCGAGAAAACCGAAAAGAGAGTGACTACAGTGGTGAAGACAAAGCCAGAGTTTTCTAGTCACACCTGACTTCGACTAAAAAAACAAGGAAACAAAGACATAGTAACATATATGGGCAGCAGATTATAGACCCAGACTAAATTAAGGTAGAAGAGTACCTAGATAACCCATTGCTCCTGCTAGAGGCCACGGGTCATGGTTTGATATGTCGAGAATTGGCACTGCCTGTGAAGCTTGACCCACAAAGCGACAGATCACATATTCAATAAATACGTCAAACGATGCACTGTTATTATTTGAGGATTAGAGGCTTGTACACATCCGAGTCTTCATTTTGAATGTGCATCATTTGCATACTGAAACACTATCAAAATTGATAAACATAAGCTCGCACGGACCCAAATCTTTGTCGAGTATGTACGAGAGCACGAGAGCTTCTATTGCACCTCAGCTGCGGGCTGCCATTCACGTTTGTCCAAGAGTTATATTGTGGAACAGCATCGCCTTGTTCACCGAGTTTCATTCAGTAATGTCAAGCAATTCATGTATTTTATTCTATTAAATCAGCGTGGTTGACTTAATAGAATGATTTGGCCGCAAATCACGCTAACCTCTTTGGTCATAGTGGCTCAGGTCGGTCTAACCTTGTTTTCGTGATATCAATGTGGCATTCGCAGAACTTCGATAAAATAGTTCATCTCACGCAACACATCCAACCTCACACTTAATAAAACGACGCCAATACCATACAGAATACCAAGCAAAACATCTGCTCAGCATGTGGATTGTAAACTGGTGTAAGTAGCTCCCTGGGAACGCGCCTGAGCAAGGGGTTCGGGCAAGGCTAGATATGAAGCTGACACTTTTCGTCCTCCTATAGTCTGGGATACTCTTGCCTCGTTAGGCCTCCTCAACAAGCATGCCAAACTCTTGTTCCTCGGTCTCGATAATGCCGGAAAGACAACGCTGTTGCACATGTTGAAGGTATGTTGCGATGGCAGTCCTTATCACTAGTGGCGGGATCATACCGGTGGACGTCTACCAGTCGGGGGAGATGGAAGAAATGGCACTGACATGCAATTGTTCTAGAATGACAGAGTTGCTATCCTCCAACCTACCCTCCATCCTAGTGAGTTTCCCCCGATACTTTGCGACATCTTGCGCAATGACGTCTGCTTTTCCTAACATCCAAACAGCATCTGAAGAACTCGCCATTGGAAATGTCAAATTCACAACTTTCGATTTAGGTGGACATCAGCAAGGTACAAATATCACCCACTCTAATCTGCGTAAAAGGCGGCTCACATTGTACAGCGCGTCGTCTCTGGAAGGACTACTTCCCTGAAGTCTCCGGTATCGTCTTCCTCGTTGACGCGAAAGACCACGAACGCTTGATCGAATCTAAAGCCGAGCTCGATGCACTTCTCTCTATGGAGGATCTCTCCAAGGTCCCATTTGTCGTCCTTGGTAACAAGATTGATCACCCAGATGCCGTTAGCGAAGATGAGTTGAGACACCAGTTGGGATTATACCAGACGACGGGCAAGGGCAAGGTTCCTCTTGAGGGCATTAGACCCATTGAGGTCTTCATGTGCTCGGTGGTCATGAGACAAGGTTGGTGCTGCCAAAGAAAGTTATTTGGACGAAACTAATCAATTTCCTTAGGTTACGGAGAGGGTATCAGATGGTTGTCACAATACGTGTAGAGGGTGGCGAGATGGAAATCGTAGGAATGAGATACAACAGCAGAGTGTTCTTGAGAATATTTTAAGGGTGGAGTTTTACAAAGGTTGTTTCTTGCGCGTTTGGTAGCTTTAGACGATTATGGAGTGCATAGTCATCTGGGCAAGCCAGCATGTTTGTACCTAGCATAGTATTGCGACGAAGATCTCTCACCAATATACTATTCCTCCATATATTTGAAAGATTGTATGAATTATTGCTTTCCATAGAAAAGCTCGGAAGTATGCCGCAACATTGATGCATTACGACAGATAATTCTGTGCTCAGTTTTCCTAATTATAGAAACACCAAATAAGGTAGCATAAAGTTCCATCAAACGGGGCTGTATGACAGATTCTTTCGAACAAATGAATTTTTTGTTTAATAAATCGTATCTCAATCAGCTTGGAGCTCATTCTGGGGAACCTCCATCACCTTCATAGTGGGGGTGGGTCAACACTCAACAGTTTGAAATACCATGTGAGCATCCTCAGCCACTAAGGACATCATACCATTATCTACCTTCCGTCATTTCGACGACATACAATTCCTCTTCCATTTCTAATAGTCGAAGAACAAAGTGTAGTCTCAGCATCACTTACGAACTCCTCTAGAACGGTGTACCTACGTCATACCGCAGTTACACCCAACGTAACACTACCCTATCGAAACAGCGGCGAGCAGAACATTTCGATCAAAGCTGCAATAGACAAAAGTGCAATGCCACAGTACCTCCCAAACTGCGACCCCTAGATCAATCATCATGGCAGACACCAGTCACAAAACCGACGGCCCGTCGCCCCTCTCGCAAGAAGGCTACGACGAATCCCGCCTCCCAGACTTCCACCGCGAGTTCCTGTCTGAAGAACACCTCCTCGCATTCGCGCACGCACTCTCTGCGCCCGACCCCTCGCCCTCCACCGACGACATTGGTTCTCCCTCCCCAAGCACCCGCACAACCAGCGGGTGGAACAGCCCCAGCCGCGCGGGTTCTGATCTCGGGAGGAGTAGGTCGGGGGCGAGCGGGAGTAGCTTGTTTATCACAGCGCAGAACGATTGGGCGCCGGTGGTTCCGACCAAGGGCGGCAGGGTGACGAGGAGGAAAGGGGAAAGGGAGAAGGGCGGGAGAAAAGAGAAGAGGAAGCCGAGGAGGAGTAGAGATGAGACAAGAGAGGGATATCTGTACACGCTGTTGAAATGGCCGTTATTGGCGATTGTGGGTGCTTGGGTGATCGGGTTGGGTGCGAGCTACATGCTTACCAGGTTGTACATTTGGCTATATGGTAAGTTTTGAGCTTTGCAAGTGGTATCAGTATAGATTACTAACCTTGTGGCAGAACATTTTGTAGCCTGGAGAGGTCAGAGAAACCGGTTACGGAGAAACCTACAGGCGACCACGAACTACGGCGACTGGGTGAAAGGTGCTAAGGAGTTGGATTCATTCCTGGGAAATGATAAATGGAAGACTGATAACGAATATGCTTACTACGACCACAAAACGGTAAAGAGAGTACTAGACCAGATTCGCAAGTGTAGAAGAAACATTGAGAATGAGTCGAAGATGGAGGACAGGAGTCCGACAGTCATCATAAACGGGACAGGACACTCGTCAAAGTCAGTTGAAGATTTGAAATCACTGATAGAGGCTTGTGTAAAAAACAACTTCGTGGGAGTTGAGAACTCGAGACTGTACTCCCAGACGTATTTTGGAACCAAAGACCTCGTTCAGGATTTTGTGGACGAAGGTAAGCATCATAAACTCTCATATTTTGCTAAGGATGCTAACTTTTCAATAGTGGAGAAAGGGATTACACTCTTAGTGCAAACGAAACAAATAGATGAAGAAGAAAAGCGAACTTTGTTCAAACGCATGCATACCAACTTTGGAAGGACAGCATTATGTTTGTCGGGAGGGGCTTCATTCGCGTATTATCACTTTGGGGTAGTCAAGGCCCTCTTGGATGCCGACCTCCTCCCAGATGTCATCACGGGCACTTCAGGAGGCGCACTTGTGGCAGCTCTTGTTGCAACACGTACCAATGATGAGCTTAAAGCCCTACTTGTGCCGGCACTGGCAGCCCGTATCACGGCTTGTTCCGATCCTTTCACCACGTGGATTCCCAGATGGTGGAAAACTGGTGCCAGATTTGATTCTGTAGAATGGGCTCGAAAGTCTTCTTGGTTTACGAGGGGCAGCATGACTTTCCGCGAAGCGTATGAACGTACTGGACGCATTCTTAATGTTTCTTGTGTACCAGCAGATCCGCACTCTCCAACCATCCTCACAAATTACCTAACCAGCCCTGACTGTGTCATCTGGTCTGCGGTCTTAGCATCTGCCGCCGTTCCAGGGATATTGAATCCCGTCGTTCTAATGATGAAAACACGCAGTGGGACTTTAGTTCCTTACTCCTTTGGCCACAAATGGAAAGATGGCAGTCTTCGCACTGACATACCGTTGAAGGCACTAAATCTGCATTTCAATGTCAACTTCAGCATCGTCAGCCAAGTAAATCCACACATCAATCTCTTCTTCTTTTCCTCGCGCGGCTCTGTAGGCCAACCTGTTACTCATCGTCGCGGCCGGGGCTGGAGAGGCGGTTTCGTTGGTAGCGCTACAGAACAATACCTCAAACTCGATCTGAACAAATGGCTTAAGGTGTTACGCCACTTGGAGCTTCTTCCTAGACCACTCGGACAAGATTGGAGTGAAATCTGGTTACAACAATTTTCCGGTACCATTACCATCTGGCCGCGCTCCGTCATCTCAGACTTTTGGCGCATCCTCAGTGATCCCAACGCCAAACAACTTGGTCGCATGCTACATGTTGGACAACAAAGTTGCTTTCCCAAGCTTCAGTTCATAGCGAACAGAATGAAGGTCGAGCGGATCATAGAACGCGGTCGGAGAGAGACGAGAACAGGCGTAAGAAGAGGCAGTATTGAAAGCATTATGAGTGAGGATGATATGAGGAGTTTATTGAGAAAGGGGGTTGGTAATACGACAACGGATGACGAGACTGATGGTGTAGATGCTAGTTCTGGGGATGAGATGGTGGAGGAGATTGTAGAGGATATCCAAACCAAGGAGATGTCATGAGTGTGCCTTCAAAAATTATAGAGTGGTTGTATTTTCCGCATTGATGCATAGAGTAGCGCAGGTGTTAGGATAGAGAACGGGGTTTGGGGTTTATACTGATTGCGCACGGAATGTTTTTTTCTGAATATGCCTCTGGAGTTTAATGCTCATTGTGGTGATCCTTGTGATAATTCAATACTGAACATGTACAGAGAAGTGGCATCACATATGGTTAGCTTAACAACATCTGCAGGCAAAATGGTGACATATTTGGTTGGCATGATGTACTTTGACGAATAGCAGAACAATTCTTATCATGTCCTATATGTCAAGTTAGTGCCATGAAAGCAATATCAGTTGCAACGTCACAGAAAATCTAGTCAACTGCGTGAGTAGTTCACCGGAACACAAGAAAGAAAGAATAGTTTGAGGATGTGTATGCATTCTATCAAGAGACATTGTGTGGTTTCTGCATACACCGTAGCGCAAGATGTAGAATAGTGGCCGTTCCATCACCTAGGTCGGGTTGATGTATAGTTTAAAAGTATGGCATATCGTTGTAGCGCCTCCCAGTTGCTATTTCTGCCATGTCAGGTATCCTCTATCCAGCACAGCGTTAGGCCTCGTCATTGTCGTCTTTATCGTCGACGCAATAGTAGTTGGAGTAATCTACTACAGGTATTGCGGACCCCGGAGGTGCAAGTTCCTCATAGGCACCTTGGATACACTCTCTGAGCTTTGGAAGCAAGACTGTGCGAATTTCTTCAGGCTTCAAAGGTAGGTACACTTCCTCCAGCCCCCCGACAATTTGAATGGAAACCACGTTGCTGAAATATCTTGCCAGTGCAGTTCTGTACACTTGAAAGTGATGCTGCGTCGTATTGAAGCCAAGTGACTCGATGGCAACATGTTTTAGAGTTTTCGCCCAGGCCGGAAATGGAATTGGGGCATGGTGGGTGGGGTGGTCAAGAGATGGAAAGATGTTTCTATTGTAAAAGAACTCGAACGTGTTCTCGATGTAGATGATGGCATCATCGTCAAACCGAAGGGTGGCAACTCTCCTCCGTCCGGGGCCACGGCGTCGAAGAGGAAGCGAGCATGGGAAGGCTTTGAGATACACGCGACGACATTCCTTATTGACCATGCTTAGCGAGAGGTCGAATATTTCTGGAGAGTTTCTAAATTTCTTCTCTGTGTAATAAGTATTAGCAGGGCCGCTCAAGATCCGGGCATCATTTTTCATCTGCTAAGTTCGATTGTATACGCGGGGTGTAAGGACTTACGGGGCTCATAACGATGACCAAGTCTCAAGCGTGCCAGCTCAGTGGTCTGCGTGCTTGCTGATCGACTCCAGTAAGCCTTAACACGAATCACACGTCGAGCGACCTCGCCTTCTGTAGTTTTTGAGATAGGCAAAGAATCCTTCCAGATCTTGTCTCGAAGCTCTAGTGGAAGGCGAGGAAAGGGATGAAAGATATCGAGGCTTTGATCCATCTTTAGTGATAGACACGGTGTGGATCTCTTTCGGTTTTCGGAAGAACTTTGCTGGTTTTGTTGTTTGGCTGTTGTTTGGTTGTTGAGAAGACTTCTCTTGCTCTAGATGTTTGTTTAGATGCTAGACCCAAATATATACACCAAGGCTGTCCCACATCCTTCCTAAAGAGGAATTCGGTTGTGGCTCTCTCTGTTTATTTCAAACGCGTAAAAAGTACTTGGATTTAGCAAAACCTCGCTTAAAAAAGGGGTGGAATATAGGTCGTTACCAAAGCAGGAGATTTATCCATTTCACCAGCTACACTACCTTTGATTCTAGGCATGCACATGTAATTTGATTTTTGATTCAGCGATTGGACATAAATTGTGATGCACCCATATATCCTACAGATCCTCATGAATGGTTGCCATTACTCCTTTCGAATCATAAATACCACCCCAAGACTTCAGTGATATTTATTAATCCGCATGTTTCTAGAGTGTAGATCTAGGTCATTTTTAAGAGAAATACAATTTAGTACTTAACTACATGTCCCAGGAAGAAGCTTTTGCTTGTTGCGGCTGAACTCTTAGATTTGGTCTTGCTGTATTATTGTGAGGGAAGTGGAGAATAATTAAGTTACATTGAGAAGAGAATCCTTTGTATCTGTTTTACCTTTTATGGATACTTAGACAATTCAGCAACTCAGAATTTCAGCCTTTTGCAGCTAAGTAGAAAGAATGACTGTTGCATGAACTTACTAGTCTCCTTAAAACATTTGAACAACATGAAATTGAAGACAAATAAGCTCTCTCAAAAAGCTTGATAGACGGATTTTCATGTAAAGTAAGCTGAATCGGAGAAGTATTAAGTTTATGTTCTAAATACTTTCTGGTATATGGATAGGCGCCAACGTTAGAATATTTTATATTCATCATTATTCTGTAGAAGGCAATTCCTGATCTGGCTTCTTGATGGATATTTATCTACTAATCCCCCTTCTCCAAATTTAGCTTAGGGGACTAAGACGAAATGCAACACTGGAATGCCTCTAAAGTCATCTTTAACTTCTTCTACAGATATCTGAAAGTAGTGCCTTAGTCTCTTATAGTCTTCTTCTACAAGGATTCTCAACTAAATCTTGAAGTACCGCATCTAGATTTTCCATATCAAATAGCTACGATGGTCGAGGAAGCTGACTTTATCCACTTCCAAGCTTTACCAGCAGAGGTTAAAGATATGATCTGGAAGGAAGCTATGCCCTACCCAGAAGGTGACGCAAAACGTGTCGTTCGCGTGCAGCTTTTCTGGAGCCAACATGTTAAAACTGACCGGGTTTACCTATATCTTAGGAACGCCTCTGGCAAGTGGAGTTTTATGTTATGCTCTGCGGCAGTTCTGGCAGTTCTAATAGTTAAAACCCTGGTACTCAGCTAACCAAATATGATAGGTGTGGACGAGAAATACACAACCACTCCGGAAGTTTTTGATCTCCGCATGACCCGTGTCTGCCATGGATCTCGGCGGGCATATCTCAACGTATTTCCTCTTACACTTCCTCTCTGGCAAGAATTTCGGGGGCTTCATCGCAGATCTATGCTCCGTTTCGATAATGAGACTATCATTTACATCGAGAATTATAGCGAGGCCGTGTTAGATTTTAGCTTACGGTGGAGCTTTGTGCCCCCAACTAGCACCCTCTATCAACCCATGCCAGACTGGACCAAGAGCATCAAGCACCTTGCTGTAAATACCTGCTTTCCAAGCTCTATCGTCTTCATGCCCTTTAACCGAAGTAGAAAGGACATTGAGTTTTCTGAATTTCTGATCCGCTATTTCAACAACCTGCGGGTTGTTACGATCATTGGCAGTAAACTGGAGCGGGTAGATAGACTAAACCCGTTGGTGTTAACTCATCGAAGGAGAATTTCTTTCCAGTACATGCAGTCTTTGCTGAGCCAACTCAGTAAAGCGATGGATAAGCTTGGCGCGGATGGTCGCGTTGAACCTAAGTTGAGGTGGATTGCATATGGGGAAGCTCTGGATCTGGAGCCATAGAAGGTCATGAAAATTGAGACAACGGTTGAGACGAAGATTAGCTCTGAGTAATCATATGTTACCATAGAGATGGGTTGTTGCAAGGGTGAGCAGCCTGACTGATTGTCAGGTTTCTACTAAGCTAGTTCTCCACAATATCTTCTAAGTTAGACAATATTGACTTTACTTCAACTTAACGTTTCTATTCTCCAACGAGGTGCAGCTGCTCCAGCTGTTGTCTCCACAAACAAGCTGAAACTGCGCTTCGAGATTTGTCCGGCTTTCCAGTAGTGTCTAGAACCACGCTAGATATTGTCCTCCCAACTTCTACGGGGGTGGATGAGCAATAATTTGAGCCATGAAAACAAATTAAAAAAGCTCGAAGCTCAACGTGTATGTGTACAACAGTCATATGTAAGGCAAATTAGAAACCCGCAGGCATCATGATTGCTCTATATTTCAATTGTGCTCGGTGTCGTTCTCAAGCCGACTCAGAGATTCCATAGCTCATCCTTGTAGCCTTTTAATTAGCAATAGTCCAAGCAGCGTTTGCCGTAGTTATGGATACGATCGCCCTCTCCCGTGTATGAAATGTATATGAATATAGTGTGAAATACACGCTGTCGGGATCCTTGCACGGCAGTCCTGAACGCAGCCCCTGACTGAATTGGTATGGCGGAGAGCACGATGTTGACGTTATCATCCATCCTGACGCCGACCCTCTGATGACACTTCCCAGCATGCTCTGCTCATCGTCTCTCCACGTGGGAGAAATCCCAACGGCCTGTTTCTCGAACATTTCGATCTCCATATGCCGGTGTGATATACGTGGTATGATCTCTCGAATGCTCGGAGTCCAACTCCGTAAACAAGAAGCCCCTGCAACTGCCATCGTCCTCGCTATCGCCCACCGTATTCCAGACGTCATCTCGTTAGCTCAATACTGACTTTTCGCTGACAGGGTGGTTGCTGCAGCGACGCGTCCAAGAGCTGCTGTCACAACCGCCCTCAAACCCAAATATTCCCAGCAACCCAAGCCGCCATTGCCAGCCAATCCCCACCGCAAACACGATCCTCTTGCATCCTAGTGGACGGACCGTCCCTTGCTACAGAGCACAGTGTGCGACCCCAGCGAGTCCCAGCGAGTCCAGGGTTGCCGTGGGAGCGCAAGCCCAGCAGTTCGTGGGCGTTGTTCATTTCCATGCAGACGCCGGTGCGACCCTTCCGGCTGCTGCGACCGTACCACCGTGGCTCGTACCAGATTTAAACAAATTATCACGTCGTGTGCAATGCCCGGTGGAGTCGGCAGTTTGCGATCGTGGCCTCTCAACGCGCGCGTTGGATAGGGTTCCGGTAAGATTGGGCAGCGTTGAGGTTTGTTTGGAAGGTTTGTTTGGCGGTGACCGCTGAATGGCCAACAGAGTGGGGGACGACCAGTGACAGACGGCTAGTAAACTCTACCTATTCTCCTAGACTGCATCGTGAGCCTGCTCCATTGTTCGTGTCGTTTTGGACGAGATCGTATCGGAAGTAAATCTAACGCTTTCACCATCCAATTCCGTGTGTGGTGTTGCAACGGTTGCGACGTTTCCAGTAATATTTGGTGTTCTATCGGACTCGACAGCTTTATCGGCCTGCAGGAGATTACAGGCTTGCTTTTTTTCCGCCTCGCTAAAGCTTCCCTCCAGCTTGAGCGTAAACACAGAACAACCAGGCCGTCATCAATCAAAATCAACTTCAACCTCGCCATTCGATCACCTATACCTGCTAACTAATGCTGGATCCCGTAATCAGTTAATCAAAGAAGGAGTTTGGGTTTTGTATTTCTCTGTTAGCGAGTTTGTGCAGTTCTTTCAGCAGTGTCCTTTCAGGTATGTCTCATCAGCAAGCTGCGTGGCCAAACAGCAAACTAATTGAGGCAGTTTCTACGATCTCACGACCCTCACGAACTCATCGATACCCTACCGAGCGAATCTAATCGAACCTTTCATGAATCTCTTTCTGCCAATCCATCAATTTTCGACGTGGAACACAACTCTCTCCCAAGGGGTAGCACCACGCAAGCAAACAAGAGATGAGCGCTCCTCCTCCACCGCCACCCCATGGGGAGTCCCCCAAGTCGTCGGGACTTCCAGACGGCAAATATGACATCTTCATTATCCCGCCTCATTCCTCGGGCTCCGGCTTTCTATATCTGCCATCGCTGCGGCCGAATGCCAATAGTTTCGCCGCTGGCTTTGCATCCGCGTTGCTAGTAGTGGTAATTGGCCAGGCAATAACTCCTGCTTTCCAAGCATGGTGGCAGAGTGTGAAGGGAGCCGGGGGAATGGGCATGATGCTGGTCATTGTTGCTGTTGCTCTTGGTGCTTGGGCTTTGGGACGGACACAAACAGACGCTGGGCCTGAACCTGGCGGAGGAACACCTCCTCGGCCGCCTCCTCATACCGGAGTTCCACCTCAGGGTGGGGCTTATCAAGGAGGACAACAACAGCAGTCAAACGGGTATGGTCCTGGGCCAGGACCTATGCCAGGAAGCAATTCAGGACCACCTCCGAAAACATGGCAAAGAGCAAATCCAGCACCTGGAGCAGCACCAACCGGTGCAAGTACAGCCGATGGTGCGGCTAAAGGTGCTTGGGAGAAAGCCAGAGAGGAAACCAAACGAAAAGAGGAAGAGCGTAAAGCTAAAGAGGCAGAAAAGAAACGAAAGGAAGAGCTGGAGAAAAAGCTAAAGGAAGCTCGAGAACGAGATGCTCGTGAGAGAGAAACCCGTGAGAAGGCCGCCCGCGAGCGCGAAGCAATAGCCAAAGAGAAACTTCAAAAAGAAAACCTACAAAACGAAATTGAGAGGATACGGAGGGAGAGAGAGCTCAAGGAGCGTCTTTCCAAGGAGAACAAAGAAAATGAGGTCAAGTCCAAGGGAAGTACGTATGCATATTCCGCAGTTGGGGAGAAGACGAACCCTTGGCCTCAAGGCCAACCTGCAGCTCGTCCTCAACCGCCTTCACAAACCAGTTCACCCAGCAAGAGACCTCCCGCCCCTTCAGCAAGAACTTACCTAGGCACAGAAGATGAGCAATACTCGTTCAGACCTTATGACAAGCCGAAGAAATCCACGCATAGCAAAGCACCCTCATCCATCTTTTCCGAATCCTCATATGCCGCTTCGCAATCCACCTATGCAACCACCGCACCGCCGTCCAATCGTGGACCATACTCAACCAAAGATCCCGACAAAATCGTTATCAAAGCCGTCTACTCCTTCAACAACGCCTTCCTCAAAACACCCACCTCTCAGCTGGTTTCGGGTGTCGGTTCGGTAACCGACGGACTGATCCTACGAATCACCACCGAAGGCCTTTTTATTGATGATGATGTCCGTGGCGTCCCACAGCGAGAATGGGACGTCAAAGCTTGGACAATGAAGCTCGTAGAGGTATGGTGTCCATGTTTTCGACAGGGTCCTTCCGGCCAATCTTCTGCATCTTCTGCTTCTGCGAAATCTCCTCTTCGTCGTCTGTGGGGCTTGGACAAGGACAAGCCCGCCAGCTCTGAAGAGACAGATGCTCTCCTCACCTCTATGCTTGATTTATGTAAAAACACTTGTCGTCTTTCTTCCTCGTCCTCTGCGTCTGCTTTTGGCAATGGTCATGATCGTCGTTCTTCCGCATCTGATTCTGCATATGGTTCTTCGGTGGGAACTAACGACTACCAGACGGGCGAGCTGAAAAGCGCACACTTACACGTCCTGCGGGCAAGTATCAGGGACCAGGAGGGGAAACGATACGTATTTGTGATTCAGGAGGAGGAGAGCTGGAAGGTCGCTGTCGGCCTGCAACGACTAAGAAAGGGAACCCAGGTTCGGGCACTGGGGGTGAGTGGAATGAGCAGTGCCGACGCGAGAAACACGCTAGAGAACTTGGGTTGGGGATGAGTTGACAACTAAGTGATGGACTTGGAAGGTCTTGAAGCCGAAGGTGACAGAAGGGAGAAGAACATGAAGGGGTTGTTTTCTGGAATGTTGCACGACCGCGAAGCAAACAACACGCGCCGAAGCCAAAACAACATTGAGCGGAGCAAAACAAAAGCACATGGAGCATTTACATATCATCACATCACATCACATCATCACAGCGACGGAGTTCTTTGCTTTCAGCACTTTCAACCCCCCCAGTGGAAATATGGAAACCGGAACGGACGGGAGAAATGCAAGAAATCTTTTTTTCGGGAAATTTGTATCTAGAAGAAGGAAGCAGACGGAGAGAGAGAACAGAGAGAGAGAGAGCGCGCGCAAGAAAAGAAGAATATCAAGGTTCATACCAAGCCCTTCTAATTTTACTTGACTTTCTTGCCTTGCCTTGCCTCGCCCCTTGCCGTGCGCTACCCACCGCCGTTGTTGAAACGTTGAAGAACTTTAATTTATGGACATACATATCGAGAGCGGGCGGGGAGATAGGTAGGTGGATGGGTGGGTGCGTAAGAACTTTAATCACTGAGCCCAAGACATACATACATACAGTACACACACACACACACACAAAAACTTTTCAAAAAAACCCATCAAAGCTCGTCGTCACTCTCCAAGGCTCTTCGTGATATATGGATGCTGAACCAAAAAAGGCCATCTGCACTACAGGAACAGGTGGCAGATTATGCTCCCCAGTTGTTAAACCTGGGATCTTGGAATAAAAAGGTCATCAAGCTTTTCAGCAGCCGCTTCCCAAAATCGAAATTTAAAAATTAAAATAAAAAAAATTGTTCGTAAGCACTTGTAGTTCGGCTTACCAAGAGCGGATTTCAGGAACCCCAAGGACTTTCATCACCAGGACTTACTGCTTGCTCTCCGCTGGCCATGCTGCACAAGAATAGGTTTTCTTTCCCATACGTAGCCAAAAAGAATGCACAGCATAACACATTATAAATTTTCTCCGTCATGTATTTATGTGCCGCGGAGCAGCTTGAAACATCATGAATTCATCATAACCTCATAGATACCATCGTTTCCCCCCCGCCCAGTCCAACTGGTGTTCCCCCAAGTCAGCCAACCCCATGAATCCAACACCAACCCGTCCCAAGTATCCAATCCTCAGAGGAGCCTACAAGCTCAAACCGTCCACACGGGTGCTTTGCATAACATCTGTCTCCCCCTGACCTCGACTCCCACAAAACCTGCAAACCTCACTTTTTGAGGTGCGTCCTCCTTCTTCGCCTCCGCCTCTTGTTGCTGCTGTTGAGCTTGTGCGGCTTTGCCCTTCTGTCCCTGACTGTTCCCGCCGCCCATCATGGCTTGTAACATGCCCGTTTTGGGCTTCTCCTTGCGAATTTTATTATTTTCCTTCTCTCCTTCCTTGGACGAAGCCTCGTCTTTATCTCCGCTTCCGGTACTCGCAGCATCCGCGTCGGTGGATGTATCTTGACCTGGATTTTCTAGTAAAGGTACTCCTACCCCGGATTCGACTTTCATGAAGAGAGGCTGGAAAAGGTCGCCAGGCATGGGGTAGATGATGGAAATATCTCTGCTCTCGAGCGGGAGGTTGGCGGCGATGCTCACAGCCAGTTCAATAATCATGTGTGCGCTATCTTGGATACCTACCGGAACAGGTTCCCCAAGGTAGTTGATCAGGTTCGCTGTCAAATTAGAGGTGGCTACCCGCGAAAATTCCCTTCGACAATCTTCGCTCTCGGGGGATGTCAAAATATCTTTCAGACCCTCCAGCGTTGCTAATCTCCATAGCACGACCTTTCCCGTCAGGGCATCTGATTCCTCCTGGCTGTTGATGGCGGGGGAAAAGCGTCGAATGTTCTGCTCGATCTGTTTGAGGTTATGGCTGAGTTCGGATTCGAGGCCTGGGTGGAAGCTCCGGTTGAATATCTCATCTACGAGGAACCGCGATATGCAGGCCCGCCCCACCGCCGTCATTTCTTGCCTGCCTATCTTCATCGCATCCTGATTTACATATGGGGCCAGCCAGTTCGGTATCGTCTGCCAGTCCTTTCGAATATTAAAAGCAAGATTTGTAGTTGCACCGTCTAGTCTCTGAAACCGTGTCATATACTCGCTATCGTCGAGGGAGGTCCGCGATTGTGATAACCGCTGGTTCGCCAGGGTGTTTTGTAATTGCTCGACCTGCGACGTCTTGTCGAAGTAGAGCCCCTTGACTTTTTTATATTTTTGTACTGCGAGAGTCTCAGTAGGGTCTTTCAGGAAATCATGTTGACAGTGAACTTACGCAACTCTTTGTATGCCTCGTTTACATCTCGCTCCGCAGCTGGAGGCGGTGTACTTCTACCTTGCTCTCCTGCCCCCGGGGGTACATATTGTTCGCGCTGTGGTGGTCCTCCTCTATAATTTGGGCCTTGCGGATTGCTTCCTACTATCGGGGGGATTGGACTTTGACCTGGGCCAGCTGTGGGGGTGGAGCTCCCGCCAGGAGGGAAGCCCCGCGGTTGATATCCTGGAGGGGCACCGTCCGCGCGTGGATCTGACGATGCTTGACCTGCCTGGAGAGCTTGTTTTGCATCATTTCTGCGACTCGGCTGCGATGTGCCGGTGGGTGGGGGAGCCATCGGATTGTACTGAGATAAAGGTCGCGGGGCTTGAATTGATGTGGTGCGATTCGGATACTCTTGGCGAACGGGGGTATTTCCACCTGAATGATTGTTGGATTGCTCAGAGACCGGACGCGGCTGCTCTTCTCGACCCCCTTGATCCACGGGAGAATCGTAGGAGAGTTGCGAAACCGTTTCGGGGTTCTGCTGCTGCGGACGTTGGTATTGGTTGTGAATGATGCCCAACGAGTCGGGATTGTTGCTCAATTGCTGCAGATGCGGCTGCTGGTACTCGTATTGATTCGGGGGCGGGAGATCAAATTGTGGTTGCTGAGCTTGTTGTCCGAGTGAATGTTGACGGTTGTGAGCCTGAATGTGGAACTGCTGCTGCTGTTGCTGACGCTCGTCGCTCGGCAGGAACTGAGGTGGGTCCGAATTGGGAACAGATCGAATTGTCTGCTGGGACGCCTGCTCTGCAATGGCCGTCGTCGGGGAATCCTGTTCGCTCTGGGTGATCAGATAGGGATCAAACCCGCTGTCGTCCTCTGCTCCCTCTTGGGGCGAGGGCAGGGTGGAGCGCGAGTCCGAAGCGTGGGATGCCTGCCAATCGAGGCGCGGTTGGGTGTCCAAAGAGCTCCTTTGTTGCGAGGTGCGAATGACCGGTGCGTTCTCCGATCGTTTTGAGAGTCTGCGTGCCAGACCCGTGGTGTTATTGTAGGAGGCTTGCGGCGGAGAGGTAGTGGTGCTGGTGGTGGTGGTGGTTGCTTTGGGTTCGGGCGGCGCGCGACTCGATCGCATACGATCAAAGATGCTCTTGCTCTTCCTATGTTCTGCGGGCGCCTTTTGCAGCGGAGGTTGGCGCTGCTGTTGCTGCTGGTGCGAGGGATCCAATTGCTGCTGTTGTTGCTGTCGCAGACTCAGGTCATCGACCGAATTGGCAGCTTGAGGATACTGCTCTTGGGGGAGATATGGGCTGGTATGGCGTGTGGACTGCGACCGCGCCGGACTGTTGGTAGCTTGTTGATAGGAAGCACTGCGATCGACCGGCGCCCTGGATGCTGGGGAGGAGCCGGCGGCGTAGTCTTGAGTTTGCGGATGAGGATTTTGACTTTGGGGATATGCATGAGCATGAGATTGGGTTGTTGACCTTGCCTCGACCGCTTCGTCGTCTGTGCTGGATGTGAAGTCACTGGAAGGAGTGGCCGCGCCGGGGGGAGCGTGGTTGTTGGAGGCGGCGGGATCGTCCAATTTTTGTTTACTGCGATTGCTGCTGCGGTGGAATCCGAGGGGCATAGTATATAGTAAAGGGGGTTTCGTCGTGGCCGTGAAGCTCACGATGAAAGCGTGGTGTTTCGAGCTGTCTGGGTGTGGTTCGGGGGGATTGGGGGGTGCTCAGCCTCTATGTTGGTGGGGTTCGTGTTCCTGGCTGCTGAGGCCGAGTTGCGCTTTGTTTCACGTCCCGTACCGTACTGGTGGTGATGGGATGGGGGATTGGGGAATGGATGCGACGGATTGGCGATGGGAGACTGGAAGAAAGGCAGGAGATAATAATAGTAGCACCAGCTCCCAGCTAGCACCAGCAATTGGAGCTTTGGGCGTGGTTCATTCGTGGATTGGAGCACCGACTGGACGCGGAGGTTTGGGGCTGTGAAAAGCAACGAGCCGGCTCCAACAACCCAACATCAAGCATCATCAGCAATCATCATCCCCATCACCCACCATTTCGGATCATCCTGCCCTCCCAGCAAGGCAAGGCAAGGCAAGGCAATACAGCTGCGGCTGCACTTTACCCAGCAATCTTCAAGATACAAAAGATACAAAGATACAAAGATACAAAGATACGACATGCAAGAGGTAATGTATATCATCTACATACCGATACATACATATATACATACATACATACATACACATATACTTGGTATCGGCATTGACCCACCGGGGCGTGGTGGCTCCCTCCTCCTCCTCCTCTTGATCGCATCCCAGGGCGTCAGGACACTGCCATGACATGCCATGCCATGCCGCCCCAATTGCAGTAGGATATATGGTATAGCTAAGATCGATAGCATACATAGCTTTAACCTTAAACTCCACCTGCATCAAGCCTCCATTGAAGAGAAGTACAGTGGCAATGGTGCTGTCATCCATCCATCCATCCATCCCATCTCATACATGAAGGCAAAGTTCGCCAGCACGGCCAAAGCAGCACCGAACTGTCAGCAGAAGAAGCTTGAAGTGATGAGTTGATGATGACGGCATACAATGGTTCCTGGCAAGGGAGCTCCTACAGCAGAGTGCAGCTATGCGAGCTTGTAACCTGGCCCCTTAGAGATATAATCAATGCAAAATAAAATCCAGCAGAACGTAATTCCAGTAGACCACCTACCCCATATGATCTCTCCTATCGAGTACCATATGCCTTGTAGTCTCCAATGTATCAGTCATTCCTCTTGAAATTGTACTGTACTGTTTTCTACACATATCAAAGTTCATCCCTTCACAGTTCATCCCAAGCTTCTCTCTCTTTCCCCCCTCCTTCGGCCAGCAATGACCCATGCTGACTAAGTGCTGCTATAAATACTTTCAACCTCCTGCGGATGCGGGGATTTAGTTTATCACTTGGCGACGATCCCTTCTGTCTTGGACGGCTCGACTTTGTCAAAAGCGTTTCTTGCGCCTCCCCGAACCACATCCAAAGGAGACGTTGATGTTCAACACCATTCAATAAAAAAAAAGACTGAAAAAACTGGGAAGATGCAGTGGGAAACTGGGAAATGGCGGTCTGGAGTAAGAGGCAAACTAATCATTACTGCGAGCGGGACGATATGATATGGCTGCGCAGTCTATTATAGCCTGTACCTGAAGCTAATTGCCACTCGAGAAGTAGTGGATTTGGGAAAGGGGTAAGTAAGTGTGTAAGCGAGGATGCTACAACCACCAGATAGAGAAACTATTGCAACAAGTATTTAGGACATGAACGCATGACATAATTGTACATGATTGCACACGCATATGGAATGGAAGATCCATCTTTTCCCACGGCATTGCCTCACAAATATATTGCCGGTTAGAGATGGCAGGAGTCCACCAAGCATCCTCCGGCGTGCAAGCGAGATGAAGCTACCCTAGAAAATAAAAAAATGTTAAGAGCATGGCTGAGCCCTTCACCACATGCAAACTGAAAATACGCTTCTCCCTTTTCTGCCTCTTTTATTTACCCAGCGTGCAGCAATGCAGCACGGTTCTCGCTGAACATTTCATCAACCCGTAGCCGACCAACCGACCGGCCAGGCGCAATGATGAGAGGGCGAAGGTGACTCGAAAATCCCAAACCGCGATGCACGCACCCGCGATTCCGACTGTTGGGATGCGCTTTTTGAAATTAAAAGCTCAGGGTTTGTTGTACCACGTCAGGTTGCGCTGTGTGCGTGCGTGCGTGCAGCAGCCGGCGATTGCTAATTTTGCATGTGCAAATCATCGGATGGTTCTCGGTTGGGCGCCGCTGCTGCTCCTACTGCGTCCATAGCGGTGGTGGCTATCCGATAATAATAGTTCGTAGCACTACCTGTCCTGCCGTTTCAATTCTAGGCCTCTAGGCCGCTGTGAACAGGTAAATGTATGCGAGTGGACATTGCAAAAAGAAAACCTTGGTGCTGCTGCGCAGTGGGCGGACTCGTGGTTAGGATCTGAGGCGTGAAGGCTATACCAACGAACCAACAAGCCAACGACTTAGCCGGGACAAAGCAACAGGTCACTTGTTTCACGTTGGAATTCCGGTACGCGTCTTCACGTGCCGTCTGATAGTGATAGTTACGTCTTATATCGTGTTTCTCTTTGGATGGTCTGTTTCTTGTATGTAGAGATCCAAGTTTGCCACATATTCCCTTCATATTCCTTTTTCAGTTGAGCAGTTGTACAGTTCATGTACTATTAAAACGCTACCTTTCTTCTAAGCAGCAACATATCATCCTTCAACCTATGCTTTGTTTCCAAGGGCATACCCCAGACATTCATAACCATGAATTTCATGCCAACTTTACACAGGTGATTTAATTTCCTATTGCTACTACGTGCTATCCTCATGGCCGATGCCTCATGGAAACGGCAACCTGCATATATCAAATCAAAGCATGACGCTTTTGAAAAGATATTCACCACTTTTGGAGATTTGCTTTCACTTTAGCGTTGTTGCCGTTGCACGCTGTTTTCTTTCGCAAGCTGTCGTCTTTGATAGATAATCTCTCCTCTTTAGTATTTAAATATCTCGTCTTCTCTAGGCAAGCTACATACCTACTCTATTTATCTCGTATTTGATTCCAGGTTCATGGCAAAGCAATAGAAACTAGTCCGCGAAAATCATCAAGGTCTTATAGTATTGGCTTTTTACATCACCAAAATAAACCACTTCCTAACATGCATTTCGTATCGATTATCACGCTTCTGCTCAACCTCCTCCTTGCCGTCCAAGCCATGCTCCTCCCCGGCCAAGGAACGCCCATCAGCAGCGCGCGTCTGCAACGATTCAACCTCCACGCCTTCCACATCTCGCATCTCTACGCCAGCTCCTTCAAAGAGACGGGCACCAGCTGGAACCGCTCTCTATCCTGTATGCTCCCACACCTCTTCCGCTTCCATTCCAGCCATTTGACTCGTATCCTTCTATCTTTATTTATCTTTAAAACTAGTGAGAAGAAGCTAAAAGGAACACACAGTCCTCTTCACCGACCCAAACGCCAATACCAGCACTATCTGCACCTCGTCATGGACCCAGACGAGCACCTCCCGTGCACCAACGGGCTATAGACCTTGCAATCCGAATGGCAACAATGAGGTTTTCCACTGGCAGTTTCAGAATTTCAAAGATATTGGACAGTTTGGTATTCTGTTCCGTCACGGGTTTGCCTATCCAGAGTATGTGTTATATCTCTTTCGCCCCTGATTGCTTTCTTTTTTTTTTTTTGGAATGGGAGTGGCCAAGT